>Ga0302324_100007219_pt1 | contig 23706 bp, 23 predicted proteins | sample Palsa_T0_1_FD_201949 | JGI IMG/M metagenome (GOLD analysis project Ga0302324, IMG submission 201949) | Peat permafrost microbial communities from Stordalen Mire near Abisko, Sweden - Palsa_T0_1 | ecosystem: Environmental > Terrestrial > Soil > Palsa > Peat permafrost | place: Sweden: Abisko... | reverse complement strand
AGAGCTGTTCTTCTGACTCACGGCCATCTTGACCACACCGGCAATCTCGCGTGGCTCAAAAAATGGACGGGCGCAAAAATTCACGCGTATCCGACGGAGCAAAAACACATTGACGGTACTTATCCCTATCAAGGCGTCAATCGTTGGTGCGGCCGGCTGGAGGCCGCCGGGCGCAAGGTATTCCGTTATCAGCCTGCGTTGATTGATGAATTTTTGAGCGACGGGCAACGGTTGCCGTTTTGGGGTGGATTGCGGGTGGTTCATCTGCCGGGCCACACGCTTGGCCACTGTGGATTTTTCAGCGCGATGCACAATCTGCTTTTCAGCGGCGACACGTTTGCCAGCTATTTTTTCAACACGCACCGTCCGCCGCCGATCCTGAACAGCGCGCCGGAATTGATTTCCACCAGCGCTGAAAAAATCCGGGGGCTGAAACCCCGCTGGATCGTGCCATCCCACTTCGACGTGCTGGACGGCGACTTGCACCGGCGGCGGTTCGCGAAGTTATTTGGCTTCGCGGACTGGGAAACTGTATCTTCCTGACGCATGAATTGCATCGTCACCGCCGGACCGACGTTCGAGCCGCTGGACGACGTGCGCCGGCTCACGAATTTTTCCACAGGCCGGCTCGGCACGGAGCTGGCCAATTTTCTCGCCGCGCGCGGACACAAGGTCACGCTGCTCATCGGCGAATCGGCGACCCATGCGGGCGAACGCAAGGCGCAGTCGGTCAAAGTTTTCTCCACCACGGCGGATTTGAGCGCGAAGCTGAAATCCTTTTCCGGCAAGAAGGTGGACGCCATCTTCCACGCGGCGGCGGTGAGCGATTTTTCTTTCGGCAAAATTTTCACGCGCGACGCGGCGGCCAAACTGAAGCCATTCACGCCGTCGAAGAAAATCCCCACGCGCGGCGGCAGCCTGTTTGTTGAACTCGTGCCCACACCGAAGATCATCGCGGAACTGCGCGGCTGGTTTCCCAAAACGAAAATCATCGGCTGGAAATTTGAGGCGGTCGGCAGGCGCACGGATGCGCTGCGCGCGGCGGAAAGACAGTTGGCGGATTGCGGGACGGATTTCTGCGTGGCGAACGGCCCGGCCTACGGCAGGGGTTTCAATCTGGTTTCAACGGGGGGGCGGAGACATTTTGCTGACGCGGAGAAGTTGTTTGCGGCGCTGGAGAAGATGGCGCGCGCTTAAAAAATTTCACGCCTCGAAATTTTTCAGGTGTCGCAAGCCCAGTTTCAACGGCAGCCAGCCGATTAGGAACGAGAGCAGCACAAAGACGAAGACGCTGGCCGCCGCCCAGCTCGCGTGGTCGTGCAGGCCGGTGGTGCCGAAAGCGAGCACCAGCACGGACGCAAGGATGTAAAGAAAGCTCAACACGAGGCAGAGCGTGCCGCCGAAGCCGCTGACGATTTTGCTCGGGTTGGCCTCCTTCAGATTCGGGTAAAGGACGCCGAGGCCGACAGCCAGGCCGTTCAGCGCAAACGTCATCACGGCCACGACCGCGCCGAAAAAAACCACGTTGTCCCAGGTCATGTCCAGCAGCCAGCACGACAGCGTGATGAGGCCGAGCGTGACGATGAGCGACATCATGCTCGACAGCCAGTATTTGGCCCGGACGACGCATTCCAGCCCCAGCGGTGACATGCCGACGATCCACAGGCGCCGGCCTTCGAGAGAGAATTGCGGGAAGACAAACCGCGTCGTGACGGTGGCGAGGTTCAGCGAACACGCGCCAAGGTTCAGGTAGGCGACGAGATTGATCCAGAACGGGCTGGAAAGCTGGTGTGTGAAGTTGCGCAGGTTGACGATGTAGACGCCGAGCAGGCCAAAGAGCATCACGGACTGGCCCCATTGCGTCGTGTCGCGCCAGAACATCCGCACGTCCTTGATGGCGAGCGCAAGGATGGCGCGGTCAAAGCAGGTGAACCGGGCGGCGAACGTTTCAAGCAGGCCCGGGGATGACCGGTGATTTTCGGCGGCGCGAAAGAGGCTGATTTTCAAACCGCCGCCCGCGCGGCTCTGCACCGCCGACGCCGTGTTATAAAAGAGGTTTCCGAACCGCGTGAACGCGATGCCGCCGAAAAACAGCGTGTTGCTCAACAGCACGAGCGAAAAAAACACTGCGCCGCGCAGGCTGCCCTCCGCCCATTGCAGCACCGACGACGACAGCCAGAAGCTCGGCAGAAACGGGAACAGGGTGAAGCGCGTCTTGGCCAGCAACTGGTCGAGCGCCTCCAACGTGCGCTTGTCGAGCACCTCGTTCGTGGCCGACTGGGTCTTCCACCAGAATGCCGCCAGCGCGAGCAGGACCAAGGCCGTCACCATGATCGCAACCTGAAAATTCCGCCGGTCCAAAAACCGTCCGACCAGGATCGCAATCCACGCGCCGAGAACGCTCGGCAGCACAATGAACAGCCCGATCAGCAGAATGGTCACGACGTAAAAATACCACGGTACTTCGCGTACCAGGCCAAACGCGACCAGCAGCGGCGCGATCAAAAACAAGAACGCCCAAGACGCCAGCACCATGGACTCGATGAACTTCCAGCGGAAAATCGTCTGCGTCGAGACCGGCAAAGTCAGCAGAAAGGCGGTCTCGCGGTTGCGGAACAGGTTGGTGTAGCTGATGACGAGGCTGCTCAACAGCAGCAGCGCGAACAGGAAAGCGAACAGGACGAAGAGCAGCCGCTCCGTCAGCACCGCACCAAGGCCGGGGAATTTCGCGATGAATTTCAGCGCGTAATAAAACAGCCAGAACGACAGCACGAGATAACCGACGACGAACAGACTGATGATGGTCGTCAGCAGCCGTGACTGGTCGCGCACCGCCAGCAGCCGGCGCCAGCTGTGCAACAGGTTCACGCGCACCAGCAGGAACAGCGGCGCGGGCGCGGATTTGGTTTTAAACAATCCCTCGAACACGCGCGGAAAATAGCGGGAAATGCATTTGTAAGCAACTTCACTGCGACGAAACGCCGTTTCGCGTTGAAGCGGCACGAAACGGTTTGTATCGTGCGGGCGATGTCTCCGCCGGAAAATAAAATTTCTCCGTTCGCCGCGCCCGTTTCTGCCGTCTGGGGCGTGGGCGAAGAACGCGCGAGGCTGCTGGCGCGCCTGAACATTTTCACCGTCGAAGACTTGCTGCTGAACAAACCGCGTCGTTACGAGGACCGCCGGAAATTTCTGCCCATCCGCGACTTGAAATTGAAGGAGGCCGCGACCGTGCGCGGGAAAATCATCGCCGCCGGCGTGAAGCGTTTCCGCAAGGGCGCACGTGCGATGTTCGAGTGCGTTTTCGACGATGGCACGGCACACCTGCATTGCCGCTGGTGGCAGGCGCAGCCGTGGATGGAAGACTGGTTCGCCGTCGGCCGCGAGTTCTTGATTTTCGGCAAACCGGATTCGCTCAAGCCGCACAACATGGATCATCCCGAAACTGAACTGGTTGAGCCGGGCGAGGATGAATTCATCCACGTCAACCGTATCGTGCCCATTCATGCGCTCACCGACGGACTCACCGCGCGCGTGCTGCGCACGCTCGTCTGGCGCGCGCTGGAAAAATTTGAGGATGAGATCGTCGAACCGTCCATCAAACCGGACTTAAAAACTTTTCCGGCGCGGGCGAACGCGGTGCGCATGATTCATTTTCCGAATGAATTGACGGATGTGGAAATCGCGCGGCAACGGCTGGCTTTGGACGAGTTCATTGAGTTGCAACTACAAATCCAGTCGCGTCGAAAAAAATTTGAGGCGACGGCGAAAGCGCTGCCGTGCAGCGGCGACAACCGTTTGATGAAACCGTTTCTGGCGGAACTGGATTTCAAGCTCACCGCCGCACAGACAAACGTGTTAAAGGAAATCCGCGCAGGCATGGGCGGCGCGCATCCGATGCGCCGCTTGCTGCAAGGCGATGTTGGTTCCGGCAAAACTGCCGTCGCCGCGTGCGCGGCGTTGATGGCGGTTGAAAGCGGTTTTAACGTCGCGCTGATGGCACCAACGGAAATTCTGGCGGAACAGCATTTCAGGAATTTTCAAAAATGGTTCGAGCCGCTCGGCGTTAAGGTGGAATTACAAACGGGCAGCCGAAAAAGCGGATCACATGGCACATGGCACATGGCAGCAGAAGGCAAACGCGCACTAACCTGCATCTCCCAACTCCCATCGGCTATTTTCATTGGCACACACGCGTTGCTAGTCGGCGGATTTGATTTGCCGAAGCTCGGCCTCGTGATTATTGACGAGCAGCACAAGTTTGGCGTGGCGCAGCGCGAAACGCTCGTGCGCAAAGGAAATTATCCGCATCTGCTCGTGATGACGGCGACGCCGATCCCGCGCACGCTCGGCCTGACGCTTTACGGTGACCTCGATGTTTCGGTGATTGATGAACTGCCGGGCGGTCGAGGCAAAATAAAAACGTTTGTGCGCGCCGCAGACAAGCTGCCGAAAGTCTGGGATTTCATTCGCGAAACAATTTCTGCCGGCCGGCAGGCGTTCGTGATTTATCCGCGCGTGGAAGAAAATGCGGACGGCTTGAAGGCGGTGACGAAGGAATTTGAGCATCTGAAAAAGCTGCTCGTGCCATTCAAGGTTGGGCTGCTGCACGGACGGCTGAAAGGAGCGGAAAAAGGAGCGGTGATGGCGGAATTTCGCGCGAATAAAAATCAGCTGTTGCTGGCAACATCGCTCATCGAGGTCGGCTTGGACGTGCCGAACGCGACGGTGATGCTCATCGAAAACGCGGAGGCGTTCGGGCTGGCGCAATTGCACCAATTACGCGGGCGCATCGGCCGCGGCGCGCACGAAAGTTTTTGCATCTTGATTTCGGATGCAAAAAATCCGGAATCAATCGAGCGCTTGAAAATTCTGGCGGAGACAAACGACGGCTTCAAGATCGCCGAGGCGGATCTGAAATTGCGCGGACCGGGCGAACTGCTCGGCCAGCAACAGAGCGGTTTGCCAGGTTTGCGGTTTGGAAACCTGGCAGAGGATTTGAACCTGATCCGGCAGGCGCACGCGCTGGTGAAGCAAACTGTTTAACTTACGCTTGGATTTTTTGCCGGTTGGGTTAGATTTTTTCCATGAAAAAATTTCTTTTGCTGCCGCTGGCGGCTGGGTTGTTTTTGACCGGCTGCGGCGATGCCTCGAAAAAGACAACGCAGGCCGTCAACGCGGTTTCCAACGTGGTGGACGCGCCGTTGAATTATATCGGCGCGGTGGTGGACGCAAAAAAACACGCGGAAAACGTCATTGATGTTTCCTACATCAACCAGGACATCCAGATGTTCAATGCGTCGGAGGGGCGCTACCCGAAGGATTTGCAGGAGCTGATCCCGAATTATCTCGGTAGGATGCCCGACGTGCCTTACGGCTACAAACTGGTTTATGACACAAATACCTACACGGTGAAAACGGTGCCGCAATAAATTTTGGAGATTTGAAAGCCACGCGGCGAACCGGTCGCGTGGCTTTTATTTTTCGCTCGCAATGCCGCGCGGGCATTAGGACAATCTGCCTTCAATTTTTATTCATGAACGAACAAATCGTCATCCTTGACTTCGGCTCACAATATACGCAGGTCATCGCGCGGCGCGTGCGCGAGTGCAACGTCTATTCGCAGATCCTGCGCTTCAACACGCCCGCGCATGAGATTGCCGAACTCAAGCCAAGCGGCATTATTTTATCGGGCGGTCCGTCGAGCGTTTATGCGGAGAACGCGCCGCTGCCGGACAAAAATATTTTTCAACTCGGCGTGCCGGTGCTGGGCATTTGCTACGGCGTGCAATTGTTCGCACAGTTTCTCGGCGGCAAGGTCGAGAAAGGCCAGAAGCGCGAATACGGCAAGGGCACGCTCACGGTGAAGGATTCAAGCTGCGCGCTGTTCACCAAACTGCCGAAGACTCTTCAGGTATGGAATTCCCACGGCGACAAACTCACGAAAATTCCAAACGGCTTCAAACCCGTCGCCATCACGGAAAATTCTGAATACGCGGCGATTGAAAACCGCGCGCGGAAATTTTTCGGCCTCCAATTCCATCCCGAAGTCGTCCATACGCCGCGCGGCAGCGAAATAATTTCCAATTTCGTCCACCAGGTTTGCGGCTGCGGTAAAAACTGGACGATGCGCAGCTACGTTGATCAAGCCGTGGAAGAAATCCGCACCCAGGTCGGCAAAGGCAAAGTGATTCTCGGCTTGAGCGGCGGCGTGGATTCCAGCGTCGCCGCGGCATTGCTGCACAGGGCGATCGGCGACCAGCTCACCTGCATTTTCGTCAACAACGGCCTGCTCCGCGCGAAGGAAGCCGAAGTCGTGCGGGAAGTTTTCGGGCGGCACTTCAAGCTCAAGCTGCAATACGAAAGCACAGCAAAATTGTTTCTCGACAAACTCAAAGGCGTGACCGACCCCGAACGCAAACGGAAGATCATCGGCAAGACGTTCATCAAAGTGTTTCAGGCGGCGAGGAAACGCGCGGGCCAGGCGAGGTTTCTCGCGCAAGGAACGCTTTATCCGGACGTGATTGAGTCCGTGCCGATCGCCGGCAATCCCGCCGCGATGATCAAAAGCCATCACAACGTCGGCGGGCTGCCGAAGAACATGAAATTCAAATTGGTCGAGCCGTTGAAATGTCTGTTCAAGGACGAAGTGCGGTTGCTCGGACTGGAACTGGGTTTGCCGAAAGAAATTGTTTATCGCCAGCCGTTCCCCGGGCCGGGACTCGCGGTGCGGATTCTTGGCGAAGTGACGCCGTCACGCTGCGAAATTTTGCGGAACGCGGACGCCATCGTCGTCGAGGAAATGAAGGCGAACGGGCTGTATTACAAAATCTGGCAGAGCTTCGCCGTGTTGCTGCCGGTGCGCAGCGTGGGCGTGATGGGCGACGAACGCACTTATGATTATACCATCGCCATCCGCGCCGTGGAATCGCAGGACGGCATGACGGCGGACTGGGTGAAGCTGCCTTACGACCTGCTGGAAAAACTCGCGAGCCGCATCATCAACGAGGTGAAGGGCGTGAACCGCTGCGTCCTCGACATCACGAGCAAGCCGCCGGGGACGATTGAGTGGGAATAATCCGGCGCGATTTTTTGCTGGCCTGCCTCGCGGCACGGGTTTAATGTCGTTTTCAGTCACACCAAAACCTTTGCGTTTATGGATATTATTTTTAATTGCCCCAATTGCGAGCAGGAGCTGGCCGTGGACAGTTCCGGCGCCGGCACGGACATCGAATGCCCGTCGTGCCACGAGACCATCACTATTCCGTCGCCCCACGCACCCGTCGCGCCCGCCGAGCCGCTACCGAGCCTCGCGGCCAGCCCCATCTCCACTTCCGCTGCCGCCAAGATCGAGCGGCATCTCAAAGTGCCGGTGCTCGACAAGTCGCCCGCCCCGCTCATTGCCAAGCCGAAGCCGCCGCTGGAGGCGGTGGTGCGCGGCGCGGGCAAAAAAATCATCTCGCACACCATCCGGCATCTGGCGTGCGTGGAATCCGGCCACGATAAGTTTGACGAGGTAGTCACCAAATTTCTGAACGACGTGGGCGAACCGAACATCATTGGCATCCACACGATCACCTACTCGATGCTGGACATCGGCTCACAAAAGCTGTTGAACGATTATGGCGTGCTGGTGGTTTATCGCGGATGAAATCGCCTGGTTGCCCGCCTTGACTTGGCGATTTCGGCTCGCTAACGTCAGCGCATGTATCGCCGGTTCATTTTCTTCTTTTCCATAACTGCCTTCGTGGCGCTGCTGCCGTTCCGCTCGCCCGCGCCGCTGATCTACGCGCCGGGCGAAGGCTGGTATTACGAACCGGCCGGCTCGACCGCGAAATGGACGCGCACCCGCGCGAAGGACCAGCTCGAAGTGGCGGAAGAGGCTTTCAAAGCCAGGGATTATTCCACCGCAATGCACGCGGCGTATCGCATTCTGAAAATCTGGCCGCTGTCGGATTACGCGCCCCGCGCACAATATCTCGTCGGCCGCTGCCTCGAAACCGAAGGCCGGGACGAAGCGGCGTTTGACAAGTATCAGGATCTCCTCAAACGATATCCGCGCACCGAGAGTTACGATGAAGTCTTGTGGCGGCAGTATGAAATCGCCAACCGCTTTTACGGCGGGGAATTTTTCCGCATCTTCTGGGGCTACCTGCCGCTTTACACGTCGATGGACGAGACCGCTAAGATGTATGGCAAAATCGTGGGCAACGGACCTTACAGCGATGTGGCCCCGCACGCGCAGTTGCAGATGGGCGCCGCGCGGGAAAAAGACAAAGATTATGACGAGGCGGTGAAGGCCTATGAAACCGCCGCCGACCGCTACAACAACCAGCCGGTCATCGCCGCGGACGCGATGTATCGCTGGGCCATCGCCTATCAAAAACAAGCCACGAAGGCCGAATACGACCAGGGCAAGGCCGGGCTGGCCATCGCCGCCTACACCGATTTCATGACCGTTTTCCCCGACGACAAGCGCGTGGTGGACGCGCAGAAAGCCATCATCATGCTCAAGGCTGAACAAGTGCGCGGCAGTTTCATTGTCGCGCAGTTTTACGAAAACAGCAAGACCTTGAGCGCGACCCAGCGGCGCAACGGCGCGATTGTCTATTACAACGAAGTGTTGCAGCTCAATCCCAACTCGCCTTACGCGGCGCAGGCCCGGCAGCGCATCGAGGCGTTGAAACCACTCCTGCAAAACCCGTCCGCCAGTTAAGATGCGCCTGCTGAGAATTTTTTTTGTCGGGGCGGCGGCCCTGCTTGCCGGTTGCGCCGGCTATCACCTCGGCCCGGTCAACGGCGCGGTCGCCGGCGAAAAATCCATCGAGGTTTTCCCGTTCAACAACCAGACGCTGCAGCCGCGCCTCGGCGACGCCGTCACACAGGCATTGCGCGAACGCCTGCAAACTGACGGCACCTACCACCTCGACACGCATGGCGCGGGCGATGTGGTCGTCACCGGCGTCATCACACACTACAACCGCCTGGGCGTGGCCTATTTGAACACGGATGTGACGACGGCACAAAGTTACCGCGTCAACATCACCGCCCATGTCGTCGCGCGCGATCGCGCCACGGGCAAGGTGCTGCTCGACAAGGATGTCACCGGCTACACGCTGGTGACCGTCGGCACTGATCTGTCCTCCGCCGAACGGCAGGCCACGCCGCTGCTCGCGGAGGATCTGGCGCAGAACATCGCCGAACTGATCACCGAGGGTGCGTGGTGAAATTTATTTGAATTTGTCGAAACCAATTTTTATTTTGCGCGTCTCTCAATAAAACCAACAACCATAAAATCCAAATGAAAAAGATAATCCTCAAAATCACCGCCCTGAGTTTGTTTGCGGCGGCCGTGGGCACCGCATCCGTATCCGCCCGCGGGCAGGACGCCATGTCCACCAACGCCCCGGCGGTGATGGATCAAACGCCCATCCAAAACACCAGCGCCCCCACCAACGCACCTGTCAAGCACCGGAAACATGACCATTTGGTGTTCCACGGGAAATTGAGCGCCATTGATACAAACGCCATGACGCTGACGGTGGGCGAACGCACGTTTGAAATCAGTTCCGAAACCATCATCACCAAGGACGGTGAGCCGGCGATCTTGTCCGACGGCGTGGTCGGTGAAATGGCTGGCGGCGCCTACAAGAAGGATGCGGATGGGAAATTGACCGCGATGAGCATTCACTTTGGTGAAAAGAAGAAAAAGAAGACGAACCCGGACGACATGGGCGGCAGCACCAACAGCGTGCCGAATTAACGGCAAAAATTTGTGGAGTGTTCAAGGCGGGCGGCAACGCCCGCCTTTTTTATTTCACTGGCGGCGCCACCAACTGGTCAAGCCTTTGGCCTTGTGCGGGTTTTGGCTTTGCGGCGAGGTTTGCCGTTCCAGGAGCAGCAGGGTGCGCGCGCGCTCCAGCGCCATGATGAATTCGTCGTAGCCCAAAAACCGGTCGGAAGGGTTTTTCGCCATGGCCTTCACCAGTGCGTCGCTCGTCGGCTGTGTTATTTCCGGCAGGACAAGGTTCGGCGGCGTCAACGGCGTTCGCACTTGTGCGGTCACCAGCTCTTCGACGGTCGGCGCGTCGAACGGCACCGCCCCGGTCAGCGCGTGATACAGCGTCGCCCCGAGGCTGTACATGTCCGATAAAAATGTCTCCGGCTCGCGGTTGATTTTTTCCGGCGCGACGTAATAAGGCGTGCCGTCCACCATCGCGCCGTATTCCTGCTCCGCATCGGCCTTGCGCGCCAGGCCAAAATCCACCAGCTTCGGTTCGTTGTCGTAATCGAAAAGGATGTTGCCCGGCTTGATGTCGCGATGGATTAAATTGTGCTTGAGCGCGAGGTCGAGCGCGGAGGCGATTTTGATGCCGATGTCGAGCACGTGCAGCTCATCCACGCGAACTTGCTTCTCAATACGCGTGTCGAGACTGCCGCGGTCGGCCAGTTCCATGACCAGATAACGCAAGCCTTCCCATTCGTCGAACGTGTAGATGTGGATGATGTTCGTGTGGTTGAGGCGGGCGCAGGCGCGGGCTTCGCGGTAAAAACTCTCCAGCGCAGTGGGATCCTGAAGCGACTCATTTTTCAGCAGCTTCACCGCCACGAGCCGTTCCAGCACCGTGTCCCAGCCGCGATACACCGTGCCGTTGCCGCCCGACGCCACGAAGCTGCGCAGTTCGAATTGCCGCAACGGCATCGGCATCATGATCGGAGCACCGCATTTGCCGCAGGGCACCGTCGCCAGCGGCGCGAGATCGCCGGGAATGAACACCTTCGTCTCGCACGAACTGCATGTCACCATCTTCAACGCTTTGTCGCTCATGCTTTGAACCAATCTAGCACCAAGCCGGAATCCGACAACGCAATTTTCGCCGCGCAAACCATTTGACAAGCGATTCAAAATAGTGTTTCCTTCCTGCCGTCGAATATGAAGACCACGTTTGCAACCATGCTGAACTGCACGCCCGCCAAAGGACACACGTCCATTTGGATGCGCGTTGATCGCCATTCCGGCATCGTGGGAACGAACTTCTGATTTAAGAGAAAAGGATTTCAAATAACCCGCGATTGCCAGTCAATCGCGGGTTTTCTGTTTTTTAAACCACACAACGAAAGGAAAATAAAATATGAACACAAATAAAACATTCGTACCAGCCGGGTTCGGCCCGGAAACGCGCTTCGAGTTGCGGGTCAGTCCGCCCGCGCCGTTCCGCGCCACGCAGGAAACCGAGTTCGAGCAGCTCAAAAACCAGTTGCTTATCCGGCAACTCGCCGAAGTTCCGACACCGGAATTGATCCCGCCATTGCGGCGCGCGGCCAATGAAGCGGCGGCACTCGCCTGGGTGACGCAATTCCCCTTGCTTGTGTTCCCGGTGTTGTTTGAGGAAAAAACGGCGGCCGCCGTGCGCCAGGCCGAACGGCAGGCGCGCATCTACAGCCGCGAACTCATCGCCGCATGAAAATGCGCCGCCGGCTTGGGGTGGGGACAATGGCGTGTGTGGGAAGCTGCTTGCACGGGCGAAAATGATTCGTCACTTGTGCCAGCAGCTTCCCGCCGCGTTTTTTTGTTTCCGGGAATTACTCTTCGGGCGGAGGTTTGGTCAATAGTAGTTAAAACTTACTTTTATAGTCAGTGAATTGGTGCCGATGGCGGCACGGGTAGCATCAGGCCATGCCTTGTATGGCGATCCGCTTTGAAGCGCATGGAGGAAAAAATCTCCGAGCGCATCACCGAGACTGTTTTGGATAATTTTTGGCGAACTGACTCGTCCGGGTTCGCTCAAATCAAACTGGATCAAGACATTTCCTGGCTGAATTTGTGCAAAATCATCATGGTTTACGCTGGCCATCTGCTTTTCGACGGCATCGTTTAATGCTTGCAAGAGATAATCATCATACTGGCTAAACGCGTCGGGAATTTCCTCAATTCTGGTACTGAAGATGCCTTTGGCATAGGCCGGTGGTTGAGTTGCGGTTGACGCGACGTCGGCCGGAACTTCGCGGTTTACAGTAAAATCCCAGGTGTCATAAACGGAATTGTTGATGATGAGCTTCAAACGATAATTGCCGCTTTTACGAATGGGCAGGTTTATCACCGCCGCCTTGCCGGCAAATGCGCTGCCGCTTGAATTCAGAATGACAGTGCCACTAGCCACTTCGACCACTTCCAAGTCGAATTCTTGCGAACGATTGTTGTTGGGTCCATCATAAAAGCCATAACCGACAACCACTGCTGCCGGAGTCTGACTAGGGCCAAAAAATTTGTAACTGGTATAACCGGAGGCAGGCAAATCGAGATTTTCCCCTTCCATGGCCACGGTGGTCTAAACGCCTCGTTCCTTGGTCACATTGGAGTCGGTTGTGCTACAACCGGCAATACCGAACGCGACCGCCAAAGTCATTGACGCAGTTGGAAGCCATTCCCAACATTTCACGCTGTTAAATTTGCGAACACAGTAGCCCACAAACAAGAATTAAAATCACAAACGACCCTTGTAAGAAAACGCCAAATATTTGTTCAATTCATTTTTCCTCGACGCGCTGGATGCGTGCGCCCAGTTGCCGCAGCTTGCCGTCAATGTTTTCGTAGCCGCGGTCCAGATGGTAGATACGGTTCACTTGCGTGGTGCCCTTCGCCGCCATGCCCGCGATGACCAGCGCCGCCGACGCGCGCAAATCGCTCGCCATGACCGGCGCGCCGCTCAACGGCCGGCCGCCCTTCACGATCGCGCTCGGCCCCTCGATCTCGATGTCCGCGCCGAGCCGCGCCAGCTCGCTGACGTGCATGAAGCGCGATTCAAAAATCCGCTCGGTGATGATGCTGATGCCCGGCGTGAGCGCGAGCAGCGCCATCATCTGCGCCTGCACGTCTGTCGGAAAACCGGAATACGGCAGCGTCGTGATGTCCGCCGGCTTGAGTTTGCCATTGCGCCGCGCGATCAAATCCGGCCCGCGCCGTTCCACGCTCACGCCCGCCTCTTTCAATTTATCAATCACCGCGTGCAAATGCTCCGCGCGCGCCCCTTTGAGCGTCACTTCGCCGTTCGTCGCGGCGGCGGCGATAATGAACGTCGCGGCCTCGATACGGTCGGGAATCACTTCATGTTCCGCACCGTGCAATTTTTCCACGCCGATAATCGTGATGGTCGGGCTGCCCGCACCGGAAATTTTTGCGCCCATCGCGTTCAAGAAATTGGCCATATCCACTACTTCCGGCTCGCACGCCGCGCTTTCGATGACTGTCACACCCTCCGCGAGCGTCGCCATCATCATCACATTCGCCGTGCCGAGCACCGTCGGGCCGGCGCGACCTCCAAGAAAAATTGAAGCGCCCACCAGCTTTTTCGCCGTCGCATTCACATAGCCGCCTTCGATTTTAATTTTCGCGCCGAGCGATTCAAAACCCTTCAAATGCAAATTGATTGGCCGCGCACCGATGACACAGCCGCCGGGCAGCGAAATCCGCGCCTTGCGCAGCCGCGCCAGCAACGGCCCGGCGATGCAGATCGAGCCGCGCATCTGGCGGACGAGATCATAATCCGCGTAGCCTTTGATCTTTTTCGCGTGAATCGTGAGTATGCCGTCCTCGAACTTCACGATCGCGCCCAACGATTCCAATATCTTCACCATGAACCGGGTGTCGGTCAGATCTGGCACGCGACGGATCACACACGGCTCGTCTGTGAGCAGCGTCGCCGCCAGGATGGGCAGCGCGGCATTCTTGCTGCCGCTGATGGTGACTTCGCCGTGCAACGGCACGCCGCCTTTGATGATCAAGCTTTCCATGATTTAAGTTGGGAGGATTAAATATTTTGCGATGAAAATCCGGGCGCGCTGACTGTAATCTTCCTTCACGGCTTCGACAATCCACTTTTCCGTTTCAAAAATTTTGCGGACAGCTTCGGCCTGCCCGTCGCCGAATTCAACCATGATTTTTCCAGCCGGTTTCACGAAAGTTTTGGCTTGCGACGCAATCAAACGATAAAATTCCAAGCCGTCCATGCCGCCGTCCAGCGCAAGAGGCGGATCAAAATCACGGACTTCCGGCTCCAGCGTTTCAATTTCGGCGCTCGGAATGTAAGGCGGATTGCTGATGATCAAATCGAATTGCATTCCGCCTGCCAGGGCGGCAAAGCCATCGCCTTGCAGAAATTCAATTCGTTCCGCAACCTTGTTTCGCACGGCATTTTCTTTGGCCAGGGCGATGGCGTCGGCAGAAATATCCGTCGCGACAATTTTTGCGTCCGGGCATTTCGCCGCCAGGGAGATGGCGATGCAGCCGCTCCCGGTGCCGAAGTCCAGTGCGGCTAAAGTTTGATCGTTGAAGGCTGACCCGCCTTCGCTTTGCTTCGTCGCGGCAACCAGAAATTGCCAGCCCAGTTCGGCGAGCAATTCGGTTTCGAGACGTGGAACAAGGATATGACGGTTCACGGTGATTTCGTATCCACAAAACGAAGTTGAACCGACAATGTGCTGGAGCGGTTCGCGCGCGGCGCGGCGCTTGATGAGCTCGCGCAGCGAGTCCGTTTCCGTCGCCGTCAAGACGCGCTCAAAGTTAAGATACAATTTCATGCGCGGCATCTTGAGCAGGTGCGCGAGGAGCAGTTCCGTCTGCAGGCGCGGCGACCCGACATTTTTTTTGCCGAGAAAATCCGCGCTTTTCCGGATCGCTTCGAGGACGGTCACGTGCAGCAGTCTAAATTCAAACCGCCGGCGACAAAATCCTTTTTGTGGAAATCATTTTTTGTCGTGCGTGTGGACGAACAGGCCGATGTAAAAAACGAGGTAGTAGCCGAGAAGCAGGCCGAAGATGAAAAAAGTCAGCGGACTTTGGAACGGCGGCGGATGGCCGGTCGAGAAGTCGGTGTCGCGCAACACCCAAAAACGATAGAGCAGCCGGCCGATGAACAGCACCGAAAGCCCGACCCCGATCGGCGTGTTTGGCGTGTAAAAGTGGCCGGTGGCCGTCGTTTCAAATTTTGTGAGCCGCAAGCCGACGAACCCCAGTGCGACACCGAGCAGCAATCCGCCGCCGATGCCCAGCAACAGATGCAGTTGTTGCAGCGACATGCCGATGAACAGCAGGCCTATGAGGGAAAAAATCACGATGGAAACAATGATGCGGCGCGGACGCAACGGCTGCCGGCCGATGTTGCGGCGCACGCGGCGGTAAATACTCCAAACGATCAACCCTCCAAACAAAAAATAAGGGACGACTTGCCCTGACGTCATGCGCGGAGGTTAAGTTTTCAATTCCGCTTGTCGAGAGAATTATTTGCCATCCATGCCCTTGAGATAGGCAAAAATTAATTCGGGCAGATCGCGGCTGTAACCGCCTTCCAGCACGCTGAAAAACGGGATTTTCAACGCGCGCAATTCCGCGCCGAGCCAGTAAAAATCTTCCGCAAGCAACGTGCCTTGCGCGAGCGGATCGCGCGCGTAGGCGTCAAAGCCGGCTGAAACGCCGATAATTTCCGGCTGAAAATTTTTCAGGTCGGCCAATGCGCGGCCAAGCGTGGCGCGGTACATCTCGCGCGGGGCCGACGGTGCGACGGGATAATTGAAACAATTTTTGCCAACATTTTTTTCGCCGGTGCCGGGATATGCCGGAAACTGGTGGATGGAAAAAAATGCGACGCCGTCATGGTCGAGCAAAATATCCTCCGTGCCGTTGCCATGATGCACGTCAAAATCAAAAACGGCGACGCGCTTCGCGCCGGTCGCAATTGCTTCGAGTACGGAGATGGCAATGTTGTTCAAGTAGCAAAAACCCATGGATTGTTCGCGCGTGGCGTGATGGCCGGGCGGACGCATGAGGCTAAAAACATTTTCGCCGGCACCGGCAGCTTTCATCGCATCAAGCGCGGCGGCGGCGGAAGCGCTGGCAAATTCGGAAATGTTTTGAAAGAACGGCGTGTCGGCGTCGAAGTCCTGCGGGATTTGCAGCCGCGCGAGCATTTCGGGCGCGTGCGCACGCAGGATTTGTTCGTTGCGCACGGTGGTCGGCACAGCCCAGGTGAGCGGCAGTTCTGCCTGATTTTTTAAACACCCGGCGGTGGCCGTGATCCGCTGCGGGCGCTCGGGATGTCCGTAGCGTGCGTAGCCGGCGCATTTTTCATCGGTGATGATTATCATTGCGACAAGACGATGGATAGCAAAAAATTTGACAAGGATAAATGATGAAAAACAATTTTCCAACATGGTTGACGGCACTCGGCATGTTCACTTTCAGCGCCGGAGCGTGGGATTATGAAGGCCATCAGACGATCAATGAGCTGGCGCTGGCGTCGTTGCCGGCGGATTTCGGCGGGTTTGAAATGACGCCGGCGATGAAGGCGCGCATTGAATTTCTCGCGGGCGAGCCTGACCGCTGGCGCAATGTAAGCGACCTGCCGCTGAAGCATTTCAACGGACCGGATCACTACATTGATTTGGAGGACATCACGCTGTATGGCTTGACGCCCGAAACACTGCCGATCATGCGCTATGATTTTGTGGCAGACATCGCGCTGGCGCGTGCGGCGCATCCAGAAAAATTTCCGTCGATTGACCCGACGAAGGACGCCGACCACACGCGCGAGCTGGAAGGGTTCCTGCCTTGGACGATTACGGAATATTTTGAAAAATTAAAGTCGGATTTCGGCACGTTGAAAGCTTTGCGGCAATACGGCGGCACGCCGGTGGAAATCGCCAACGCCGAGGCAGACTGCGTTTATACGATGGGTGTGATGGGACATTACGTCGGCGACGGTTCGCAGCCGCTGCACACGACGAGGCATTTCAACGGCTGGGTGGGCGACAACCCCAAAGGCTACACGACCAGGCCAAATTTCCATTCCTGGATTGACGGCGGTTATTTCAAGCAGACCGGCGGCCTGAACGTGGATGCACTCATCGGAAAAATTCATCCAGCTGAAAAAATTGCCAACGTTGACGCGCCCGACGGCATGTTCCGCGACGTCGTGGCTTACCTCGCCGAGCAAAACAAATTTGTCGAGCCGCTCTACGAGATGGAGAAGGACGGCCAGCTTACCGGCGACGGGGAAAAGGGGTTGGAGGGCAGGCCCTTTCTTGAAGGCCAGCTCGTGAAGGCCGGCCAGATGCTCGGCAACCTCTGGCTGACCGCGTGGCTCGACGCGCCGGAGGACACCTATCTCCAAAAAATTCTCCAACAGCGCAGCGCGGACGGCACCACGAATTCAAACTGAACGCGGTTGTTCACCCGCCGCCGGACGCACACGGCCGGCCTACCAGTCTTTCACCGGCCGTTTTTGATCTTCTGGTTTGTCTTTTGGCTGCAGCTTCAATATCTGCTCGTCGCCTTTTTGCGAATCAAGCAAACGCTTCGCCTCCTCCGGCGTCATCTGGCCGGGCGCAACCGGCTGACCCTCGGCATTTTGGTCTTCGGACTTCGTATCATCCTTCTTTTCACCCGAAGATTTCTGCTGCTGCTGTTGCTTTTGCTGTTCGTCTTTTTTCTCGCTGGACTGGTTTGGACTGTCCTGCTTCTGCTGGTCTTGTGAATTTTTCTGGGACGACTGCGACTGTTGATTTTTCTGGTCGTCCGATTTTTGCTGCTGCGATTGCTGGTCCTTCTGCTGTTGCTGCGATTGGTTCTGTTGATTCTGATCTTTTGGATCCTGCTGTTGCTGGTTTTGCTGGTTCTGCTGCTTCAACAACTCCTCCAGCTTTTTTAATTTCTCGTCACCGGGATAAAGCTTCAACCCGCCTTCGACTTTTTCTAGGGCGGACGGGATGTTGTTGGAAATATAGAATTGCGCGCCGCCGTTGAAAAAATCCTCGGCGGTCTGCGCGCGGGCGGCTTGCCCGGCCAGCAAAAGGCTAACGCTGATTGGGAGTAAGAATCGCATCAATATCCTTCAGTTTTTTGACATAGTCTTGAAATTGTTTGGCCGCGATTTTGTTTTGCGCGAGCTGTTCCATGATCTCCAGTGCGCGATGAAATTCCGCGCGACGAACCGCCTCATCCGCCTCCAGCTTCGCGCGCCGCATCGCTTCACGCAGCTGGACGATCAGGTCCATCTGATTTTTAACGAAGGTCAAATTGTAGGCCGCGTCCACATCGTTCGTGTTCAATTGCACCGCGTGCGCATAATTTATCACCGCATTCGTCCACGTTTCCTCCATCGCATTCAGGCCTTCGGTGTCCGGTGTGAATTTCAATTCGCCCATCCGGTAAAGCGTGTTGCCGAGATTGTAAAACGCCTGCTGTTGCAATTTCAAATCCGCCGACAACGTCACCAGCTGGAAATTTTTCAACGCCTCGTCGTAATTCGTGGCGCGATACGCCGCTGCGCCCCCGTTGAACACGAGGCGCAGGTCGTTCGTATAAACCTGCGCCAGTTGCTCATATTTCTCCAGGGCGTTGGTGTAATTGTGCGCGTTGTAATCGCGCATCGCATCCGACGGCGAGGCGAGAAGCAACCCCGGCGAGGCACAAATGGCAATCGCCAGCCCGGCAACTTTCGCCGCGCCAATTTTGGAAACTGTACCGGGGATTTTCCTTTTACGCTTCCGCTCCGGCAAAAACATCTCGGCCAGCAGCAGCAAAATCGCCGCCGCCAGCGGCCACTGAAACTGTTCGTGGTAACGCTTTACAAGTTTTTCATTGCCTTCGGATTTTGGCAACGGCTCCAGCCCGCGTTCGTAAAGCGTGTTGATTGTATCCGCCCCGCGCAGCGGCAGGTAAAATCCACCCGTCGCGGCGGCGATCTGCTGGAGCAACGGTTCGTTCAAGTGCGACTTCACCACGTTGCCCTGCTCGTCTCGAACGTAATCCGAATTGCCGTTCGCATCCGTCACGCGGATCAGATCGCCCGCCGCCGTGCCGATGCCGATGGTAAAAATTTTCAACCCGGCGTCCGCCGCCTTTTTCGCCGCTGCCAGCGCGCCCGCTTCGCTGTCGTTGTCTTCGCCGTCGGTGAACAGCACCAGCACGCGGTGATGATCCTTTTCTTTGAACGCCGTCAGCGCGGTGTTGATCGCCTCCGCGATGGCCGTGCCGCCTTGCGGAATCGAATTCACGTCTAACGCCTGAACGTTTTGCTGGAACGCCGTGTTGTCAACCGTCAGCGGACATTCCAGAAATGCATCGCCCGCGAACGCGACCAGTCCCAAGCGATCCGTGCCGGCGTTCTGCATCAATTCCATCGCGGCGAGCTTGGCGCGCTCCAGCCGGTCCGGTGCAATGTCCGTCGTCAGCATGGATTTTGAAGTATCAATCGCGACGACGATGTCCAGGCCGCGCTGCTCGACCTCCTGCAAATCAAACCCGTGCTGCGGCCGCGCGAGCGCGATGATCAAACAAATGACGGCCAGAATCAAAAGTGTGAAGCTAACTTTTCTCCGCCGCAAAGAAATGCCGACCGTCAACTGCGACAGCAACCGCGTCTCGACAAATTGTGTCAGCAGTTTTTGCCGCGCGCGCATCGCCCACCAATAAAACAGCGCCAGCGCCGGCGGAATCACCAGCAGCAACCACAGGATGTTTCCATTTCCACAATTCATGGCAGCCTCCGCAAAAGGGTTTGGCCCAAAACTATTTCGACCAGCAGAACCGCCAGCCCCGACCAGACAAACCACGGGAACAGTTCCTGAAATTCCGCGTATTTGTTGATGATGGCCTCCGTTTTTTCCAGCTTGTCAATCTCCGCGTAGATTTGCCGGAATTTCTCCGCATTGTCGGCGCGATAATATTTGCTGCCAGTCGTGTCGGCGATTTTTTGCAGTGTGTCCTCATCCACGTCCACCGGCACATTTTGATAAACCGTCTCGCCGGTGTAGGGATTTCGGCCGACCGGCATCGGGGCCTCGCCCTGCTCGCCGATGCCGATGGTATAAACCTTGATGCCCAGCGCGCGCGCCGCGTCCGCCGCCATGAGCGGCTGGATTTTGCCGGAATTATTCTGGCCGTCCGTCATCAGGATCACAATCTTGCTTTTTGATTTCAGATCGCGCAAGCGGTTGACGGCGGTGCTCAATGCGTCGCCGATGGCCGTGGCGTTCTGGTTAATCGCGCCGATTTCCAACCGGTCCAGATTTTCCTGCAGGAAATCATGGTCGAGCGTCAACGGCGTGGCGATGAACGCCTGCGTCGCAAAGACAATCAGGCCGATGCGGTCGCTCGGGCGTTCGTCAATGAACCCTTTCAAAACAGACCGCGCCATGTTGAACCGGTTCACGCGCTGGCCGTTCACGACGAAATCTTCCGAAACCATGCTGCCAGACATGTCCAGCGCGACGACGATATCCACGCCGCTGGCCTTGACGTTCGTCTGGCTTTTCATCAAACGCGGCTGTGCCAGCGCGACGATGAACAAGGCCAAAGCCAGCCAGCGCAGCGCGGCGAGAAAAAATCCGGCGCGCGAACGGCGCGCGCGCGTCAAACCCTCGACCAGTTTCACCGACGAATATAAAAATGCCGGTGGCGAACCGCGCCGGCCTTTCAGCCACGCCAGCAATGGCAGCAGCAACAGCAGCAGCAAAACCCATGGGTGAGCAAAAAATCGGGATAAAAAATCAACGAAGGTCATTGAGGATTCTCCGTTTGGTTTTGTTTGACCGTCACCGGCCGAGGTTCCGTTTCTTCAACCAACCGCACGGCGGACGCATGCAGCTCGCGAAGTTCGTTTTCGCCCGGCTCGTATTTGGCGAACTTCACGAGGTCACAGCTTTCCAGAAAACCGCCGAGACTTTCCTTTTGTTCAACCGCCAGCAGGTCTGTTCCGGCCAGCTCGCGCAAAAACTCCTCCGTGGTCCGCTCCGGTGCGCGAAATTGAAAGCGTTCTTCCAGGTAAGCCCGGGCTGCGTCCGAAACCGCGATGACAAATGGCTTTGGCTGTGAGATGAGCGCCAGCGCCTCCTCCAATTTTTGTTTCGCGCGGATGTGCGCGGGCACGGGTGGCACGAATGCGATTTGCGCCCGCCGCTTTTGCCACCATTTCCACAACACAAATAAAAATGCCGCGACGGCCAAAATACAGAGCGCAATCCAGAGCCATTCCCAGCCGTTTGGAATTTCAATCGGCGGTTTGATGTCGCGGATGTCATTGGCGACCGGAGCAGCGCCTTGACCTGTTACGTTGGTAATCATCCGCGCAGCCTCCGCTTTTCGCGCGTCTCAAAAAATCTGCCAAGCGTCGCACCATAAATTTCGTTCGTGCGGAGTTGAATCGAATCAATACCAGACGAACGAAATTGTTTCGCCAGTTCTGCAATCTGTTTTTGCTGGCGCAACGCAAACGCATCGCGGCCGCTCGCGCTGCCGGTGTTTACTTCCAGAATTTCACCGGTCTCCGCGTCCTCCAAAATCAGGCGGCCGAGCGCGGGCAGTTCCAGTTCATGCTTGTCGGTGATTTGCACGGCCACGACATCGTGCTTGCGATTCGCCATGCGCAGCGACGTTTGCAGCGCGCGCGGCAATTTGCCGCCGTCCACAGGCGTGATGAAATCCGAAATCACCGTGACGATGGCCTTGTGCGATTGCACGCGCATCACAAATTCCAGCGCCTCGTTCAGATCCGTTCCGCGCCGCGCCGGCTCAAAAAACAAAACTTCGCGGATGACGCGCAGGACATGGCTGCGGCCTTTGCGCGGCGGAATGAATTTTTCCACTTCATCGCTGAAAAGAATCAGACCGACCTTGTCATTATTCCGGATCGCCGAAAACGCCAGCACCGATGCAATTTCAGCCGCAAGTTCACGTTTCGATTGATCACGCGAACCGAACAGGCCGGAGCCGCTCACGTCCACGACGAGCATGAGCGTGAGTTCGCGTTCCTCGACGAACTTCTTGATGAACGGATGGTTCATCCGCGCGGTGACGTTCCAGTCAATCGCGCGCACGTCGTCGCCGGGCTGGTATTCGCGCACCTCGTCGAAGTTCATGCCCTGGCCCTTGAAGACGGAATGATACTGGCCCGCGAGCGTTTCGGTCACGATGCGGTTCGTGCGCAGCTCGATCTGCCGGATTTTTTTGAGAATCTCGCGGGAAATCATTTTGGCTTTGTGGCTGAAAGGCGCGCTTTTGATAGATCAAAATATAAATCTGGCCTGCTGTGCCATTCATGTTCGATGTTCCGCATCACAAGCGCACAATCCAACTCCACACTGCCTCTTGGAAAACGCATTGGCTCGGAGAAAAATGAAGAGTGGGCACTTGATATTTGCATGGGCTGGACTTTCCAATTCAAAGAGCGCAATTCCATGCCGTGGTAATGATCTGACTCGCGAGTGGCTGAATATCCTGTCGCACCCAATGAAAAGAAGGACGCAGCTTCTTCAGTCGATTGGAACCGGCTTGTGGCGGGTAAACTATCCGTAACATGACCAACGAATGACGCCTCTTCCGTTTTGTCAGCATGCTGAATCTTCACCGAAATTGAATCAGACGACTCGGCCACAGAGAAGAAACCTTTTTGAAAAATCCCAGGAAACACTCTGCCTCCAAGGGTTTTGTTGAACCACGAGCCCGTATCTCGACGCGGGATGAACACCCCTTCTTTTTGCCCGTCATCCTGATCCCACTCGACAGCAATCCTGTGCGCTGCGTTTTCAGAACCGAATCCCAGCCATTCGGGAATCATCCGAGGACGCAGTCTGCCAAAGCGAATCATGCAAACACCGCCAATGGCTTTGCCCTTGAAAAGCTTTGGTCGAAACCCCGGCGGCAACACCTTCTGAAGAACTTCCGAATCAATTCGGTAGTTCAACAAAATTCGCCGTTCAATGATTCCGTGAATAGTATCCAGCAGCATAACACGATTGTGATTTGCTCACGGCACGGGCAGTTCATCAAAGATTTTCTGGATGACCGTTTCGCTGGTTTTTTCCTCGGCCTCGGCTTCGTAGGTGATGGCCACGCGGTGACGCAGCACGTCCATGCCGATGCTTTTCACATCCTGCGGCGTGACGTAGCCGCGGCCTTTCAGAAACGCATAGGCCCTGGCCGCGAGCGTCAGCGCGATGGTCGCGCGCGGCGAGGCGCCGAGCTGGATGAAATCCTTCACCGCGATCTTGTAATGCTCGGGGTCGCGCGTGGCGCAGACGAGATCCACGATGTAATCCTTCACCTTGTCGTCTACGTAAATGTCGTTGATGACTTCGCGCGCCTTGAGGATTTGCTCCGGCGTGACGACCGCGCTGCAAACGGGCGTGCCGGAAGTTTTCGCCATCGTCTCCAGAATCTGCCGTTCCTCAGCGCGTGATGGATAACCAATCTTCAATTTCAACATGAACCGGTCAACCTGCGCTTCGGGCAACGGATAAGTTCCTTCCTGTTCAATCGGATTTTGCGTCGCCAGAACCAAAAACGGTTCTTCGAGCTTGAAAGTCTGGTCGCCGATGGTGACTTGCTTTTCCTGCATGGCTTCGAGCAGCGCGCTCTGCACCTTGGCGGGCGCGCGGTTGATTTCGTCGGCGAGAATGAGATTCGCGAAGACCGGGCCTTTGCGCGTGGAGAAGCCGCCGGATTGCGGATTGTAAATCTGCGTGCCGATGACGTCGGCGGGCAGCATGTCCGGCGTGAATTGCAGGCGGGAGAATTTGACGCTGATGCACGCAGCCATGGATTTGACGGCCAAAGTTTTCGCCAAGCCGGGCACTCCTTCCAGCAAAACGTGGCCGTTGGCCAGCAGGCCGATGACCAGCCGCTCAGTGAGATACTGCTGACCGACGATAACCTTT
>Ga0302324_100007218_pt1 | contig 23706 bp, 19 predicted proteins | sample Palsa_T0_1_FD_201949 | JGI IMG/M metagenome (GOLD analysis project Ga0302324, IMG submission 201949) | Peat permafrost microbial communities from Stordalen Mire near Abisko, Sweden - Palsa_T0_1 | ecosystem: Environmental > Terrestrial > Soil > Palsa > Peat permafrost | place: Sweden: Abisko... | reverse complement strand
CCGCAATATCGATGAAGGAATTGCTCGAAGCCGGTGTTCACTTCGGGCACCAGACCAAGCGCTGGAATCCGAAGATGAAGGAATACATCTTCGGCGAACGCAACGGAATCTACATAATCGACCTGCAGAAAACCTTGAAAATGTTCAAGGATGCCGCCCGCTTCGTGGGCGAAATGGCCTCCCAGGGCAAGAACGTGCTGTTTGTGGGAACCAAGCGCCAGGCTCAGGAAGCCATCTCCGAGGAAGCCCGCCGCTGCTCGATGTATTTCGTCAATCAGCGCTGGCTGGGCGGCCTGCTCACCAACATGGCCACCGTCCAGAAGTCCATCAAGCGGCTCAAGGAACTGGAAGCCATGGCCAACGTGGAAGGCGGTTACACCGGCCGGCCCAAGAAGGAAATCATCCGCCTGGAGCGCGAGCGCAAGCACCTGGATTCGAACCTGTCCGGCATAAAGGACATGCCCGGATTGCCCGATGTTCTATTTGTGATCGACTCGAACAAAGAGGCCATCGCGGTCAAGGAGGCGCGCCGCCTGGGAATCCCGGTGGTCGCCATCGTGGACACCAACTGCGATCCCGACGAGGTGGACTACGTGATACCGGGCAACGACGACGCGTTGCGCGCCATCCGCCTGTTCGCCAGCAAGATCGCGGACTCGGTGGTGGAAGGCCGTGCGCTCGCCAGCGAGCAGGAATTCACCTCCGAGAAAATCGTGACCGACGAAACGCCGGTCGAAGAGGTGCCCGAATACACCGAATACGTGGATCCCAAGTACGCCGAGAAGATCATGGCGGAGTCCCTGATGGAGGACGAACCGCCGCCGCTGTCGCCGCGTAAAGGCCCCGCCTCGGAAACCGCCGAACCGGTGGAAGAAGAAGCCGTGGTCACTGAAAGCGGACACTAAAATCTTGTAACCGCCGATGCACGCCGATAAGAACGGTTTTATCTGCGTGTATCTGCGTGCATCGGCGGTTAATTTGTTTTGTTTTTTCTTGGGGTTTAGATAACTATGGCCGACATTACGGCTCAACTCGTAAAGCAACTCCGCGACCGCACCGGCGCCGGCATGATGGAATGCAAGAGCGCCCTGATCGAGGCTAACGGCGACCTCGCCGCCGCGGAAGTCATCCTGCGGAAGCGCGGCATCGCCTCCGCCCACAAGAAGTCCACGCGCGTCACCAAACAGGGTTTGATCGCCAGCTACATCCATTCCGGCGGCCAACTCGGCGTGCTGGTGGAAGTCGACTGCGAATCCGATTTCGTGGCGCGCACCGCCGATTTTCAGGAGCTGGTGCACGATATCGCCATGCATATCGCGGCCGCCGATCCGCGTTACATCCGTAAGGAGGACGTTCCCGCCGAGGCGCTCGAGCGGGAGCGCGACATCCAGCGCGGCCGCGCCGCATTCGAAGGCAAGCCCGCCAACGTGATCGACCGTATCGTGGAAGGGCGCCTCTCGAAATTCTACGAAGAGGTCTGCCTGCTCGAGCAGCCCTTCGTCAAGGAAGCCACCCTCACCGTCGGCCAGTTGATTAAAACTAAGATCGCCAAGCTGGGCGAGAACATTACCGTTTCGCGGTTTACCCGGTACAAGGTAGGCGACGGGGCCGCGGCTGAATCCGGCGCCGAAGGGCCGCCCGACGCCAGTGTCGCAGTTTAAGCGCATCCTGCTCAAGCTCTCGGGCGAAGCGCTGGCCGGAGGCGCAGCCTTCGGCATCGACGCCACGCGGGTCCAGGAACTGGCCGCGGAAGTCGCCGCGGTAGCCGCCACCGGCGTGCAGGTCGGCTTGGTGGTGGGCGGCGGCAATATCTTCCGGGGCATCGCCGCCGCCGCCCGCAAAATGGACCGCGTGACCGCCGACCAGATGGGCATGCTGGCCACCGTCATCAATTCCCTCTCGTTGCAGGACGCCCTGGAACAGATCGGCGTGCATACCCGGGTGATGAGCGCCATCGAGATGCACGAGGTGGCCGAGCCCTACATCCGCCGCCGCGCCCTGCGCCATCTGGAAAAGGGCCGCGTCTGCGTCTTCGCCGGCGGCACCTCGAATCCGTACTTCTCCACCGACACCGCCGCCACCCTGCGCGCCCTCGAAATCCGCGCGGAGGTGATTGCCAAAGCTACCCGCGTGGATGGCGTCTACGATAAGGACCCCTTGCAGTTCCCCGACGCCGTGATGTACCGTGAAGTTTCGTATCTGGAGGTCCTGTCCAAGTCGCTGGGCGTCATGGACGCCACTTCCATCGCCATGTGCCGGGACAACCAGCTTCCGATTATTGTTTTCAATTTGAACACGAGCGGCAATATAATGCGTATGGCGATGGGCGAGCCTATCGGTACTGTTATTAGATAGACAGCGCCGTACCTGCATTGCCGTGTGGGCGTAAGCGGAAGCGGTTCTTGGCGACAAGATGAGTCACAGAGAATACGAAAATCCCGTTGAACAGGTGATGTTCATCCTTGGACTAAAGCGCGACCCGAAGTTTGAGACCAGCCTACACGCCATTGCTCACGGCTCACGTCCGGGCACCACTAACGCCATCGACCAGCTAACGGTCTATGGAGCAATTCAAGCAAACCTGAAGGCATGGGCGGGAACGGTCGAAAAGATACACGACGAACTTGGTGCTGAGATTCCTTCCACGCTCAAGGACGAAATCTGCCAAATCATCGTGGAAGAGTTGGACGAAACACATTACGGCGGCAAGTGGCATCCGGGCACCAAGGCTCCGCCCGAGCATTGGGTCAACATGGGACCATACTCGTCGGTCTTTAAGAAGGGCGATAAAGTCTTTTGTCTTCCGTTACCGTATTTCCGGGTTTTGTCTTCCCTGTTTACGGAGTTCCCCGTGAAAAGGCAGTCCGCAGACGACATGTTCTCGTACATCGAAGATCAAGAGGGCATCCTCGATCAGTTGGACGATGCGCTCGGCAAGAAGACGCCAAAGCCACACGAGGGCATAGTTGAAGCCCCGACCCCGTTTAGGGAGACCGAACGGCTTGCGATTCAAGGCGACCGAACCTCGCAATACAATCTTGCAATTGCTTACAGCAATGGCGATGGCGCTACACGGGACCTTGAAACGGCCGAGTACTGGCTTTCGCAAGCCGCTGAAAATGGCTTTGCGCCAGCACAGTACAATATCGGCTGTTACTGCCAGGATTCGGGTGAGCTTCAGAAGGCATTCGATTGGTTCATGATGGCGGCAAAACAGAACTTTGGGCCAGCGCAGTTCAACCTCGGGGTACTGTGCGGGAAGGCAGGCGATTATGCCAGAGCCTACATTTGGTTCTCTTTGGCAAGCCGGAATCGGGTCGAGCACGCAGGAGAGAACCGGAACCAGGCGGCTAGTTTTCTGAGCAAGGAAGATTTGAATCAGGCCCGACTAGCCGTTTCCGCTATGATGATGGACCAGAGGCGGTGAGCCGACTCCGTAGGGTGGCGGAGGGCGTCATTTCACGGCTCGTTCGTTTACGTTCGGAAGTTGTTCCTTCATGTATCGGTGGGACATTGCCAAATATTTCTCGGGCTTGATTTCCTCGGGGAATTCTGGGCCATACGTTGAAAGTATCTCCCAGTTACGGCGGCTCCGATCGCTATGTAGGTAGGCCTCACCATGAAGCATGAATTCTAGTACCTCTCTCATTCGCAACGTCCCCACGATCACTTCTCTTGTACTCGCGCTTTCTAGCATTGCCCCTGCGGCCCGCTCCGGAACTTGCTGCCTAAGTCCGGCAATCTGAGCTCTGAGCGGTTCCGGTGAGTTTCCATCACCGCCAGTAGATCTTCGCCCTTAAGATAGTTAACCACTTGAGCCGCCATTACTTTCGCGGCTTCTTCCGGCATAGTTGCCGAGTATTGCCTGTGCAGCCTTGTGAACAGCGATACCTGAACCATCCGCAACCCCGTTTCAAAGGATCGGATTAAGTTATTTTCTATCGTCTTTTTGAACGGCCATCGCATCGGCCTTGCCTAATGTTGCCGTGAAGGACGGTCTTCCGTTAGGGTTATGCATGTGCCCTCTGAAAGTTTCATCTCAAGGGTAAGCCTTGTGCCTCCATCATACACTTCGAACATCGCTCCGTTTAAATATCGGGGCCGTGAAGAAACTCCCGCTTCCAAGCTGCCCAAGACTAAACAAGAGGGATCAACCGACTGAACCGTCACTTCCAGATCACGTTGGCTTACGTTCGGCTCTTGTAGCGACGAATGCAGCGCCGTGGCGAGGCTCTGCCAACTCTTCAAGATTTCAAGTGGTTCCACTAAGACGAGTATAACACCCTATGGCACGCGACCCGCCGCTTCTTCGGCTCGCGTTTCGGTTGAATCGAGCCGACGTAGCAGCGATGATGGCACCCGGCAGCGTCGCAAGGACCGGCGAGAGCGCGGCTTGAGGGCGGCTCCCGCGGCGCCGCTGGCGGCGTCGATCCCGGTCGGGTATGTTGTAGCTAACCGGCGCTCGGACCCTGCGAAAATGTAGGCTCAGGACGTTTTTCAGTGCCGTGGCTGGCGATCCAGAAGAGGGTTATAGAGACCGAGCACGTTTCGATGGTGGAGATCATCCCTTACGGGCGGGGCGTCAGCGACAATGCCGCAGTGATATTCGTCGGAGGTGGGGGGGGGCGCCGTCGAGACCCAGGGACTCGCCGGGAGCGCGAAGGGAATTCGGCCTTCCTCCGTCGTCCTGATTTCGGGCGGCTGGCTGCCGGCGCGGCTGGCGAAATGGGCGCAAGCGCGCCAATATCACCTCAAGGTTCGTATCCTGGCTCGGCTACGCCGCAAATTCTTTTTGAAGATGGTCCAAGGCCTGTTCAGCCGTGGAATACTCGCCCGTCCAGGTTCCTTGGACGCCGTCCTTTGTTCGGAGAATCTGCCAACGATGGTCCATCTCCGCGATAGCTGCGGATTGTCCGGGCGGCAATCCAACAACCTCGTACTTGAAGACGCGGTCTTGATCGGTTAGAAGCGTGGGGCCGCTACCAATTCGACCGGTAGGGCGTAACGTGAGGGTGGGCACTGCAATCATTTCGTTTTTACTCCTGGTCTTCATTATCCCAATTGCCGCGAGGAAAAAGTGTGTCCTCCGAATGGGGACCGTCTGTCTTGGCGGTCGGCGCCGCGGATTGGAAATCGGCCCAATGGGCCGATGTGCTTTTGGCGGGTGGCGCTCGTGGGTGTCAACTAGCCCGGTGTTATATTGGATGCGATGGTTCTCCGGGCAATTTCGACCGAAAGGCGCACGCGGCAGGAATGGGCAAATTAACGAAGATCTTCGTCTATTGTGTGCAGAATATCAGCGCTCGTGCGGGTTCCTGCGCTTGCGGCACGCCTAAGGATTAATGACTTGCAATCGTTGCTAGTACTTGAAAACCGCGAGAATATATAATGCGTATGTCGATGGGCGAGCCTATCGGTACGCTCATTCACTAGGCCACTTATGAAAACCGAACACACCGCCGCCCCCGCCGGGCCGGCTTTCCAGTCCATCAAGGACGTCGAGAACAATGTCAAAGCGCGCATGGAGAAGGCCATCGGCGACCTGCAGCACGAAATGGCCACCATTCGCACCGGCCGCGCTAACTTGGGCCTGCTCGATCACATTCGCGTGGATTATTACGGGACGCCCTCGCCCCTCAACCAAGTCGCCACCCTGCAGGTTCCCGAGCCCAGCCTGATCACCATTACGCCCTGGGACGCCTCGCAAATCGGCCCCATCGAGAAGGCCATCCGGGTTTCCGACCTAGGCCTGAATCCCGCCAATGACGGCAAGATGATCCGGCTCCCCATCCCGCCCCTCACCGAGGAGCGCCGCAAGGAATTCGTCAAGCGCCTGCACGGCGTCGCCGAGCACCATCGCGTATCGGTGCGCAACATCCGCCGCGACGGCAACGAGGGCGTTAAAGCGCTGCTCAAGGACAAGAAGATCACGGAAGACGAGGACAAGCGGGCCCACGAAGAGATCCAGAAGCTGACCAACGCCTACATGGACAAGATCGACCAGGCCGCCCGCTCCAAGGAAAAAGAAATCCTCGAAATCAAGTAGGACGGGCCTCCCGGCCTGTCCGGTGGCAGAGAACACGATGCCGAAGGACAGGCCAGGAGGCCCGTCCCACGCGGTCGTATCGTATTACGCTAAGACCATGCCCCACACGGCGGCGCTCACCCTGACCGTCGCCGTTCTATTCCCCCTCGCCGCGCTGGCCACCGACTGCCGCTTCACCCTAGTCGATCAGTCCAACTATTCCGCCAACACGGGATTCTACATGGACCTCGAGAATACTCCCGTGGGGTCGTCCACATCTTGCCAGTTGCCGAACATGATCGTCGCCGTGGGAGTCGCCGACGGCTCTCAGTGGCAATTCATCGTCTCCAATCCCGCGTGGGTGCTCAATCACAACTACACCGCCCAGGCCGTGATTACGCCCGCGTCCTTCGAACTGTACCTGGACGGGCAGCTCCTGGGTCAGGTCGCCAGCGGATTCTCGGGTTTGCCGAACCAGGACCTGCTGATGAACACCGTGCCTTCCTGGGCCGCGGGCGCCGGCAATTATCTGGTTGCGCAGAGCTCTCTCAATGCGCAATCGAGCGGCGGGACCACGGTTGCGGAGACATTCCCGGCAGACACGCGGCCCATACCCCTCACGCTGCTCGCGCCTGTGGCCTCTGGCCAGAGCGTGCCGTTCCAATATGCGTCCGGCGATTCGTTGACCTTCACCGCCGTATTCAGCCTCACAGCCGCATCGGCCAATCCGCAAACCTACGCGCCCTATGTGGATACCTACGGCCAAAGCGTCTATTCGACCTTCACGGGGAAGATTCAGACGGATGCCGATCTGCAGGCGGCCGCCGCCCAGGAGCAGACCGAACTCGCAAGCTGGGGAGTGCCCACCGGCTATGACGCTTGGGGCGGCGTGCTGCAGGCGGGCTGGCAGGATTCGGCCACGGGCTTCTTCCATCTGGTCCGGCACAACAGCGTGTGGTGGCTGATCTCTCCGGCCGGTAATCCGTGCTTCTACATCGGTCTGGATACCGGCCCGCTCACCACCGGCAACAACACACCCACCACCGGCCGCGAATGGGAATTTGCCGCGCTGCCTCCGCAGACTGCGCCGTACAGTTCCGCGTGGGGTTCCGGCGACTGGGGCAACACCGGTATCGCCAGCGTCTCCTTCGACACCTGGAACATGATCCGCAAGTATGGCAGCGATTCCTGGCAGACCACCGCCACCAACCTGACCGTCCAGCGCATGCAGGCGTGGGGATTTTCGGGATTCGGCAAATGGGCCAACGTCACCGGCAACCTGCCGATCCTGCCGGTGCTGGAGCCTTATAATGTTCCAATCCTGGTGCTGCATGCGGATGTCTTCGATCCGAATGTGCAGGCGCTGTTTCAGGCCTCTCTCCAACAGCAGATCCAACCCAGCGTAAGCGATGCGTCGATCCTGGGCTGGTCGTTCGGCAACGAATACGACGAGATCATTACCCCCGCGGAGGTAACGAGCATCCTCGGGATGAGCAGTACGGTGCCCGCGAAACAAGCGCTGGTGAATGACGCGCTCAGCGCGATCTACGGCAATAACATCGCCGCCATGGCCGCCGCATGGGGCGTGACCGCCGCCAGCGCCGCGGATCTCTACAACGCGTCGCCCACGCCTCCCGCGGCGGACATCGAAACGCTGCGCGAGTATTATGCGGACCAGTATTACGGCTTCGTGGATCAAACCATAAAAGCCATCGACCCGAATCACCTGTTTTTCGGCTTCTGGATCGTCCCCGGCTGGTGGGTGAATGCGACCGACTGGCAACTCCAGGCCGCGCATGTGGATGTGATCGGCTATGACTATTACTCGCCGGTGTTCGAAGACAGCTTGTTGCAGGGTCTGGCGAGTTCCACCGCCAAGCCCATCTTTCTGGGTGAATTCTCGTTCCCTCCGACTTACAGTCTGTTGCGCGGCTATGAGGCTTACGCCGCGGCCAGCGCCACCGACGATGCCGATGCCGGCGCGGAGTATCAGGCCGACCTCGAAGCGGCCGCCCGCAACCCCTGGTGCGTGGGCGTCGCCTGGTTTGAATATCGCGACGAACCGGTGTCCGGCCGCGGCTTCCTGGGCGAGACGGATCTGGACCTGGTGGAAGGCGAGGACTACGCCTTCGGAATGGTGGATGTCGCCGACCGCCCCAAGTACGACCTGGTAAACCCGGTGCGCACCACCAATCTGGCCATGGCGCAACGCCGCCTGGCGTTCGGGCCGCCCAGCTTGAACAACGGCGGCACGGTCAACAACGCCAGTTTCGCCGCCAACATGCCCGTCGCGCCGGGCAGTTTGGTGTCGATCTTCGGCACGGGTCTCTCGGACGCGAATCAAGCGGCGTCGAGCGCCACGCTGCCCGTCGCGCTCGGAACCACGTCGCTCACGCTGGGCGGCGTGCCCATGCCGCTGATCCACGCATTTCCACTCCAGGTGGATGCGCAGGTCCCTTGGGAACTGGCGGGACAAACCCAGGCGCAACTCGCCATCGTCACCGACGATCTGAGCGGCAACACGGTCAGCGTGCCGCTCGCGCAGTTTTCGCCCGGTCTTTATTCGGCGAATGGCAATGGCGCGGGTCAGGGCGCGATTCTGATCAACGGCACAACCACGCTGGCCGCCCCCGCCAATCCGCCGTACAACGGCCAGCCTGCGCGGCGCGGCGTGGACTACATCGACATTTTCGCCACCGGCCTGGGACCGGTGTCGCATCAGCCTGCCTCGGGCGCGCCCGCGCCGGCGAGCCCGCTGGCGGAAACCACCCACACCGTGACTGTCGCTATCGGCAGCGTGCCGGCCACGGTCTCATTCGCCGGGCTCGCGCCGGGCTGGGTAGGCCTCTATCAGGTGAACGTACAGGTACCCGCGAATGCTCCGGTGGGCAACGCCGTGCCGGTGGCGCTGAGCGTGGGCGGCGTGGCCGCCAACCAGGTGACCATGGCGGTCCAATAGTGGTTGTGGGGCAGGTTGGCAACCTGCGGGCCGATTGTTAATCGGCCCAGTGTTTTGGCGCTACGGCTTCGGCCCTATCGTGATCTCCATCAAATCGGCATCGTCCGGCTCCGACGCCAATACCGGTCCGCTACAGACGCCCGCATCCACAAACGCTTTCGCCAATGCCGTGGCGAACTGCCGCCGATTAGCTCCGACGTCTAAAGCGATTCCCGGTTGTGGCTTGCCAAATACCAGCGCCGGCGTGCTCGAGACGGTCATGCCGGCGGCTTCCAGCGTGGCCTTAATCTCGCTCGCGAACGCGCCGCTCTCCGGGTCGCCAAAATGCGTGATAATCGATACCTTTTGCCCTCGGAAACCAGCCAGCTCCGACTGAATCGTGTGCCTCTGCGCCGCGCCCATGTGCCGGGGCGCCAGCCGCTCCTCAAGCCGCAGGCGGGCAGCCCGCTCTTTCTCTACCGCCAATTGCAGTTCGAGATTCTCTTTCCGCAAGTGTTCGCGATGCGCCTGCGCGTGCGCTACATCGGCTTCCAGGCGCCGCTGCTCCTGGTAAGCCAGCGCGGCTTGGGCATTGGCCCGCGCGGCTCCCGCATGCGCGTGCGCCACCATCTCGGCGGAGCTGCTTTGCAGCCTCTTGAGCTCCGCGTCCTTCGCGGACGTAACCCGGCCCGCGAAAAGAGCCAGCACGAAGCTGGTCGCCGCCGCCAGGCAAACAAATACGATGTATGCGACAGTGGACCAACTCAGGCCCCTTTCCAGAAAATGCATATTGGAGAGGTCTGGCAAACCACTTATAGAATGCCAGTACGGAATGGCGCTTCGCAACTACCAGTCGTACCTAGAAGGAACCCGGAAATCGCTTAGTACCAGCGTCACTTAAGTTTGCTTGTGGGGCAGGTTGCCAACCTGCGGGCCGATTGTTAATCGGCCCATGTTGTACCCTGAATTTCGCAGACTCCTAGCCGCAAGACACTGGATATGTTGGAGTGCATACACTGCGCCGCGTTATTGTGTGATACGTCACTTACTAGCGGTTAACTGCGTTGTAACCTTTAACCGCGGTTGATTATCCTGAGATCGGGTGAGATTCCCGTTCCGGCAAGAACGATGCCTGCGATAGATCTATTGAAGCAGAAGGACCTGAAGTTCCGGCTGCTGTTCGAGGACAACCCGCTGCCCATGTGGGTATTCGACAAGGAAACCTTATCTTTCCTGGAGGCGAATCATGCGGCCGTAGTGCATTACGGCTATACCCGCGAAGAATTCCTGAGCATGACCATCGCGGACATCCGTCCGCCGGAAGACGTAGACCGGTTGAAAGATGCGGTCTCCAAGGCCAGCGGTCTGGCGCTCTCGGGCCACTGGCGTCACCGGCTCAAGGACGGCCGCTTGATCGACGTCGAAGTCGCCTCCCACACCATTTCGTACGGCGGCCGGCCAGCCGTGCTCTCGGTCCTGCAGGATATTACGCATCGCAAACTGCTCGAAGATCAACTCCGGCAGTCCGCCAAAATGGAAGCGGTCGGCATGCTGGCCGGCGGCATCGCGCACGACTTCAACAACCTGCTGACCATCATCAACGGCTATAGCCACATCCTGCTGAACGCGCTCCCCGAGGCCGACCCCAACCGCGGCGCGGTGGAGCAGATCATGAAAGCCGGGGAGCGCGCGGCCACGCTCACGCGTCAGTTGCTGGCGCACAGCCGCCGGCAGGTGCTGCAGCCGAAGCTTCTGAATCTCAACCAACTGCTCGCCGGCATGGAAGCTATGCTGCGGCGGCTAATCGGCGAGGATATCGAGTTACGCTTCGCGCCCGGCCTTGAAATTGGGCAGGTCAGCGCCGATCCCGGACAGATCGAGCAGGTGGTCATGAACCTGGCGGTAAACGCGCGCGACGCCATGCCGCGAGGCGGCGCCCTGACCATCGAAACGCGCAACGTGGAGCTCACCGAGCATTACAGTTTCACGCACGCCGCCGTGAAGCCGGGCAAGTACGTGGCGCTGGAGGTCGGCGATAACGGTTCCGGAATGGACGCGGAGACGCGCGCGCATCTGTTTGACCCATTCTTCACCACCAAGGCTCAAGGCCAGGGCACCGGACTTGGGATGACTACGGTATTCAGCATCGTCAAGCAGAGCGGCGGCTGTTTGGATGTGTCTAGCGAACCCGGCAAGGGCACCTCCGTGAACGTGTATCTGCCGCGTATCGACCAGCCCGTAGCGGCGGAGACTGAAACTCCCCCGGTGATGGCGGCGGGCGGTTCCGAGACGATCCTGCTGGTGGAGGATGAGGAACAGGTGCGCAATCTGGTACGCGATACCCTGCGTCGCGAAGGCTATAAGGTTCTGGACGCACCCAGCGCCGCGGAAGCCCGGCGGATCGCCGGCGCGCACAAAGGTGCGATCCATCTGCTGCTCTCGGATGTGGTCATGCCCAAGGAAGGCGGCCGCGAATTGGCCGCCAGCCTGGCGTCGCGCCGTCCGGCCATGAAGGTGCTCTTCATGTCCGGTTACGCGGACCCGGTGGGCGTTAACAGCGGCCTGCTCGCCCGCGAATCCGGTTTCATCCAGAAGCCGTTCACGCCCGCGGCCTTGTCCTGCAAGGTGCGGGAGATTTTGGAAACGGACGGAGAAACCAGCCACGGGGCGGGCGGCTAGTTGCACCGTGGGGCGGCCAATCATGGCCTGGGGTCCCCTCTGGGGACGCCTTTCAGGGCGGCTCCTGCTTTCACGACGTACCAGCGCAGATTCGGCGGCTGGCTGCGCGGTTTCCGCAATACAGCGGGAGACCTACTTCTGGCCCGCCGGTGCGGCCGAAGCCGTCTGGAGAGGCGGTACGGCGATATCCGCAGGCTCGATGCCGGCGGGCAGAGCCACCCGCATGAACGCCATGTTCATCTCCTCCCAGGTCTGATCTCCCCAGTACACGTCCGCCTTGGGGTCGGGATTATTCGGGTTGTTCGCGGAGTTGTCGAAGAAGACCGCGCATTCGAGGCGCGTTCCTTTCGGCAACCAGCGAGGCTTCGCCAGCACATAGCTCATCTGCCAGTTGAAATCGTAGCGCGGCACGCCGAGCAACACTTCCGACTCGCCGCTCGGATACACCGCGCGAAGCTGCAATGCCTTGCCTCGCAGGTGCATGTGCGGCCAGAGCGATAGAACCGTCATGTCCTCTCTCAGGGTCACCCTGGTATCCACCCGGTGGTTGGCGGCTCCGGCGGGAATCCTAAAATTCAGATTGGCGGTCCCGACTTCGGTTACGCGCATCTGCGGAGGCCGTTTGGCGAAGATCAATCCGACACGGCTACGGTCTGTCTGTGGCTTGCCCGTGGTCGTGTAGTGTACTTCGATCACCAGGTCGGACCCCGCTCTGACCAGCATGGCTTGGCCAGGCTGTAACTCGACGGGATCGCCCCCCGGCACGAAGGCGGCCAACTCCTCGGCGCCGATATCCGGACCGGCCAGCACCCCGCTCCCGTCGTCCTGGGGAGGCTCCTTCGGATGCTGACGCTCCTGGGACGTTTGCGGGTCCCGCTCCATGAACGCCTTCGAACCGGGCGCCCGCGAGAATACCCGTATGTGATGGACCACCGCCGGATTTCCGGGCCGGGCTTCGACCGCCTGGATCCATTTATCCTCCGTGAATTTGGTCGGCACCGGGAAATACTGCCAGGCGATCTCGCCGGATGCCGGGACATGAAACTCCTCCGGCATTTCGAGTATGAGGTCGGGATTGCCGATGCGCCATCCTTGCGCAAACGCAATCGGTTTTGGAGCCTCCTTGGGATCTCCGGCGGGCGCGCCCTGATCCACCCACGCGATCAGGGTGTCGATCTCTTGTTGCGACAGCCTGTTGTCGTTGGAAAACGTGCCGGGCGCGGCATCGGCGAACCACGGGGGCATTTTTCGGGTCAAGACGGCCTCGCGAATGGCCTTCGCCCAAGGCCGCACCTCCCGATAAGCCGCCATGGAAAACGGCGCGGCTTCCCCTGCGCGGTGACACACCTGGCATCGCTGTTGCAGGATAGGCTGCACATCTCTGTGGAACGTGACCGCACGCGCTGGGCCGGCCTGCATCGTCGAAGCACCCAATGACACGCAGGCAACCAGCGCGGTCGAAAATCCGGAGCCCATGATCCTCCTCAGCCGGTAGCATCCGGTAGCCGGTTCTTAGCAGGGATTTCCGTTCTGCAACCTCGGCCAGCATCGATTGTACATGAGCCGTCCGCAGTGATGCTACCCCGTCTTCGGTTTTTTGCGCCCGCCCCGGCCCCTCTCACCGCCCCGTCGCCAGCCGGTCCGCCAGCAGCGGCGGCAGCCCCGCGCGCCGGATCTTCTCCTGCGCCTTCCCCACATCGTATGGCAGCCGGTAGTAGATCAGAAAGCTTTCCTCCGGGTTATACAACACGTAGGCCGCCCTCGGATCGCCGTCTCTGGGCTGGCCCACCGAACCCGGATTGACCATATAGGCGCACTCCGGATCCAGTTCCAGCGTCTGGCGTTCCTCCGCCGCGTGCGTCTTCTCGATAGTCTCCACGCGCGCATGGTTCCAGATGAAGCCGCCTTGCAGGTGCGTGTGTCCAAAAAAGGTCAGCCGCGTCTCCAGATAGCCGAATACCAACCCGGCGTCGGCTACGCCCAGAATGTATTCGTCTTCATCGAGCGGCGAGCCGTGCACCATCTGGAAACCGTCCAGCGCCAGCGGTCCCCTGGGCAGACTGCGGATATAGTCGGCATTCTCCCGTGTCAGCTCGCGCTGGGTCCAAACGGCCGCGGCCCGCGCCACCGGATTGAACCACTCCAGGTCGTCGAGTCCCACCGCGGCCTTGTCGTGATTGCCCCGCACCACCCACGCCGCGTGCTCCCGCACCCACTCGGTCACCGCGTTGGGATCCGCGCCGTAGCCGATCAGGTCGCCCAGGCAAAGCACCTGGTCGTACTTGCCGGCGGCATGCGCCAGCGCCGCTTCCAAGCCTTCCCAGTTGGCATGTATGTCGCTCAGGATCAGGTATCGCACGCCGGCGCTTATGCCTTTCTCAAGCGCAGCAGCGCTATCTCCGGCGGCGCGCCGATACGCGCGGGGATGCCAATGGTGCCGATGCCGCGCGTGACGTACTCCGCGGCCGCGCCCCGCCGGTACAGTCCATATACGAACGGCGTAAAGAATCGCGCCGCATTGATGGGCTCGTGCAGGATTTCCACATTCACCTGGCCGCCGTGTGTGTGGCCCGCCATCGTTAAATCGTAGCCCTTCTCCACCGCCACCGGAAAGACGTCGGGATTGTGCGATAACAGCAGATTGTATGCGCCGGGCAGCACCAGCCGCTCGGCGCCCCGCAGATATTCCCGGCCGGACCGCTGGTAGTCCACTCCCGCCACGTTCAGCACCGCGCCGCCGAAGCGCAGCGCTTGCGCGCGTCCGCGCAGAAACGGAATGCCCAGGCGCGCGCCTTCCCGCTCCACGAACTTCTCGCACCTCGCGTAATCCTCGTGATTGCCCATGCATCCCAGAATGCCGGCGTCCGCGCGTAAACGGGCGATCTGCCGCAAACAAGCCTCCAGCGGGTCGCCCGTCTGTGTGATCAGGTCGCCCGTCACCAGCGCCAGGTGCGGGCGCAGCTCGTTGGCGCTATCGATCACGCGCGCCAGGTCCTTCTCGCTCAAGAACGCGCTCAGATGGATGTCGCTCAAGTGCAGGAGGCGCAGTCCATCCAGGCCCTCGGGGAGATTGGGAACCGTAATTTCCACTTCCCGCACGTGGAAATCCAGCCGCTCGATCAGCGCGCCATAACCTACTAGGGCGAACGGCGCGGCCAGCAGCGCGCCGCCCGTGGCGTTCAGCAGCCGCCGGCGCGACGGATCGAAAGTAGGACCCCAGAAGCGTTCCGCCAGAAATCGCACGGCGCGGTAAGCCAGGTATCCGGCGCTGGAACCGTAGAGCCAAATCTGCGCCACCGCCCCGGCCGTTTGCGAAGGACTGGCCGGCAGCTTGTACTGACTCGCCAGAAAGGAGAAGCCCAACGCGAGCCCCGCGGCCATAAAGGCGTAAAAGACCGCCACGGCCCAGCGCGTGACGGCCGCCGCGCGCGCGGAGAGCCTGCGCCCGGCGGCAGCCAGAAACTGCCGGCTCATTTGCCACTGCGTGAGGATGACGATGATTATGGCTAGAAGATCGAACGGATTGTGCAAGAATGCTTCCTATGCTTCATTCTAACCGAGATGCCCACCACGCATGGCTGACGATGGCGGCGGCCGCGATGGCGGCGGTTTCGGCGCGCAGGATCAGGGGTCCGAGCGAAACCGGCGTCCATCCGGCGGCGGTGGCGGCGGACCTTTCCGCATCCGTCCAGCCGCCCTCGGGGCCGGTCAGCAACAACACGCGATCCGCACTGCGGCGATCCGCGTGCGGCGGGATGGCGGCCAGAAGCGGCCGTGCGCCAGGCTTCTCGTCGAGAAAATAGCGGAGGCCCATGCCCAGCTCGAGGGCCACGCCCAGCGACACTGGTCCAGCAATTTCCGGCGGACCCAGGCGGCGCGCCTGCTGGCTGCTTTCGTGCGCGATGCGCCGCCAGCGCGCGGCACGCTTCCGCGCAGCTTCGGAAAGTCCCGTCTCCGAGCGTGCCGCATCCACGGGAACGATCCCCGCAACCCCCAGTTCAGTGGCCTTTTCGACCAGCCACTCGAAACGATCGAATTTGATGAGTGCGGGGCACAGAGTCAAGCGCACCGGCGCCTGCGGCGTGTCCAGCGCTTCGATCACGCGAAAGATTACGCGCTCCTTTTCGACGGCGGCGATCTCGGCCAGGTAGACGCCCGCGCCGTCGGAGACTTCGTATTGCTGTCCGGCTTCGGCCCGCAAAACTCGCGCGAGATGACGGGCATCTTCGCCGCGCACCTCGGCGGCATTGTCGCGGATGCGTTCGACCAAGAACCGGCGGCGGGCCATCTGACGATGTTCGCACGGCGCAGGCGCGCATCGCTGGGTGATAATGGCGGATTCATAAAATTGACCGGCAAAGACTTGGTGGCGTGGCTTGAATATAAGGGCTGCCCCCTCGATTCTCCCGACGGCCCGGCTGTTGTGCGGCGCAGCTCCGATGGCTCGTTCTATCTGAATGTTCCGCAGTTGACGCTGGTGACCGTGCCCGCCCCGCCCGAGTTTCCGTTCGTCCACGTTCCTGGGCTCCCGGGCGCGGTGCAGTACCAGTTGTTCAGTCCTGGTGTCGCATCGGTCTGGAAGTACGACTCGCCGGCGCCGTTGCACTGATCGCGTCCAACCGGAGAACCTGTGCCCACGCGTGATGGTGTCGTGCGCGCGGCGGCCCCGGCGTTCCACTGGCCGACGACTTGGTTATAGCCCGTGATGGTACGATGCGGCTGGTATCGTGACGGGAAGTTACTACTTTACAGGTGGATCGTTCGTCCGTGCTGCTGGCGGGTATGTGAAAACTTTTCAGGCTCCCGCAAGCGTCGCAACCGTAGCATTGAGCATCAGCGACGCCGGCGCCATTACTGGATTTTACCAGGACACAGACAATATCGTTCACGGATTCTTGGTGACGCCGTAGACTTCTTGAACGACGTCTGGTTGATCGAAGTCACCGGCTTCTCCGCGGCGACTGCCGTAATCTCAGCGTATTGTGGCGAAGACCTCATGGCGCGGCGGCCTTCCGCACGGTGACGGTGCCCCGCTCGGTGACCACATGGATACTAGCGCCTTGTCCCACCGTGGCCTTCAACGAAGAGGAACGTCCATCGGTTCTTTTTTGGATGGGCGAGCCGAATTCGTTCACCGCCTCGCCGTGATCCGAAGTGGCGTTCAACTGGAATGCTCCTTTATCCGGCAGCACTAGATTGATCTGTCCGTTGTGCGAGCGCGCTTCAATCTTCGCCAAGGGCAGATGCTTGGGCTGCAGTTCGATATCGCCGCGTTCGGTCTCCAACTCCAGCGAGTTGGTGAAGTCTTCGATCTTGACGTCCCTGGACTTAGTCGTCAGATGGATGGGCCCCACCAGGTTATTGCCGGTGAGTTCTCCCAGGTCCATACTGATCTGGCCGGGCAGCGCCGCGACGAGCAGATCCGTATTGGGCGATTCAAAATGCAATGGCTTCGCAATATTCTTGAATTCTAAGTTGCCTGAATACGAGCCGTTGATGTTGACCTGTCCGGCGACATTTTCCAGTTCGATATCGGAGCCTTTGCCCTGTATATCCAGATTGCCCTTCAAATCCGCTGCGCGGACTAGGTCGCTGCGCTGCAGCTCAACCCGAGCGTTGCCGCCGATCTTGTTCAGTCGCACATCGGAGCGGTCGGCCCGCAATTCCACTCCGCCGTTGATTTCGCTCACGTCGTAGTCGCCGGTATTGCCATGCACTTGCACGCTGACGCGGCTGGGAACGGTGATCTGCAGATCTTCGGAGATCTTGCCGCTAGTGGAATTGTGGTCCTGGTTGGTGCGCACCGTGATGGTGTCGCCCTGCGTCACGATCTCAAGCGGCGTGCTATCGTTCCCGCGATCCGCCTCGGTCTGATTAATGGCCTGTATGGCCTTCCGTCCGGTCACTTTGACGTCGGTGGTGTCGGCGCCCACGACTCTCACGTTGCCGCGGGGATTCTCGAAAACCACCTTTGTGGCTCCGCCAGCCGACTTCTGATCGCCGACGTTGTAATCGTAGTGCTCACCGAAAGCTTCCCACGCGGGCCTGAATCGTCGACCTTCCGTTGATGCCGTCTCCTGCGGAATGCTGGGGGAAGCGAAAAAGTAGACGCATGCAATGGTCTCTGTCGTGAGCAGGAAGATGACCGAAGCCAAGGGCCCTATGCGTGAGGTTCTGGGCAACAAGCGGAAGTCTGACACGCCAACCGCTAATAGAGCTACGGATCCAATATAGAGAAACGGCCACGCCCACGAAAATTGGATCGAACCAGCCAAGGCTTGACCCAATCCAGCAAACCGGGTATCGGCGGACACCTGGGACACGCCCGCAGCAATTTGGCGTATCATTCTTTCGTACCGAACGAAAGTGAATGTGATGGCCAGTAGGCTTCCGAGCGATGGCACCAGCAACCACTCTAGCCGCCCCTTGAATATCGTTACCGCGGCGATCGCTGCGAACAGAACGACGAGGATGCCGGCTCCAGATCCGTTATGGAAATAGTTAAGGCTTCCCAGAATCGGGACAGAAACCAGTGGGGCGAAGCAGCCGAGCAAAATGCAGACGATGGCAACATATCCGACATAGCGCTTAGTCGCATTCTTCGTCCCCCCCGAGGAAAGTTCAGGGCCTACGCCTGCCACATTTTCATCGGCATGTGCTAGCGCCGCACTCAACACCTTGTTACCCACGACTGCCGCTGGCGCTCCACAACGGTTGCAAAATGCCGAACCGGCGGGAACCTGCTGGCCACATACGCTGCAGAACATCGTTATTCTTCCTGTTCAGGCTCGCCCGGGAAAATTCAAGCCGTAGCGGAACCCTGCAGATTGTAACCCCGTAAAACGATAGCACGCTGCTTGAGATCGCGATCCGCCTGGTTGCCCTTGGTCTCCACCCACTCGTCTTTCTTCATGCAAGCTCCTTCGGCCCGGATCATGGCCTCAGGATATTGTGACAGGAATGGCGCTTCCGTTTCACCCCAGCAGGAGATTCAGCCATGACCGACATCCTCACCAAGCTCGCGGCGCTCACCGCGAAAGACCAAGCCAGTCCAGTTCCAGCCTGTCCGTTCATTGTGGCAGAAATGCTGCTTCCTTGTAGCCCAGATGGAGTTGCGGCCATGACCGACATTCTCACGCGCCTCGCGGCGCTCACGGCCACCGACGGCAACGGTCTGCTGCCGTGTCCGTTCCGCGGCAACCCTGATATAATATGTGTGATAGATGGTGTGCACATGAGGACCCAACATCGGACCACAATAGTGCGCCGCAGCGTGGCGCTCCCGCGCAGCTTGGTGGAGGAAGTGGCAGCCGTCGCTCCTCCCGATCTGCAAGGAAACATGAATCGACTCGTGACTATCGCCTTGCGGGAGTTTGTCGGCCGCCGCAAGGCGAGGGCTTTCCGGCAGGCGATGGCGGCAATGGCTTCCGACCCGGCCATCCAGGCGGAGAACATCGCAATCGCCCGAGAGTTCGCCGTTGCGGAGATCGACGGATTATCGCATGATCAGACGCGGTGAGATCTACTCTTCGCGAGACTCGACCCCACTGAAGGCAGGAACAATCAGGCGTAAGGCCGGTTCTGGTCGTTTCCTCGGATGCCATCAACCGCCAACCACTGGTAGTCGCGGTGGTAGCTGGGACTGATGCGGCGAATGTGGTGCGTGACTACCCGACCAACGTCAGGGCGACGGCCCGGGAAACAGGGCTGCCGAAGGATACCGTGTTCCTTTGTTTCCAACTCCGCTCTCTCGACCAGGCTCGATTGTGTAATCCGGCTTCGAAATTGCCCAGAGCAGCAGGGATCATGCCTGCCGCGCGCATGGCGGAAGTCTACCACGCGTTGAAGCTGGTCTTGAATTTGGATTGATGCGAGGCGCGCAGCGGCCCTGCCGGACCCGCGCGGACTTGGAGGTCCGCCCCACCTTACAATACAGTCTTATGATCGCTTTACTGCGCGGCGTGCTGCTCGAAAAGCATCCGAACCAAGCCGTAGTGGATGTAGGCGGCGTGGGCTACGACGTGACCATCCCCGTCTCAACCTACGCGCATCTGCCCGACACAGGCGCGGAAGTGCGCCTCCGCATCCACACCCACGTGCGCGAGGACGCCCTGGCCCTCTACGGTTTTCTCACGCAAGATGAGAAGGCGCTATTCGAGAAGCTCATCTCCGTTTCCGGCATCGGCCCGAAAATGGCCATGGCGGTACTCTCCGGCATCCCCGCCCTGGATCTGATCGCCAACATCCGGCGCGGCGAGGTCGACCGGCTGGTGCGCATTCCCGGCGTAGGCAAGAAGACCGCCGAGCGCATGATCCTGGAGCTGCGCGACAAAATGCCGGCGCCCTCCGGCGAGGAATCCGCCTCTTCGTCAGGCGGGCCCGGCGCGCCTAGCGGGGCATTGACGGCTATCGAGCAGGATGTTCTGTCAGCGCTGCTCAACCTGGGCTGCGCGCGCCCCGCCGCCGAAGCCGCCGTGCGCAAGGCGCGCGTGGCAGGCGCCCCCCCCGCACCCGACACCGAATTCGAGCCGCTCTTCCGGCGCGCCTTGGAACTGGTACGGTAAGCTGAAACGAATGCCCGATCGGGAACTTGTTTCCGGCGCGCGGCAGCCCGAGGATGCGCAGTTCGAAGCCGGACTCCGCCCGCGCAGCCTCGCCGACTTCGCCGGCCAGAAAAAGCTGAAGGAGAACCTGGCCATCGCCATCGAGGCCGCCAGCCTGCGCGGCGAAGCCATGGATCACGTGCTGCTCTACGGTCCGCCGGGCCTGGGCAAAACCACGCTGGCCTGCATCATCGCCGAAGAATTGCAAGTGCCCATCACCGTGACGTCCGGACCCGTGCTGCAAAAGAAGCTGGACCTCACCGGCATTCTCAGCAACATCCGCGCGCGCCAGGTTTTCTTCATCGACGAGATCCACCGCCTGATGCCCGATGTGGAAGAGATGCTCTACTCTGCTCTGGAGGATTTCCGGATGGATATCCTGGTGGGAACGGGCCCGGGCGCGCGCACGCACTCGCTGCCCTTGCCGCGCTTTACGGCCATTGGCGCAACCACCAGGCAAGGACTCATCAGCGCGCCGCTGCGGGGCCGCTTCGGGTTGGTGCTGCGCCTGGATCCATACGCGGTGGACGAGTTGACCGTCATCGTCGAGCGCTCCGCCCGCCTGCTGGGCGTGGGCATCGACGACGATGCCGCCGAAGAGCTCGCGCGCCGCTGCCGGGGGACGCCGCGCATCGCCAATCGCCTGCTGCGCCGCGTGCGCGACTACGCCCAGGTGCGCGCCGCGGGCCGCATCACGCAAGCCGTGGCGCAGACCGCGCTGGACCTCGCGGAAGTGGATCGCTTCGGCCTCGACGAAATCGACCAGAAAATCATGCGCACCATCCTCGAAAAATATCGCGGCGGCCCGGTGGGGCTGAACACCATCGCCGCGTCCATTTCCGAGGAGGCCGATACCATCGAAGAAGTCTATGAGCCGTATCTGATCCAGCTCGGCTTCCTGAACCGCACGCCGCGCGGACGGGTGGCCACGGATGCGGCGTACGAATATTTTCATATCGAGCGGCACTTTCGCGGCGATCATCCCGCGCTATTTTGAGAACCGCTTTTAAGCTATGAAGACGGTCTATCTGGGCCTGGGATCGAATATGGGCGACCGCGCGGCGATGTTGCAGGCGGCCGTGTGCGCGCTCGAATCGCCGCGCCTGCACATCCTCCGGGTCTCGCCGGTATACGAAACCGAACCCATGGATGTGCCCGGCCAGCATTGGTTTCTGAACCAGGTAGCGGAAGCCGAGACGGACCTGTTCCCGTTGCAGTTGCTGCGCCGCATTGCCAAGGTCGAAGCCCAGCTCGGGCGCCGCCGCCTCGCGCCCAAGGGACCGCGCACCATCGACATCGATATCCTGCTGCTTGGGAATTCCGTAGTTACGATGCCGTCGCTCGAAATTCCGCATCCGCGTCTTCGCGGCCGCCGCTTTGTGCTGGCGCCCCTGGCGGACCTGGCCCCGGACCTGCGCGACCCGGTCACCCGGAAAACCGTGCGCGAACTGCTGGGGGAGCTGCGCGGACAATCGGTGCGCAAAATCGGCACTTATTGAGGCTCGCACAATACAGTGACAATCCGAAGGCGGGGCGGGCGCCCTCGCCCGCGTCGGACCCCCTGGTCCGACAGCCGAGCCAGGGGGCTCGGCGCGGGTCAGGGGACCCGCCCCACATTCTCTTAGCGAACTGTAATCGTCTTATGCAAAGCTCAATGGTTTTTCACAAATTGTGCAGAGTTCCTGGGGATTGAGCTAAAATCGAACCACGTTATAGCAAAGCTATGGCAAAGCCCTTCCAGCAGATACGCGTGGGTAACCTTACCGACGATGCGGTGAAGGCCAAGACCGGCAAGACCTGGGCCGAGTGGTGCAAGATCCTGGACAAGGCCGGCGCCCGCATGATGGACCACCCCGAGATCGCCCTCTTGCTTCAAAAACAGATGGGCCTGACGCGCTGGTGGAGCCAGATGGTCGCGGTGGGCTATGAGAACGAACGCGGCATCCGCCAGGACCAGCACGGCGATCCCCCTGGAAGGCGCTATGAAGTCACGCTCAGCAAGATCGTGGCTGTTCCCCGATCCGCGGTCTGGGCGGCGTGGCAGGACCCCGCCACGCTGGCGCGCTGGCTGCCGGACGCGAAATTCGAAATCTCGAAGACCGTGCCTCAAAAAGTTCTGCACCTCGACTGGCCCGATGAAACCCGCGTGGCGGTCCGGTTCTACGAGCGCCGCGGCAAGACCAGGGTGGTGGTGTCGCACGCAAAACTGGCGGAAAGCGATACACAGCGCCTGCAGAAGTATTGGTCCGCGGCCCTGGACCGGTTGCAGGTCCTGATGGAGCGGTAAACCGGAGTGCGGCGCCGCGCCATCGGTGAGCGGGCGCTTCCCAAACCCTGGCGCTAGCGACTACACTCTTCGGTGAGGAGTTGCATATCGATGAGGCATCTTTTTCTGGCGAGTCTGGCCGCGCTGACCTCGGCTGCGTTGCCGGACGCCGTCTACGGGCAACTGAATCAAGTGCGCGGCAACGCGCCCGGCGATGTGCCGCAAACCACTTATTCCATCCATCGGCTGAGCGCCGATCACGCCGAGGGCATCACCACCCTGGACATGAACGGCGACGGGCGGCCGGATATCCTTAGCGGGGCGTATTGGTACGAGAATCCGGGGCCGCAAGGCGGCGAGTGGAAGCGCCACCAATACCGCACCGTCGATATCGTCGGAGAATTTGTGTCCGACTGCGGCGAGTGGGTAGTGGACGTGAATCACGATGGCGCGCCGGACGTGGTGACCGCAGGCTGGATGACGGATGGGCTGTTTTGGTACGAGAACCCGAAAAAACCGGGAGTCATGTGGGAGCGCCACTTCATCACCCACTCGGTCGAGACCGAGGGCGGCTGGATGGCGGACCTCAATGGCGACGGTAAGCCGGATCTGGCGCTGGCGCACTACGGCCGCTCGGGAATCATTTGGGTGGACTTCGCCGGCCCCGAGCCGAAGGTCCACCACGTGGGCGGCCATGACCAGGATGGCCACGGCATCGGCATGGCGGACATCGATGGCGACGGCAAAATGGATCTTCTGACGCCGCATGGCTGGTTCAGGAATATCGACGCCGATCGCGACCAGTGGGAGTGGCACGGCGATTGGGATCTGGAGGAAGCCGGGTTCCCGATAATTGGCTACGACGTGAATGGCGACGGCAAAATGGATATCATTTACGGCCGCGGACACAGCTACGGCCTGTACTGGCTGGAGCAGCAGGGCGACGCCGCCAACCGCCGCTGGGTCAGGCATACCATCGACGAATCGTTCTCTCAGGTGCATGCGCTGAAGTTGGCGGACCTATTCGGCGACGGCCAACTGGAACTGCTGGCCGGAAAGCGCTACCGTGGACACGATGGCGGCGATCCCGGCTCCTACGATCCGCTGGTAATCTACTACTACAAGATCGACCGCAAGACCGGCGAATTTACGAGATATCCGATCTCGTTGAATGGCACGGCCGGCGCCGGGACGC
>Ga0302324_100007217_pt1 | contig 23709 bp, 16 predicted proteins | sample Palsa_T0_1_FD_201949 | JGI IMG/M metagenome (GOLD analysis project Ga0302324, IMG submission 201949) | Peat permafrost microbial communities from Stordalen Mire near Abisko, Sweden - Palsa_T0_1 | ecosystem: Environmental > Terrestrial > Soil > Palsa > Peat permafrost | place: Sweden: Abisko... | reverse complement strand
GCCGACGTGGACGGGAGCCACATCCGCACCTTGCTGCTGACATTTTTCTTCCGCCACATGCAGGAACTGATCAAGCGCGGCAACGTGTTCATCGCGCAGCCGCCGCTGTTCTCGCTGAAGAAAGGCAAGACGCAGCAGTACATCAAGGACGAGCGCGAATTCGTGAAAGTCATGGTGAAGCGGGCCGCCGACGGGCTGAGCGTGCGCTACGGCGAGGGTGCAGCCAAGATCGAAGGCAAGGATCTGGCGCGCTTCATGACCGTGCTCGACGAGTATCTCGGCTTTTTCGAAAAGCTCGACAAGCGGGTGCGCAACGAGCGCGTCACCGAACTGATTCCAAAACTCGATCTGGCCAAGCGGGCGGATTTTGAAGGCGACAAGAAAACGCCTTCGAAGAAAATTGAGCGGCTGGAAAAAGACATTAAGAAGCTGCAAAAGGACGAAGGCTTCAAAAGCGTCGAGTCTCGCTTCGACGAAGAGCACAACCTGTGGGAAGTGAGCTTCGTCAACAAGCATGGCGCTGAACACGTCATCAACTGGGTGCTGGCTTCGAGCGCGGAATGCCGGCAGATGATCTCGAAGTACAAGCAGATCGAGCCCTACATGGAGCCGCCGTTCGTGGTTGAGACCCTGGCCAAGGCCGCGACTGCAGGCGGTGCCGAAGAATCGACCGAAGGCGAGACTGGGTCCGCGGATGGCGAAAAGAAGGCGGCCAAGCCGGCTAAGCGCAAGAGTGAAATCGAAGTGGTGGAGAAGACGAACGTCCGCGAGTTGCGCGATTATGTGATCAACGAAGGGCGCAAGGACTTCACCATCCAGCGCTACAAAGGCCTGGGCGAGATGACCGCGCCGCAATTGTGGGAGACGACCATGGACCCCGAGCGGCGAACTCTTCTTTCGGTGCGACTCGAAGACATTGCAGAGTGCGAGACCATCTTCACCACGCTGATGGGTGAAGACGTGGAAGCGCGGCGCAAGTTCATCGAAGAGAATGCGCTGGATGTGAAGAATTTGGACATCTAGAGAACTTTCTTTTTTGCCACGGATTTTCGCGGATTTGCACGGATCAAGAAACGCAAATATCGGGCGGCCTTCGGGTCGCCCGTTTTGTTTCGGGACACAGTCGTGAGCTTACGGCTTACAATGTGCCGTGATGACTCGACGTCGCACGCTTTCCTCTTTTTTGCCCCTCGCGATCCTGACTTCCACATTGCTCGCCTCCGATCATCCCTCCGCACCCACTCCTCCCATGGGCTGGAACAGTTGGGATTCTTACGGGACCATGGTGCGCGAGGCGCAGGTGAAGGCCAATGCGGACTGGATGGCGGAGCATCTGGCGAAGTATGGATGGCAGTACATCGTGGTCGACATTCAGTGGTATGAGCCCAACGCGCAAGGGCATGATTACAAGCCGGGCGCGCCGCTGGCGATCGATGAATACGGGCGCCTCATTCCGGCGGTCAATCGCTTTCCTTCGTCCGCCAACGGCGCGGGCTTCAAGCCGCTCGCCGACTACATTCACGGCAAAGGATTGAAGTTCGGCATTCACATCATGCGCGGGATTCCGCGGCAGGCGGTCGAGAGGAATCTTCCGATCAAGGACACGGCTTTTCACGCTGCCGACATCGCCGACAAAGAGAACGCGTGCCGCTGGAATCCTGACATGTGGGGCGTGGACGCGACCAAGCCGGGCGCGCAGGCCTATTACGATTCCATCGCGGAGCTGTATGCCTCGTGGGGCGTGGATTTCATCAAGGCGGATGACATGGGAAGCCATCTCTACCAGCCGGCGGAGATGAAAGCGCTGAGTCTGGCGATGCGAAAAACCGGGCGGCCGATGGTGTTGAGCATTTCGCCGGGTCCGGCGCCGGTTTCAGAAGCCGAGTTCTTCGACAAGTACGCGCAGATGTGGCGCATCTCGGACGATTTCTGGGATGACTGGAAACTGCTGCGGCCGCAGTTCGACTACACGCGCGACTGGGCGCAGTTTGTGGGCCGGAACGGAACCTGGCCGGACGCCGACATGCTCCCGCTGGGGAAACTGAAGGTGACCGACAAGGAAGGCGGAGGCACGCCCACCCACTTCACTCCGGATGAGCAACAGACAGTGATGACGCTGTGGAGCATTTTCCGCTCGCCACTGATTTTCGGCGGAGACTTGCCCAGCAACGACGCGGCCACGACCGCGCTCATCACGAATGAGGAAGTGCTCGCAGTCGATCAACACAGCAGCGGCGGGCACCAGTCGCTCGATCGAGGAAATATCCGGGTGTGGGTTGCGCATGGTGCGGCTGCCACGGAGCATTACGTGGCCGTGTTTAATCTGGGTGAGTCCAGCGAAGAAGTGAACCTGCCCTGGAGTGAGGCAGGAATTGCCGGCACGCCGGAGAACGTTCGCGACCTGTGGATGCACCAATCGCTGGGGCCTTCGGGACTGATTCACGCGACCTTGCGTCCGCATGCCAGCGTTTTGTATCGCCTGACGACTGCCCCGGGCCAATAGGCGGAGTCGAGCGACGTCACGCCTACTTCAAACCCTCGACCAAGTACAGGTCGGCGAGCATGCGGTGGTAGCCGAAGATGCAGGTCTTGGCATCGGGCGTGATGAGAATGGGACCGATGGTTTCCACGCCGGCAGGATCCGAGGGAATCAACTCCCTCCACAGAGTGCGCTTTCCGGTTTGCAGATCCAGGCGGTCGACCCGCGCGGGCAAGTCACCGGGTTGGTAGAGATAGAGCGACTTGCTGTCGCTGCTGAAAGTGATGGGCTGCTCGCCGGAGTTGAAGCCGGGAATCAAACGCGGATCGCCGCCGGCTATCGGATAGAGATATCCTTTTTCGTCGGGGCCGATGCCGGCGACCCATTGAGAGTCGGGCGAAATGATGAACGAAGTGCCGTTCACGCCTTCCGGCGAGATGGGCTGGCTCTTGCCGGAGGCGACATCGAGTAGATAGAGCTTCACGCCTTTGCCCGGCTCGTTACCTGCAAAAACAATACGCTTACCGTCTGGGAACCAGTGAGCCCACGCATGGTTGATGTTGTCATTGGTGAGCGATTTGCCTTCCCCGGCGCCGGTAGTCAGCAATCTCAGCTGCGAGGGCGTTGCCTGGGTTTGTGAGACCACCCACTTCCCGTCAGGCGAAAGAGCGACTGCGCCACCCTCGCCCAGCAGCACCGCGGGCGATCCATCGGTCTTGCGAACATAGACGGCGTAGGACAAACCTCCCGACTTGGAATAGTCGAGCGAACCGCCGCCGCCCTCTTCGTCGAAGAGCAGGGTCTTGCCGTCGGTGGAAAGATCCGCGGGATAGGTGTAGTCGAGCCAGGAAAGGTCGTGCTGCTTGGCATCGTCGGCAGTCATGCCGACGAGTTCGCGGCGCCAGCTGGCACGCATCAGCAGAACGCGGCCGTCTTTGAAAATGTCGAAGATCATGATGGCGCCGGGCAGGCGCAACACCATGCGCTCTTTGCCGTCGAGAGTGACGGCGTAGAGCGTACGGTCGACGCCCGACTTGCTGGCGGTGAACCAGACTTCTCTTCCGTCCGGCGACCACGCTACACCTTGAATCGTGTACCACTCTCCGGAGAGCGTCTTCTTGTTGCCCTTGAGATCGATGACGGCGAGCGAGCCGCTGTCGTCGCCCTGCACGGGGTGGTCGATGAAGGCGATGAGATCTCCCTTGGGAGAGAAGCGGGGATGGCCGATCCAGCCGCCAGTTTCGTAAAGCGGCTTGCCGATGGGGAATTCCAGGCGGTTGCGTCCGCCGAAATCGCGCACCACCGCAAGGCTGCTGCCGTCCGCCGACCAGTCTGCCCACTGCACGTGTTCGAGGACTTCCCGCGGCGCGCCGCCCACCAGGGGCGCGCGCGCCAGCGTGCCCATGTTCACCCACGTGCCGATGGCTTTGCTGTTCAGCAGGACGGCCATTTCCGAAGCGGAAGAGACGGATACGAGCTGGGTACGGCTCAGTCCCATGGAACGGGCCTCAGGGGCTTCGGGGCGCGCGGTAAAAACGTCCACTGGAGTTCCCTGCCAGGCGGCGCTGTACAGAATGGTCTGTCCATCAGGAGCGAAGCGCGCGGAGCGAATGCTGCCCCGGCGAAACGTGAGCTGGCGGTAGGTTGGCGGCGGCAGCAGAGCGGACGAGAACATCTGCTTGCCGGCGTATACACCTGCGCCTGCCGCGACGAGTACGCACGCAGCGAGCAGCGGCCACATAATGCTTCTGCGAACCGGGGCCGGTACAACCGTCCTGATGCCCGAGGCCGCAACCGAACCCGACTCCTCGGTGGCTATTCCGGCGCGGGAAGAATCGATGGAACGCTTGATGCGTTTGAGATCGGCGCGCATTTCCGCGGCCGTCTGGCAGCGCATGTCGGGATCTTTTTCGAGAGCCTTACTGATGGTTTCTTCGAGCTTCGGCGGAAGCACAGGATTCAGCCGGACAGCAGACGTGGGCTGCCGGTTCAAGATCGCTTCGGTGATGACGGCGGAAGTCTCGCCGCGAAACGGCATGACGCCAGTCGCCATTTCGTAAAGGACCACACCAAAGGAAAACAAGTCGGTGCGGCCGTCGAGTTCCTTGCCGCGCAATTGCTCGGGCGACATGTAGGCCACCGTTCCCACCGCTGTCCCAGGGTTGGTGAGGTCGAGGCCCGTGGCGTCGGCGACGGTCTGAGAGTCGCCACTGGTGGGCCGGGCAGCGCGCGCAACTTTTGCCAAACCGAAATCCAGAATCTTGGCGTGGCCGCGGTCCGTGACAAAAATATTTGCGGGCTTGATGTCGCGGTGCACGATGCCTTTGGAGTGCGCGGCATCGAGCGCATCGGCAACTTCAATCGCCAGCGTCAGCAGACTCTCTTGCTCCATCGGACGGCCATCGATGAGGTGCTTGAGCGTCTTGCCGCTAAGGCACTCCATGACGATGAAGAGGTGGCCCTCATGTTCTCCGATCTCATGGATGGTGCAGATGTTGGGATGGTTGAGAGCGGAAGCGGCGCGCGCCTCGCGACGAAAGCGCTCCAGAGCCTGCGGGTCCTGGGACGCATCTTCGGGAAGAAACTTCAGCGCTACGAAGCGGCCGAGCAGGGTGTCTTCCGCTTTGTAGACCACGCCCATTCCGCCGCCGCCGAGGAGTTCGATGATCCGGTAGTGGGAGACGGTTTGGCCGATCATGTTTGAGCGAGCAAGCTTGGGCGCTAATATCCGGCCGTCCGGCTCAAGGACGAGACACGCAAGAATCCCCAGTTACATCGAATTCTGGGGAACCAGCGGGCCGAGCCATCTTAGGGCGAATTGCGGTTTCCGTCAATCGCAGGGTACCGGCGTTAAGGGCTCACTGGAGGATGGCTGACTTCTGCTTCCGGTTTCTCGCCGCGAAAGACCCGTGAGATGCCGCGCACGATGCGGCGCATGGGCAATTCGCCCTTGGCGTCGGCGAAAAAGATTTCGCCCATCCGGCTGCCGCGATAGTACCAGCGTTTGAGCAGGGCGAGATGCTCCATGGTTTCGAGCGCGGATCTTGTTGTTGCCGGCGGAGCAGATTGCAGAGTTTCCTGCACCTTCGACTCCATCGATTGCGATTTTGCGTGGTCCGCTGGCTGAATAGCGAACGAAGTCGGCTGCGAGATTCTTCCTGACTCGATGCGAAAGAAAGCGACCGCGCCTGCGATGTGGCAGGGCTGGATCATGAGCGCGGAAAGCCGGTCGAGGCGCTGCACGATTTCAGGCAGCTGGCTCACGATGGGTTTGAGTTTTTCCACGCGGACGTGAATCGCCGCGGCGTCTTCAAACGCAAGCCTGGCGGACGCGGCTTCGCGCTCGGCCGCGAGTTCGCGCGTGAGCGAGTGTCCTCCGGAATCGAAATACGCCTGTACCCGGCTGACTTCGCCAGCATATTCCTCGTCGCTGCATCCCTTGAAACAGGGTGCCAGGCACATCTTCATCTCGGAATAAATGCAGCCGGGGAAGGCGGGGTCAGGATGCAGATCGTCGACGCAACGCCGCATCTTGAAAAAATCCAACGAGTCGTTCATGAACTTCTCGGCAGCGAAGCGAGAAACGAACGGGCCGTAATAAAGCGCGCGTGCGCCCGGCCGGCCCAGCCGTGTAGTGATGGACGCCCGCGGGTATTCGTTTTCCAGATTTAGCTTCACCAGCGGCGCGAAGCGGAAGCGCATGCGAGCGGAGTAGGTTTTAGGGAAGGCATCCCGCAGAACACTGTAGAGTAGGAAGCCGGATTCAAAGTCTGATCCGGTCGGCGCGTACTCGATTAGGTGCACTCGGTCGCGCAGGTTGAGTTTTTTCGTGCGCTCCTCGAGCGGGCCGAGAAGGCGCTGCAGGCGACGCCGCAGATTCGCCGTCTTGCTGACGTACGGCTCAGCGTGCGCGTCCACTCCGCGCAGAAGAAAAACAGCCGGCGACGCCGGGACCGCGGAGAAAGTTTCCGCATCCCGTTCAGGCGCGAATTCCAGGCGCTCGGTCAGCACGAATTCATTCTAGTTTGCAATTGCGCCGGAGAACACTCGGGAGAACTTCTTTCGCCAAGGATTTGCGCGGATTCACGCGGATAAGTCTAAATCCAAGAATGCAGCCTGTTTTCGGAGAGAAGCGAGCCGCTTATCGAAAGCTGGCGCTCTTGACGCGCTCGCGGTAATCCTGGCCATCCATGGTGACGATGCGGCACATTTCGAGGAGCCGGGAACGCATGCGGTCGCCAATGCGATCGCCCAGAGTCTCTCTCTCAGCGGCATATTTCGCGGCTTCGGAGCTGCGGCTGCTGAGGTTGCCGTTCAACCGGTCGCGTTCCGAAAGATTGGGGTAGTTGGTCGTGATGATCGTGGTGCGATTATCGTTGTAGCGGGTGTTGAGGATCAGGCTCACCGTATCCCAAACCCATTCGGTGGGGCGGACCGCGCCCAGCTCGTCCAGCACCAGGACCTCGGTTTCGAAAACCGGACGAAGCACGTCGAGTTCGGTTGTCTTGACAGAATCGTTATAGGAATTCTGGATCTGCTTCAGCAACTCGCGGTAGTCGTAGAAGAGGCAGGCGATGCCCTTGCCGACGATTAGTTCCTTGAGCATCCCGACGGCTAAATGGGTTTTGCCCACACCGATCGTGCCGATGATCAGCAGTCCGGTCTTGTCGATGGGATACTCTTCAATAAACTTGCAGGCGGCCATGCGAGCCGGAGCCAGGGAACGATAGGGTCCATCGAATTCAAAGTTGGAGAGCTCGCAGTGTTCGTAGCGCCTTGGAATGCGGGCAGCGGTGAGCAGGGATTGTCCACGGGCGCGCAGTTGGCAGTCGCAGCGGGTGACGCGGCGATCGTTCTTGCTGCCACCGGTGCTGCCCCCAGTGCCTACGGCCTTCCATCCTGTACCCTCACAGAGCGGGCAAACGTCCGCGGGAGGCTTGACCAGCTGCGGCGTTTCCGATTTCGATCCAATCATCTTCGACCCTTGCATATTCGGCCCGACCGTCTTCGACCCAATCATCTTAGAAAGATTCTCCTCTTTGACTTTGCACCCAAAGCGGGCCTCTGCGCAAGCCGCAAACCTAGCCTGCCTGTGTACATCCTGTGAAGGAAGGCTGTGGGCTGTGGAGGACGTAGGAAAACCGCGCCGGGACGACCCGAAAGCCGCTCGGGCAGGCCCGATTCGGGCAAGGGCAGTGCGAAACAGGCTTCCGGCGCGGATTTTCACAGTTGACTTTCTGCGCAGACGGAGGAGAATACAAGCCGTCAGGTTTCCCAACTCAGCGAAAGCCAGTTTTTCGGTCCGGCGTGAAGCTGGGAACGAAAGAGACCTGCGAGGAGAGTCTATGAACAAGGCCGATCTGGTTGACAGGATCGCAGGCGCATGTGAAATCAGCAAAGCGCAGGCCACGACTGCCATTGACACCGCCGTTGACAGCATTACGGGCGCACTCCGCAAAGGAGACCGCGTGGCATTAATAGGCTTCGGCACCTTCTCGGTGTCGCAGAGAAAAGCGCGGAATGGACGCAACCCGCAAACCGGCGCCACTATCAAAATTGCCGCCCGCAAAGTCGCGAAGTTTAGTCCCGGGGCCGAACTCAAGAAGTCGGTCAACAAGAAGTAGTCCGCAGCAAGAATGCAAAATCGTGAAAACGGCAGGGGGTCGGCCCTGCCGTTTTTTGCTGGGTGCGGCCGAGAAGCTTTGATTGGATCGAAATCCTCTATTTCTGCGGTTTGGTATTCTTAGCGAATTGCTGCGTCCGGCTGATCCCTTCGCCTTCCTTCACGAAGATCACTTGATTCGCCTTGATGTCTTTCAGCGTGTCCACCTGACCGCTGGGCCAGCGAATCTCCAGCAGGGCGACCTTCTCGGCCTTGCCCAGCCCGAAGTGAACTCGCAGGTCATTTTGCGAGAGGAAGCCGCCGCCGCTGCGCACTTCCTCAATCTGCGAGTGGAGCTTCAATTCTCCGGGCGGATGGGTCACACATCGCAGCCGCGCACCAATTCCACTGCGGTTTGATTTGGTTCCGATGGTGCGAATCTTAATCCAGTCGTGATCCAGCTTCGCGTCGCAGCGCAGCAATTGCGGATAGTCGTTAACGGTGTTGACGACCACGTCGATGTCGCCGTCGTTGTCGAAATCGCCAAAAGCCGCGCCGCGCGACGGACTAGGCTCCGAAATGCCCGGCCCTGCCTGCAACGAAACGTCCGCGAAGTGGCCGTTATGCAGGTTGTGATAAAGCAGTTTGGGCTGCGCGTAGCCGGCTTCCGCCTTGAGTTTCTCGACTTCGGGATACACATGGCCGTTGCAGATCAGAATGTCCGCCCAACCGTCGTTATCCATGTCGAAAAATCCGCATCCCCAGCCCAGGTATTGCGTATGTCCGCCCAGCCCCGCGGTGAAGGTAACATCTTCGAAACTGGCTCGGCCGAGATTGTGGTAGAGCGAAGGCGTTTCTCCGGCGAAATTTGATTTGAGCAGGTCGAGGTTTCCGTCGAGATCGTAGTCGGCGGCGGAAATCCCCATCCCTGCCTGCGGCTTGCCGTCGGGGCTGAGCGCGCATCCCGCTTCGATCGCGATGTCCTGGAATTTTCCATTCTTCTTATTCTGGTAGAGCGTGCTCGGGGCAGAATCGTTGGCGACGTAAATATCCGGCCAGCCATCGTTGTCCAAATCTGCAGTCAACACGCCCAGACCGTAGGTGCCGCTTGCGCTCAGAATTCCCGCCGCTTCGGACACGTCGGTGAAGGTCCCATCCCCGTTGTTGTGGTAGAGGATGTTCTTTCCGCCCTGCAGTCCGGGCGGTCCGCACGCGACCATCACGCTCTTGTAAAGACACGGCCCGGTTTCGGGCAGGGGCGCGGTAGCCAGATCGAGATTGATGTAATTGGCCACAAACAAATCGAGCCGGCCGTCGCGATCGTAGTCAACAAAAGCGCAGCCCGTGTTCCACCGCGTTCTCTCTCCCGCCACGCCAGCCTTCTGGCTGACGTCAGTGAAAGTGCCGTCACCGTTGTTGTGGTATAGAACGTTCTTGCCGAAGTATGTTACGAACAGATCGTCCCATCCGTCGTTGTCGTAGTCGCCGACGCAAACGCCCTGTCCCCAGCCCGAATGCGCGACTCCTGCCTTCGTGGTTACGTCGGTAAAAGTCCCGTCGCGATTATTGCGAAAGAGATGCGAAGTAGGTTCAGTGCCGGCGGGAAAGCCATCAAGCCGCGTCCCGTTCACCAGAAAAATGTCGAGCCATCCATCGTTATCGAAATCGTAGAAGGCGACACCGCAGCCGGTGGTTTCCAGCAGATATTTGTTCTTATGCTCTGCGCCAAAGATTGTTTGCACGTTTAGCCCGGACTCGCGGGCGACGTTCACAAAGCTGACGCCGAGGTCGGCGCTTTCGGCGTGCGGATATTGCTGCCAGCGGCCGGCGTCGTGCCGCAGCGCGCCTCCCCGCAGCCAGCGCAGACGCGCCATCGCCAGCACGCTTTCCAGAGAAAGCACCAGCGACGAACGGCTGAGAGATTTCAGAAAAAAACGGCGTGAAGGGAACAAGAGGTCGCTTACCTGGCGCACCCGGCTCGTACTAGATTTTGCCCCTACTCCTTATATTCAGAGAACCGCGACATTGCAAGGGGAAGGCCCAAATCCTGTTTGAACTGCCCATGGATTCTCCTTTCACCATGGTGAACGAGCTCTCGTCCGCCGATTTCAGCTGTGTTGCATCGCTAACTTTCTTGAAGCAGTGGAGGATCCCCCACTTCTCGCGCAAAAAAACCCGCGCGAGAAATGGGGCGCCCTTGGGTTTTTTGGATCCCGCCTTTATCGGGGAGCTAGAAGCCGTACTTGGCCATCACTTTCTTTTCTTTTATCCCGATGACCGCGATGGCGGCGTGTTCAGCTGGCAGCGAGAATGCCAGGGGCGCGCCGGTGGACTGGTCGCGGAGATTGATGGATGTGTCGCTGACGGAGTCTGAGACCAAAACATAGAGTATGCAGTCCGCCAGCACGGTGGGGAATACGAGCACGCCTGGCGGAAGAGGGGATTGCAGGCTGAACTTGGGCGTGAGGTTGAGCCGGCTCGCGACGTAGGCGTAGAGGTCAGAGGTGGAGCGGGGATCTGCGGCGAGTTCGACGGGGTCGGACGTCCAGAAGATGCGGCCCTTGCCGTGGGGAATTTCTTTCAGCGTGGAGCCATCTTCAAAGCGCAGGAAATCCAGCCAGCTTTGTTGCGGCTGCGCAAAGGCCAGTGCGAGCGAGCGGTCGGCAAGGCGGAGTGTGGCGTTGTGGTAGGTGAGTGGTTCGACGTGGGCAGCGAGTCCGATGGCGGCGGCTCGATGAACGACCTGCCAGTGTTCGTCTCTGTCGACTGGGCCAGTGACCAGGAGATTTCCTCCGGCTTCAACATACTGTAGTAACGCCTGCCATGCGGATTCACTCAACGCTTGCGGCGAGGGCAGGATAGCCAGCTTCGGCGAACCCAATTTCTCGATCTGATTTTCCGCAATCACGGAAGCGGGCAGGTGAACGTCGTAGGCCAGGGCGCGCACTGCGTTCTGCTGTGCGGCCAATTGGAAATCCGCTAGCACGGAATACTGCGCGGCCTGCGAGGTGACAATGGCGACCGAAGGCGGCTGTGGGTCGCGAAGATGCGGCTGCAGCGACGGCGCGAACTGGGCGAAAGCGCGCAGCAGCGTGGCTTCCGGCTTCTCGGTGTAATCGGTGCGCACTGCACCGATCGGAGTTTCGTTGCTCTCCGTCATGTCGGAGTTCGTGTTCCAGAGCCATTCGATGGCGCCGGCCCCTTGGATGAAAGATGCCGCGATTTTTCGTTCGAGCAGGGAGGCTTCGCTTTCGGGCGTGCGCCGGGCAGTCTCGTCGAGGTTCAACTCGCGCTGCAGGCCGGTCTCTTGAATCAGCATGGCCTCGCCGGGCTGCTTGGCGGCGAGCGAATCCCACAGGATATTGTCGCTGAGCCACCAGGAATGATTGGTGGTGAAATCGACGGACGATCCCCAGAAGGCTGGAGACAGGCGGTCTTGAATGCCGCCTTCGTCCTGGCCGACGGTGACGAGCTGTTGCGAGGCGGCGGCGCGAATGGTCTCACGCATGGTGCGGGCCCAGTACGCGAACGATTCCTGCGCGAACAGAAAAAAATCATGCAGGCGGAGCGAGTTGGTTCCGGTGTACATGCCGCGTGGCGAGAACTCGTCTTCGGTCGGCAGAGTGATTGTGCCTGCGACGGAATCGGGAGGAACATTCCACAGCGCAGCGAGTCTCGCGCGGTCGGGATAGCGCTGGCTCAGCCAGTGATTCCAGGCCGCGAGTTCAACGGGGTCGCCGTTGGGACGGGTCTTCCAGAGCCGCTCGGAAAAGCTGGGCTCGTTGATGAGATCCCAGGCGAGGTAGGGCACGTCGTGGAAGCGAGCGACGACGGAGGAAATTAGAGTCTGCTGCCGCCGGACTGCAGCGGGATCGAGGAAGGCGTTGGCGCCTCCGAGAACGTCGGGCAGAAAGGCGAAGAAATTGAACTGAACGGGCAGGCCGTACTTGCGGGCGGTCATGAGATAGGCTTCGAGAGCGCGCAGAGTGCGCTCGTAGGGCTGGCCGTTTTCGTCGCACAATTTGTCCCAGCCGGTCCACCAGCCGGTGCGGATCATGTTCAGTCCGGCATCGTGAATCTGGGCGAGGTCCTGGTTCCAGACGTAGACGTTGGGATGATCGAAAAAGAGGCGCTGCACTTCGCTCGACATGTAGGTGGTGCCGACGACCGCGAGGGGATGGCCGTCGAGTTCGAAGTAGTCATGGTTGACGGCGAGATGTGGGCCGGAGCGCAGGAAGGATTCGTCGCGAATCCAGAAGGCAGAATGGTAGACGGCGCGGACGCGGTCGCCTTCGAGCAATTGCGCCTCGACGATGTAGAGACCCTTAGAAGCAGGAGCGGGGAGCGCGACGGGTTCGCTTGACTGAGCGGCGGTGATGGTCGAACGATTCTCTGGCTGGGTTTCAGGGTAGGTAGTTATCTTCGACTGCAGGGGAGCTTGCGGAGTTTCTGAAGCGTGCCAGAGGACCTGCAATTCTATGGGCTCACCGGGAAGATAGAGCGGCAGGGCGGGGCGTACGGTGAATTCCTCGGAGCCCTGCAATGCCCGTCTGGCAAGGGATTGCACGAGACTCGCGTTGTCGAAGAAGCCGGAAGAGAGTTCGGCATTGACGAAGATCCAGCGGCCGCCGTCGAAGCCGTTGCGGTAGTGATCGATCTGCAGAACTGGGGCAGATAATTTGCGTCCGTTCTCGACGCCCCACGCGAGCGCGTCGAGGCGCGCGTCGATAGAGCCGGCTGCGCCGCCGCGGTGGTAGAGATCGACGGCGCTGAGACGAATCACGGGGCTGAAAGCGCGCTTCCACTCGAAGGTGGGAAGCTGCAAGGACAGCTCGGGATTGGGCTGGAACTGCAGCACACCGGAGCCGGGAGTGGGCTGGTACTGGTCAATCATCAAGGGACGGATGAAGCGGACGCTGTAGTCGCGAAGATGCCAGCCAGTGGAATCACGATAAGCGGCGCGAGTGAAAGGCATTCCGCCGAGCACGAGAAGATCGCCGCCTCGGTCGAGGAATTGTTTGATGGCGGGCCAGGCTTCTTCGGGAAAAGCCGAACCGCAGGGAAGAACGAAAAGGCGGGTCGAGGGCGCGGCCAGAGCGTCGCGGAGGTGGTCGGCGCCCGAGAACTGAGCTCCGGGAAAGATCGCGGCCAGTTGTGCGGAGGAAGCAGCAGAGGAGTCGGCCACGGGAAATCCGGGTTCGCTGAATACGACCGCAGCGGGCATGGCCGACTGGGCCGGGAGAACGGCCGGGCTGATCAGAAAGAAGGCAGCGGAGACGGCGAAGACTAGAAATTTGCGCATGAGTGTGGGCCTGATGAGGAGAATTCGACAGGCGGAAACGATTGCAGTCTCGGGCAAGGGCGGAGGATTGTCAAGCTAGAGAAACGATTTTGCAGGGCATTTATTCGATGTGGCGGGAAGAAAAATGCGTAAAAGCGTGAGCGGGCGATGCTATGATGGCGCGGTTGTTGATTGCAGGCGTTGATTGCAGGCGTCTGGATTCAGGCGTTTTGCTTCATACACTCTTTGGAGGGTGGACACAGCACTCATGGCAATCGCGGCCCCCAACACTTCTACGACCACCACGGCGCCCGGCACGGGGCAAAGCTACCTGGCTCCGCTGGCTACGGTGACCACGCTTTTCTTCATGTGGGGATTTCTTACCTGCCTGAATGACATTCTGGTTCCGCATTTGAAATCGATTTTTGACCTGAATTACACCCAGTCTCAGTTCATCCAGTTTGCATTTTTTGGCGCGTATTTTGTTTTTTCTCTGCCCTCCGCCAAACTCGTCGATTGGATGGGCTACCAAAAGTCAATGGTGGCTGGGCTGCTCACCATGGGAGTCGGGGCATTCTTGTTCGTGCCGGCGGCGAGTGTTCCTTCGTATCCGTTGTTTCTGGGCGCGCTGATCGTTCTGGCGGCGGGGATCACCTGCCTGCAGGTCGCCGCGAATCCATATGTCACCGTGTTGGGCAAACCGGAGACGGCTTCCAGTCGGTTGAATCTGACGCAGGCGTTCAACTCGCTGGGTACGACCCTAGCGCCTTATTTCGGCGGAGCGCTGATTCTAAGCGCAGCTCCAAAGGCGATTGAGGAAATAAGAGCGATGGCGCCCGATGCGCTGCAAGCCTACCGGTTGCACGAAGCCGCATCGGTCAAGGTGCCATACGTTGGCTTGGGCATCGCATTGGTCGTTCTGGCCGCCGCCATCGGAAGTTTCAAGTTGCCGACCATTGCGCACGCCCAGCACAAGGTCGGCGAAAAAGTGAACGACTCCATCTGGAAACATCCGAGTCTGATTTTCGGGGCGATCGGCATTTTCGTATATGTCGGTGGCGAAGTTTCCATCGGAAGCTTCCTGGTTAACTATTTCACCCAGCCCGAGATTGGCGGTCTAACGGCGAAGGTCGCTGCCAGCTTCGTTACCTTCTATTGGGGCGGCGCAATGGTGGGGCGGTTTATCGGCTCAGCGCTGTTGCAGAAAGTAAGTACCCGAGGGCTTCTGGGGATTTGTGCAGTGTGCGCGGCTGCGCTGGTTGCGATCTCGATGCTGACGACCGGGCATACCGCGATGTACAGCATTATTCTGGTAGGGTTCTTTAATTCGATCATGTTCCCCAGCATCTTCACGCTGGGAGTCGCTGAACTGGGGCCTCTGACCGGGGATGGTTCCGGAGTCATGATCATGGCGATTGTCGGGGGCGCGATTATCCCGGTGGCGCAAGGGTGGATCGCCGATCATATCGGTATTCATCACGCGTTCTTTCTGCCGGTCATCTGTTATCTGTACATTTTGTTTTTTGCCTTGAGTGGATCGAAGCCGAACAGCCAGCGTTACGCCAAGGCGTGAGCCGCCGTCTGGGAAAGCGCATAAGTTCCCTTCGGCTGCGCTCAGGGCAGGCTTTCGCTTCGTTCAGAATGACAAATTGATTCGATCGATCTAGAAGATCATGGGGCAAATCAAGAAGCCCGGCCAGAAGACAGGGGCGATCACCCTCAAGGCCGTGGCCCAGCATATTGGACTCACTCCGGGCACGGTATCGGCGGTGCTCAACGATTCGCCGTCGGCGCGTTCCATTCCGCAGGAGACTAAGAATCGAATCCACGCGGCTGCCAAGGAACTCAACTACCGGCCTAATTTTTTCGCCCGCACTTTGCGCAACAAGCGCACCTACACAATCGGAGTCATTGCGGAAGAGATTGGCGACTCCTACAGTTCACCCATCATCAGCGGTATTGAGCAGTATTTGAGGAAGCGCGATTATTTCTTTCTGACCGTGGTGCACCGGCACGACGCTGCGCTGCTGAGCCGGTATTCGCAATTGCTGTCGGAGCGGGGAGTCGAGGGCATCATCACCGTGGATACTACCGTGCAAGAGGAGCCAGTATTGCCCACGGTGGCCATTGCCGGTCATAAGAAACTGAAGGGCGTCACGAACATCACTCTGGATCACATGCGGGCGGCGGTTCTGGCGTTAAATCATTTGAAGGAACAATCCCACGAGCGCATCGCTTTCATGAAAGGCAACCCGCTGAGTTCGGATGCGAAGGAGCGCTGGGACGCGATCTGCCAGGTGGCGGCGGAGATTGGGATAAAGATTGAACCCGAACTGACGGTGCAGATTGATACTGACGACCCGACGCCGATGTTGGGCTATCCCTTTGCCAAGCAATTGCTGGCGCGCCAGCGGCCGTTTACCGCGCTGTTTGCCTACAATGACATCTCGGCAATTGGGGCAATTCGAGCGATTCAGGAACAGGGGCTGCGCGTTCCGCAGGATATTTCGGTGATGGGGTTCGACGACATTCCGGGTGCGGCGTTTCACACTCCGAGTCTGACTACGGTGCAACAGCCGTTAAATCGGATGGGCGAAGTGGCGGCGCAGGTGCTGCTGGAACGAATTGAGGGGAAGAACGAATATCCTACAGAAATTGCGATTGAGCCGGCGCTGGTAGTGAGGGAGTCGTCGGCGAAAGCGCCCGGCAGACCTTAGGGCAGAGGTTTCCGCTATAGTAGCCGCTGAGCGCGCGGTCCATCCATGCCGTCTCCTGATCATGCCTCCTTCTGATTCGCCAAACAATTCAAGCTCCGCCAAAGCGCTTACGTTCGCGGCGTATGCATCGTTCGTGCCGATCGGCATCGCGACGGTGCTGCTCGGGCCTATGCTGCCAACGCTGTCGGAGCGGTGGTCGCTGAACTACTCGCAGGCGGGCGCTCTGATCAATGTTCAGTATGTGGCTTCGACCGTGGCTGTCGCGCTTTCGGGAATGCTGGCTGCGCGCCTGGGATTTCGATTCGCGATCAAGACCGGGCTTCTGCTGATGAGTGCGGGAGTGGGTTTGCTCGTAGTGGGACCGAAATGGTTGGGGATGTGCTGCGTCGGAGCCTACGGAGGAGGTTTGGGGCTGGCGGTTCCGGCGGGAAATTTAATGGTGGCGGAAGTGAATCCGGGGCGGCGCAGCGCGACCCTGAATCTGCTCAACTTTTGCTGGAGCGCGGGTGCGGTGGTGTGCCCGTTTCTGGTGGCTGCTGCGGCCAGAAGCCATCAGGTTGCGCTGTTGCTGGCGGTGGTGGCTGGATTCGCGCTGCTGATGGCGATTGGGATCGCGGCCATGCCGGCGTCGATTGTCGAGCCGTCGTCGAACAAGGATGCGGGGCGGAATACTCGACTAACGATTCCGTGGAGGAACGGAGGATTGCTGGTTTTGGCGGCGCTGTTTTTTCTGTATGTCGGGGTCGAGAACGGCTTCGGGTTTTGGCTGGCCACCTACTCCAAGAATTTGGGAAAGATGTCGCCGACAATGGCGATCATGACCTCCTCATTCTTCTATGCAGCGCTGATGCTGGGGAGATGGGTAGCGCCGTTGCTGTTGCGACTGACGGATGAAATTCGCCTGGTGCAGGCGGGGTTGTTGGTAGCGTGTACGGGAATGGCGGGGCTGGTTTTGTCGCATGGGCTGCGCGGGGTGGTGGCCAGTGCCTGTCTGGCGGGGATGGGGCTTGCTTATGTTTATCCGATTACCATCTCGCTTTTGTCGCGGCAATTTGGGGCGGAGGCTTCGCGGCTGGGGTCCATCCTATTCACGCTGTCGAATATAGGTGGTGGGCTGCTTCCGTGGATGGTCGGCGCTGCGTCGAATCATTTTGGCAGCCTCAAGGCGGGGCTGGCCGTGCCGTTAATCGGGTGCGCGGGGATGTTCGCTTTGTATTTGAGAGAGTGGAGGACGGCGAAAGTGGAGGAGATTCACAGCCTGCCAGCCGTCTAGGCCGGGACGAGCTAGGCCCGGACGAGTCTGGCCGCCAGGCGCGTGTGGGGGTCCAGTCGATACAACGGAAACAGCCGCGCGGGAAGACGGACGGCCTGCCATTCGCTTGGACCAGGAGTGAAGACAAGGCGCTGCACAAATCGGCGACGGTCGGCGGCGCGCTCGCGCAGGCGCATCATGAGGCGGAAGTAAGCGACGGACTCGACGTTGAATGTGAACTCGCTCGCGATGTGAGTTTGAATCTCATCCGCCAGCGACTGCGCAGCGGGATCTTCGGGAAGGCTGGCTTGCGCGGCCGGTGGGATTGCGGCGCCCAGAAGCCGATTGGCCAGGATCATGGTGACGCGCAGGATGCGCACAATTCCCAGGGCTCGGGCTTGAGAAGAAATCCAGTTCCAATCAAGCGTTGGCCTGCCAAGGATCCGGGCGAGGTCGCAGAGCCACACGAGGCGCGCCCAGACGTGCTTGGCGGCGTGCGCGGAAAGCACAAGAAGCAAGTCTTCGCACGAAGGCGTCCGCATGGGGTGGCCCGCGACAGATACAGTGACAGCTCGCTGGAACAGGCCGGACATATCGAAGTCAATGCAGTAGAAGCGAGGCTGGATGGCCCACTGGACCTCGAGCAGGTTTGGTCCGGCGGTGCCGTCGAAAGCACATTCGTAGCCCGATTTCAGATAGGCGCGTTCCTCGGCAGCGGAAAGAGCAAGGTGAGGAGAGTAACCGAGTTCGCGGACGGCGTCGCGGACGCGGGGAAAGTCCTGCGGATGGATGAGCAGATCGATGTCGCCAGATTGCCGCAGCGCGATGTCGCGGTAGATCAACTCCGCCAGCGCCAGGCCTTTGTAGGGCATGATGGCAAAGCCGAGCGCAGACAGCCGGTCCACGATTCGAATCAGCTCGCGCGAAAGAAACAGGGCCTTGTGCAAGTTGGCTTGGTAGCGCTGCTCCAGCCAGCCGATTTGCTTGGGCGGAATGGCATCCTCGATTTCAACCAGAGACTGGTGGAGAAGCGGTTGTGCGCCGTGCCGGTCGGCGAGATCGAACAGAGTTTGCCAGCGCAGGGGTTGGCGCGCGAGGATGCGGAGCCGGGCTGATTTTTCCTCGCGGGGAATTTCGGAACATGCGGTTTGCAGCAGGGACCACTCAGTTTCGAGTGTGGCGCTAGTCGCGGGCATGTTCGTGTTTAGACAGACTCAGGCGTCCCTTTTTCGTAAGACCGGTGGAAGCGAGATCACGCAGTCGCGCTCGGCGCCGCAGCGCCGGTGGAAGCCGGGAGTACTCGAATCTGGACGAGACTTGCGGAGCCCAAACTTGGCTGACCCAGACTGGTTTGCCCCAGATTGGAGTAACCCATGTTGTCTGCGGTGCGCTGCTTGGCCAGCATGTTGGCCGAGGGCACGCCGGTTCTGGCGAAAGATTTCTGGCAATCCTGCGTTGAGGCGCCGCGCATATTGCCTTCCATGAAAGCGAGACCGGGACAGCGCGTGCAACTCCCAACGTGGGAGCACGAGGTGCAGGTGCTCAAATCTTTCACGCGGATGGAGCGGACGTCGTTCATCTGGTCGGAATGGCGCCAGATGTCGAGGAAATGCTGCTGGCGCACGTTGCCGGTGGGAAGCGGAAACTGAACGCAGGGATACACATCGCCGTACGGCGAAACGTAGCAGGCGGTGTGGCCGGCGCTGCAGGGCAAATTTTCGAGCGCGTCCTCGTCCGGGTTGGTGGCGACGGCGCAGAACTCATCGACATCGCCGACGAGCGAAGCGTCGCGGAAAACCTGCCGCAGGGCGTCATTGCCGACGCCGAGGTTCAGAACGGCGCGGTCGCCATCCATCATGGGCGTAATGGTGGGATCGAGGGTGCATTCCACGCCCAGTTCGTCGGCGAGCGCGCGAACGCCCTTATAGTCCTGCATGTTCTGAATCATCAGGACGTTGGCGATCACCACCCGCAAACCTTGCGCCTTGAGAAAACGGATGGCATCGACGGACCGCTTAAGCGAGCCGGGAATCAACGTGATGGCATCGTGGACTTCGGGGCGGTGCGAGTAAATGCTGATCTGGATCGATTCGACGCCGAGATCGCGAATGCGGGCGGCTTCCTGTTCACGAATCAAAATCGCGTTGGTCTTCAACTTCACGCAGAACATCCGCTTGCGGCGGGCGTATTCAAGAAGCTCGAAGAAATCCTTGCGCAGAAAAATTTCGCCGCCGCTCAGGGTGAGGATGAAGACGCCGGCTTCGGCCATCTCATCCATCAGATGCTTGATTTCGGCGGTACTCATCTCGCCGTGATCGTGATGATCGAGATAGCAGTGCACGCAGCGTTCATTGCAGCGATAGGTCAGATCAACCTGGACGCTGAGAGGGATGTTGAGCTTCAGCGCCTTCGCCGTCATCTCCTCCAGAAGTCCGGTCATCGAGCCTCTCCGGTGGAAGAACCAGATTGTAGGGCGGGCTGCGTGATGGGTTCCTCGGAAATCTGCAGAATCTCATGAGTGGCGAGTTCGCGAGCCAGAGATTCGGCATCCTGCAAGGCTTGCGAGCGATCCACATCAAACTCATGGCAGATGCGCAACTCCACGATTTCGTCGAGCGGGGTGGCGCCGTCGGCGGCCTGCCAGAGTATCGTGGCGGTGCGGTTGAGGGTAAAGAGAGTGGAATCGCGTCCGGACATGATCATCATTTCGCCGTCGAGACTGCGGGCCGCGACTCGCGGATTGCGCGCCATATAAAGCTTGCTCATCGAATCAGCTCCCAGACCCGGGAATCGGGCACAAAAGTCAGGCGGGCGACGGGCACCCGGCTTACGAACTCGAACGCGGAATGAAAAGTGGATTGCACCAGTTCCTCATCCTGCGCGAAAAACAGAAGATTAGCAAGCAGAGATCGAGCCGCTTCTCCGGCCGGGATGGGGTCGATGCGGTTCTCGGAACCTTTGGCGAGCAGGTAGAGCGCCGCGATGGGTGCGGAAACATTTTCGCCCAGCTTGGCCAGTTCTCCGGTAAAGGGAGTACCGAAGGCGACGTAGCCGGCGTTCTGCCTTCGAACCTCTTTACGAACGTAGGAAATCTCGTCGGTGAGGAGCGTCACGTCGGGAGGAGCCAGCCGCGAGATGGTCGTCTTGCCGGCCTCGGAAACGCCGGCGAACAGGAATGCCTTGCCGTTGCGAATGGCGCTGGCGGAGTGCAGCAGAAAGCCTCCCTGACGGGCCAGCACCAGGGTGTGTACGATGCGCAGCACGGCATCGATAGAGTAGGGATTGGCGGACTGGCGAATCCAGCCGCGCCGCAGAGCGGGTTCCCACTGGGCGCGAAAATCTCCGCGCTGCAGGGTCCAGCGACCACGCTCGTGGGTCACGGACACGTCGGCGTCGGGATCGGCAGAACGGGGCGGCGTGAGGTCGACATCAAATTCGATCTCGGCGCGCTCCGACGAGCTTACAAATCCGGCATAGCGATTCTGCAGCATTTCGAGAAAACCGGGCTCGGTGGTGTGCACGCGCACCGGCATGCCTCCGATTTCAATCACGAGGCCGAGACGATCAACGGCTGTGGCTAGCTCTGGCAAGGGAAAGATCGATCCTACTGTTCTTGCAGCAGCGCGGCTTGAACCTGGGACGTACTTTGAGACGGCTGACGCAGGCAGTGGACACCCACGACGGCACGGGCGGCGAGTTTAGACCATTGACACGCAGCCGCAACTGCTCGTTCTGAAAATCGCAACCTTCTACGCGGCTCAATGCATTCGCCGTTGCGCAGGATGAAGGCAACCTTGCCCAGCAGATCACGATCCGACACAGGAGGGTCGGATTGAGGCATAGCATCGCCGCGGGTCAGAATGGTTCCTTCTCCGTCGCTGCTCCGACGCACCATGCGATGCGCTAAGATTCTGCGCTCGCGGCTGAAAAGCACGATGTCGCCTTCCGAAAGGTCGTCACGGTTGGCCCGCTCGACCCCGAGCGTGTCCCCGGGCCATATTGTCGGCAACATGCTCCAACCCGTGACCTTAAGACGCAAACTGCCGCACGAACGCAATACTTCGCCCGCTAGTTCGCACTTCAGCGCGTGAGTCGGGTTGGGTGTTGAGTCCACGGTTTATGAGGCCCTAAGACTGCCGACGCAGCTGCTCTGCGTGACGCCGACCTTGCCGCATGACAGCGCGGTGGTTACAAAAACCTGTTCATAACGGAAAGAAGGTTTTTCGTACGGCTTCTTAGAAGCCGGAGTACGCGGATTGTCTGAGGGCGTGTCGTTCATAGCCATAATGAGGAACCTGTCTCTGTCTTTCTATTGTAATGCGCTATTGTAATGCCGATTGCGACGCCTGTACGGCGCAGCCACCCGAACCGCCGGATGTGGAACAAGTCTGGTTGCCCTGGGTAGAAAAATAAACCTGGGAAGCCCCGGCCAGGGTTCCGGACCCGACGGTATTGTCCATAATAATCCCGCTGGTGCCTCCGGCGGCGGCAGTGCTGGCGGTGGCAACCGGGCCCACCTCTCGCCAACTGACGGTATTGTCCGCGGTCGTGCCGGCGATGGTTGTGCTCCAGGTGGGATGGCCCTGAGCGGAAGTTCGGGATGTTCCTGCGGTGTGCGCCCACTGGACGTTGCCGTTGCTGTCGAGAATGAGGGCGCCGACAGCGTAGGCGTGGCTCGGCAGCCAGGTGGGGTGGGATGCCTGATTCGGACCCTGGTTGGTCCAGCGCACGGTGTTGTCGGTTGTACTGCCATCGACTGTCACGCTCCAAGCGGGGTGCCCCTGAGCGGCGGTTCGCGAAGTTCCCGCGGTTCTGCACACTTCAATCTGAAGATCGGAATCCAGGATCTCCTGGCCCGCCGTGTAAGCGGTCGCGGGCTGCCAAGGTTGAACGTTGAAGTTCATAAGGCATCCGCCGGCGGCGCAGTTGTTTCCCAAACCGCTGGCTTGCGCGCTGGCGAATATCCATTCGGATGTGCCGCCGGTCGCGTTCGGGTTGGGAACGTCGCTGACCGGAGAGCATCCGGTGGTGGCGCTGGTCAGCACCGGCCCGGTGACAACCGTTCCCATCACGCCGGCGGTGATTGGAATCTGATAGAGGGTTGGATCTCCAGCCGTGTTTCCGCATACGTAAAGATTACCGGTGGCGTTGGCCGAAGCTTCATAGGTGCTGTCGAGAGCGCCTTCATACATAGGATTGGGATTGGGCGGACCGACCTGGCTGAGCCCGACGACCGCTTCCGCTCCGGTTGTCCCAGAGCCGAAAGTGGTAGCTAATTCGAAGACTGCGGCACAGGGCACGCCTCCGGTACAGGAAGCGCTGCCGTCGCTGGAGGAAAACACGTAGACCTTCTCGGCCGTCGAGTCGACAACCGGCCCGGCAACCAGACCGGCTCCGTGATCCACTTGGCCGGATTTGGTTACGACCGGCGGGGATGCGGTGGTCACGCGATACAGGAACCCGCTCGCATCGCCAACGAAGACATTTCCAGAGGCGTGATCGTAGACGGGGCTGGAGATAAATGTCGTCGCGTTGTTTACCTGAACCGGATATCCGCCGGTGATGACCTCGGCGGGGCTTCCGCGAAACACGCCCGTGATCTGGTGAAGCCAGCCTAAAGCTCCTCCAACCCAGATGACGTCATGGGTGTAATCGGGAAAAACCGATGAGGTTGTGTCATTGATCTCGGTTCCATGACTGTCTTGCAAAAAAATAGTCGTCATGCAGGGCGCGGTGCAGTTTCGGTACGCGCTGTTAGCAACCGCGGTCGGAGTCGCTGGCGAACCGACGGTCCCGCTCGCAGGCGCCCATTTCAGCAGCACCAGTATCCCAAGCCCGCCCGCCGTCTGGACAAACGCCACCTGCTTCCCGTCGGTGGAGATTGCCGGAGAAGTCAGTACCTGGCCACCGGTGTTGTAGGCCCAGTAGACGGTTGGCTTGGTCCCGGTGCATCCGGAATACAGATTGTCAAAGCCAACCACGCTGGCCTGCGTGCTCGACCCGGTGAGCCCGGTATTGAACACGACATAATCCGGCTGGCCTGCGCTGCCGCAGTTCGAACCGCCGATTTGAAACGAATACTTGGCGGGATAGTTGCCCGCGCCAACCGTCCCGCCGCTCCCGAGAAACTCTGACCATGCGCCCGCGGAGTCGTCATCCGTGCGCAGATTGATATGGGGTGCATCCCCGGACGCTGCCGGGTCCACCAGGACCGGCCTCACGTTTTGCCGGTACCACTGCTGCCAGTAGCGGGGATCGCTGGTAACCTGGCTGATCTTTTCGAATGTCGCCGGCTGGGAAAAAATGACATGCTGATGAGTCCAGTCCGTGGGCATCCCCTCGGGCGCAGGTTTGGCTGCCTGACCGGTCAAAACCCAC
>Ga0302324_100007214_pt1 | contig 23720 bp, 19 predicted proteins | sample Palsa_T0_1_FD_201949 | JGI IMG/M metagenome (GOLD analysis project Ga0302324, IMG submission 201949) | Peat permafrost microbial communities from Stordalen Mire near Abisko, Sweden - Palsa_T0_1 | ecosystem: Environmental > Terrestrial > Soil > Palsa > Peat permafrost | place: Sweden: Abisko... | reverse complement strand
TGCTGTTCGAAAAGCCCTCGCTGCGGACGCGCGTTTCGTTCGAGGTTGGGATGACGCAGCTCGGCGGCCACGCGATGATCGCGCACGGCAACGACTTCATGGTCGGCTCGCGCGAGTCGCCGGAGGACGCGGCTCGCGTGCTCTCGCGCTATGTCGATGCGATCGTCGTGCGGACCCACGCGCACGAGCCACTGCAGCGTTTCGCGGCTGCCGCGACGGTGCCGGTCATCAACGGGCTTTCGGCCGCGGCGCACCCGTGCCAGGCCCTCGCGGATCTGCTGACCATTAAGGAACGTTTCGACGCGCTACAGGGCTTGCGGCTGGCCTACGTCGGTGACGCGCGCAATAACGTCGCAGCATCGCTCGCCGAAGCGGCGGTTACGATGGGTATCTCGATCAACTTCGGCTCGCCGCCGAGCCACCGCCCGAGCGAAGCGTTTCTCGGACGCTTGCAGCGTGTCGGAAAACCGCGCGGCGCGACCGCGCGCGCGTTCACGAGCGCGGTGCGCGCGGTGCGCGACGTCGACGTCGTCTATACCGACATCTGGACGTCGATGGGCGAGGAACACCTTGCCGAGCGCAACGCCGCCGCACTTCGTCCGTATCGCGTCGACGCGGAGCTGATGGCCTCCGCGGCAAAGCACGCCCTCTTTATGCACTGCCTGCCCGCGCACCGCGAGCAGGAGGTTGCGGCCGAGGTGATCGACGGACCGCAAAGCGTCGTATTCGATCAAGCCGAGAACCGGCTTCACGTCCAAAAAGCGCTGCTCGTCGCGCTGCTTACCGATCTGAGAGGCATGCCCGAGTGAAAACGACCCGTCAACGCGCGATCCTCTCGCTGATCGCAACCCGACCCGTGCACTCGCAGGAAGAGTTGGCGCACTTTCTCGAGCAGCAAGGGTACGAGGTGACGCAGGCGACGGTCTCACGCGACATCAAGGACTTGGGTCTAGTGAAAGTTCCCCTCAAGAACGGCAACGGCAACGGCACGCAATTCAAGTACGTCGAACCCGGCCTCGGCAAAGGTTACGCGAGCCGGCTGCACCGCGTCATCGCCGAACTCGTCCGCGGCTGTCGCGGCAGCGTCAACCAAATCGTGTTGCGGACGCCGCCCGGAAGCGCGATGCTCGTCGCGTCTGCGATCGACGAAGCGGGGTGGCCCGAGGTTCTGGGCACGATCGGCGGCGACGACACCGTGCTCGTGATTCTCGACGACCCAACCCGTTTGCCGGTCGTCCGACAACGTTTCGAAGACATGCGCTCGGAGGATCCCCTGTAGTGTCGACCATCGTTCTTGCTTACTCCGGCGGCCTCGATACGTCGGTTCTCTTGAAGAAATACGTTCTCGAAGGGCAGCAGGTCGTCGCGCTGACGCTCGACCTCGGCGAAAGCGACGGCACGGCGGGCGCGGGAGCATCGGCGGCGCTGGCCGAGGTCAAAGCCAAAGCGTTCTCGCTCGGCGCGCACGATGCGCTGCTCGTCGATGCGAAGGAACGCTTCATCAGCGACTTCGCGTTGAAAGCGCTGCGCTCGAATGCGCTCTACGAGGGCGTCTATCCGCTCTCGGCCGCGCTCTCGCGTCCGCTGATCGCGGCGCTCTTGGTCGAAACGGCTCACCGTTACGGCGCTAGCGCAGTGGCTCACGGCTGCACCGGCAAAGGCAACGACCAGGTCCGCATTGAGGTCGCCGCGCGGGCGCTCGATCCGTCGCTTGCGACCCTCGCACCGCTGCGCGACCAGCCGCTTTCCCGGCCCGATGCGATCCGGTTCGCGAAGGAACATGGCGTACCGGTCACGTCGACGATCGAGAAGCCGTATTCGGTCGACGCGAACCTCTGGGGGCGTTCGATCGAAGCGGGCGCGCTCGAGGATCCATGGGTAGCACCGCCCGAAGACGCGTACGCCTGGACCGCATCCATCGAGAACCAGCCCGCAAAACCCGACTACGCCGTCATTGACTTCGACGAAGGCGTTCCGTCTTTCGAAGGCAAGTGGGGCGCCGCGCTCGTTAGTGCGCTCAATCATCTCGCCGGGATGCACGGCGTCGGGCGCATCGATCTGGTCGAAGATCGCGTGATCGGCGTGAAGTCGCGGGAAGTCTACGAGTGCCCGGGCTCGGTTTCGCTCATCTGCGCGCACAAAGCGCTCGAACGGCTCGTGCTCACCCGCGACGAGTTGCGCCTCAAAGCACTGCTCGACCAAAAGTACGGCGAACTCGTCTACGACGGGCTCTGGCCCTCGCCGCTGCGCACCGCGATCGACGCATTCAATGGTGCGCTCGCACCACGGATGACAGGCAAAGTCCGGTTGAAATTCCATCACGGCAACGTCGTGTGCGACGGCAGCAAGTCGCCGTTCGAGCTCTACGACGAAACGCTCGCGACCTACGGCGCGGGCGACCGTTTCCGCCACGACGCGGCCGCGGGTTTCATTGCGCTCTGGGGCTTGCCGCTCGAACTCGAGTCGCGGGTCGCTCGCGGCATCGCACAGCCGCGCAACGGCACGGCCGCGGCGCCCGCGGCGGTGTCGCCGCCGGCGCCCGTGCCCACCAGCTAAAGGCCGTCCGTGCAGGATCGATTGCAGTGGGGCGGCCGTTTCGCCGGGACGCCGGACGCGGCGTTGCTCGCCTTCGGCTCGTCGCTCGAGGAGGATCTGCTGCTCGCGCCGTTCGACGTCGCGACCTCGCGCGCGCACGTCTCCGCACTCGAGGCCGGCGCGATCGTCGATGCGAGGGTCGCACGCGATTTGCGCGGCGCGCTCGATGCGGTCGCGCGCGAAGTGGCTGACGGCAGCTTCGCCGCGTTCGCACGCGCGTCGGGTGCGGAGGACGTCCACGGTGCGATCGACGCGCGCGTCCGCGAACTCGCGCCGGAAGCGGGTGCATGGCTGCACGCCGGCCGCAGCCGCAACGATCAGGTCGCGACCACGCTCGCACTGTACGTGCGCGACCGTGCCGAGCGCGGCGCGGCGCTTGCGGTCGCGATCGCGCGCGAAGCGCTGGCGCAAGCGTTCGCAGCGCTGCGCGACGAGACGCTGCTCGCCGCAACGACGCACTGGCAACCGGCGCAGCCGATCCTGCTCGCTTTCTGGCTCGAAGCGCTTGCCGAGAGTTTTGCGCGCGCGGTCGAGCGTTTCGATCGGGTTGCCGCCGGCGCGCGCGAACTGTGTCCGCTTGGATCGGGCGCGTGCAGCGGGACGACGCTCCCGCTCGATCGCGCCGTCGCCGCGCGGGAGCTCGGTTTCGCCGAACCGTCGCGCAACGCGCTCGACGCGATCGGCAACCGCGATCTCGCGCTCGATTTGCTGCACGCCGTTGCACGCGCGCTCGGCGCGGCATCGCGCGCGAGCGAAGAAATCGTACTTTGGAGTGCACCGGCATTCGGGTACGTCCGGCTCGCCGACGAAGCGTCGACGGGCTCGAGCCTCATGCCGCAAAAGCGCAATCCCGACCCCTTCGAGTTGGTCCGCGCCCACGCCGCGGGCGCAAACGGAGCGCTCGCCGCCGCACTCGGAACGACGACGGGTCTGGGGCTTTCTTATCACCGCGATCTTCAAGAGACGAAAGCGCTCGTGATTGCGGCAACCGAGCGCGGTCTCGGGGCCCTCGACGCGTTCGCCCGGGCACTGCGCTACATCCAGTGGAACGGGCCCGCGATGACGCTTCGTGCGGCCGACGGCTTCACCGTCGCAACCGATGTCGCGGATGCGCTCGTCCTGCGCGGCGTCACCCCGCGCCGCGCGCACGAGCTCGTCGGCGCCGCGGTCGCGAACGCCGAACGCGCCGCTCGCGCCCTGTCGACCGCCGATCTGCACGCGCTCGCGCGCGAGGCGAGCCTGGGCGAAGCGCTCGATGCGCCGCTCGACGCGCTCGCCTCGGTGCGGGCGAAACGTACGGCCGGCTCGACCGCGCCGAGCCGGGTAGCCGACGCCATTTCGGCGCTCGAAGCGGTACTCGCCGCGCGCGAACGAAATCTAAGCACATGACGCGCGTCCACGTCTCCGGCGCTGCGGGCTATGCCGCAAGCGAAATGATCCGGCTCGTCAGCAACCATCCCGAACTCGAACTCGGGGCGCTCGAGAGCGCGTCGCATGCGGGCGCCCCGATCGCCGAGCACGTGCCGGGGCTGCGGCGCTGCGAACGGACCTTCGACCCGCCGGGAACGCTCGATGGGATGCTCGCGCCGGGCGACGCGGTGATCCTTGCCGGCGGTGCGGACCTCGCGCGCAAACAAGCGCCGGCGCTGCTCGCTCGCGACGCGCGCGTGGTCGACCTGTCCGACGCGTTTCGGTTGCACGAACATGCCCATGGCGCAGTCTACGGCTTGGCCGAACGCTATCGCGACGCGTTGCGCGGAGCACGGTTCGTCGCCAACCCCGGCTGTTACCCGACCGCAACGCTACTCGCACTCCTGCCGCTCGCCGCGTTCGCCAAAGAGATCGTGCAACTCGTAGTCGATGCGAAGAGCGGCGTTACGGGCGCCGGACGCACGCCCGTCACTGCGAACCTGTTCGCCGAGGTTGACGGCGACGTGCGCGCCTATGGACTCGAAGGCCACCGGCACGAGCCGGAGATCGTGCAAGAACTCGCAGCCGCCGGGATCGGCGCGCCGCTCGTCTTCACGCCCCACGTCGTTCCGCTACGGCGCGGGATGCTGGCCGACTGCTACGCGTTCTTCGAACGCGAACCCGACGACGACGCGTTGCGCGCGGCCTACGAGCGCGCCTACGGCGGCAATCGCTTCGTGCGCGTGCTGCCGGCCCGGCGCGCACCGAGCGTCGTCGGAGTCGTCGGATCGAACGACGCTGAGATTCACGTTTCGCGCAAAGGCCGGGTCGTGCGCGCGATATGCGCGATCGACAATCTCGGCAAGGGCGCAGCCTCCAATGCGCTGCAAAATCTCAACCTCATGCTGGGCTTGCCCGAGGAGTGTGCACTCGATGATCGCGCCGCCCGGGTCTAGTCACGCCGAGGCCGGCGCCAACGGCGCGCCGACGCGTTTGATCGAGCTGCGCGGCGGCCTCGGCGCCGTGCCGGGGGTCAAGCTCGCGGGCATCTCCGCAGGAATCAAAAAACGCAAGTCCGATCTCGCGCTCGTCAGTTTTTCCGAGCCGATGGGTTGCGCATCGGTCATTACCACAAACGAAATCAAAGCGGCGCCGGTGCTGCTGAGCGAGCAGCACATTGCAACGAACGGAACGGCCATGCGCGCGATCGTCTGCAACGCCGGCTGCGCGAACGCGTGCACGGGCGAACGCGGCGAGCGCGACGCGCGCCAGACCGCGCGCCAAGCGGCGGCACTGCTGCGCATCGAGCCTTCGCAGGTGATCGTCGCATCGACCGGCGTGATCGGCGTCTACCTGCCGATGGATCGCGTCGTCAAGGGACTCGAACGCGCGGTCAAGGATCTCGAGGAAGGTATGGATGCGGCCTACGACGCGGCCGAAGCGATCATGACGACCGACAACGAGCCGAAGCTCGCATCGTACGCCTTCTACGACGGCGAGACGCGCTATGTCGTCGGCGGGATCGCGAAAGGCTCGGGGATGATCGCTCCCAATATGGCGACGATGCTCGCATTCGTGGCGACCAACGCCCCGATGTCGCGCGAGGCGCTGCGGGACGAGTTGCGGCTAGCCAACGCCGCGAGCTTCAACATGATCTCGGTCGACGGCTGCATGTCGACGAACGACGCGTGCTATGCCTTCGCGCCGCCGGGCGAAGGCGCCGCACCGGACGGCTTCGCCGCCGCGCTGCGCGCCGTCACCCGGCATCTTGCGGTCGCAATGGTCACCGACGGCGAGGGCGCGACCAAGACATTGACGGTCGAGGTGACCGGCGCGCGCGACGAACTCCAGGCGCAAGCGGTCGCACGCGCCGTCATCAACTCCAACCTCGTGAAGACGGCGCTGTATGGCGAGGATCCGAACTGGGGCCGGATCATTGCCGCCGCCGGTTCCGTGGGAGCCGGGATCGATCCGGAAACGTGGTCGCTCTATCTCGGCGAGAAGCTCTGGGTCGATCGCGGCGCAATCGAGATCCTCTCCGAAGCCGAAGGTCACGCGGAGCTCGAGAACACGTTCGTGACCGTGCGACTGGATCTCGGCATGGGCAGCGCCACCGCGACCGGGTGGGGCTGCGACCTCTCGCGCGATTACGTGCGCATCAACGCGCACTACCGCACGTGAGCGCATTCCGGACGCCGGCTGCGATCGTCGCGCCCGTGGAAGCCGTTCGCGAACAATTTACCGGCGAGCGTCACTTGCTCGCCAACTACGCGCGCGCGCCCGTCGAGATCGTCCGCGGCGAAGGTTGCGAGCTGATCGACGCGGACGGAAACCGCTATCTCGACATGGTCGCCGGGATTGCCGTGTGCGCGCTCGGCCACGCGCATCCCGACATCACCGAGGCGGTCGCCGTGCAAGCCGGGACGCTCGTGCAGGCGAGTAACCTCTTCTATCACGAGCCGGCGGGAACGCTCGCGAATCGGCTTGCGGCGCTCTCGGGGCTCGAGCGCGTCTTCTTCTGCAATTCCGGCAGTGAGGCGAACGAGGCGGCGATCAAGCTCGCCCGCAAGCTCGCCTACAGAAAGGGTGAGACCAAACGCGTCACGATTCTCTCGTGCGAAGGCAGTTTTCACGGCCGCACTCTCGGGGCGCTCGCAGCGACGGCGAACCCGCACTACAAGGAAGGGTTCGAACCGCTCCCGGGCGGCTTCACGACGACGCCGTTCAACGACATCGCGGCGCTCGAGCGCGCGATCGACGAGACCGTCGCGGCCTTCATCGTCGAGCCCGTGCAGGGCGAAAGCGGCGTGAAGCCGGCCGACCGTGAATTCCTCGCCGCGGCGCGGCGCCTGTGCGACCGCCACGGTGCGCTCTTGATGTTCGACGAGATCCAATGCGGGATGGGCCGGCTCGGAACGCTGTTCGCGTTTCAAACCTTCGACGTGCGCCCGGACGTCGTGACGATTGCGAAATCTCTCGCGAACGGTTTGCCGATCGGCGCGATGCTCGTCGACGCCGTCGCTTCGAAGGCTCTGCAACCCGGCGATCACGGCTCGACCTTCGGCGGTTCGCCCGTCCCATGTGCGGCAGCGCTCGCGCATTTGAACGTTCGTGGGACGCTGGATCTCGACCGGCACGTCGCGGAGGTGGGCGAGCTGCTACGCGCAGGGCTCTTTGCGCTGCACGAGCGCCGCTCGGATCTCTTCGCCCCGCCACGCGGCGCCGGCCTCATGCTCGGTTTACCGGTGCGCGAGCCGAATTCGGCAAAAACGATCGTCGAACGCGCCCGCGTCGAGCAACGACTGCTCTTGAACGCGGCGGGCGAGAATACGCTGCGTTTCGTTCCGCCGCTGGTAATCAGGGCGGACCAAATCACCGATGCGCTGCAGCGCCTGGACGCAACCGTGGGATATTGACCGTCACGCCGACCGAAGCATCGATTGAAAACGTTTGCATCGCGGTCCCGACGTTCCGCCGCGAAACGCTTCTGGGAAGCCTGATCGATGCGTTGGCTGTCGAGATCGGAGGCGCAGGACAGCCACGGGTCGATGTGACGATCGTCGACAACGACCCGCACGCAAGCGCGCGCGCCCTCGTGCTCGGCCGGCGCGAGCGGTTTCCCGTCAGCCTCCACTACGCGCTCGTACCCGAACCCGGTCTATCGGTCGTCCGAAATTTTGCGCTGCAGTTTGCGCTGTCCCGCGGCTTCGACACCCTCATCATGATCGACGACGACGCCAGACCCGACCCCGGCTGGCTTGCCGAACTGCTCCGCGTTGCGCGAGAGACCGGCGCGGACGCCGTCGAGGGAGTCGCGCTCGCCGCGTTCGCGGTTCCACCTCCGGACTGGATCGTGGAGACTCGTTTCTTCGAACCCGCGCCGATAGCCGATCGAGCACGGCTCGAGGAATTCTCGACCGCCAACGTCCTGATTCGCACCGCAGCCGCCGAACGCTACCATTTGGCTTTCGATCGGATACTGAACCTTACCGGCGGTGAGGATCAACTGTTTTCGAGACAGCTCATCGCGCGCGGCGGACGCGTCGTGCGGGCCGCGCACGCGACCGTCCGCGAGACCGTTCCACCCAACCGCGCGACACTGCGCTACCTTCTTATGCGCAACATGCGTTACGGCAACTGCTGGGTAATCGGCAACGCGGGAGTCGTGCGGCCCGGTCCGCGACGCGTCGCGTACCACCTCAAAGACGCAGCCACGGCGCTCGTCGGAGGGCTGTTCGCTTTACCGGCGCTAACCGCTCGGCACGGTCGCGGCGGAGCCGCCCGCGCTGCGTTCAGGATGGCTCGAGGCATCGGCGTGTTGCTCGGAATCTCCGGCGTCAAGATTCTCGAATACGCCCGGCAGAACGAGCCTTCCGCGGCCGCGCCGCCCGCGCTAGACCTCGACCCGCGCGCTCGCGACTAGCGCGCAGCGCCGAACCCATGTCAGGGTACACAAAGTAACGCGAAGCGCCTTCTTGTCATGCTGAGCGCAGGCGCGAAGCGCCGGCGTCGAAGTACCGCCGGGATCCCCGCCATACCCCGTTGGCGCTTCGACAAGCTCAGCGTGACAAAGCTAGTGCTTCCAATTTCAGCGACAAAGCTAGTGCTTTCAATTTCAGCGACAGAGCTGACGTTTTCATTTCAGCGACCCCGTTAGATTCGCTGCGGGTTGACGCACGGCGTGCGGGGATCGTTGAAGAGTACGGCGAGGCCGCAGGGGGAAGCGAACATCCCGCGCGCGTCGTGATCGACGCCGGCGACTTCGGCTAGGGATTGGGCCGTTCCCGATGGATGGCGAAGCTTCAGATAGCGGACGTACGCTTCGCCGCGCGCGAGCCGGTAGGGGCCTTCGGCTTCGCCGGAACACGACTTGTCGAGAACCGGATGGTTCGGATCGATGTCGAGCAGTCCCAGTAGGTACGTCACGTTGCGCGTCGCGAAGCGCTCTTCCAACTCAGACCAGCTTCCGGTCACGTACGGAGGTGGATCCTCGACACCATATTTCCAGTGATTGTATTGCGGACACGCTGCCACGTCGAACGACGCGAAGCCGTCACCGTGCGGGCGTTCGCCGTCGAAATAGAGATACGAACTCGGGTTGGCGACGACAAACCGCACGGCGACCGGACCCGACGTAACCGCGTCAGGAGCACGGCCCACGACAGCATAGCGTTGCACCATCTGCCCACCCGCAGAATGTCCGGCGACAACGATTTCGCGAAGCGCCGGAAAGCGCGTGCGGTCGGCAAGACGCAGCAGGATCGCGTCGAGCGCGGAATACGCGCTCAGGGGTGCTGGGCCGGCCGCGGGATACCCGTCGTTCCAGGTCTGCGGCGTCCAGCGCAACGTTCCGGCCGGGAGACCGTGTGCGGTCACGTCGATCTGCGCGAGAAACTGCGGCGTGATCAGAAGCGTGTTTACTCCGGCGGCTTGGGCCGCAGCAAGAACGGCTTCTCCGGTTCGCTCGTACTCATCGGCATTGCGCAACAAACCGTGGATCACGATGAGTGCGCGCGTGGCCTGCGCGTTTCCATCGAGCGAACCCGTACCGAAGTAGCGCAGCGTCCCGCTGCCCTCGGGCCCGGTCACGAGAAACTGCTTGTCCCCAACCGCCTTGACCGGCTTGTCCTGGCTGACGTCCTCTTGCTGCGCGCAAAGCGGGGCTGCCAAGAACGCCAGCAATCCGGCCAGTGCCCCGGCGCAGAGACGGACGGCAAACGAACCCTTCACCGTCAGATCCGTTCGCCCAGGAATTCCCGCAATTGCGCGGCGTCGACGCGGTCTTGCAGCATCGAGTCGCGATGGCGGACGGTGACGCTTCCGTCGTCGAGGGTCTGGTAGTCGATCATAATGCAGAACGGCGTACCGATCTCGTCCTGCCGGCGGTATAACTGACCGACGTTTCCCTCGTCGTATAGCGTGCGCGCGTGAGGCCGCAGGCCGCGCTCGATCGCACGAGCCCGTTCGACGAGCTCCGGCTTGTTACGCGCGAGCGGAAACACGCCGGCCTGAATCGGCGCGATTTTCGGATGAAAGCGTAATACGGTGCGGCTGCTCTCTTTGCCGCTCTCCGCGTCGGTGATGGCCTCGACCTGGTAAGCATCGACAAGCATCGTCAACGTCGTGCGGTCCATCCCCGCCGAGCTTTCGATCAAAATCGGCGTATATTTCGTCTTGGTCGCCTCGTCGAAATACGTCAAATCCTTTCCGGAGAGCGCCATGTGTGCGTCGAGATCGTACGTCCCGCGGTGCGCGATCGACTCGAGCTCGCCCCAGCCCCACGGAAAAAGGTACTCGACGTCGGTCCCGGCCTTCGCGTAGTGCGGGCGTTCCTCGGGCTGCAGTTCGTAAAATCGCAGCCGCTCTTCCCGTACGCCGTAGTCGCTATACCACTTCTTGCGCGCGGCGACCCACTCTTCGTAGCACGCGAGATCCTTGCCGTCGTTCGGAACGAAGTACTCGAGCTCGGCTTGTTCGAATTCGCGCGTCCGGAAGGTGAAGTTGCCCGGGGTGATCTCGTTGCGAAAGGATTTCCCGATCTGAGCGATACCGAAAGGCGGCTTCTTCCGCGCGCTCTGATAGATGTTCTTGAAGTTGACGAAAATGCCCTGAGCCGTCTCGGGCCGCAAGTACGTACGCGACGCCGAATCCTCCATCGGCCCGATGCTCGTCTGCATCATCAGATTGAAGTCCCGCGGCTCCGTCAACGTCTCGCGCATCCCACAGTCCGGGCATTTTTCGAGCGACGGCAGATGATCGGCGCGAAACCGGTGCTTACAATTCTTGCAGTCGACCATTTTGTCGTGAAACGCCGCGACGTGCCCCGAGGCAATCCAGGTACTTGGATGCATGATGATCGCAGAATCGAAGGCGACGACGTCGTCGCGCAGCTCGACCATCTCCCGCCACCAGGCATTCTTGACGTTACGCTTGAGGATCGCGCCGAGCGGACCGTAGTCGAAAAAACCCCCAATGCCGCCATAGATCTCGCTCGATTGAAAGATAAAGCCGCGCCGCTTCGCGAGCGCGCTAATCTCGTCCATCGATACTCGTGGTTGCAACTCGTTCGTCATTGCGGCCGGATTAGGCGAGCGGGCTTAGCTCGCCTTTGCGCGCGGTTGCGTTTGGGCGCGGAGTTGGCCGCAGGCGGCTGCGATGTCGCGACCCATCGGCGTGCGAACCGTCGTCGCTACGCCGGCCGCGTCGAGGATTTTCTGAAATGCGCGGATGCGCGTTTCGGCCGTGCCGCGGAGGGGCGCGTCCGGGGTGGCGTTGTACGGGATCAAGTTCACGTGGTAGAGGTGTCCGCGCATCAGCTTGACGAGCGCCCGTGCCGACGCGTCGTCATCGTTGACACCCTCGAGCATGACGTATTCAAAGAAGATCTTTCGCTTCGTTTTCGCGGCGTAACGCGCGCACGCGTCCATCAGATCGGTAACGGGATAGCGCCGGTTCACGGGCATGATCGCCGAGCGCTGCTCGTCGGTCGGAGCGTGCAGCGAAATTGCGAGGTTGACCTGCACGCCTTCGTCACCGAATGCGTCGATCTGCGGAACCAGGCCGACCGTCGAAATGGTAATGTGCCGATGTCCGAGCCCAAAGCCCTCAGGATCGTTGAGCAGCCGGACCGCATCCATGACGGCAGCGTAGTTCGCGAACGGCTCGCCTTGGCCCATGAAGACGACGTTGGTGATTTTCTTGCCGCGCGTCGCAAGCTCGCGCGCGAAGAAGCGCGCCTGATCGAAGATCTCGACGGCGCTGAGGTTGCGCGTGTAGCCGGCCTGCCCCGTCGAACAGAACGCGCACGCGTAGGCGCAACCGGCTTGGCTCGAGATGCAGACCGTCGTCCGGTTCCCCCAGTGTTCCATCAGCACGGCCTCGACTTCGTTTCCGTCGTGTAAGCGAAACAAGCCCTTCGAGGTCTGGCCGTCGTTCGAACGCTGGATCGTTACAGGCGCTATCGATTCCAAGCGCAAGCCTTCGGCCGAAAGGGTCTCGCGCAACGCCAGCGGCAGAACGGTAATCGCATCGAGGTTCGGCGCCAGCTCTTTGGTCGCGGCGCGATAGAGCTGATCGAGGCGGTACGGCTTCAGCTCGTGGGCGAGCGCAAACGCCTCCGGACTCTCGTAGCCGGCCGTGCGAACTTTCTCCTCGAACCAAATCTCTCGCGCGCGGGACACAGCTCTAGAAGTATAGCACGCGGGACTCGACGCGGGCTGCGACCGTCGTCAGTTCTCGAAAAGCGACGGCTGGACCACATCCGCCGGCGGGGCCGGCGGCGGCGCCGCGTCGAGCTTCGCGCGCAGCGCCTGCAGATCGGCCCACACGAGGCGCTTGGTCGCATTCAGTTCGCCGCCGGTCATTCGAAGAATGTAGGCGGGGTGGAAGGTCGCCATCAGCGGAATCCCGCTCGGCCCTTCAAACCACTGACCGCGTTGCCTCGTAATCGAAAACTTCGGGCCGAGGAACGATTTGGCCGACGGCGCACCGAGGCACAGGATGACGCGCGGGCGGATAATCTCGATCTGTTCGTCGAGATAGGGGCGGCAGTTCTCCATCTCGTCGGGGAGAGGCGCGCGGTTACGCAGGCGCACGCCGTCGTCGAACGTCGGACGGCATTTCACCGTATTGCAGATGAAAACGTCCTCGCGCTGCAAGCCGATTGCGAGCAGCATCTTGTCGAGCAGCACGCCGGCGCGGCCGACGAACGGCCGCCCAAGCTCGTCTTCGGTTTCACCGGGGCCCTCGCCGATGACAATCACGCCGGCGCACGGATCCCCTTCGCCGTACACGCTATGCCGGCGCGTCGACCCGATCTCACACCTCCGGCACCGGTCGACCGTCGCGGCCGCGTTCGCCAACAATTGCTCGCGCCGCGCGCGCTCGGCGACGCTCATCGCGGCGACGGTTCGAGCGTGACGGCTTCACCGAACGCGACGACGCGGGTCGAGCCATCGCTCTCTTCGCTCGCCTCGAAGTTGAGGCCCACGATGCCGTTCGCGCCGAGGGTCGACGCTTGCGCGAGTAGGCGCGCGAGTGCTTCGCCGCGCGCCCGGTCGGCGTCGGTGAGGTAGTCCGCGGGACCGAGGCCGATCAACGTTCCGATCGAACGGAACGTCGCGCGCAGCAGATTGTGCGGAAGGTACGCCTCCCCGCGCACGATGCCGAACGAACGGGCGACTCTAAAGCCGTCGAGCCGCTCGAAGGTGACGACCGCTTCGGGCACTACCACGCGGCACTCACCTTCCGGAGAACGCCCGGCGCACGACCGCCGCGCCCCCGAACAGCACCGCCGCATACACCACGTACCGGCCGACGAGCGCGGCGACGAGCGCCGCATACCATATCGGCCCGTGGTGCTTGAGCCAATACTTGCGGCGCGACGTCTGTTTGCGCTTTTCCACGTTGTACTGTCCGCGCGCGCTGCCCATGCCCTCGTGCACCGCTTCGCTTGCGGGGACATACCACGTTTCGAACCCCGCTTGGGCCGCTCGTTTGGCAAAATCGACTTCCTCGTGATAGAGAAAGAAGCGCTCGTCGAAAGGACCGATCTCCTCGAGAAGGCGCCGTCGAATGCAGAGGGCGGCACCGATCGCGAGATCGACGCGGCGCTCGCACGAATGCCCCCAGGCGCGCAGCGTTTGACCGTTCGCAAACCGGCGGAACACCGGCCATTCGCCCCAAGCGCTCGAGCGCAGAAACGCGCCCGTCCAGGTGTCGAACTCGCCGCACGATTCCTGAATCGTGCCGTCGTAGTTGTAGATCCGCGAGCCCGCAATGCCGCAGCGCGGGTGGGCCGTCATGAAGCGCACCACCTGCTCGAGGGCTCCCGATCGCAGCTCGGCGTCCGGATTCAGGAGAAAGACGTAGGGCGAACGCGTCGCCGCGAACGCGCGGTTACACGCGGCGGCGAAGCCGAGGTTCGCGCCGTTCTCGAGTATCCTCACGCGCTCTCCATAGCGTTCCCTGAGAAACGCGCGGCTGCCGTCGGTCGAGCCGTTGTCGGAGACGACGACCTCGGCGAACCCGCCGTCGTGAGCGACCTCGGGCAGCGCGAACACCGAGTCGAGCGCGGTCGCGATCTTCTCCTTGTCGTTCCAGCACACGACGACGACGTCGACGACGGCCACGCGCTCTAGCTCGCCGGTTCGAGCCGGCGCCGTTGCTGCAGGTACGGCCAGACGAACGGGTCGATTTCGCCGTCGAGCACGCCGGAAACGTTTCCGACCTCGACGCCGGTGCGATGGTCCTTCACCAGGGTGTATGGTTGGAGCACGTAGGAGCGAATCTGTGACCCCCATTCGTTCGCGCGGCGCTCGCCGCGGAGCTCCGCGAGCTTCGCCTCGCGCTCTTCGATCGCGCGCTGCACCAGCTGCGAGCGCAGCATCGTCATCGCGAGTTCGCGGTTCTGCATTTGCGAGCGCTCCTGCTGCGACGCGGCGATCAGCCCTGTCGGAACGTGCGTGATGCGAATCGCGGATTCGGTCTTGTTGACGTATTGACCGCCTGCCCCGCCGGACTTATAGGTTTCGATGCGCAGGTCTTCGGGTTTGATCTCGATATCGATCTTCTCGTCGGTCGCGATCTCGGGGACGACTTCGACCGACGCGAACGACGTGTGGCGGCGGTGCTGCTGATCGAAGGGCGAGATGCGGACCAAACGGTGCACGCCGCGCTCGCCTTCGAGCAGTCCGTACACGTTCTTGCCGCGCACGAAGAACGTAATCGACTTCAGGCCGGCCTCTTCAGCCGGCGACTCCTCGACGATCACTGCGGAGAACCCCTTGCGCTCCGCCCAGCGTACGTACATCCGCGCGAGCATCTGGGTCCAGTCGGCTGCATCGATCCCGCCGGCGCCGGCGTGGATCGAGATGATTGCATTGTGATCGTCGTACTCGCGGTCGAAGGTCGCGGCCATCTCGAGCCGCTCGATTCGTTCCTGTGCCGGAGCGAGTAGCGAATCGACCTCGGCGGCGGCACCCTCTTCGTCACCTAGCACCTCGGCCGTTTCGCGAGCGTCCGCGAGCTGCTGTGAAACCTCTGCAATTTCGCCCGTTTCCTCGCGCAGATCCGCCAGTTGTTTCATGACCTTTTGCGCGGCTTCGGCATCGTTCCAAAACGCTTCGTCGCGGGTGCGCCGGTCGAGCTCGGCTACCGCCCGGCCTTTGCGCTCGTAGTCAAAGACGCTCCTTGAGCGTGCGCAGGCGGTCTTCGAGACGGGCGATCGAGGTGAGCTGGGAATCACTCATTACCCGGGACTTCTGGACCAAGGAGCCCCGCTCCCTAGGTTCGTAGGCTCCCGAGTGACCGGCCCTGTATGGGCGGCGCGTCTTGGCCTTGTGCTGCTTCTCATGAGCACGGGCAATTTTGACGCTTCGCAAGCGACGACTGTCCCCAATACCGCGCGACCCGCAGCCATCGTGCGGCACCCGCGCGCTCCGACTTCAGCGTTCCTTCCGACCAGCATCCCCAACCTGGCGGCCTGGTACGACGCCGCCGATCCATGGACGCTGTCGCTCGCCGGCTTGGCGGTAACGGCTTGGCAGGATCGCAGCGGAAACGGCAACGTTCTCGCGCAGACCGCGGCGGCGGCCCTCCCCGAGTACGGAACCGGGATCGATCGCCAAGGCAGCGTCTACTTCGGAGGCGGCAGTTTCCTGTCGACCAACAACCTGGCGTTTTCGAACGCGCTCTTCAACGAGTCGAGCGTATTCGTCGTAACCAATCAGAGCGCGGCCGCGACCAGCGGCTCCGTGCTCTGGAGCGGCGCGTATCCGAACGATCCGAGTTACAGTCTCCAGCTCTCGAACGGCAGCGTAACCGACTTTGATTTCGGCAACAGCACGAGCGGGCGCCTGGGCGCGAACGATTTGGCCTCCGGGCCTGCGGTGTGGACGGCGGCCGGGTCCGTTTCGCAAAGCACGCAGCTGCTGCGCAAAAACGGGAACACGCTTGCGACCTCGAGCGGCCCGGGCGCGAGCACGAGCGGCTCCTTCCCGCTCGTTGTCGGCGCAGCGAGCGGCGGCGCGCTGCCGTTCAGCGGGGCGGTCGCGGAAGTTCTCGTCTACAACCGGTTCCTAACCGCCGCCGAGCAGGCGACGGCCGAGGGATACCTCGCCTGCAAGTGGGGCTTGCAGAATCGCCTGCCGGGAAATCACCCGTATCGCTACACGTGCCCGCAAGGGGGAAGTCCGGGCACCATTCCGCTCGCGCCGCTGCCGGCGGGCGCGCTCGTCAACCCGCCCGAGCTGCGCAGCAAAAACGGAAAGCTCGTTTTCAACGTGATCGCGTCGCAGAACGCAAGCACGGGCTACCCGCAATTGGTGTACAACGGCTCGCCCGTCCCGCCGACCCTGCGGTTGCTCCCGGGCGATACGCTCATCGTCAACCTGACGAATAACTTGCCGGTGCCGCCGGCAAATGCGGGCTATTTTAACGACACGAATCTGCACTATCACGGCTTGCAGGTCAGCCCGAATGCGCCCGGCGACGATTCGATCGACATGCTCGCGATGCCGGGACAGTCGCTCAACTACGTCGTGCAGATTCCGCTCAACCACCCGCCGGGGTTGTACTGGTATCACTCGCACGCGCACGGCGAAGCGCAGCGCCAGAATCTCGCGGGGATGTCCGGCGCCATCATCATCGACGGGATCGCGCAGTACGTTCCGCAGGTCACAAGTCTTCCCGAGCGCATCTTGATCGCGCGCGAAGCCGAACCGGCCGGCGTCGCGTTGCCCGCGGCCGACAAGAAGCAGATCGCCGCGATGCGCTGGGCGATGGCACATTCGCGGCGCCGGGGAATGCGCGACATGTCGATGGATTCGATGTCGATGAGCCTGCCGGAGGCACGCAGCGCGACCACCCGCGGACGCCCGCACAACCCCTACGTCATCGTCGATGCCAACTATCGGCGCTTCAAGCGGCCGCTCGTCGCCGACACGCATTGCACCGGCCCTGAAACCGCACCGACGATCTGGACGCTCAACGGCGCGGTCCAGCCGTCGATCGGCATTCGTCCCGGCGAGCAGCAATTCTGGCGCTTGATCAACGCCGGCTCCAACTCGTACCTCGACGTCTCGATCGACAACGCGCAGATGAAGATCATCGCGCTCGACGGCATTCCGCTCTCGAGCGGGGTCAACGCGCCCTCCTCGCTGACCGTCAGCGACTACGTGCTCGCGCCCGCGAGCCGCGTCGACTTCATCGTGACCGGTCCGCCCGCGGGCACGACGTCGTATCTGCGAACACTCTGCTTCGACGCGGGCTCGGCCGGCCCGGCGATGCCCGCGGCCGTGCTCGCGTCGCTCAATCCGACGTCGTCCCCGAGCGACCAGGTTCGCTACGAGCAGCAGCGCGTCTCACGCAAGGCGATACGTTACCGCTTTCACCGGGTGCGCGACATCGTGACGCAGCCGATAGCGGCCACCCAAACCGTTTACTACAGCGATCAGAATACGATCAACGGGGTCGCCTACGATCCGAGCGCGGCACCGATGTTCTACGCACAGACCGGAACGGTCCAGCAATGGACGATCATCAACAATTCGTTCCAAGTCCACACGTTCCACATGCATCAGATCCATTTCGTCATTCAGTCAGTCAACGGGGTGGCGCCGGCGCAACAGTTCGTGCTCGACAACGTCAACGTGCCCTCGGCAACCGCTAACGGACCGGGGGTCGTCGTGCTGCTGCTCGACTTCACGGACCCCGTCGTCGTCGGCACGTTTCTCGTCCATTGCCACATCCTCTCGCACGAGGACGGCGGGATGATGGCGAAGATCCGCGTCGGAACCGCGCCGCCGCTGAGCACGAGCTCGTCTCAAGTCACGTTTACGTCACCCTCGGCTCCAGCGCAAAACGTAACGATTTCCGGCGGGCAGGCGCCGTACAGCGTGTCGGGCTGCGCGGGCGTCGCGAACGGCTCGATCGCGGGGTCGACCTTGACGATCTCGCCGGCCGGCGGGGGAAGCTGCACGATGATCGTCGAGGACTCGACCGGACTGACGGCGACCGTCTCGGTAACGGTTCAGGCACCGGCCGCAATCTCGCTCTCGCCGACGACCGTGGGCTTTGCGAATCCCGCGGCGACGCCCGCCGCGGTAACGATCTCCGGCGGTCTTGCACCGTTTGCCGCGAGCGGCTGCTCCGGCGTCGCGTCGGCGTCGATCTCAGGCAGCACGCTGACGGTTAGCCCGGTGGCGGCCGGCTCGTGCACGCTTGGCATCACCGACTCCGAATCGCCTGCGGAATCCGCAACGTTGCCGGTCTCGGTGAACGCCTACGCGAGCGGCAACCCGGGGGACAACATCACCTTCCATCAAAACGCGATGCGAACGGGATGGTATCAGGCCGAAACGATTCTCAACGCTACGAACGTCGGGAGTTCCAGCTTCGCGAAAGTGGCGACCCTGCGCGCGCCGTCAGGGATGCCGGCCTTCGGCAAGGTCTACGCGCAGCCGCTCTACGTGACGAGCGAGCGCACCTCGGATGGCAACCTGCATAACCTCGTGATCGTCGCGACCGCGACCGATCAAGTCTACGCGTTCGACGATGCGAGCGACTCAGTCGTTTGGGAGACCAACTTCACGAACCCGGGTGCCGGTATCACACAGCAGAGCTCGACGGCGACTGGCTGTAACGACGTCAATCCCGACGTAGGCATCACCGGAACGCCGGTCATCGACCGGACGCTGGACCGGCTGTACGTCGTCGTTCCGACGTTGGAAAACGGCACGTACCACCAGCGCTTGCACGCGCTCGCCTTGTCGAACGGTGTGGACGCGGTCTCACCGGTTGAGGTAACCGGGACCCTCGCGATGAGCGGCGGCGGGACGGCGACGACAGATCCGAGGTGGAATTTCAACCGAGGCGCGCTGCTCGAGGCCAATGGCACGATCTACGTTCCGCTCGGCTCGCACTGCGACTACCAGTCAAGTACGACCCACGGCTGGATTCTCGCGTTCAACGCGACGTCGCTGCAGCCGGCCGGGAACTTGCTCGACGTCACCAATCAAAACGTCAATTCGGTCTTCCTTGGCTCGGTATGGATGAGCGGCTTCGGGCCGGCAGCCGACGCGCAGGGCAATGTCTATTTCGCGAGCGGCAACGGACCGGTCAACGGGACGACGAATTTCGGGATGTCGGACGTCGAGGTTCCGGGAAGTCTCAACCTTGCGTCGGCGCAGTTTTTTAGCCCGCACGGCGCGCCCGCCGACTCGAACCAAGACGACGATCTCGCCGCCGGCGGCGTGCTCATCTTCCCGAATTTCTCCGGAACCTATCCTCATTTGCTGATCCAGGGCGGAAAGTGCGGCGCGGGCAGCTCGAACGGCGGCACGCAGGGCTGTCAAAAATACATCCTCAACCGGGATGCGATGGGTGGAATCACGAGCGGCGACACCGGACCCCTTTGGCACGCAGACACGGGGGGCGGGTTGTTCGGTGGGCCGGCCTTCTTCCAGGATACGAACGGCAATTCGTACGTTGTGTTCGGGACCGGATACCCGCTAACCACGTACCTCCTGAGCCTGTCGCCCATTTCGCTTTCAGCGTACGCCTCGGCGAACGTCAGCTGCCTCGAGTGCCGCGACTCGGGTTCTCAACCGATCGTTTCGTCGCAGGGTACGAACGCCGGAACGGCGGTGGTTTGGGCCCTTCAGACTCCCGGAGGCGGCGGCGGCACGATCTCGCTCTTTGCCTTCAACGCGCTCACGATGAGCGTACTCTACTCGGCACCCGCGGGCAACTGGACGATCGGACCGAACTCGAGTTACATCGGAGGCGCGCTTATTTCTCCGCTCGTTGCAAATGGCAAAGTCTACGTCCCGACGGACGGCAGCGTCGCGGTATTCGGACTTCAGTAATGAGAGGTGAGGCGATGATCGCTCTTCTAATCGCAGCCACGGTTGCGGCGGGGTCGCAGGCCGTCGCGCAGACAACAATTCGCCGGCCCGCGCCGGTTGCCGTCCCCGTTCGACCGAACACGAACACGCCGCCCAATACGCGCCTGCCGCAGCACTTCGTTTCGGGCGCGATCGTCAAGATAAACGGCCGGCTGCTGCTCGTGCAGCTTCGGGATCGCCGCCTCGTGCGCGTCGACGCGACGAGCCCACTTGCCACCGGGCGCTATTCCGCGCCGCTCTTCATCGGCAAGTTCGTAATCGTCGAGGGCAGTTACGCGGCCGACGGCACGCTGCTGGCAACGACGATCACACGCCTCCCGCGGCTCGACAGTTCCACGCCCGCAGATCGTTAGAACCGGGAGGCCCGCGCCGGATGTCCTGGAAGATTGGCGCATGGTAAAAGTAAGCGTTTTCTATCCCTCTGACGGCGGCGAAACGTTCGACATGGAGTACTACCGGACCAAGCACATGCCGATGGTACAGCGCCTCTGCGGTAGCGCGTGCAAGGGAATCGCGGCCGAAGGCGGCATCAGCGGCGGTGCGCCCGGCAGTAAACCGCCATTTACCGCTGCGGGCCATTTGCTCTTCGACTCAGCCGAAGCATTCGCGGCGGCCTTTACCCCGCACGCTGACGAGATCATGGGCGACATCCCGAACTACACGAAGATCCAGCCGATCATCCAGATCGCCGAAGTCACGCTGTAGCCGAAGTCAGCTTTCGGCGGCCGTCTTTGCCCGGTAGCGCTTGAGTTGTGCCGGGTTGTCATACGTTATGCCCGTGGGCGTCAATGCGATGCGGACGCGGTCGCGGTGCTTTGCCGCGTCGATGAGGATACCGAGCGTCATGTCCGGGTCGCCGAGCACGCCTTGCAAGTCGTCGACGTACAGCTTGGTCTCTTGTCCGCGCATCGCGATCGTCACGACGTCGACGTCGATTCCGACGACGTCGCCGATGATTACCGTTGGGGCGGTAAAAACTTTGTCGGTTCCACCGTCGCGATAGTGCAGCGCCGGCAGCGTCACGTTAGTGGCTGTACTCCGGCGTGAGTTGCTGCTTCAGTGATTGCGCCGGTGCGGCTTGCTCCAGTTGCTGCGTCACGCCGGGCGCGTTCTTGGCCGCCAGCTCGGCAGCGGAGAAGCGGTCGGCTGCAGCCTTGTCGATCGGATTGCCGTCGATTTTCAGATCGGCGACCAACCGATCGGGGTGATCGGGATCGGCCAGCGACGCGATTCCGTGGCCCGAGACCCACGCAGCACTGCCTTGCCCGCCGGCAAGGACGACGACTTCGTTCTTGCTCTCCCGGCCCTCGATCGCTCTCCCGTCCGCGGCGTGAATCAAGCCTCCGTAGACGTCTCGGTTGAGCGGATCCTGTTTATTAATGACTTGAATGTTGATGCTGTCGGGATGTTTTTCATCGACGCCATGCTCGGCGAGCACGTTCGAACTGACGGGCGCCGGGTTGAACCCGATGCACACGACCGGCTGGGCCGCGTGACCGCCGGTCGCATGCGACGCAACGGCCGCCGCGGTCTTCGCCTCCCCGCCACCGAGCGAGTGACCCGTGACGATCGCGCCCGGAGGCATGTGCTCGCCGATCGTCGCCGCAGCTTCGTACTTCTCGGTCTTCATGTCGAGAGCGTTGCCGATGTCGGGCAAGACATCGGCTGCTTTATGGGTACCGGCAAACGTCACAAAATGCTGTCCGGAAGGCGAAACGATCTCGAAGCATTCCGCGGTTTTCATCGCCTTGCCCATCGCGCTGTCGGGCGGATACTTGACCTCGCCCCAGCCCTCGGGCGGCTTCCCGCCTTTGGTTAGCGTGTATGCCGCGCCCGCGGCGACGAAGGCATCGTCGAGCAGATGCCTGCCCGGGGTCTGCGCAACCGGCGCAGCCGGCGGATCGTTGGGCAGCAACGCATTCTTTGTGTCGTGGACCGCGTCGCGGACCGCCTCGGGAGTCGTTTTCTCGAACGTCGCGACCTTTAGCGCTTGGTCTGCGACCTCTTTTGCCTCGAACTTGACGGCATCTTTGAGGTCGTGTACTGCCTCCTGCGAGGCGGCCTTGATCTGCCTGTAAGCATGCTCGCCCTGATCGATTGTTTTTTCGGCGTATGCCTTCGCTTCATGTGCGGTCTCGCGCACCGCCTTGGCGCCGGATTCGACAGCCTTTTCGGCACGATCGATCTTGTCGCGCGCGAAGTCCTTAGCTTCGTGTTCTTTGGTGTCGACGTACTTCTTGGCCGCATCGACCTCTTCGCCGGCGGTTTTCGTCACGGCATCCGCGGTCTTGGCGACGTCGGCGCGCACGTCTTTTGCGGTCTCGACGACGGTCTGCTCGACCTTGTGCGCGCCGCCGGATAGGTCGCCCCACGCCTTCTTCAGACTATCGCGCCAGCCGCCGCCCTCAGCCATCGAGGTCGCGCTTCGGGCTTCGAGACCCGCCCTCCCACGCTTCGCGCGCTTTCCATACACTTTGTCATCCTGAGCGAAGCGCCGCAGGCGCGAAGTCGAAGGACAGACGGAGTATCGCCATATCCCGTCTGCGCTTCGACAAGCTCAGCGTGACAAAGGTGGTACTTTCCGTTCAGCGAAGCGCCGCGTGCCGAAGCGTTCTAGCTTTTCGGCGTTGCCCTATGCCCCCGCGTTTACTGCGCCGTGGCAGCGTTTGTATTTTTTGCCGGAGCCGCAGGGGCAGGCTTCGTTTCGGCCGACTTTGGCTTCGGCTTTGCGTGGCTTGCGGGGCTCGGCTTCGTCGCGATTGGTGTGCAGCTCGCGTTTTTGGTCGGCGCCGGGGACCGGGCCGAGCAGTTTCTGCGCGTACGCCGGATCGAGCCGCGCGGACTGCGGCGGCGCGGGAGCGAGCGATCCGTCGGGGACCGGCTCGAAGCCGTGCGGCGTGCCGTTACCGGCTGGGGCAGCCGGGCTTAGCGGAACCGCAGGACCACCCTGCGGGCCGGCGACGCCGCCGGGCGGAGCTTCGTCCGTTCGCTCGACGACGACGCGGAAGAACGATTTGATCGCTTCGTCGGCGATGTTGTTCTTGAGGTCTTCGAAGATCTCGTACGCTTCTTTTTCGTACTCGACGCGCGGGTCTTTCTGACCGATCTGGCGCAAGCCGATGCCCGTTTTGAGCGCGTCCATCACGTAGAGGTGGTCGACCCATAAGCGATCGATCACCGGCAACATGATGTACTGCGACTCGATCATCCGCGCGATCTCGGGCGTCAGTTCTTGTTCCTTCGCCTCGTAGGCCTCGACCGCAACCGCGTAGAGCCGCGCCTTCATTCCATCCTGATCGAGCTTCTCGAGCTCTTCGACGCCGATCTTCCCCTTGATCGGAAAGATCAGTTCGACTTCGGTCAGGATCTCTCCGAGGTCCCACTCCGAGGGGTGCACGTTGTCCGGCGCGTTCTGCTCGACGGCCTGATCGACCTTATCCGAGAGCGTCTGCAGCATGAAGTCGCGCATCGACTCGCCCTCGAGGATGCGGCGCCGCTCGCCGTAGATGACCTCGCGCTGCTTGTTCATGACGTCGTCGTACTCGAGAACCTGTTTGCGGATCTCGTAGTTGTAATTCTCGACCTTCGACTGCGCGCGCTCGAACGACCGCGAGATCAGCTTCGCCTCGATCGGCGTGTCGTCGGTGAACCCGACCGCCTTCATGATGTTCTGAATCCGCTCCGCACCGAAGAGCCGCATCACCTCGTCTTCGAGCGACGCATAGAAGCGGGTCGAACCCGGATCGCCCTGACGGCCGGCGCGGCCGCGCAGCTGGTTGTCGATGCGGCGTGACTCGTGGCGCTCCGTAC
>Ga0302324_100007213_pt1 | contig 23724 bp, 18 predicted proteins | sample Palsa_T0_1_FD_201949 | JGI IMG/M metagenome (GOLD analysis project Ga0302324, IMG submission 201949) | Peat permafrost microbial communities from Stordalen Mire near Abisko, Sweden - Palsa_T0_1 | ecosystem: Environmental > Terrestrial > Soil > Palsa > Peat permafrost | place: Sweden: Abisko... | reverse complement strand
CTTCCGGGTGGGTCCCGTGGCGGCCGGCAGCTGGGCGATGAACTGGGCCCTGCCCGCTGCCTCCCCGGCCCGCTGGGCGCTGGTGAAGGTCCTGAGGTTCAGCACGCCGATCGTGCCCATCAGCTTGGTCCCGGGCGACAGGTAGCTAGCGCGGAGGACCTGGCTGCAGCCCGCGTGCTTGACCGCACGTTGCAGCGCGGCGCCGATGACCGCGGCCGAGCACTTCCTGCCCTCGCGCTTGACGGTCTGGCGATAGGACACGCCGGTCACGGTGAACCTGGCTGGGAACAGCTCGCCGAGCGTCAGCGGCACCGGGTCGATGGCCCGCGTCGCGATGTGCCCCCACCGGCCCAGCGACGGCGTGGCCGCGGGCCGGGAAGCCGAGCCGGCCGGGCTGTGCCGCGCGCCAGCTGCCGTCCCCGACTGCCCGAACGAGCCGCGGGCCACGAAATAGATCACCGCGCCGAGCACGACGGCAATGGCCAGGCAGGCGGCCACCAGCCAGCGGGCCCTGCGGCGGGTACGGCTCCTGCCGCGCGCGCTGCCCCCGGCTGTGCCCCCGGCTGCGCCGTTTCCCGCTGCAGTACGCCCGCCCGTATTGTGCCCGCCCGTACTGTGCGCGCCGGTGCCGCGCCCGCGGACCTTGGGCTTTGCGGTCTGGGCGGTCTGGGCGGGCTGCGGTGCCTGCGGGGAATGCGGTGACTGCGGGGAATGCGGTGCGTGCGGGGGCGGCGGTCCGGCCGATGCGGTGCCGGCCTGGTTCCGGCCGGCCTGGTTCCCGCTCGGGGCTGCGGCCGGCTGGGCGCTGGCAGGCTCGTCGACATCGATGACGGCCCAGGTCTGCGTGGCGGTTTCATCCGCAGTGGGATCACTGACCGCCAGGACCGAGTATCCGGAGTAGCCAAGCTGAAGGCCGCTCGCCGGACTGCCGGCGTCCGGCCACGCCGTCCGGTTCCAGGCGGCAAACTGGCCGGGCGGGTATAGCGGCGGCGGCTGTCCCGGCAGGGGCGGGTAGCCCCGCACCGGGCCCCTCCCGGCGGCGCTGGGGCGCAGTCCGGACCAGCCGGGGTGCCGCCCGGAGTCGTGGCCTGGTCGCGCCGCGGCCCCCCGGTCGCCCCGGTAACCGGGCGCGAAGAGCGACCCCTCGCCGCCGTCCCGGCGCCCGTCGGCGTCCTGGGCCGACTGGCGCCGGGACGGCTGGGGCTGGGCCTTCTGCGGCTGGGCCTTCTGGGACTGAGCATTTTGGGGCTGAGCTTTCTGGGGCCGAGCCTTCTGCGGCTGAGCATTCTGGCCGGATGACCCGTGCCGGCGGCCCGGTGTCTGGCCGACTGCATTTCCGTCCGGAGAGCGCATGGCGGGAGCGTATCGCTCCGGACGCACCGGCTTTGCCGGGTCGGGCGTTTTGTCGCTTGGCCACAGCCGGCGGCGCGGATAATCCTCGCGGCGGCCTGGCATGGAGCAAGGCCACCACCGCCGTGGGGACGGGGCAGGCGGTGGCGGGCGGGAGTGCGCGCGGCAGCCCGTTTAGACTTCGCTTTGACCGCTGCGGGCGCAGACCGGTATCCTGCTCAGGCATGCATGTGCGTCGCCATGCCCGTGTGCCCGTCTCGCGGGCAGGTGAGCTGGGGCCGGTGCGGCGGATCCCCGCCAGGGAGGGCTTACCCCGGGCGCGGGCGAAGGGTTTTCAGTACTCACACGCAAAGGCTTATGACTGTGCGCACATTCAGCCCGAAGGCTGCCGACATCCAGCGTCAGTGGCATGTTATTGATGCCTCCGACGTCATCCTCGGCCGGCTGGCCAGCCAGGCGGCTATCCTGCTGCGCGGGAAGCACAAGCCGATCTTCGCCCCGCACGTGGACACCGGCGACTTCGTCGTCATCGTCAATGCCGACAAGGTGGCGCTGAGCGGCAACAAGCTGGCCGACAAGCGGGCCTACCGGCACTCTGGCTACCCGGGCGGAATGCATTCGGTGTCCTACGGCGACCTGATGGCCAAGAGCCCCGAGCGCGCGGTCGAGAAGGCCGTCAAGGGCATGCTCCCGAAGAACACCCTGGGCAGGCAGATGCTGCGCAAGCTCAAGGTGTACTCCGGCCCGCACCATCCGCATGAGGCGCAGCAGCCGGTTCCGTACCAGATCATCCAGATCGAACAGTAGGTTCACCGCGCGCCGCGCGCCGCTTCGCGCAAGCAGTAAACGTAGAGCCGATCAGGAAGCACGAGGAAGACACTGTGGCCGAGTCCACCCAGGTGCCCGATCCCGCAGCGGGAGCCGGCTCCGAGCCCGAGGCAACCGCCGAGGCGACCGTATCGGAGTACACCACCCAGACGCCCGACGCCTCAGCGGGCGCACCAGGGCGGCCCGCAGCGCGCAAGCCGGTCGTCACCGGTCACGCGATGGGCACCGGCCGGCGCAAGGAGGCGATCGCGCGGGTCCGCATCCGTCCCGGCAGCGGGAAGTACCTGATCAACGAGCGGTCGCTGGATGAGTACTTCCCCAACAAGGTGCACCAGCAGCTGATCAACGAGCCGTTCGTCACGCTCGGCGCGGACGATGCGTTCGACGTGATCGCCCGGATCACCGGCGGCGGCGTCACCGGCCAGGCCGGAGCCCTGCGCCTGGGCATCGCCAGGTCGCTGATCCTGGTCGACCCGGAGAGCCGGACGTTGCTCAAGCGCGCGGGCTTCCTGACCCGAGACGCCAGGGTGAAGGAGCGCAAGAAGGCCGGCCTGAAGAAGGCACGCAAGGCGCCGCAGTACTCCAAGCGCTAACCAGCGGCAACGGCAATCACCCCCTATCTGAATACACCGGAGTGAGTACCATGGGCCGGCTCTTCGGTACCGACGGTGTCCGCGGCGTGGCGGGCTGTGATCTTACCGCTCGACTGGCCATGGACCTGTCGGCGGCGGCTGCGCACGTCCTGACCGGGAACGGCGCCGCGGCGAGCACGCTGCGCCGCCGTCCGGTCGCCGTGGTCGGGCGTGACCCGAGGGCCTCGGGGGAGTTCCTCGAGGCTGCCGTCGTCGCCGGGCTGGCCAGCAGTGGCGTCGACGTGCTGCGGCTTGGCGTCATCCCGACCCCGGCCGTCGCCTACCTGACCGCGGCGCTGGATGCGCAGTTCGGCGTCATGCTCTCCGCGAGCCACAATCCTGCGCCGGACAACGGCATCAAGTTCTTTGCCCGCGGCGGCCTCAAGCTGCCCGACGAGGTGGAGGACGAGATCGAGGCCCGGCTCGCCGAGCCGCCAGCGGGCGGCGGGGACCGGGGCGGGATCCCCGATGCTGGCTTCGGCCGGGTGACGGACGCCTCCGGCGAAGGCGAGCGCTACCTCACCCACTTGCTGGGCACCCTCACCCCGCGGCGGATGTCGGTCGGTGCTGACATGCCGGTCGGTGCGGGCGCAATCAGCGCGGACCGCAACGGCGCGGACCGCAACGGCGCGGACCGCAACGGCGCGGACCGCAGCAGTGCGGACCGCGGCAGCGCCAACCTCAGCGGCACGGGAACGGCCGGGTCCGCCCGCCCGCTGTCGGGCCTGCGCGTCGTGGTCGACTGCGCGCACGGCGCCGCCTATGACCTCGCCCCGCGGCTGCTGCGGCGCAGCGGTGCCGAGGTCATCACGATCGGCACGGAGCCGGACGGCGAGAACATCAATTCCGGCTGCGGCTCGACCAGCCTGGATGCCCTTTGCGCCGCTGTCATCGAGCACGGTGCCGATGCCGGCATCGCGCATGACGGGGACGCCGACCGGTGCCTGGCCGTCGATGCCGCCGGCCAGGTCATTGACGGGGACCAGATCCTGGCCGTGCTGGCGCTCGCGCTGCGCAACGAGGGCCGGCTGGCCGGCGACACCGTCGTCGCGACGGTCATGTCCAACCTGGGCTTCCGGCTCGCCATGCGGGATGCGGGCATTCACGTGGTCGAGACGCCCGTCGGCGACCGGTACCTGGTGGCAGCCATGCGCGCGGGCAACTACGTGCTCGGCGGCGAGCAGTCCGGCCATGTCATCCTGCTCGATCACGCGACAACGGGCGACGGGCTGCTCACCGGCCTGCAGTTGCTGGCGGTAGCTGCTGCCAGCGGCGAGCCGCTGGCCGATCTGGCCGCAGTCATGACCAGGTACCCGCAGGTCCTGATCAATATCCAGGGAGTGGACAAGTCCCTGGTGGCCTCCTCCGAGGCGCTCACCACCGCCGTGGCGGCCGCCGAGGCGGAGCTGGGGGACTCCGGCCGGGTGCTGGTCCGAGCGAGCGGGACCGAGGCAATGGTCCGGGTCATGGTCGAGGCGGTCGACATCGCCCAGGCGAACCGGCTGGCCGGGCGGCTCGCTGCCGTGGTCGCGGATCTGTCCTCGAACTGACGCGGGGATCTGTCCTCGAACTGGCGGATGCGGCGCGAAGATTTCCGCTCATTGCTGTAGGTGGCGGAATGATTGCTAGAAGTCACCGATCATTGCGCGATGCGCAGGTATAGCCTGACGGTCATGTGCGGCATCGTGGGTTATGCGGGGTACCGGCAGGCGCTGGACGTGGTGATAGCCGGGCTGGGGCGGCTGGAGTACCGGGGTTACGACTCGGCCGGCGTCGCGATCCTGGCCGAGGGCAAGCTCACCACCGTCAAGCGCGCGGGCAAGCTGGCCAATCTGAGGTCCGCGCTGGACGAGCAGCCGCCGCTGCCGGGCATGGTGGGCATCGGCCACACCCGGTGGGCGACGCACGGGCCGCCGACCGACGCGAATGCGCATCCGCATACCGACTGCGGTGGCCAGCTCGCGGTGGTGCACAACGGGATAATCGAGAACTTCGCGGCGCTGCGCACTGAGCTGAAGGCCCGCGGCCATGATCTGGCCTCCGACACCGACACCGAGCTGGCCGCGCACCTGCTGGAGGAGCAGATGGCCAGCCTGCCCGATGTGCCGGGCACCGGCGCGCCCCAGCCGGGAGCCCTGGCCAGCGCGATGCGCCTGGTCTGCCAGCGGCTGGAGGGAGCGTTCACGCTGGTCGCGGTGGACGTCCGGGATCCGGGGGCGGTCGTGGGGGCACGCCGTAACTCGCCGCTCGTCATCGGGCGCGGCGACGGCGAGAACTTCCTGGCCAGTGACGTGGCCGCGTTTATCGCCTACACCAGGGAAGCGGTCGAGCTGGGCCAGGACCAGGTAGTCGAGGTTCGCGCGGACCGCATCACCGTGACCGGATTCGACGGCGCGCCCGGGCAGATCAGGGAATTCCACGTGGACTGGGACGTCTCGGCCGCCGAGAAGTCCGGGTTCGAGTACTTCATGCTGAAGGAGATCGCCGAGCAGCCCAAGGCGATCGCCGACGCCCTGCTCGGCCGGATTGCAGAGGACGGCCGACTGACGCTGGATGAGATGCGGCTGTCCGACGAGGAACTGCGGGACGTAGACAAGATCATCATCGTGGCATGCGGGACCGCCTATCACGCCGGCCTGATCGCGAAGTACGCGATCGAGCACTGGTGCAAGATCCCCTGTGAGGTGGAACTGGCCAGCGAGTTCCGCTACCGTGACCCGATTCTCACCCGCTCGACCCTGGTCATCGCCATCTCCCAGTCCGGGGAGACGATGGATACCCTCATGGCCGTTCGGCACGCGCGCGAGCAGCGGTCGAGGGTGGTCGCCATCTGCAACGTGAACGGCTCAACGATCCCGCGGGAGAGCGACGCGGTCGTCTATACCCACGCCGGACCGGAGATCGCGGTGGCGTCCACCAAGGCGTTCCTGACCCAGCTGGTTGCCTGCTACCTGGTCGCGCTGTACCTGGCCCAGGTGCGGCGGGCCATGTTCGGCGATGAGATCGACACCGTGATGCAGCAGCTGGAGCAGATGCCGGCCGCGGTGCAGCGCGTCCTGGCCGGCATGGAGCCGGTGCGGGCCCTGGCACGGGAGCTGGCTGGTGAGCGGTGCGTGCTCTTCCTGGGCCGGCACGTCGGTTACCCGGTCGCCCTGGAGGGAGCGCTGAAGCTCAAGGAGCTCGCCTACATGCACGCCGAGGGCTTCGCGGCCGGCGAGCTCAAACACGGTCCGATTGCCCTGATCGAGGATGGGCTGCCGGTCGTGGTGATCGTCCCGCCGCGCGAGGGCCAGCCGGTCCTGCACGACAAGATCGTCTCGAACATCCAGGAGATCCGGGCCAGAGGCGCGCGCACCATCGTGATCGCCGATGAGAGTGACGAGCGCGTGTCCCCCTACGCCGACACCCTGATCGAGGTGCCAGAGGTGCCCACGCTGCTGCAGCCGCTGGTGGCAACCGTGCCGCTGCAGGTGTTCGCCTGCGCGCTGGCCGCCGCCAAGGGCCATGATGTTGATCAGCCGCGCAACCTGGCTAAGTCGGTCACGGTCGAGTGATGGTCGCGGCCTCCCCTGGCCGGCGTTAGCGCTGGTCCGATACGCAGCGCTGATACTCGGCCGCCCTAGGTAGATCTACTCACCCTGATGACGGATGTCCGGCGATGTGGCCCGTGGCACAGTATTCTCTTACGTGCCCGCGAATGATCTGATATCGGCCGCACCGCCAGGGAGAAAGCTCAGTGCCCACAAATGATGTGGCGCGAAGGGTGCGCCGATGACCGGCGAGCCGCTTTGCGTGGACGCGAGCACGCCGGCGGTGGTGCTGAAGCTCGATCCCAACGTGATGCACCACGGCGGGCTTGGCGTCATCCGCAGCCTGGGACGGCTCGGCGTGCCGGTCTACGGCGTGCATGAGGGGCCCTTCGCTCCGGCGGCCAGTTCCCGCTACCTGCAGGGCCGCTGCTTCTGGCAGCCTGATGCCGGCGACACAGAACGGGTGCTGGCGGGACTGCTGCGGCTGGCTGACCGGATCGGGCAGCCAGCCGTGCTCGTGCCCACCGATGACGCCGGCGCCATTCTCCTGGCCGAGCACGGTTCCGGCCTGCGCAAGTCGTTCCTCTTCCCGGATCCGCCGGACGACCTCCCGCGGCGGCTGGCAGGCAAGTACTCCCTGTCGCAGCTGTGCGGCGAGCTGGGAGTGCCCAGCCCGCGGGTGACCTTGCCCGGCTCGCTGGAGGAGGCGCGCGGATTCGCTGCCGAGACGGGATTCCCGCTGATCGCCAAGCTCACCACGCCCTGGAGCGATGGCCACGGCAAGCTGCGCAGCACCTCGATCGTGGCCGACGCCGGGCAGCTGGCTGACACCTATCAGGCCTGCTCGCAGGCCGGTGCCGGGCTGATGCTGCAGGAGTTCATCCCCGGTGCGAGCGGGCACGACTGGTTCTTCCATGGCTACTGCGACGCCAGCTCGACCTGCCGGCCGGCGTTCACCGGGGTCAAGGAACGCTCGTATCCGGCCCACGCGGGCCTGACGTGCCTCGGGCGCTCGACCCTGAACACGGGCCTGCGCGACCAGGTCACCGCGATGCTGACCCGGCTGGGTTACCGCGGGACCCTTGATCTCGACCTTCGATTCGACGCCAGGGACGGCCAGTACAAGCTGCTGGACTTCAACCCCAGGCTCGGTGCCCAGTTCAGGCTGTTCCGCGACACCGCGGGCCTGGACGTCGTGACCGCCGCCTACCTCGACCTGACCGGCCAGGCACTTCCGCAGGGGGAGCAGGTGGCCGGGCGCGGCTTCCTGGTGGAGAACTACGACCCCATCGGCGCGTTCGGATACTGGCGGGCCGGCGAGCTCGGGCTGCGGTCCTGGCTCGCGTCGCTGCGCACGGTCGACGAGGCCGCCTGGTTCGCACGTGACGACCTGCGGCCATTCGGCCTCATGTGCGCGCGGATGGGATGGCGGATGGCGACTCGCCCGCTGGCCAGGGGTGCCCGCGCGGGAGGGAACGCCGAGTTCCGGTATGCGGCAGGCCGCGCGGCTACCGGAAACCGCAAGGGGGCACAGAGCCCGCAACACCGAACGAAGTACGCCGCGACGCAGCAATCTGCGCCGCAATCGAGTTATGAGGAGACAAAGGTATGAGCGACGCCGTTGACGTTGCGATCGTGGGCGCCGGCCCATATGGGCTCTCTCTAGCCGCGCATCTGCGCGCAGAGAATGTTCCGTTCCGGATATTCGGGCTGCCGATGCAGCTGTGGCGGACGTCCATGCCCAGCGGCATGTTCCTGAAGTCACAAGGCTTCGCATCGAATCTGTCCAGCCCGGACGGTCAGCACACGCTGGAGGCCTTCTGCAAGGAGACCAGCCATCCGTACGCTAGCTACGGGCTGCCGGTCTCGCTGGACAACTTCATCGCCTATGGCCAGTGGTTCCGGCGCGAGCTCGTCGCCGATCTTGAGGAAACCCTGGTCACCGAGGTGGTCCCGAAGGACGGCCTTTACGAGATCAGCCTGGCCAACGGCGACCGGGCGCGGGCAAGCAGAGTCGTCGTGGCCGCCGGCGTCGAGCATTTCGCCATCGTGCCGCAGTTGCTCGCAGAGCTGCCCTCGTCGATCTCCACCCACAGCTCGACCCTGACCGACCCGGCTGAGTTCAGCGGCCGGAGCGTCATCGTGGTCGGCGCCGGCCAGTCGGCACTGGAGTCCGCCGCGCTGCTGCACGAGAACGGCGCCAGCGTCCAGCTCGTCGCCAGAGAGCAGAAGATCATCTGGAACGGGAAGCCGCTGTCGCCGGACCGCCCGTACCTGCAGCGGTTGCGGGAGCCTGAGGCAGGGCTCGGCTCCGGCTGGAGCACCTGGTTCTACTCCCGCCATCCGGAGCTGTTCCGGCACCTGCCGCAGGGCACCCGGATATACCGCTCGCAGACGGCGCTCGGGCCGGCCGGCGCCTCCTGGCTGCCCGACCGGGTGAACGGGCAGTTCCCTGTTCTAGTCGGGCACTCGCTGAAGTCGGCGAAGGCCGATGGCGCGGGGGTGACGCTCGGCCTCGAAGGGCCCGGCGGTGCCAGCCGTGAGCTGTCGGCGGACCACGTGATCGCCGCTACCGGCTATCGCCCTGATCTGCGCCGCCTGACATTCCTCAGTGACCAGCTGCGGCCGGGCCTGCGGACCGTGGTCGACACCGCTGCCGTCGACAGCCATTACGAGTCGTCGGTTCCCGGGCTGTTCTTCATCGGGCCGGCCGTGGCCTCGACCTTCGGGCCGGTCATGCGGTTCGTCTACGGCTCCGACCACGCGGCGCGCACCGTGGCACGCCAGCTGGCCCGCACGGCAGGCCGCCGATCGCTGTCGGCCGCAGGGGCTCGCGGATGACGGAGGCCGAGCACGGCCGGCCCCAGGATCAGGTAGTCGGTCAGGTAACCGAGCCCGGCGACGCCATCGGGCCCGTCCGGCAGCCGCCAGTAGCGCGGCTGCCGGACGGCCCGCAGGCGAGCCGGCGCTCCCGGTCGCGCGCGGGCTGGTCGGCGCCCGCTCTGGCGCTCCCGGTTGCTGACCTTCTCGGGCTCGCGGCGGCGGCCGCCGTGACCAGGCGGGCAGGCCTGCCGACGGCGTTGTACGCGCTCGCCGTGTTCGCGATCCTCGCTGCCAGCGGGCTGCACAGGCTGCGGATCTGCCTGCGCGTGGCCGACCAGGCGGGGCGCATCATGACCGCGGCGGCACTGCCGGCGGTCGTCGTGCTGGCCTGGCTGCCGGCCGGTGCCGCGGTAGCGCTGGCGCTGTGGTCGGCCGGATTCGTGATCGCGTTCCGCGTTGTCCTGTGCGCGGCGCTGCGGGCCGCGCACAGGCGCGGCCGGCTCGCCGAGCCGGCTCTTGTCGTCGGCGCCGGGACGTTCGGCGCGCACATCGGCGAGCTGCTGCTTGAGCACCCCGAGTTCGGGCTCCGCCCGCTGGGCTTCCTCGACGCCGGCCCGCCCCGCCGTGACCTTGCGCTGCCGACGCTGGGCACTCCCGCTGACCTGGCGCAGGTGGTGGCCAGGCTGGGCATCCGCCGGGTCATCGTCTGCTATGCCGCCTGCAAGGACGAGGATCTGGTCACCGTACTGCGTGCCAGCGGGTCACTGCCGGCCGACGTGTGCGTGGTGCCGCGGCTCTACGAGCTCGGCGCTGCCGTGCCGCGGTCCTTCCTGGACGAGATCTGGGGCATCCCGCTGATCCCGCTGCGGCGCCGCGGCCACTCTGCTGCGGGCATGCGGCTGAAGCGGACCTTCGACGTGGTCATCGCCGCCATCCTGCTGCTGGCGGCGGCGCCGGTGCTGCTGGTCCTGGCCGTCGCCATCCGGCTGCAGTCGGGTCAGGCGCCGCTGTTCCGCCAGGCCAGGGTCACTGGTGACGGCCGGAACGCCTCGATCATGAAGCTGCGCACGCTCAGCGAGTACGGCGACCCGGACACCTCCTGGTCCGTGCCAGCCCAGCACAGCAGCAAGCTGGGCCGCTGGCTGCGGACCACGCACCTGGACGAGCTGCCGCAGCTGGTGAACGTGCTGCGCGGCGAGATGTCCCTGGTGGGCCCGAGGCCAGAACGGCCGTACTTCGCCGACCGGTTCAGCCACAACATCCCCCGCTACAGCGACCGGACCCGGATGCCGGCCGGCATCACCGGCTGGGCTCAGGTGCACGGCCTGCACGGCGATACCTCGATGTTCGAGCGCGCCCGTTTCGACAACCAGTACATCGAGTACTGGTCGCCGTGGCTGGACGTGGTCATCCTCGCCCGGACGCTGGCAGCATCGATCTCCCGCGGGCCGGGGGACGAGCAGTGAGCGCCGCCCGGGCCACCCGCGCCGCCTCCCGGCTGCAGGCTGATCAGCTGCGCCTGCGTGACGTGCCGATGATCCTGATGTATCACGGCGTGGCCGAGGTGAGCGAGGACCCTAACCAGCTGTGCGTGTCGCCGAGCCGCTTCGCCGAGCAGATGGCCTGGCTGGAGCGCCGCGGGCTGCGCGGCGTCGGCATCGGCGCGCTCCTGGACGCGATGCGGGCGGGCCGGCAGCGCCGGCTGGTCGGCATTACCTTCGATGACGGTTACGTCAACGTGCTCGAGGCGGCCCTGCCGGAACTGCAGCGCCGCGGCTTCGGGGCGACGGCCTACATCATCTCCGACCGGATCGGCGGCACCAATGACTGGGACGAGGGCCCGTCCTGGCCGCTGATGTCCGCCAGCGAGGTCGAGAAGCTCGCTGCAGCCGGCATCGAGATCGGCTCGCACAGCGCCACCCACATGCGGATGGCAGGGGCGAGCGCCGAGCAGCTGGCGACCGAGGCTGGCGCCAGCCGGGCGAAGCTCGCCGCCCTCCTCGGCACGCCGATTCGCGGGTTCGCCTACCCCTACGGCTCGATGGACGCCGCAGCGCGGCGCGCCGTCCGCGATGCGGGCTATGACTACGCGTGCGCCGTGGAGGCGCCGGTGGCCGATATCGGGCTGATGGCGCTGCCCCGGATCTACGCCGGGCAGCAGGATGACGCTGCCCGGATGGCAGTCAAGCGGCTCCTCTACCGGGGCTACATCGCACTGAGAGGGAGACGTTCATGAAGGTGCTGCACGTGATCACTGGCCTCGACGCCGGGGGCGCCGAGCTGCAGCTCGCGATGATCCTGCGCCGCACCAGGCACGAGTCGGATGTGGTTACGCTCTACAACCCGGGCCCGGTCGCCGACCAGATCCGCACCGAGGGTACATCCGTGCGCGATCTGGGGATGCAGCGCAACACCGAGCTGCCGGCCCTGCTGAAGCTGCGCCGGATCATCCGGGATGGCCGCTACGACGTGGTGCACACCCACCTGTACCGGTCGCAGATCTACGCCCGCCCGGCCGCCCGGCTGGCGGGCGCGCCAGTGGTGCTGACCACCGAGCACTCGATCGGCGAGACGCACATTGAGCGGCGCAAGATGACCAGGGGGGTACGCGCGCTGTACCTGTCGTCGGAGCTGTTCTCCGACGCCACCATCGCGGTGTCGGACATCGTCAGGGAGCGCCTGGTCCGGTGGGGCGTGCCCGCTAAGAAGATCACTGTCATTCCCAACGGCGTGGATGTCAGCGGCCTGGCTTTCGACCCGGCCGCTCGGCAGCAGGTCCGGGAGCAGTTCGGCATCCCGGCCGACACTTACGTGATCGGTGCCCTTGGCCGGCTGGATCCCAACAAGCGAGTCGACCTGCTGATGGAGGCTGCCGCGCCGATGCTCGGCGAGCGCTGCAAGATCCTGGTGATCGGCCGCGGCGAGGACCAGGCCCGGCTGGAGGCAGCCGCGCAGCGGCTCGGCGTTACCGACAACGTCATCTTCGGCGGTTACCAGCAGGACACCCCCGCGATGATGGCCGCCTTCGATCTGTACGTGGCGGCCTCGCTGCAGGAGACGTTCGGGCTATCGGTCCTGGAGGCCCTGGCCAGCGGGCTGCCCGTGCTCTACACCGCCTGCCCTGCCCTCGACGGGATCCAGACCGACCACGCCCGCGAAGTGACAGGGACCGTGGCAGCGCTGCGCGAGGAGATCCGCAAGGAGGTCGAGACAGGTCCCCGGCCGCGCCAGGCGCCCGTTGAGGTATTCGAGCGCTACGGCATGGAGTCGGTCGTCAGCCGGATCGATGACCTGTACGAGCAGCTCCTGGCCCGGCACCCGCGCCGGGCGCGGCGCGCCGCGCGCCGGCAGCCTCCGGCCGGGCAAACCTGGCAGGCCGGTCCGTCCGCCGCACCGGTGCCGGAAGTCACGGTGCCGGTCAGCACGGGGCCGGAGGCCGCGCCGCCGGAGATCACTGCGGTGGGCCGGGGCCCGAAGGGCGCCGGCTGAGGCAGGTGCGGGCGGGCTGCCCGCCCGGGCACCCCCGGGCGCGGCAGATGTGCAGGGAAATCCCGCCCGCTGGGAAATGCGAGTACGGCGCCGGATCGAGTAAGGGATGGCGATCCCATCCACCTAGGCCTTCAGGGGAGTTCACGTGCAGTTGGCGGGAGGAACACGTTCTGCTGCGGCTGGGCTCACGGCCATCTTGACCGCGCTGGGCCCTGCCAGGGCAGTGCCGGGCCCTGCCCGGGCAGTGGCCACGCCGGTCGGGAAGTTTCAAGAATTGTCAGGTGATCTGAACTGACATGGATGTGGCACTGACGGCGGAAGGCACCTACCCGCACCAGTTCGGAGGCGTCAGCGTGTGGTGCGACCAGCTGATCCGAGGGATGCCTGAGCATGACTTCCAGCTGATCGCCCTTGTCGCCACGGGGACTGAGCCGGTGCGCTGGGAGCTGCCGAGCAACATCGCCTCGGTCAAGAAGGTGCCGATCTGGGGGCAGCCCCCGGCCAGCTCACGGTCGCGCTGGCGGTCCCGGTCACAGTCCCGCCCGCCGCTGCGCGAGCTGATCGAAGTTCTCCTCGCCCCGCCGGGAGATGCCCAGGGCCGGTTCGCCGACGTGCTGCGTGAGCTATTCGAGTACGCGCAGACCGAGGACCTCTCCGCCAGCTTGTGCAGTGAGGATGCGGTCGGGCTGCTCAGCGACATCTGGCGGGACTGGCCGCCCGATTCGGTACAGGCCAAGCCCACCCTGCATGACGCGGTGACCGCGATGCAGCTGCTGGAGCACTCCCTGCGCCCGCTGGCGCACCCGGTGGTGCAGGCCGATGTCGTGCATGCGGTGACCAACGGGCTCGGCGCGCTGCCGGCGCTGGCCGCCAAGTGGCGGCACGGCACGCCGATGATCGTCACCGAGCACGGAATCTACATGCGCGAGCAGTACCTGCACAGCCGCGAGTTCCCCTACCGCTGGCCGACGCGGGCGCTGTATCTGCGGTTCATGCGCCGGCTGTGCTCGCTCGGCTACCACGAGGCGGACATGGTCACGCCGGGCAACGTCTTCAACAAGCGCTGGGAAGAGCAGCTCGGTGCCGATTCCGCCCGGGTCCGCACCGTCTACAACGGCGTCGATCCCGCCGAATTTCCCGCCGCCGAGGCCGAGCCCGAGATACCGACGATCACCTGGGCCGGGCGCATCGACCCGGTCAAGGACCTGGAGACGCTGCTGCGCTCGTTCGCGGTTGTGCACCGGGAGATGCCGGAGGCACGACTGCGGATTTTCGGCTCGCCGCCGGTCGGCCAGGAGGCCTACCTGGAGCGCTGCCGGGCGCTGCGTGACGAGCTGGGCCTGGCCGAGGTGGCGGTTTTCGAGGGCCGGGTGGTGGACATCCGCGACGCCTACACCGCCGGGCACGTCGTAGTGCTCTGCAGTATCACCGAGGGCTTTCCTTACACCCTGATCGAGGCGATGACCTGCGGCCGGGCGTGCGTGGCCACCGACGTGGGCGGGGTGACCGAGGCGGTCGCCGATACTGGCGTCGTCGTGCCGCCGCGCAGCCCGGAAGCCCTCGGGCAGGCCTGCCTCAGCCTGCTGCGGGACGACGAGCAGCGGCGGCGGCTGGGTGCCGCCGCCCGGGTACGCGCCTTGCAGTTTTTCACCGTCGACCGGGCGATCAGCGCGTTCGACGAGATATACACCTTCCTCGGCTCCGGCCATGCGCTGCCGACCGCGGATCTGGAAGACGAGTCAGACGACCTGGTGCTGGCTACGCTGCCGGAGCGGGATGACGAGACCGAACTGCTGCCCATGCAGGCGGCCGGATGAGCGCCCAGAGCGTGCACGATCAGCTACCGCGGGCTTACTCAATCGACGAGGCTGCCCTGGTCAAACGGCGGGTAGCGGCGGCCAGGGGCTCGGCCTCCACGCCTCGCACCGTGTCCGCGCTGTGTGAGGAGTTCGGCCCGGTCTGCGAGTCAGCGGTGGATCCCCTGGAGATCGCCAGCGCACTGGAATTCGACGGCATGAGCGACCAGGCAGCGAAGGCACGATACGGCTTTCCCGACGTGTTCGCGCTCGCGCAGGACATGTACTTCCGGGTTCCGCGCCGGCCGGCCGAGCCGGAGCTGCCCGCTGATCCATGGCAGGTCAGCCGATTCCGCCCGGCGCTGCACGGCCTGCTGTACGGGATCCCGGCGGTCTGCTTTCCCGCCGCGGCTGGCCTGCTGGCCGGCCCGGGGGTGCTGATCGCGCTGATCGTGGCCCTGCTGGTGGCGTGGTCGCTCAGCCAGGGCCTTGCCTACCTCGGCTTTCTGCGGCTTGGCCAGACCGATGCGGGCCAGGCGCGGCGGCTGCTGCGGGCGGGCCTGGCAGCCGGGCTGACGGTGGAGCTGCTCGCCATGGCGGCCACCAGGGTGCTGGTCCACACGCCCATGACGGTCCTGTGGTTCGGCGCGGGCGAAGGCGCCTACATGCTGGGCGCCTGCGTACTGATGGTGCTCGGCGTGGAGCTGTGGCTACTGGTCGCCCTGATACCGGGCGTGCTGGGCAGTACGGCGTTCCTGTTCCTTGGCAGGCCGCCGCACCTGGAGCATGTCGTCTGGGGCGCGCTGGGCGCCACGCCGGTGCTGGCGCTCGTGCTCGCCGTCATCTGCACCCGCAGGACCGGGCCGCCGGCCGGCCGGCTGGTCACGGCGGCCGAGCTGCGCGGCGCCGGCCCGGCAGCCGCGTTCGGGCTGGCCGCTGCCGGGCTGCTGACCTTCCCCGCCGCGGCGGGCCTGCACGGGCACGGGGGCGTCAATTACGGGGCGCTGCTGGCCACGCTGCCGCTCTCGCTGAGCATGGGCGCGGCGGAGTGGAGCCTGCTGTGGTACCGGCGGCGCACGCAGCGGCTGCTACGCGACACTAGGGACTACCGGAGGTTCGCGGTCAGGGCGAGGCTTGTCCTGATGGCGGCGGCGGCGCAGTACGTGGCGGCCGCGGCGGCGCTGATCGCCGCTTCCTGCATCATCGTCAACGCAACCGGGGTCATCCCGCTGAGCTGGAGTGACCTGCCCCAGCTCGGGGCGTACCTGGTGCTGGGCCTGGCGATGTTCCTGGCACTCACCGTGCAGGCGCTGGGACTGCGTACCTTCACGCTTGCGGCCTGTTTCCTGGCGCTGGCCGGCGAGATCATGTTCCGCGATCTCGGGGTGCGCGTGCAGCTCATGGCGTGCGGCGCTCTGCTGCTGGCGATCGGCGGATACGCGGCTATCGAGCTCGGGAAGGCAGTGCGGCACGGTTACTAAAGCGCACGGTTAACAGCGCGGCACGGTAGCCAGAGCAGCGATTACCCGGCATGCACGCCGACCGGCGCGTGCAGGTAATCGGGCGAATCGACACCGCGAACAATCAGTACAAATAACATTGAGGTGAGAGGAAGTGTCAGCAATGGATATCGTCGCGGTTACGGGAGCCGAGGGATTCATCGGCTCCCACCTGGTCGAGGCGCTGGTGCGTCGCGGTCACCGGGTACGGGCCATGGTCCTCTACAACATGTTCAGCTCGACCGGCTGGCTCGATACGCTGGATGCCGCCATCATCGACCAGGTCGACGTGGTGTTCGGCGACGTGCGCGATCCGGCGACGGTACGTGAGGTGGTGGAGGGCGCCAGCGTCGTCTACCACCTGGCGGCGATCGGATCAGTCCCCTACTCCTACAGCGCGCCGCGATCCTTCGTGGACACCAACACCATCGGCACCCTGCATGTACTGGAGGCCGTGCGGGCCTGCCGGACCCCACGGCTGGTGCATACCTCCACCAGCGAGACCTACGGCACGGCCCGGACGGTTCCGATCAGCGAGACGCACCCGCTGCAGGCGCAGTCGCCCTACGCTGCCTCCAAGGTTGCCGCCGACAAGCTCGTCGAGTCCTACCACCTGAGCTTCGGCGTCCCCGCGGTAACGCTGCGGCCGTTCAATACCTTCGGGCCGCGCCAGTCGACCCGGGCGGTGATCCCGCAGATCATCACCCAGCTCGCGAGCGGTTCCCGCCAGCTCATGCTGGGCGCGCTGGACCCGACCCGCGACTTCTCCTACGTCACCGACACCGCCCAGGCGTTCATCGAGGTCGGCGAGGCGCCGGCCTCGGCAGTGCTCGGTGAGCTGTTCAACTGCGGCCCGGGCGATGACATCGCGATCGGCAAGCTTGCCGAGGACATCGTCAAGCTGATGGGCGTCGAGGCCGACATCGTGGAGGACCCCAAACGGCTGCGGCCCAAGGACTCCGAGGTGATGCGGCTGGTTTGCGACGCGACGAAGCTGCGTGAGCGCACCGGCTGGCAGCCGCGGTTCACCAGGGACCAGGGCCTGGGCGAGAGCATCGAGTGGTACCGCGACCCGGCGAACCTGGCCCGCTTCAAGGCCAACGAGTACCACCAGTGAGCGAAGGCGAGCTCGTGCAGGCAGTCATCCGCGCTGATCCCGGCGGCACGCCGGAACGGGTAGCCTGATGCGCCTCCTGATCATCGGGGCGAGCGGGTTCCTCGGCAGGCACATATGGCAGCGGGCCGGCGCGGCCGGCGCGACGGTCATCACCGCGGGCCGGGCCGGGCTGCCTGGCTCATCGGCGCACCGGCAGCTCGATCTGGCCGCCGATGACCCGGAAAGTATCGCCGAGATCATCACGTCGGTGGCGCCTGACGTGGTCTGTAACTGCGCCGGGGCCACCTCCGGCGAGCCTGACGTGCTGGCGGCTGTCAACATCACCGGCACCTACTCGCTGGTCCGGGCGATGCTGCTGGCGCGCACATCGGCCCGGCTCGTGCATCTCGGCTCGGCAGCGGAGTACGGCCGCGCCGAGCCGGGCGTCCCGGTGAGCGAGTCCGCCGTGCCCCGGCCGGCCGGGGTCTACGGAGCGACCAAGCTTGCCGGCACTCATCTGGTCGAGCTGGCCCGAGCCGCTGGGCTCGACGCCGTGGTACTGCGCGTATTCAACCCGGTCGGCGCGGGAGCGCCGGAGGACGGCCTGCCTGGCCGGGTGGCCGCCGAGCTGCGCCGTGGCATGGCCCGCGGCACCGACGTGCGGCTTGGCTCGCTGGATGCGGTCCGGGATTTCGTCGACGCGCGCGATGTCGCCGATGCGGTGCTGGCGGCGACAGCCGCGGCGAAGCTGCCGGACCCGGTGCTCAACGTCGGCAGCGGTCGGGGCGTCCCGGTGCGCGCACTTGTCAAGGAACTGCTCGCGATCAGCGGTTATAACGGCACCGTGCGGGAAGACGCAGCGGGGTCGGCGCGCTCAGCCGGCCTGCCGTGGCAGCAGGCGGACATCGCTTCCGCGTGCCGGGACCTGGACTGGCGGCCGCGCTACGACCTGGCGGCATCGCTGGCAGACTTGTGGGAGGCAAGCAGTGGCACCGATCTCCTCTGACGCCGCGCGGCTGGCGGTGCCGCGTCTGGTAGTGCCCGCTTACTTCCGGCCCGATACCCGTCCCGACGACTGGGCCCGGATGGCCGACCGCGCGTCGCGGGTCCGCCTGGTCATTCTGAACCTCGCCAACGGACCGGGCCTGCGGCCTGACCCGGCTTTCTTCCCCGCGCTGAGGCGGCTGCGCGAGGCCGGGGTTGCCGTGGTCGGATACGTCGACACCAACTACGGCCAGCGTCCCAGCAGTGCGGTCCTGGCCGACCTCGACCGCTTCCTGCAGTGGTATGACGTGACGGGCGTCTGCTTCGACCGGGTCTCGGTCACCGCGGAGGATCTGGGCCACTACGCTGTGCTCGCGCGCAGCGCCAGGGAGATCGGCGCGCGGGTCGTGGTGTTCAACCACGGTGCGCACCCGCTGGCGGCATACGCCCAGCATGCCGATGTGCTCGGCACGTTCGAGGGCCCCTGGCGCGCATACCTTCAGCTTGCGGTGCCGCGCTGGACCCGGTCGATGGCAGCGCACAAGTTCTACCATGTCGTCTACTCGGTGCCGCGCGATAGTTTTGGTGACGCGTTCCTGCTCGCCTCGGGGCGCCGGGCAGGCTGCGTCTACGTCACCGATCATGGCGGGACCAACCCCTACGATTGCCTGCCAACCGGCAGTCTTGAGCCCGAGCCGATGTGGCTGCGCTCCTGACGGCTGCTTTGGCCTGACAGCCCCTACTCTTGCTCGTAACTACTGCCCGGGACTACTGCCGACATGTCTGCAACAAGGCGCGCGACGACGAGACGCGCGATAACGAGAAATGCCGCGACACGGCATGCGACGGGTCATCGGAGCGGCTTTCTTAAGCTGGTCCGCAGGCCACTAGTGCTGGTGCTGCTGGCCGTGGTCCTGGTACTCGGGGCCGCAGCCGGGGTGATCGCGGGACTGAGCTCGCCGGGCACTTCCCGGTGCCAGCAGGTATTCGTTCCGGCCTATTTCTACGCGGACAGCATCTGGTCGCGCGCTATTAACACCAAGCCGGCGCCGAGCGCCATGATCCTGGATATCTCCGGAGTGGGAGCCGGCAGTTCGCCGGAGCCGCACTTCAAGTCAGTCGTGCTGCAGGCGCAGCATGCGGGCGTCGCCATCCTGGGTTATACCTCCACCGATAACGGACTGCGCCCGGTCGCGGCGGTCGAGGCCGATGTAAGGAACTACAAGGCCTGGTACGGCGTTACTGATATTTTCCTCGATGAGGTGCACGCTGTCGGCAGTGAGCTTCCTTACTATACGAAGCTGGCAAGCTACATCCACCGAGTCAATCCGGGCTCCTCGGTCTGGCTGAATCCGGGCGTTTACCCCAACCGGCGCTACATGTCGGTGGGCAACGTCGTGATGGTATTTGAGAACACATATTCGCAGTACAGCAGCGTCCGGGTGCCCCGGTGGGCCCGTCACTACCGGGCCGACAGGTTCGCGAACACCATCTATGCGACCCCCGGATCGCAATTGGCCACGGCGATCAGGCTGTCCAGAAGCCGTGATGTCGGTAACGTCTACGTGACCAATCTCGCCGGGCCACCGCAGAATCCCTACGACGAGCTGCCCAGCTACTGGATGCATGAGAATACTGCCCTTGCGACCGGTTGCTCCGCCGTGCAGTCCTGACCGTGCGGACGCCACTGGCGCCGGGCCAATTTTAGTAGTCGCAGTGCTTTTGTAACCGCACCGTAGCAGAAATGCATGCACAGTTACCGGAACTTACAAAGAGTAGTCATGGATTTACTCCGTGTAATCAATGCCAGGCTGCTAAGGCAGCCCCCTTATCCGGATGAGGATTCCTCATTCAACTGCATGAGGACAAAGCCAATCCGAGCTGACACAGTGTCCCGCGTGGACGTTCTGCGGTTGCTACTCGTGGACGACTACCAGATGGTCACCGAGGCGCTTGCCTCCCGGCTTTCGGCGGCGCCTGATCTCTGGGTTGCGGGTTGCTGCACGACCAACGACCCGAAGCTGCCCGAGACTGTCCGCTGGCTGCGTCCGGACGTCATCCTGATCGACGTCGAGCCACTCGGCTTCGCGGTCGAGGAGGTTCTGCAGCGGCTCAGGACTGCCTGGCCGCAGACGCATATCGTCGTGGTCAGCGCCGACAGCGACATTTCCCATGCGGTGGACGCAGCCCGGGCGGGGGCGGATGCCTGGGTGTCGAAGAAGCAGGGCGCGGACGAGCTGGAGGCTGTGCTGCGCGGAGTGCGCGCTGGCCATTCCTGGTTCCCGCCGGAGATGCTCGGCGAGATACTGCGCCAGCTGCGCGATGACGTCCGGCGGGCCAGGGAGGACAGCAGCCTGCTCGATGTGCTCAGCCCGCGGGAACGCGATGTCCTGGCGTGCATGGTGGAAGGCAAGCAGCCCCGGCAGATCGCTGCGGAACTGGTGATCTCGACCGATACGGTGCGTACTCATACCCGCAGCATTTTCAGCAAGCTGGATGTGCACAGCCGGCTGGAGGCGGTCCGCATTGCGCGGGCTATCGGCCTGCAGTCCGCAGCGGAACTGCAGACGACTGGCAGCAGTCAGGGAGCAGTTCCCGTGCTGCCCGAAGGCCGGGGCCGGCGGTGATCTCCCACCCCGCGGACTCCAGGTCAGCGGGGCTGGCGGTCAGCCGGATCGGCCGGCCCCTGCGCGTCGCATCCGTCATCGCCCGGCTGGAGGGCGGCGCGGGCCTGCTGGCCCTGCGCGGGGCGCAGGCCATGGACCCGGCGGTCTTCTCCTCGACGATCGTGACCGGCAGCGGCGAGCAGCTCATCGAGGCCGCAGCGGCATCAGGGCTTGAGGTCCTGGTCGAGCCCTCGCTGCGGGCCCCGATCGCCCCGCATAGCGATCTGCTGGCGCTACGGGGGCTGGAGACACTGTTTCGCGAGCGGGGCTTCGACGTCGTGCACACCCATTGCGCGAAGGCCGGCGCGGTCGGGCGGCTGGCGGCCCGCCGGGCTGGTGTGCCCAGGATCGTGCACACCTTTCACGGCTTTCCGTTCCACGATTTCCAGTCCGGGCCGCGCCGGCAGGCCTACCTGCTGATCGAACGGCGGCTTGGCCGGTTCACCGACGTGGCGCTCTGCGTGGGCGCTGGGGTTGCCGCCGAGGCAGTGCGGCGGGAGCTGATCGCACCGGAGCGGGTCCGAACCATCGGGGTGACAGTCGACGGGCCGGCCAGGGCGGCAGCGAGCAGGGCCGGCCGCTCGCCGCAGGCGCGCCTGCGTGCCCGGATGGCGCTTGGCCTGCCCGGCGACGCCCAGGTTGTCGGCGCGGTGGGCCGGCTGACCTACCAGAAAGCACCCGAGGACTTCCTGGCCGCCATGGCGGCGCTGGGCCGCCCGGAGGTCATCGGGGTCTGGATCGGTGGCGGTGATCTCGCCGACCGGGTCGGCCGTCGTGCCAGGACGATGCCCGGAACTCCCGTCGTGCTGGCCGGCGAGCGCACCGATGTGCTGGAGGTGCTTCCCGCGTTCGACGTCTTCGCCCTGCCCAGCCGCTACGAGGGACTGCCGACCGTGATCGTCGAAGCCATGATCTGCGGTGTTCCTGTCGTGGCCACTGCGGTCAATGCCGTTTCCGACCTCGTGGTGCCGGGGGAGACCGGTCTGCTGGTACCGCCGCAACGGCCCCGCCAGCTGGCCGCAGCCGTGGCCTATCTGCTCGACTCGCCGGACGTCGCCGCCCGGATGGCTGCCACTGCGCGGGCCCGGCTAGGTGACCGGTACGGCGACCAGGAACTGCGCGCTGCGCTCGCGGCCGCTTACTCGCCCGCCGGCCAGGCCGCCGCCGGCCCGCTGGTACAGCGCCGGCATTAGGGTGCGGCCACCCCGTTGCAGCAGCTAGAGTGGCCCGGCACGGCGGACTTACCAGGAATCTCAGGAAAAACTTTGGTAGTTCCGTAGCCAGGATGATGCTTGTCGTAAACGATAGGCGGAGTCGGGGCGTCTTTACCACGTGAGTCCGTTCCCGCAGAATATCGTCAGTCCGTACTTTCTGGTCATGACGGGCGGCCGAGGGGGGCAAGGTAGCCGCGACAGGCGAGTGACTACGAGATCAGGGGCGGGGGGAGATGCCATGTCGGCTCTGTATTGCGCTCTGTGTGACTCAAGTGCCCAGTGTGGCTGTAGTGCGCCCGAAGCGCATCACCAGGCATCGCATCACCAGGCATCACATCGGATCGCATCGAATCGCCGCGGGGGCAGGCCGCAGCGCCGCGGGGGCAGGCCGCGCAGTCTGCGCCGTCCGGGCTCGGTGGGCCTGAGATTGGTAGCTCCCAGTTGCGCTGAGCCAGTGTGCTCCGGTGTCCGGATCGGCGGGTGGGCGTGATGGCCAGTCTGGTACTTGGTGATGACCAGCTCGTCTTCCTGGACGCCCTGGCGACCGTGCTCACCCAGCACGGGTACACGATCGGCTCGGTGGCTGACAGCCCCGCCGCGATGGTCGCCGCGGTTCGCCGTCAGCGGCCCGATGCCTGCCTCATCGACCGGCGCTTCGTGACGGTTGAGGACAGCCAGATCATCAGTCGCGTACTGACCGCCAGCAGCCGTACGAACGTCCTGGTGCTTAGCGCTGATCTCGGCGCCGAGGCGGTGGACCGGGTCCTGGATGCCGGGGCAGCCGGCTACGTGCATCAGTCACGTGGCGTCGACACCCTTGTCTCAGCTCTCGAGCGGGTGTTGAGCGGCGAGATTGTTGTCGATGTCCCCGATGCGGCGCCCGTGCGACGGCCCGTGCGGCCCGACGCGGCGCAGCGGCTAGCCGCGCAGCTGACCGGGCGCGAGCGGGAGTGCCTCCTGCTGCTGCTGGAAGGGCTGGACACCGGAACGATGGTGGAACGGCTCGGGGTGTCCCGCACCACAGTGCGGACTCATCTGCAGGCGGTCCTCACCAAGCTGGGAGTGCATTCCCGGCTCGAGGCCGCTTCCTTCGCCGTGCGCCACCGTCTCCCTGAAGTCTGGTCCGAGGACAACCTGCCCGGGGCGCGGGAAGCAAGCGCTCGGGCGACGGCCACAAGAGAAGCGTCCGCCAGGGAGGCGTCTGCGAGGCAGGCGTCCGCCAGGGACGCATTCGCGAGGGACGCATTCGTGAGGGACGGATTCGCGCGGGAGGCCGGCGTCAAGGACCCGGTGCGGGCAATCCGGTCGCGCCCGGTCGCAGACTTCCGGGCGCCCGCAGCGGCCAGGCACCTGACCGGAGCGCAGAAAGCCACTCGCCGTCGGCTGGCCGGAGCGCCCAGCGCGAACCGGCGCCTTGCCACCGCCGTCGGCCAGGGGTCGGAAGCGCTCTGATCCCCGCTCGTTTCCCCCGTTCCCCTCGGTTCCCCCGGTTACCTGCCGTACTCCGGCCTCGCCGGTAGCGCCGCCATCCGCCATCCGCCGCCCCCTGCAGATGCGGGCGGGAGAGGCGGGCGGGAGAGGCGGGCGGGAGGGGCGGGCGGCTGAGGTCGGCAAGTTAGCAGTTCAGTTTGTCGCCCCTCTGGGGGAGGCAATACGAACTGTTATCGGTTGTCCACAGCCGCGAAGGGGTTATCCACATGGCGACGGCTGGGAAACCCGGGGCGGCGGGTTCCAGGTCACGCTGGTCTGCATGTTCAACCAGATGCCAGGCCAGAGGCCAGACCAGAGGCGCAACCAGTGGCCAGGCCAGAGGCCAG
>Ga0302324_100007210_pt1 | contig 23737 bp, 22 predicted proteins | sample Palsa_T0_1_FD_201949 | JGI IMG/M metagenome (GOLD analysis project Ga0302324, IMG submission 201949) | Peat permafrost microbial communities from Stordalen Mire near Abisko, Sweden - Palsa_T0_1 | ecosystem: Environmental > Terrestrial > Soil > Palsa > Peat permafrost | place: Sweden: Abisko... | reverse complement strand
TCCGGTGATAGCGGGCGCCGGGCTGACCGTCCCGATCGCCTACCGCTGGAAGACGCAGATCAACGAGAACGCCAAGCAACCGGCCTTCACGCACGAGCTGCCCGAGCTCGACCACAACGAGCTCGCCGGCTGGGAGGGGGCCCAGGAAGTGGGGCGCTTCTCGGCGGTGTTCCTCGACGACTCCGATGCGCACCCGCGACTGAAGGAGCGGATGGACCTGACAGAGCGCCTGATCGCGGGCAACGCCGCCGCAAGCTTCCGGCTCGAGACGCGCGGGCAGACCACCATCGAGCGTGTGATCTCGCTGGTGCTGCTCGGCGATCTGGTCTCGATTTACATGGCCGCGCTGCGCGGGGTGGATCCCGGCCCGGTGAAGGCGATCGACGAGCTGAAGGCGTCGCTCGCGGAACGCTGAGCGACGCAGGCGTGTGATAGCGTCGAACGCGGTCGAGGAGCGCTGCGACGGGGTCTGTTCCGCCACGCTCGGCCCATTACCAGGAAGGGCGCTCTCATCACCGGATAGGAGAACGCGATGACCCCAACCGCTGTAGCAACCGCCGCCGACTTCAAGGTCGCCGACCTGTCCCTCGCCGAGTTCGGGCGCAAGGAGATCACGCTCGCAGAGCACGAGATGCCCGGCCTGATGTCGATCCGCCGCGAGTATGCCGCCGCCCAGCCGCTGAAGGGCGCGCGCATCACCGGCTCGCTGCACATGACGATCCAGACGGCCGTGCTGATCGAGACGCTCACGTCGCTCGGCGCGGAGGTGCGCTGGTGCAGCTGCAACATCTTCTCGACCCAGGATCACGCGGCGGCCGCGGTGGCCGTCGGTCCTGACGGCACCTCCGAGGATCCCCGCGGCATTCCCGTGTATGCGTGGAAGGGCGAGACGCTCGAGGAGTACTGGTGGTGCACCGAGCAGGTGCTCAACTGGCCGGCTGCAGGCGAGGACGGCTCGATCGGGCCGAACATGATCCTCGACGACGGCGGCGACGCCACGCTGCTCGTGCACAAGGGAACCGAGTATGAGAAGGCCGGCGCGGTGCCCGACCCCGCGAGCGCGGACTCCGAGGAGCTCGGCGTGATCCTGTCCGTGCTCACGCGCTCGCTGGCCGAAGACCCGCAGCACTGGACGCGGATCGGCGAGGGCATCAAAGGCGTGACCGAGGAGACCACGACGGGCGTGCACCGGCTGTATGAGATGGTCGAGTCCGGCGAGCTGCTGTTCCCGGCGATCAATGTGAACGACTCGGTGACCAAGTCGAAGTTCGACAACCTCTACGGTTGCCGGCACTCGCTGATCGACGGCATCAACCGTGCCACCGACGTGATGATCGGCGGCAAGGTCGCGGTCGTGTGCGGTTTCGGCGACGTGGGCAAGGGCTGCGCGGAATCTCTGCGCGGGCAGGGCGCGCGCGTGATCATCACCGAGATCGACCCGATCTGCGCGCTGCAGGCGGCGATGCAGGGCTATGAGGTCAAAACGCTCGAGGAAGTGCTCGACAGTGCGGACATCTTCATCACGACGACCGGCAACAAGGACATCATCACCGCCGCCGACATGGGGCGCATGAAGCACCAGGCGATCGTCGGGAACATCGGGCACTTCGATAACGAGATCGACATCGCGGGCCTCGGCAAGGTCGCGGGCATCGAGCGCGTGAACATCAAGCCGCAGGTCGACAAGTGGGTGTTTCCCGACGGCCACGCGATCCTGATGCTGTCCGAGGGGCGCCTTTTGAACCTCGGCAACGCCACCGGGCACCCGAGCTTCGTGATGAGCAACTCCTTCTCCAACCAGACGATCGCCCAGATCGAGCTGTTCACGAAGAACGACGAGTATCAAAAGCGGGTCTACGTGTTGCCCAAGCACCTCGACGAGAAGGTCGCCCGCCTGCATCTCGACGCGCTCGGCGTGAAGCTGACGAGGCTCTCTGACGAGCAGGCCGCGTACATCGGCGTACCCGTCGACGGCCCGTACAAGCCCGACCACTACCGCTACTAATCCTCATATGGCTGAGATGAGGGCGATGGTGCTCGCGGCGGGGTTGGGCACCCGCCTGCGGCCGCTGACCTACGAGATCCCCAAGCCGATGGTTCCGGTGCTGGACAGGCCGGTGATGGAGCACATCCTCGATCTGCTCGACCGGAATTCGTTCAAGGATGTGATTGCCAACCTGCATTACTTCCCGGACACCATTCGGGAGCATTTCGGGGATCGCATCGAGTACCGCTATGAGCCTGAGCTGCTGGGTACCGCGGGCGGGGTGCGCGGGTGCGCGGACTTCTTCGGCGACGAGGCCTTCCTGATCATCTCCGGCGACGCGCTCACGGACATCGACCTGGCGGCGCTCACCGCCCGGCACAGGCAGACCGGTGGGATCGCCACGCTGGCGGTGAAGCGGGTGGCGGACACGAGCGAGTTCGGGGTCGTGCTGCACGACAGCGAGGGCCGGATCACGGGCTTTCAGGAGAAGCCCGTCCCCGAGGAGGCGCTCTCAGACCTGGGCAACTGTGGAATCTACGTGTTCGACCCCAAGATCTTCGACTACTTCCCCGAGCGCCCGTTCGTCGACTGGGCGCAGGATGTGTTTCCCACGCTGCTCGAGAACGACATTCCCTTCCACATCCACGAGGTGCACGAGTACTGGAACGACGTCGGCTCGCTCGCAGAGCTCCAGGAGGGCACCTTCGACGCGTTGCGCGGCGAGTTGCGACTGGAGATGGGGGGCGAGGAGGTGAGCCCGGGCGTGATCGTGGCGCGAGGCGAGCCCGGCAGCGCCCCGCCACTGCCCGCAGACATCGAGATCGAAGCGCCCGCGTGGATCGGGCCGGACGTGACGCTGGGCACCGGTGTGCGGCTGATGGGACCGATCGTGCTCGGCCCCGGAGCAAGCATCGGCGCCGGCTCGCAGCTGCGCAATAGCATCGTGTTCGGTGGCACGGAGATCGCTCCCGAGTCGATCCTGATCGGAGCCATCGCCGGTCACAGCGGGATCCTCGAGAGCCTGCGCCGCCCGGGCTGAGCTCAGAGCACCGGCTCTGAGTCGAGCTGAAAGCGCTCGGAGCGCAGCTGCTCGCGCTCGGACTCGGTGAGCGCGCGGATGAACAGGACGACGATCGCGATCCCCATCACCAGCGACTGCTCAACGGCCATGATCAGGCCGGCGATCGACTGGTCGTCATGGGCGGAGATGCCCCACACGCGCACGTGGTGCACGTAGTAGGGGTAGAGCGCGAACGGGGCGAACGCGAGGCCCATCCCGAGCGCGCCCACGAACAGCTTGGTTGCGGCCATGTAGACGATCGGGCCCATGCCGTCCAGGCGCATACGCGAGCGGATCGGCGAGAGCAGGTGCCACCAGTACAGCGTGCCGGCGGTCAGGAAGCTGACGTGCTCCAGCACGTGCACCGTAGGGTGACGCAGCGCGAGGTCGTAGGCGGCCGGGATGTGCCAGGCCCAGATCACGGCGACGTAGAGCACCACCGCAAACGCGGGATGCGCGAACAGCCCGGCGTGGCTCTCGAGGTCACGCACGGCCCGCGTGACCGGCCGCAGGATCACCTTCGTGAGGCTCACGATCGCGAGGATCGGGACCACGTCGAGCAGCAGCATGTGCTGGACCATGTGCATGAAGAACAGCTGATCGGCGAGCCCATCCAGCGGCGAGATCAGCGCGAGCAGCGTCGTTATCAGCGCGCCGAGCATGCAGCACAGCCGCCACACGGGCGCCTCGGCGGTGCGCCGCGGCGAGGGTCCCTGACGCACGCGCCACCAGCGCTTCACGTACACGCCGCCGACCGCCGCCACGCCGATCAGCACGCCCGGATTAAGTGTCCAAAATAGGTGCGGATTCATCCGAGGGAAGCGTAGACTGATGGGACGAACATCTCCGACCAAGGGAGCCTGTGATGCAAATTGTCATCAAGGGTCGCAACGTTCCGGTCACCGACGACATCCGCGCCCACGCGGAACGTCGCCTGAACAAGGTCGCGCGGCAGGTCTCGGACCTCGCCCGCCTGGAGATAGAGATCTTCAAGGAGCCAAACCCGCGGGTGGCCAACTGCCACGTGGCGGAGGGAACCCTTTACCTGAAGGGCGTGACCCTGCGCGCTCATGACGCTTCGCCGGAGATGCTCCATTCTCTGAACCTGATGGTCGACGAGCTGGCGCGCCAGGTCAAGCGCCACCGCGACAAACTTCGCCACCGCCGCGACCGCGCGGGGGTCAGCCAGTTCGCCGCCGCGACGCTCGAAGCCGCCCAGGCTGTGGGCGGCCCGACTTCCCAGCCGTCGCTCTGAGGCCCTTGAGGTGGAGATCAGCCGGCGCCCCGGGGGCGCCGGCTGGATGCCGCGCGTAGCGCGCCGGGAGCTATCCTTGGGCCATGCCCTCCCTCCTGGATCGCGCGCTGAACGTCGGCGAGGCGAAGAAGTACAAGACCTATCAGAAACGCGTTGCCCTGATCAACGCGTTCGAGGGCGAGCTCGAACACGACAGCGACGCCGAACTGCGCGAGCGGATGGATGCGCTGCGCGAACGCGCCGCCGACGGCGAGTCGCTCGACGCGCTGCTGCCGGAGTGCTTTGCGCTTGTGCGCGAGACCGGCAAGCGGACCATGGGCATGCGCCATTTCGACGTCCAGATGATCGGTGCGATGGCCTTGCACGACGGGCAGATCGCGGAGATGAAGACCGGCGAGGGAAAGACGCTGACGGCGACGCTCGCGGTCGTTCTGAACTCGCTAGCGGTCCGCGACCTGGCCTCGCGACCGCAGCCCGCCGACGGCGTCGCCGACGATGCGCCGGAGGACTCAGGAGAGGAGGCGCCCGCAGGGGCGCCCGAGCAGCCGCCCGAACGCAAGGGCGTGCACCTGGTGACCGTCAACGACTACCTCGCCAAGCGCGACGCGGAATGGATGAGCCCGATCTACGACGCCCTGGGCGTGACGGTCGGCGTGCTGCAGAACCAGCAGTCCTATGAGGACAAGCAGCACGCTTACAGTTGTGACGTCGTCTACGGGACCAACTCCGAGCTCGGCTTTGACTACCTGCGCGACAACATGGCCAAGGACCTGGGGGAAAAGGTCCAGCGCGGGCACGCGTTCGCGGTGGTCGATGAGGTCGACAACATCCTCATCGATGAGGCGCGCACGCCGCTGATCATCTCCGGGGCGCCCGAACAGGCCGCCGACCTGTATGTCAAGTTCGCGCGCCTGGCGCCGCGCATGGTCGCAGGCAAGACGCCTGAAGGCATGGATCCGCGCTCCAAGAAGCAGTTCGTCGCCGACTTCGACTTCGAGATCGAGGAGAAGCACAAGACGGTGTCGATCACCGAGTTGGGCGTCGCCAAGGCGGAGCGCTTCATGGGTATCGACCATCTCTACAGGGCCGAGAACGGCCATATCGTCAACCACCTGATCCAGGCGCTGCGCGCCGAGGCGCTGTACAAGCGCGACGTCGACTACGCGGTGATCGACGGCGAGGTGAAGATCATCGACGAGTTCACCGGGCGCATCCTCGAGGGGCGGCGCTGGTCGGAGGGGCTGCACCAGGCGGTCGAGGCGAAGGAGGGCGTATCGGTTCAGGAGGAGAACCAGACGCTGGCCACGATCACCTACCAGAACTACTTCCGCCTGTACGACAAGCTCTCCGGAATGACCGGAACGGCCCTCACCGAGGCCACAGAGTTCATGAAGATCTACGAGCTGCCCGTCGTGCAGGTGCCGACGAACATGGAGATGGTCCGCGAGGATCGCAACGATCAGATCTACAAGACCAAAGAGGGCAAGTGGACCGCGGTCGTAAACGAGATTGCCGCGCGTCACGAGAACGGTCAGCCGGTGCTGGTGGGGACGATCTCGGTGGAGGTCTCAGAGCTGCTGTCCGAGCGTCTGAAGCAGCGGGGGATCGCACACACCGTGCTGAACGCCAAGCCCGAGCACGCCGCCAACGAGGCGGAGACCGTCGCCGAGGCGGGCCAGCCGGGAGCGGTCACGATCGCGACGAACATGGCCGGGCGAGGAGTGGACATCAAGCTGGGCGGCAACGCTGAGCACCTCGTACGCCAGCAGCTCAACAGGGAAGGCGTGGATCCCGAGCAGGACGCCGAGGCCTACGAGCGGCTCACGAACGAGGCGCTGCCTGCGATCGAGCAGACAGTGCAGGAGAACCGCGAACGGGTGGTGGCGGCCGGCGGGCTGTTCATCTGCGGCACCGAGCGCCACGAGTCCCGCCGCATCGACAACCAGCTGCGCGGGCGCGCCGGGCGCCAGGGCGACCCGGGCGAGAGCCGCTTCTTCCTGTCGGCCGAGGACGATCTGGTGCGGCTGTTCGCGGGCGACCGCATCTACAGGATCCTCGACAAATTGGGCGGTGTCGACGACGAGGGCAACGAGGAACCGATCGAGGCCGGCATGCTGTCCAAGCAGATCGAGAAAGCCCAGCGCAAGGTCGAGGAGCAGAACTTCCTGATTCGCAAGCGCGTGCTCGAGTACGACGACGTGATGAACGAGCAGCGTCGCGTGATCTACGCCTACCGCGACGAGGTGCTGGAAGGCAAGAGCATCGGCGAGGAGGCCCGCCAGCAGGTGGCCGAGGTGATCGAGCGCACGATCGATCAGTACACCCCCGGGGACTTCATGGAGGACTGGGATCTCGACGGGCTGTTCACGTCGCTGGGCCAGTTCTTCCCGCTCGACCTCGGCGCCGATGAGCTGGCGCCCGAGACACTCGACCGGGCCGCGCTGGCCGATCGCATAACGGAACTCGCGCTGGAGCGCTATGACGCTCGCGAACAGGCCCTCGGCGAGGAGCTGATGGGCGCGCTCGAGCGCTTCCTTCTGCTGCAGATCATCGATGAGCGCTGGCGCGAGCACCTGTTCGACATGGACTACCTGCGCGAGGGCATCCACCTGCGCGGGTTCGCCCAGCTCGACCCCCTCGTCGCATACAAGAACGAGGCGTTCACGCTGTTCGGCGACCTGATGAACAGTGTGTGGTCGGACTACGCGCGCATGATCTTCAACGTCGAAGTGAACGTCGAGGGAGAGAACGGCGGCGCCCCGCCGGTGCCGGCGTTCGCGGCCGCCGGCAGCTCAACTACCGGGGGCCGCGTGTCATATTCCGGTGGGCGCAGCGCGCCGGGGTCGGGCGCCCTGGCCGCGGCCGCCGCGGCGGCCGGCGTTGCTCAGCAGGGCGCAGAAGGCTACGCGGAAGACGGCGCGGTGGCAGAAGCCATGCCCGTCGTCGAGCAGCGCGTGCTCGACGACGAGCACCAGGTGGGGCGCAACGACCCCTGCTGGTGCGGCAGTGGTAAGAAGTTCAAGCGCTGCCACGGCGCCTAGACGGCCGTGGACGCGGCGCGGGGCTGCGTCCTTGGTCGCTCGTGTGCAGCGCACACTTCGCTTCCTGCGTCCTTGCCCCGCTTGGTCCACGGCCGTCTAGGGGGCTGGTTCGGCTGCCGAGGAAGGGCGCTTCCTGATCCTTAGGGCGTGCCACGCCCAGGGCTGGCGGGGCTCGAAGCGCCCAGCCGGTCCCTCAGGCGAGAGCCTCGGATCAAACGACCTGGACGCCTGCTCCTGTGCAACGTAATGTGTGCATCGGCTCAAGCCGCGGCCTTGCGACCACGGAATCCGGAGGCAGAGATGAGCGAGACGACGCAGGTATTGGAGCGGAGCGCGGCACTCGATGGAATCCCGAACGGGACCGAGCGGCTGGATGCCGACTACCTGATCCTGGGCGCTGGGGCCATGGGCATGGCTTTTGCCGACGTCATTCTTGCTGAGGATCCTTCGGCCCGCCTGGTCATGGTCGACCGGCGCCCGAATCCTGGTGGGCACTGGAACGACGCCTATCCGTTCGTGAGGCTGCACCAGCCGGCTGCGTTCTATGGCCTCAACTCGACGCAGCTGGGGCAGGGGGGCAGTGACCTGACGTCGGCTCCCGAGATCCTCGCGTACTACAGAAACGCAATGGACCGGTTCCTGGCCACCGGGCGCGTCCGCTTTCTGCCGATGACCGAGCACCAGGGAGACTGCCGCGTGGTATCCATCTTCGACCCCGAGCGCGTCACCACCATCACGGCGCGCCGGCGGATCGTCGACAGCACCTATATGCAGGTACAGGTGCCGTCCGTTTGCTCGCCCCGCTACACCGTCGATGACGATGTCACCCTCATCCCGCCCAACGGTCTGACCGCGGTCAAGAGAGCCCATGAACGCTACGTGATCGTTGGGGCGGGTAAGACCGCCATCGATTCGATCCTCTTCCTCCTCGACCGACGCGCGCCAGCGGATCGCATCCACTGGATAGTCCCGAACGACGCGTGGCTGTGGAATCGGGCCACCGTCCAGCCCGGGGGAGTGCTTGAGACGATCGTGGCGCTCGTGGAGAGCGTCGCCAGCGCCACTAGCATCAACGACGTCTACCTGAAGCTCGAGCGAGAGGGCATCGTCTGTCGGATCGATCCTGATCTGCTCCCGACGAAGTGGCGCTGCGCCACCGTCGAGCGCGCCGAGCTGGCCCAGCTGCGCACCATCGCGAACGTGATCCGTATGGGCCGCGTGAAGCGTTTGAGCGCCGGCCAAATCCACCTCGACGACGGCACGATCGATACCCCTGATGACACCCTGTTCGTGGACTGCAGCGCCAACGGCTTGGCGAAGCTGCCACCGCGGCCGCTGTTCTCGGAGCACCTCGTGACTTTGCAGTCGGTATTCATGTGCCAACAGACATTCAGCGCCGCGCTGATCGCGCACCTGGAGCTGCTCGACATGACCGACGCACAGCGCAACCGTGTCTGCATCGCGGTGCCACATCCCGAGCGCACGGAGGACCTTCCCGCCAGCTTGCTTGCCAGTGCGCAGAACATGCTCAGGTGCAACCGCTACCTACCGCTCTGGCTGCGTCGCAGCCGGCTGTACCTCGCTCACCACGAGTCAATGCACAGCTACCTGGTGGGGTCCGCCAAGCTGGCGCGGATTCAGCGCCGGGCCGTCGCCTCGATGAACCGGATGCTCGCCGACCCCCGCAGCCAGGAGCTCGCGTCATGACGCGGCTCGCGGTTATCCAGCCTGCGCTGAAACTCGGCGACGTCGAGGGCAATCTGCATCGCGTCGAGGACCTCGTCCGCGACGCGCACCGCGAGCACCACGCCGACGCCATCCTTCTGCCCGAGGCAATGACCTCTCCGAACGTGTACGCGAAGGTGCTTCGCACGACGCCGCTGCCGATCAACGGGCGCGCGTTTCAGTTGCTCACCAGCCTCGCACGTGAGCTCGGGTGCGTCGTCGGCGGAGGCTTTCTGGCCGTCCGCGGCGCGCACGCGTATGGGACCTACGTACTCGCCGAGCCCGACGGCGCCGCGCACCTTCACGACAAGGACACGCCGACGGCCTGGGAGCACAACTATTACCGAGGTGGTGACGACGACGGCATCACCCGCTGTACGACGCTCGACGCCACCGTAGGCCTGATGTCGGGCTGGGAGTGGGCCCGCTATGAGACCGCGCGTCGCGTGCGCGCGGGCGGCGCGCAGCTCGTGCTCGGGGGGATGTGCTGGCCGTCGATGCCGACGAACTGGCCAGGCTTCCCCGGCAGCTGGTTCGCCCGTGAGCACTCCCGGTGGAAGCGTCAGCAGGCCGCTCTGCCCGGTCAGGTAGCGCGGCTGGTCGGTGTCCCCGTCGCACACGCGGCTCACGTCGGCCCAATCGTCAGCGACACTCCCCTCGGACCCGGGATCCCATGGCCCACGACGATGATCGGCGAGTCGCAGATCTGCGACCGCGACGGAACCATCCTTGCGCGGCTGACCGAGGAGGACGGCGAGGGCCACGTCAGTGCTGAGGTCACAATCGCCCAGCCGCGGCCGCTCGACGAGCTGCGCGCCCGCCGATGGATTCCCGACATGAGCACGATCGTCACGAAGGGCATCGCTTGGTACGGCATGAACACCCATGGCGACGTCCACTACCACCTGCGACACGCTCTGAGGGCGTTCCCATGGCAAACGGTCCCCGCCGACGACCTGCCCGACGAGATCGCGGCGCAGCGAACGGGCACGACCTAGACGCTGCTGGTGAGCCCGTCCCAGGACCACTGTGGGATCGACAACCCGTGCGGCACGTCGTCTGCGGAGCGCTGATAGCGGGACATTGCGTGGATTGTGGCCCACGCGAAGTAGTCGTGCAGAACCTGCCTGAGCCTGTCGTCGGCGTCCAGGCCGACGTCGGCGAGGGCCTGGTCGAAACACGCGATCGCTTTGCGGTCCATCTCCCCGTGAGGGCCATTACCGCTGTGAAGCCGCACGACATGCGTCTCGTCGCCATAGGTCGCGGAGTACGTAGATGGCCCGCCCAGCGCCTCTGTCCAGTATGCGGCGAGGCGCCGGGTGTGCTCGGGGTCAAAGCCGTGGCTGAATGCATGGCTCACCACCTCGTCTGCCATTACCCGCTCGTGCCACGCATCGGCCAGAGCGACTAGACCTGCTTCGCCGCCAGCAGCGTCGAACACCGTCTGCACGGCTGGCAACCTAGCAAGGCCGGAGTGGACCCGCTTCGACGGACACTGCGCGTACGCCATGGGCTGGCACGGTCTTCAAACGCCCAGCCGGGATACTTCGCCGATGCCCTCGGCGAACGTTGATCTGGTCCGCTCGCTCTTTCAAGCCTGGGAACGGGGCGAGTTCATCTCAATGGAGTGGGCGGACCCCGAGATCGAGTTCACGATGGCCGACGGCCCCGACCCGGAACCCGGACGGGGATCGCCGGCATGGTTGAGGGCTGGGGCGCCTTCCAAAGCGCCTGGGAAGGCTTCCGCGCCCACCACACGGACTACCGTGAGCTCGATGACGACCATGTGCTCGTGCTGTTGCGCTTCATCGGACGCGCAAAGGCAAGCGGAATGGATCTCACACAGATGCAGACCGAGCAGGCGTCCCTGTTCCAGATCCGTCGCCGCAAGGTGACGAGGCTCGTCCTCTACTGGGACGAAGAGCGAGCCCTCGCGGATCTTGGCCTCGCTCCGGAGGCCACCTAGCGCGGGATTCCGAGCTCAGGTCACCCCAGTGCAACCCGATCCGCGCCGACTGCTTCGATCACGGCCATGAGATCCTCGACGCGATCGTCCAGCGTGGGCACGCCCGAGTCGCGGTCCGACATACCCTGGCCACGCTTGTCGAAGTGGACCATCCGCACAAACGAACCGAGCCGCGTCAGCCACGCACGCGCCTCGGGGTCCTCCCAGATCACCTCGATGTTCGACACGATGCCCGGCACGCCGACGAACGTCACCTCACCCTCGCCGAACGTCTGGTAGGCGATGTGCGTCTCCCCGTTGCGGGCGTACACCGTCTCGGGCACCCACGACGAAGAGGCCGCTACCGGGGTCACGCGCCCACCATAGCCGCCGGTAGGGGCACGAGGCTCAGCGAATTGCACCGCCGGCTGGCGCCGCGGCCCGCAGCCCACGGAAAATTGCGCGTCCCCTATTCGGACAGTCCTGCCACCCGCAGTCCCTCGGCACGATCGAGATACACGCGGTGGCGCCAGATCATGTCGCCGCGAAAATCGAGGATGCCCGCGTATGGCGTATCGACCGGTGCGCCGCTGCCCTTCCCGCGTCCCCTGAGCCTTCGCCGAGAAGGACGATCGCGGTGTCTATTCACGATGGCCGACGGCCTGCCCGGACAATGTGAGTCCTGGTACGTTTCCGTTTACGACCGTCATCGGTGGCCCGTCCCGAATGGCCGGGCACCTCATGCGAGGACACTCTTGACAAGCCGAGGGGGGCCACGTGGCAGGGTTGACCCGCGCACCGCGTCGATGCGCGCTGGGAGCCGAGGCGTCAGCGACGCCCCCCAAACCCCACGGATTCAGCGTCGGGTGTCGGCGTCTGACGGACCGTCAATCTCACGGGCGACGTTCGGTTCGCCCGTACTCTAAGGCAAGGGAGAAGCATGATGAGTGCGTTCAAGGCCCCATCGGGGCCAGGCACCCGCTCGGGTGCGTGGGTAGCGATGGTCCTGCGAATGGTGAGGCGGCCGAGCCTTCTCGCAGGCACGTTGGGACTGCTGGTGTTCTTTGGCGGCGCGCAGGTAGCTTCAGCTTGGCATTTGACATCGGTATCACCGACCTCGGGCTGCCCAGGAACGGAAGTCACGTTCACCGGGACGTCGTTCAGCGGATCGAGCGCCAGCGTTCAGTGGAACAACCCAGCAGGGATGCTCTTCACGGAAGTCGGCACAACCGCGAAAGTGATCAGCAGCACGAAGGCCACAGCGGTCGTGCCCCTCTTCCTGAGCACCGAATCCCACGCGGGTACCGTCTCAATCGACAAAAGCCAGACGTTGCCGTTCACCTACACCGCCCTGACGACCTGCCTCAAAGGCGCAACCGGGGCAACTGGAGCGACCGGACCAGCTGGAGCGACCGGACCAGCTGGAAGCAACGGAGCCGGAGCAACCGGAGCAACCGGAGCAACCGGAGCAACCGGATCAGCCGGAAGCAAGGGAGCCGAAGGAGCAACCGGTGCGACCGGGCCCGGAGGCCCAGCAGGCAAAGAAGGCAAAGAAGGCCCGGCTGGACCGACGCACGTAGCCTCCGGGGTCGTCTTTACACTCTCCGGCGTCGCCTCCGTCATCGAATCCAACTTCTCTCCAGGGGTCAATGTGACGGTGAAATTGGAGAGCCCCGGAGTTTGGGAAATCGACGCCACGGGTCTGGGTGCCGGATGCCCATTCCCCGCTTTGACGCCGCTGTTCGGTAATGGAGAAGGGTTTACCGTTGGGATTCAGGGCTCAGGCTGCAGTCCCGGGACCAATATGGGTGTCACCGTGGATACGAGCGACAAAGAAAACCATGAGTGGTCGTTTCTGTGGGTCGGCATCTAGGCGCGGATACCGAGGGCCGCAGCGAATGTCGTTGCTGCGGAACGACGTAGCGACGTAACCCTCGGCTCCCCGGTGGCCCGGTCCATGTGGCCGGGTCGCCGGGGCGTGGTGCCAGCGGCAGATCAAGTCGCTGTGCCCCACCACCTCGAGCTCGGTCAGCACGCCCCGCCCGATCAAGCGCCCGATCGTGCTCTACTGGGATCGCGAGCGCGCGCTCGCTGAGCTCAACCTCATACCGCAGGGCGCTCCGCCGCGCTGACCCGTTGACCCCGACGCACGCCACCCGCGTTGATAGCGTGAAGGCATGGCCACGGTCACACCCAGCGAGTCGACGCCCGAGCGTCTGGCATCCATCCGCGCGCAGCTGAAGCTGCTCGCGGATTATCTTTGACCCGGCTGAGCTGAGCGCGCGCGTTCAGGCGCTCGAGGCGGAGATGGGCGAGGCCGGCTTCTGGGATGACTCCGAGAAGGCCGCGGCGGTGTCGGCCGAGCACGCACGCGCGTCCAGGCGCCTTGAGATGTTCACGGCGCTTCAGAGCGACGTGGAGGACCTCGACGGGCTGGCGGAGATGGCCGTCGAGGAAGAGTCGCTGAAGGACGAACTGGACGAGCAGATCGCCTCGGTGGAGTCGCGCCTGGCCACGCTCGAGGAGCAGCGGCTGTTCTCGGGTCCATACGACGCAGGCGACGCGCTCGTGACGGTGAACGCGGGGGCGGGGGGGACCGACGCGCAGGACTGGGCGGAGATGGTGCTGCGGATGGAGATGCGCTGGGCGGAGAGCCGCGGTTTCCAGGTCGAGATCCTCGAGGCCAGCGCTGGCGAGGAAGCGGGCATCAAGTCGGCGAGCTTCCGCGCCTCCGGGGAAAACGCCTACGGGCTGTTCGCGGCCGAGCGGGGGGTGCACCGGCTCGTGCGCCTGTCGCCCTTCGACTCCGCCCATCGCCGCCAGACGAGCTTCGCGGGTGTGGAGGTGGCGCCCGTGGTGAAGGACACGGGCGAGATCGAGATCAACGAGGACGACCTGCAGGTGGACACCTACCGGGCCTCAGGCGCCGGCGGCCAGCACGTCAACAAGACGGACTCCGCCGTGCGCATCACGCACAGGCCCTCGGGCATCGTGGTGCAGTGCCAGAACGAGCGCTCGCAGTCCTCAAACCGCGCCACGGCGATGGTGGTGCTGCGGGCGAAGCTGCTCGAGCGCTACGAGCGCGAACGCGAGGAAGAGATCGCGCGCGAGAAGGGCGAGGCGCAGGACGTGAACTTCGGCTCGCAGATCCGCTCCTACGTGCTGCATCCCTACACGCTCGTCAAGGACCACCGCACCGGCGAGGAGATGGGCGACGTGCAACGCGTTCTGGATGGGGATTTGGATGGGTTCGTGCGTGCGTATCTGCTCTCCAGCGCCGCAGCCCAGGAGTAGGCCTGGTCGTTCATCGTGCCGCCTGGATCTGCTCGCGCTCGGCCAGGCGATTGCGCCGGCGGAGCTGAGCCTCGCGCTCGCGGCGCAGCTCCTCCTCGCTGCTTGCGAGCAGCGGCGGAACCGCAACCGGGTTGCCCTGATCGTCGACGGCCACCATCGTCAGGTAGGCGCTGTTTGAGTGACGGCGCTTGCCGCTACGCGGGTCCTCGGTGTCGACGCGCACGCCGACCTCCATGGACGTGTGCCAGACGGCGTTGACGGACGCCTGGAAGGTGACCAGTTCGGCCACGTGCATGGGGACCCTGAACGTCATGCGATCCATGCTCGCGGTCACGATCCGCCGGCGGGAATGTTTGACGGCGGCCAGGCCCGCGGCCTCGTCGCACAGCTTCATGACCGTGCCGCCGTGCACGAAGCCCGCGCCGTTGGCGTCCAGCGGTCCCATCCAGTGGGCCAGCGTCGCCCGGGAATCGGCGGCGGGGCGTGCGTCGGCGGCGGGGCGTGCGGCCATGCCGAGATCCTATGCTGAATGCCGTGAGCAGCACTCTGGACACCGCACAGGCTGAGCTTGTGCGCGCGGCGCTCGCTGAGGACATCGGCTCGGGCGATGTGACCACGGCGGCAACCGTGTCAGAGCAGTCGCGTGCCCGCGCCCTGATCACCCAGAAGGCGCCGGGAGCGATCTACGGGCTGGACACCGCCGAGGCCGTGTTCGCGTCGCTCGATGCAGAGGCGCGCTTCGAACGGCTGGTGGCGGAGGGCGACTGGCGCGAGGACGGTGGCCCTGTGCTCGCGGTCGAGGGCCGCACGCGCGCGCTCCTCAGCGGCGAGCGCACGGCGCTGAACTTCCTCGCGCACCTCTCTGGCGTGGCCACGATCTCCGCACGCGCCGCCCGCGCCGTCGAGGGCACGGGCGCGCGGGTGCTGGACACGCGCAAGACCACCCCGGGGCTGCGCGCGCTCGAGAAGGCGGCCGTGGCGTCCGGCGGGGCCAGCAACCACCGCGCGGGCCTCCATGACGCGATTCTGATCAAGGAGAACCACATCGCCGCGGCCGGCTCCATCGTGCATGCGGTCGCACGCGCGCGCGAGGCGGCGCCCGAGCTCGCGGACACGCTCGAGGTCGAGGTGCGCAACGCCAAGGAGATCGACGAGGCGCTCGCCGCCGGCGCGCCGCGCCTGTTGCTGGACAACATGGACGACAAACAGCTGCGCGCCGCCGTCGCTCACGTCGCCGGGCGAGCGAGCCTCGAGGCCAGCGGCGGCGTGACGCTGCAGACGCTCAGAGAGCGCGCGCGGACGGGGGTAGAATGGATCTCAATGGGTGCGCTGACGCATTCGGCGCCGGCGCTGGACCTGTCCCTGATCCTGGAGGTATTGCCATGACGCTCACTCTGCCGATGGCTCCCACCACGACCCCAGGGGCCTCGCTCTCTCCCGCTGAGATCGCCGAGCTGAGCGCTGAGGTGCGCGCGCTGGCCGCCCAGCGCAACGCCGTGATCCTCGCGCACAACTACCAGGTGCCCGAGGTGCAGGACGTGGCCGACTACGTGGGCGACTCGCTCGGGCTCTCCCGCCAGGCGGCCGCCGCCGGGGCCGAGACGATCGTGTTCTGCGGCGTGCACTTCATGGCCGAGACGGCCTCCATCCTGTGCCCCGAGAAGACCGTTCTGATCCCCGACCTGGAAGCCGGCTGCTCGCTGGCCGCCTCGATCGACTCGGAGCAGCTCGCCGACTGGAAGCGCCAGTACCCGCAGGGCGTGGTCGTCATGTACGTGAACACCACCGCCGAGGTCAAGGCGCTGACCGACTACTGCTGCACGTCCGCCAATGCGGTGGACGTGGTGCGCCACATCTACGACACGCACGGTCCCGACACCGAGATCCTGTTCGGCCCGGACATGTGGCTGGGCGCCTACGTGGAGAAGGAGCTCAACAGGCGCATGCACGTGTGGGACGGCGAGTGCCATGTGCACGCCGGCATCCGCCCCTCGGACATCGAAGCCACGCGCGCCGCGCACCCCGGCGCCGACTTCCTGATCCACCCCGAGTGCGGCTGCTCCACGAGCGTCATGGAGTACGTCGCCGCCGGCGACGTGTCCTCCGAGGGCGTGCACATGCTCTCGACGGGCGGCATGCTCGCCTACGCCGAGCAGGCCGAGGCCCGCGGACCCTCCGAGCGCGGAGAGCGCCGCGAGGCCGTGGTGGCCACCGAGACCGGCATGCTCTACCCACTGCAGATCGCCGCGCCCGACGTGGACTTCATTCCCGCCAACGCGGAGGCCTCATGCATGTACATGAAGATGATCACCCTGCCCAAGCTGCGCGACGCGCTGCGCGATATGAGGTACGAGGTGAGGGTGCCCACGGAGATCGCCGTGCGAGCGCGCGTTCCGATCGACCGCATGGTCGCAATCGGCTAGCGCCGCCCCGGCGCAATCGGCCAGCGCCGCTCCGTGCGGCTTCCGCCGCAATCGGCCGGCGCCGCGTACGATGGCTGTTGGGTGACGGATCCGCTAATGGGAGCCGATGTTGTTCGCGTATCCGCTAACATAGGGGCATGGCGACGCTGTCCAATCACAGTGAGTCGGTGGCCGGTGAGCTGATCCGCGAGATTCGCACCGAGGGCCGGCTGACGCAGGCTGAGCTCGCACGCCGCACTGGCCTTCAGCGCTCGGTGCTCAGCGCCTACGAGCACGGTCATCGCCAGCCGTCCGTGGCGGCGCTCGCTCGCATCGCCGCAGCGGCCGGGGTCGAACTGCAGCTGGCGCCGAGGGCCGATCGCGCGGTCACAGAGCACGCCGGGAAGATTCTCGCCCAGGTGCTGGACCTGGCTGAGCAGCTGCCCTACCGACCGCGGCCGCAGCTCTCCTATCCGCCGCTGATCCGTCTCGCGGCGTGAGCGAGCTCGGCGATCGGCTGCTCGCCCTGCACGACGCGCTCGATCTGGCGCGCATCCCCCACGCGATCGGTGGCGCCATCGCGCTTGGCTACTGCACGCTCGAACCGCGCGGAACCAGGGATCTCGACGTCAACGTGTTCGTCGGGACTGACCGCGTGAAGGACGTGTTCGCCGCGCTGCCGAAGGGCGTGGCGCTCAGCGGACTTGCCCTCGAGCAGGCCGAACGCGACGGACAGGTCAGGCTGTGGTGGGAAGACACCCCGATCGACCTGTTCTTCAGCGTTCTGGAGTTTCACGATCAGGTCGCCACCGACGTCCGGCAGGCGTCCTTTGAGGGTCGTTCGATCCCCGTGCTGGACTGCACGGCCCTGGCTGTCTTCAAGGCGATGTTCGACCGGCCGCGCGACTGGGTGGACATCGAAGCGATGGTCGAGGCGCGCGCGCTCGATGTCGGCGAGGCCTCCCGATGGGTCACGGAGATGGCGGGAGCCGACTCCGACGCCGCGCGAAAGCTGGCTGAGCTCGGCTCCTAGAACTCATCGGCGGTGTGCGGGCCCACGCAGGCCACCGCCAGGTTGTCCGCGACACCCGCCGCCACCTCCATGACCTCAGCATGGGTGACCGCGTCGAGCGCCGCAATCGAGCCATCGGGGTCGATGTCCTCGCCGAAGATGATCTTCTGGTGCGCGCCGTAGCGGGCGACCGCGTTGGTGTTCTCAAAGCCGAGCACCGTGCGGCCGGCGGCGTAGGCGCGGGCGCGCTGGACCTCCTCCTCGGTGGGGCCGTCGTCGCGCAGTTCATCGACGATCTCGCGCATGCGCGTGTAGGCCTCCACGCACTTGCTCGACTCGAGCCCCGAGCCCAGCTGCAGGATCGGGACATCGGCGAACGCATGGACGAGCGCGTATACCGAGTAGCACAGGCCGCGCTTCTCGCGGATCTCCTCGAACAGCCTCGAGCCCATCGAGCCGCCCAGCAGCGTCGAGTAGATCGACAGCGCCGCGCGCTGGCGCAGATCTGAGACGGCGATGTCCGGGCGGTAGATCATGCGCAGGTGCGACTGGTTGGTGTCGCGCTCCTCGACGAGCTTCTTCGGTTCGAATTCAGGCGCCGGCACGTACGGCGGGGGCGTGGGCAGCGCGGGAAAGCGCGCGAACAGCTCCTGCAGTTCCTGCTCGTCCGGCAGGTGGTCGAGGTTGCCGGCCAGGAACGCTCCACCGCTGCCACCCGCCCAGCGACGCTCGCGGAAGGCCACGATGCCCTCGCGCGTGAAGCTGCGCAGGTTCTCCTCCGGCCCCAGCACCGTGCGACCGAGCGGATGCTCGCCGAAGGCCGCCCGGTCGATCAGATACTCCGCGACCGTCGAGGGCTGGTCGTATGCGCGGTTGATCTCCTGGATCACCACGCCGCGCTCGCGGTCGAGCTCCTCGGCATCCAGCCGCGGGCGCGCCACGAAGTCCGAGAGCAGGTCGATCGCCTCGCGCGCGCTCTCCGCGCGGACCGTTATGTGGAAGGCGACCAGGTCGTGGCTCGTATAGGCGTTCAGCACACCTCCGAGCCGCTCGGCGGTCTCGTTGACGTCCTTGTAGGTGGCGTACTTCTCGCCGCCCTTGAACACCAGGTGCTCGAGGAAGTGGGCCATCCCGTTCTCCTCCGGGCGCTCGTTGCGTGCGCCCGCGTCGAAGGCCACGAGCACGGTCAGCGCCCGCGTGCCCGGCAGTCCCATGCTGTACACGGGCAGCCCGTTCGACTGCACGGTGGTGGTCGAGATGACGGCCATTGACGCCCACCCTAGAACATCTCGCTATGGCGCTTTCGGAAGGTCTGACGCGTAGTCTGCGGAAGCCATGCAACCCACCCGGCGACAACCTCTGCTGATCGTCCTCGCGGTGGCGCTGCCGGTGCTGCTCGTGCTGGGCATCTGGCTCGGCGGGCATCCGGAAGATCTGCCGGCCTTCGCGCGCGGACCGTTCGCCACCGATCATGAGACCCGCGCCGTCGATGAAGCGATCGAACGGGTCGCCAGCGACTACTATCGCCCGATCGCCAAGAGCAGCCTCTCAGACGCGTCGATCGCGGGTGTGGTGGCGAGCCTCGACGACCGTTTCTCCCACTATCTCACCGCCAAGGAATTTCACGAATTCAGCTCGCCGCCTAGCTTCACCGGCATCGGCATCGCCGTCGACCCCGAACACCGCGGATTGCGGATCGCGCGCGTGTACGACTCCACGCCCGCTGCCCGAGCGGGCCTGCAGGGCGGTGATCTGATCGTGGGCGTGAACGGGCGCAAGCTCGAAGGGCTCTCAACAGAAGCGGCGATCGCGCTGATCAAGGGGCTGCCCGGAACAGACGTGGCGGTGACCCTCGAAGCCCCGCCCGCGCCGCATGCAAAGCACGGAGCCACCCACACCGTGACGATCACCCGCGCGACGATCAATGAGCCCGTCGTCGCCTCCTCGATTCACACCGTCCACGGCGTCAAGCTCGGCTACGTCGAGCTCGCGACCTTCAGTCCCGGCGCGCACGCTGAAGTGCGCGAAGCCGTCGAACACGAGCTCCACGAGGGCGCCCAGGGCATCGTGCTCGACCTGCGCGACAACGGCGGCGGCCTCGTGGAGGAGGCGCAGCTGATCGCGAGCATCTTCATACCGAAGGGCACCATCGTCACAACGCGCGGGCGCACCGTGCCGACGGAGACGCTCACCGCCACAGGCGACGCGATCTCCACCTCGATCCCCGTCGTGGTGCTCGTGGACGCCAACACCGCCTCGGCCTCCGAGATCGTGACCTCCGCGTTGCAGGACCATCACCGCGCGACCGTCGTCGGCACGCACACCTTCGGCAAGGGCGTCTTTCAGGAGGAGGAGCCGCTCTCCAACGGCGGCGCGCTGGACATCACCGTGGGCGAGTACTTCACGCCCAACGGTCGCAACCTCGGCGGTGGCGGCATCAAACAGGGCGCGGGCGTCCTGCCGGAAGTGCTGGTTCCGAAGGGCGTCGACTCAGAACACGGCCTCAACGTCGCGCTGAGCACGCTCGCCGCGAAAGTGACAGCGGCGAAGTCGAAGTGAGCGACACGCTCGTCGCGCTGCTCGAGAAGCGCGGGCGCTTCTGGACGGCCGAGCAGCTGTTCCCGTCGCGGGGCGCCGAGCGCTCAGGACAGCGGAGGATCGCGCTCGGCGCTCAGCTCGGCCGCGGTGTTGGCGCGAAGGCCCGCAGCGGCGACATCGTGCTCGTGCAGAGCGCCGCGCCGAGCGGACGGGGTGGACGTTCCGGGCGCGCCACACGTGCCGGGCGTGGCGGGCAACCGCGGATCACGCGCATCATCGGGCGCCCCGACGTGGCCATCGACGTGATCGAGGCGCTGATGCTCGACCGCGGCCTCGCTCGCGGCTTTCACCAGGAGGTCGAGCGCGAGGCCGGCCAGGCGCGCGACCGCGGCCTCGAGCAGGGCAGATCTCCTAAGGAGCGTCGCGACCTGCGGCGGCTGGCCACGTTCACCGTCGATCCGGCCTCGGCCCGCGATTTCGACGACGCGATCTCCGCCGAGCTGATCGACGGGGGCGGGGTGCGCGTGTGGGTGCACATCGCCGACGTCGCCGCGCACGTTCCGCCCGGGTCGCTCGTCGACCGCGAGGCAAGACAGCGCGCCACGAGCGTCTACGTGCCCGGCGCGGTCGAGCCGATGTTGCCGGCAGAGCTCTCCAACGACGCCTGCTCGCTGGTTCGGAACCGCGATCGCCTGGCCGTCACCGTGGAGCTCGAGCTGCACGGCGCGCGTGTGGGCAGGACCGCCTTCTACCGCTCGCTGATCCGCTCGGACGCGCGCCTGGACTACGAGCAGGTGGACCGCATCTTCGCCGGGACGGACTCCGCGGCCGAGCCGTGGGGCGGGCCGCTGCACGCCGCCCGTCAGGCTGCCGCCGCGCTCGAGCACGAGCGCGAGCAGCGCGGCGCGCTCGTCGTCTCCTCAGAGGAGCCGGAGTTCTCCTTCGACGATCAGGGTCACGTCGCGGAGATACGCGCGCGCTCGCAGACGGAGTCCCACCGCCTGATCGAGCATCTGATGATCGCCGCCAACGAGGCTGTCGCGCGCCTGCTCGAGCAGCGTGGCGTGCCGTGCCTGTTCCGCGTCCACGAGCGTCCCGAGCCCGAACGCGTGGAGCGCCTGGCCGATCAGCTCGCCTCCCTACAGGTGCCCACGCCGGCGCTTCCCGAGCGCATGTCCTCCTCTCAGGCCGCCGAGCTCATCGGGGCGATCTCCAAACGCGTGGACGAGCACGTGCGTCGCACCGGACGTGGGCGCATGGCGCTCAACTCGCTCGTGCTGCGCTCGCTCAAGCAGGCCTACTACTCGCCCAAGAACGTGGGCCACGCGGGCCTTCACTCGAAGAGCTACTGCCACTTCACCTCGCCGATTCGCCGCTACCCCGACCTCGTGTGCCACCGCGCGCTGCTCTCGGCCGTGGGCGGCGGCGAGAGCGCTCCCCGAGCGGGCGAACTGGCGGAGCTGGGCGCGTGGAGCTCTGAACGCGAGCGCGACGCGATGACGATCGAGCGCGACGCCGACGACGTGGCGCGCGCCTTCGCGCTCGAGCGCGTGCTGTATGAGGGCGGCTTCGAGCAGACCTTCGACGGGGAGGTCGTGGGGCTCATCTCCGCGGGAGCCTTCATCGCCTTTCCCCGCACCTCGGCGCTGTATGAGGGCATGCTGCCCGTGCGCCGCCTGCGCCTTTCGGAGGACGGCGGGGGCTCGCACGGCGACTGGTGGGAGCTCAACGAACTGGGCACCATCCTCCAAGGCGAGCGCGCCGGCTCGACCGTGCGCCTGGGCGATGCGCTCGACGTGCGCGTCTCCAGCGTCGACCCGATCCGCGGCCGCGCCGATCTGACCCCGGCCCTCTGACGGCCACTGCGAACGCCACCGCGGAGCCCGGCAGGGCGGAGCTCATCACCGAAACGGCCCAGCCCATCATCTAGGCTCGAGTCGTGGCCAAGGGCAAGGGAAAGCGCAAGATCGGTGCGGGCGACGTGGCGTCCAATCGCTACGCCTCCCACCGCTACGAGCTGATCGAGCGGCTCGAGTGCGGGATGGTGCTCGAGGGCACCGAGGTCAAGGCGCTGCGCGCCTCCGGCGCGCAGCTGAAGGACGGCTACGCGGCCGTCAGCGACAACGAGCTGTGGCTGCACTCCATCCACATACCTCCCTATGAGCCCGCGTCGCGCGAAAACCACGACCCCGAGCGCGTGCGCAAGCTGCTCGTGCACCGTCGCGAGCTCGACCGCATCGCCGCGCGCGCGTCAGAGCGCGGGCTGACGCTCGTACCGACGCGCATCTACTTCTCCGGCGCCCACGCCAAGGTCGAGATCGCGCTCGCGCGCGGCAAGGACCTCTACGACAAGCGCCAGTCGCTGCGCGAGAAGGAGACGAAGCGCGACATGGAACGCGCTGTGCGCGAAGCCGAGCGCTAGGCCGCTCGCCGCCCGGGCGCGGCGCGCCCTAGATCGAGCCGAAGCTGTGGCCGCCGGTCGTGAGCACGTGCGTCTCGTGCATCCCGAACGCCAGCGCCACGATCAGGCCGATGTACACCGCTCCCACGAGCACGCGATGGCGCGGCAGCACGCGGTAGTAGGCGGCCTGCTCGAGCGAGCGCGTTTTGCGCGCCTGCCAGCGCCGCCAGGTCTCCATGCCACCGAAGAGGATGATGATGAACAGGATCGGGTTGGGGTAGACGAACACCAGCGCCACCAGCGCTCCGAAGCCGACGAACCACATCCACGGTGCCATCGCCGCCATCGCCCGGCCGCCGTCCAGCGGCACGACGGGCAGCAGGTTGAAGAGGTTGATCAGAAAGCCGACGTACGCAAGCGCCAACAGGAACGAGCTGCCCGTGATCGCACCGGCCACGGCGACCGCTGCCGCCGCCAGCGTGCCGAGGATCGGGCCGGCCAGCCCCACTCGCGCCTCCGCCAGCGCATTGTCGCCGAGCGACTTCGCGAAGATGGCCGCGCCGAGGAAGGGGATGAACATCGGCGTGCTCGCCTTGATGCCCTCGCGTCGCAGCGCGATCACATGGCCCATCTCATGCAGGAACAGCAGCAGCACGAACCCGGCCGCGAACTCCCAGCCCCAGAACAGGCTGTAGGCGGCCACCGACACGAGCGCCGTGCCCGACGTCGTCAGCAGCTTGAGCTTCGGCAGCAGCAGCAGAAGGCTTTTGATCGCCGCGAAGAACTTGGCGATCGCCGCGGCGATCGCGGCAAATATGCTGCCGATCCGCTTGCGCAGGCTGCGCACCGGCTGCGGGCGCTGCGGGCGCTCGCCGAACGGGTTCTCGCCGAGTTGCGGTGCGGGCGCGGGCACGGGCGCTCGCAGGGGTGGCGACGTCCGCTCGCCCCCCGACGCCGTCGGACCGCCGAGGCTCGGGTAGGTCAGGTCGCCGCTATCCATGACTCCATTGTGGCAGCACCCATAAGCGCTTCCTAACGACTCCCGTGCGCGCACACATGAGCGACTCGAAGGGCCCG
>Ga0302324_100007209_pt1 | contig 23737 bp, 15 predicted proteins | sample Palsa_T0_1_FD_201949 | JGI IMG/M metagenome (GOLD analysis project Ga0302324, IMG submission 201949) | Peat permafrost microbial communities from Stordalen Mire near Abisko, Sweden - Palsa_T0_1 | ecosystem: Environmental > Terrestrial > Soil > Palsa > Peat permafrost | place: Sweden: Abisko... | reverse complement strand
CGGAAAGATAACCCGCGTAGATCGTCGCAATGGTGTCGTTTGCAAGTTCAATTCCTGAGAGCGGCTCGCGGTCGTAGTAAATGCTCTCCATGAAGTCCTGAAACTCTTGCGGATAGCCATGCTGCCAGCCTTCATCGGGCGCAGGATTGCTCCAACCTTGTTTCGTTCCGAGCTTTTCAGTCACGTAGACATCACGCAGAATCTCTTCTCTTGGATTGAAGGTTTCGAGGGCGTTGACGGGGTTCATATTGCAGCGCGTGCGGTGGTTGTTGCAGACCACTTCGAGCCAATTATGGACTCCGCCCATCACCAACTCGGATGCGAAAATATCCGCTATTGTGCCGTCGGAAAACTTGATATGAATCTGCGCGTAATCTTCGATATCTTCATAGGTGGTGCGCAAAAATCCCTCATCGCGATAACTCGGCAAGCGCGTTATCTCGTGGGTCCTGGCGCTTACTGTAGCGGGTCGTATCGGCTTTCCTTCTCTAGTCTCGCCTTCGACGCGTTTGAAATAAAGCGCCGTGCTTAAAGGATGGCATCCTTTGCCCACCATGGATCCACCGCCGGAAAACTTCCACGAGCCATAGTACGGAGAGTGGGAGCCGCCGTGCGACTGTTCTCCGAGCATCCAGAGAATCTGGCCTCCACTCTTGGCGATGATCTCACGCTCCTTTTGAATTGCCGGAGCGTAGACCCAATTTTCAGCGTAGCAGACGTGCTTTCCGCTCGCCTTTGCAGCTGCCAGGATACGTCCGCAACTTGATGTGGCTTCTCGGAGCATCGTCTCTTTTGAGAAGGATCTGCCGTCAAAACTATCTAGGTGGGCGCCGTAATAACCAGTGAGAGGCTTCTCAACGATTACATGTTTTCCCCATTGCAGAGCTTGAATCGAAAGCTGCTCGTGCGTAGAAGGCGGTGTGCAGATATCCACAACGTCCACCTCGGCACACAGGTCTTCAAGGCTTTCAAAAGAGCTAATTCCCTTCTCGCGTGCAAAGGCATCGCGAGCCTCTGCCGTCTTTGAAGTCACTCCGACAATTTCAACGGGAACTCCATAGACGCGGCGAATTCCTTCCCAATGAAAATTCGCGGCAAAGCGCGCTCCTACAAAGCCCAATCGTATTGCGTGTGTCATAGATTCGCTCCAGTTGCAGTGTGGCCGGAAGAGGCCATAGGAATTCTGTCAACATCAGTTCTATCATGCACGTTGGCCCTATCGCACTGGGGCACGCTGATGCAGGATTTGCCAAACAGGCTTCTACTGTCATACAGTGCGGATGTTGATTTGTGTTAATTTTGGTACGACAACTAAATGGTTGATGGCATTCCGTTTTGCCAAGAGATGAGGTTGTACAAGCGGCGTTTCTCGTTCGATAACCATTCATCGATGCCCCGACGCAGGCATGGAGCTCAATGAGTACTGCGGGCATGTTATTGCTCTTCAACGGAAGATGAGAGTTCATGGAAAACCAAGATTTGAATCGCCGTTCTTTCCTCCAGACTATAGGAGCCACGGGCCTGCTTGTCGCTCTGCCGGACGCAGCCTTTGGAGCGCGTCCCGAGCGTGGAAGCATTGCCCATGAAACAGCACAGTCTGCTCCAGATGTCGAGGCTAAGCCGCAGTATTCGATCAACTTCGCCGTCTGTGGAATGAGCCACGACCACATTTACGGCATGATCGGCGCGATACAGCGCGGCGGCGGCACGCTCGTCGCAGCCTACGGGCAAGAGCCCGAAAAGCTCAGCGCCTTCACCAAGCGGTATCCGGATGTCAGGATGGTGACGTCTGAAGAAGCTATCTTGAATGACAAGTCCATTCAACTGGTGCTTAGCTCAACCATCCCGAATCAGAGAGCTCCACTCGGCGTACGCGTGATGGAGCATGGCAAGGACTATCTCAGCGATAAGCCTGGTATAACCACTCTCGAACAACTTGCAGCAGTGCGCAAAACGATTGCTGAGACGCACCGCATTTACGGGATCATGTATAGCGAGCGTTTGGAGGTCAAGGCAGCGGTGAAGGCGGGCGAGCTGATTCAAGCCGGAGCGATCGGGCGAGTGATTCAGACGATCAACATCGCTCCACATCAGATCGTACAAGGGCACGGAGACGCCGGAGGTGGTACAGGACGTCCAGAATGGTTCTGGAATCCAGATTTGTATGGCGGAATTCTTTGCGATATCGGTTCGCATCAGGTAGATCAGTTTCTCTATTACACCGGTTCGACTGAGGCTGAGGTAGTCGCATCGCAGATCGCTAATGTTAATCATCCCGATCATCCCCGCTTTCAGGACTTCGGCGATATGATGCTGCGCGGAGACCGCGGACTTGGCTATGTTCGGTTGGACTGGTTTACTCCCGACGGATTGGGAACGTGGGGAGATGGTCGTCTCTTTGTGCTTGGTACTGAAGGGTATATCGAGGTGCGCAAGTACACCGATGTCGCGGTAAAGAAATCCGGTAACAACCTATTCATCGTGGATCAAAAAGAAGCGCGCTACATAGACTGCAACAACTTGACCCTGCCGTTTGGACCGCAGTTTGTCGCCGACATCGTGAATCGCACGCATGTCGCGCAGGATCAGGCACAGTGCCTGCTGGCGGCAGAGCTGGTAATCAAGGCACAGAAGAACGCACAGACGGTGTATTTGAAGACCTAATAGTAAAGGAGCGTATGCGATGAAGATCAAACCGAGCGGCGGCCTTTCCAGACGGCAATTCGTGAAGCGGTCATTGCAGGCAACCGCTGTGGCGGGTTTTCCCACAATTGTGCCTGCATCTGTCTTCGGGCAGATGGCTCCGAGCAAGCAGATCAACATTGGCGCGATCGGGATGGGTAGAATCTCCCGAGTGCACGATCTGCCCTCAATTCTGAAAGTGGATGGCGCCCGCGTTATAGCGGCATGCGATCTGTACGAGGGTCGGGTTGCGGTCGGCAAGAAATTCGTCAATGACTATTACGCGACCAAGGCAGGCAAGCCTTACGACGGTGTAACGGGCTATACGAACTACCACGAACTACTGGCGACTAAAGACATTGATGCTGTGGTGATTTCTACCCCTGACCATCAGCACGCGATCATTGCCGTGGCTGCGGTTCGCGCAGGAAAAGATGTCTATCTTCAGAAGCCCGCGTCACTAACCATCTCGGAAGGTCGCTATCTGAGCGATGCCGTCCAGGCTTCAGGGCGGATTCTCCAGATCGGAAGCCAGCAGCGCTCATGGAAGCAGTTTCATCGCGCGTGCGAACTTGTGCGCAATGGGCGCATCGGAGAGATCAAACGTGTTGAGATCGGTCTGCCTGGCGATCCGGCAGGTGGAGATCCAACTCCGATGCCTGTACCCGCCGGATTCAACTACGACGCGTGGCTAGGATCGACGCCGGAGGTGCCTTATACATTGGATCGCGTGATGCCGCTGAAGGGCTTTGATCGTCCGGGCTGGCTGCGCATGGAACAGTTTGGCGCGGGTATGATTACGGGCTGGGGCGCGCATCATGTTGATACCGCACATTGGGGTATGAATACCGAGTACACCGGTCCGGTTGAGATATGGGGCGAGGCAGAGTTTCCAACACATGGCCTTTGGGATGTGCATGGGAAGTTTCTGACACACGCTGTTTATGCCAACGGAGTGACAATGGATATCTCGGGAGACTTTCCGAATGGAATCAAGTGGTATGGAACGGAAGGATCTTTGTTTGTGACACGCGATGAACAGGCATCGCCAACAGCCGCGCCTGGTGACAAGGCAAAGGTTGAGCCGCTGGTGGCAAGTGATCCAAAGATATTGGATTCAGTGATCGGACCGAATGAGATTCATCTCTACACAAGCGTCGAGCAACATGCGAACTGGTTGGAGTGTATTCGTACTCGAAAACAGCCGACAGCGCCGGTGGAGATTGGACACAGAGCATGCTCCACCTGTCTGCTGCATCATATCGCCATGAAGACGAAAAGAAGGCTGCATTGGGATCCCGAGAGAGAGCTTTTCAAACAGGATGACGAGGCCAACGCGATGCTCTCGCGGTCGCAGCGATCTCCTTACACATTTGCGCAGAGTAGTTGGGCTTAAGAGAGGGACAAGATGCTTTCAAAACGAGACTTAGCGGTCTGCTTGATTTCAGTGAGTGGAACCCTGTGTGCGTTAGCTGCGGTCAATGCTGCAAAGCCGATCATTGGCGCATCCGCGTTTGACTGGAATACTTTCAAGGTTCAAAAAACTGCGGTTGGCGAATCACGATCGATCGTCAAAGGGCCTACGGCAACTTTGGATGAACTTGAGATGCATGTAACCACGTTAAATCCCGGAATGGAACCTCATCCGCCGCACAAGCACCCCAATGAAGAACTGGTCATTCTGGACAAAGGAACTGTCGAGGCGCTAGTCAATGGCGAGTGGAAGAAGGTTGGGCCAGGATCGGTGATCTTCAACGCTTCCAATGTACTCCATGGACTGCGGAACGTTGGCGACACCCCCGCACAGTACCACGTGGTCAGTTGGCGAACAGACAAAACGCCTAAAGAATAATTCATCCTTCTTACCTTGTGATCTCAATGTAGTCGACGGGTGCGGGTTCCTCTCCATCTGAAGTCCCGCGGAGTGTAAGCGTGTCACCCGGCTTGAGCCTTATGTCGTGAACCGTGAAACGGGTACTGGTACTGCCGTCAAAATGCTTATCGACCACAGCGGGCGGAAGAATCGCTTCAGCGGTCCAGCTGGCAATGTGTTTGTCGTTAAGCAGTAATTCAAACCGAGATGCGCCGGTGTGAAGATCGAAGTATTGCACTGCGACGTTGTAAGAATCCGCAGGACGGTCGAGCTTTGCAGTAAGCGTACACGCTGCAGCACGGTCGCATACCATGGCCTGGCCATTCGAGGCCACTTCCCACGGTGTGACTTCGACTGCAGCATAACCATCGGCAGTCATGCCTGTGGCTACGATTCGGTCAGGATAGTTTCCAACACGACCCAACTGGTCGGGAATCCCAGAGATACGCTGGAACCATCGCGTGACGGCATCGCGCCAGACAATTGCATGGCCCGCCTGGTAAGTGAAAAGGTTCAGAATCTGGTTATAGCGCTCTTCATCTACGAGACCTTGAAGTTGTTGCCAGCGCGCAGGATACGTTCCGGCTGTAGCGGCTCCAGCATAGTGCGAATCATAGACGTACTGGATCAGCGTTTTGCCATTGTGCAGAACGTGAGTATATGGAACGTGATGCATGAATAGTAGAAGATCATCCGGGCAAGTAGCGAGCGACTCGTAGACTCTGGCGAGCTCTGGTGGATATTGGCCGATGTAGCCTGTGCCTGTGGCGACGGTGCGATCCATGCCGATTCCCTTGCTGTCGCCGCGAAACCACTGACCCCAGCCGTTGCGTTCCGCGGAGTCAATGCCGGGACCATAATGAATTCCGAGGATGTTGGTGAGCGTTCCAATGCCGAGCGGGCCAGTGTATTGCTCATAGACATTCCAGGAGTTGCGCTGAAGATCGTCGATCGTTGATACCACTTTGGAGTTGTCGCCGAAGGTGAGACGGGTCCAACTATCGATGATCTTGTCAGTGGTGAGGTCGGGATTCCAGGCGAGCTTGCCGAAGCCGTACAGGTTGGCCATCGCCATGGGATGATGCAGCCAATTGGTATCGAGACCGACGTTAGCTACGCCGACAAAGCCGCCGAGGGGTTGATGAAAGCTTTTGCCTTCAATAATCTCTTTGACCGGCGTGTAGCGATCTTGCGCGCGCAGATCGGTATCGAGTGCGGTCTTCCACATAGGTACGAGGAAGACCATGTGGCGCTGTTGGCCGGTATACTCCTGCGTGACTTGCAATTCGATTGCCTGACTGGTGTGCTGGAGCGCGGCGAAGAGCGGAGAGACAGGCTCACGGATCTGGAAGTCGATGGGGCCATGCTTGATCTGGATAACAACATTGGGTTCAAAGGCGCCATCGAGAGCATGAAAATTGTCGTAGCCGGCGCGGGCTCGGTCCGCTTTGAGGTCGTTCCAATCAAGATGGTTGTTATATACGAAGCCGCGATAGAGCACCACTCCACCATAAGGCTTAAGCGCACGGGCGACGGTATTAGCAGCCTGCGCGGGAGTGCGCCCATACTTCGATGGGCCCACACGCCCCTCAGAGTCTGCCTTGATCACGAAGCCGCCGAAGTCGGGAATCTCTTTGAAGATTTCGTCCACCTTGGACTTCCACCACGCAGCCACTTCCGGGTCTACGGGATCGAAGGTGGAAAGATGACCGACAACCTGTGGGCTGGAGAGATCAATCGACAGAGACATGCGCACGCCCCAGGGACGAAACGCATCGGCAATGCGCGCAAGCTCGTGGATCATCTCTGGCTGTAAGGTACGCAGGTCGGAGTTTACGTTGTTGACTGTGGCTCCATTGATTCCAACAGAAGCGAGCAGTCGCCCATAGTCCCCGACCCGCGACAGGTCTGTTCGCACGTGGCCGTCGTCGAAGAAGATGCTGCGCCCTGCATATCCACGCTCGATGGAGCCGTCAAGGTTGTCCCACTGATTGACCCAGCGGATCGGCGACGACGGACACTGGTCGGTGTCCGATATGGTCTTCTGCTGTGCGATCTGTTCGAGCAGGTAGAAGACGCCGTACAGTTCGCCGCGATCAGAACCGCCCGCGATAATCCACCCCTTGCGGCCGGCTCGCTGGACTACAAAACATTCGCTTGCCAGCTTGTAAGTAGAGGCTCCCTGCAAGCCAGCCAACTGCGCCTCTACCTCAGAGGGAGTGCCGAGTATCCAGTGGCGCTCAGCGGCTGAAGGGTTATCTCGCTGCGCATCCGCCCTGCCAAGCATGGAGTCCAAGCCACGTTGCAGCTCAGCCGCGGCGCTGTGTGCAATCGGCGACGTGGTGAGCTGCATGACCGAGCGAGGCAGGCCATCGTACCGGTGCTGAGGTCCAGGCGGCAACGGAGCGTAGCGCAGCCATCCCTCAGCGCCGGTTTCGCCACGGAGCGCAGGAAGGAGTGCGAAGAGGAATGAAGCAACAAGGACGAATCTAGTGCTGCGACGCATGATGGATCTCCGGATATCTCTGATTCAGCGGGCGAGTTGGCTCAGAGAGTTTCACCGGGCCGCAACGACATTACGTCGCACGCGACTATTGCTTCCAGCGAGGTGAGTTGACTTCTGATACCCGGAGTGCCGCTGCAAAACAACTGCAGCTGCACCGCGCAAACGAGAAAGCTCTCCATCTTTTGTAATGCCAAGGACAGGTGCCGGACCCGCAAGCATAGACTTCTCCAGCTCCCCTTGAATCATAGGCCCGAAGCGAGTCCAGGAAGTAGTAATGTCGCCTGCGATCAGAATGATTTCTGGCGAGAGCGCGGCGGTAATAAGCCTGAGTCCACGGCCAAGATGAATTGCCTGACGCGAAACGGCCTCAATCGCGGTCTTATCGCCCTCTTCGGCCATACGGAGAAGGTCCTGGATAGTGACAGCGCGGCCCTCCGGGCAGAGTTCAGCGTAGTAGCGCAGGGCCGCGTTGGAAGATGCGAATACCTCCCAGCAGCCACGTTGTCCGCAGCCACACACCGGGCCGGTTGGGTCGATAGGGCTGTGGCCGAATTCGCCTGCCAGTCCACTACGGCTTGTGATGATTTGCCCATTGGCTAGAATGGCTGCACCCACGCCCTCTGAAACAGTAACAAGAACAGCGTCGCGAATGCCATCGAGGCGACCGGACCAAAGCTCCGCCAGCAAGCAAGCATTCGCAGCATTGGCCAGTTCAACCTGTAGCTGCATCTTTTGTTCGATAGCTCCCTTGATGTCATAGTTTCCCCACTTCAGATTCGGAGCCAAAATGAGCCGTTGCGAATCGGGATCGACACGGCCAGGCACGCTGATGCCTATGCCCTCGAAAGAGCGGCCGTGATGAGCCGCTTGCATGGATTGCATGCAATGCGCAATCTTGCCGACTGAGCGTGCCGGGTCCGAGACCAGAGGGACAGCTTCGCGTGCAAGAAAGCGGCAATTGAGGTCGACGAGCGCGACAATGGCTTGATTCGGACGCACATCGGCAACCAGAATAACCATCGCATCGTTGAGAGAGAGCAGGGTTGAGGGACGGCCGCGAGGAGGCCGTAAGACCGCCCCCTCAGATACCCATTTCTCCTTGATCAGTTGCTCAACGATGGCAGATATAGTGCTCGGCTGCAGCCCGGAGGATCGAGCCAGATCGGCGCGCGCAACAGGTTGTTGCGATCGGATGATTTCGAGCACGATATCGCGGTTGATATCGCGCGCATCTTCGCTGGATGCGAGTTCGACATAGGCAAGATCGATGCGTTTGATTCCGCGGTCTCCGCCTGTGGATCGTGAAGCTGGCTTCATGGCTATCGATTGACTCCACAGACTGGAAAGTCATCGTTTCCAGAAAATATTGTGCCGCGAAAAAGCAACAGGCGCCTTAGTGGGTAGGGCTGGGCAATAGAAATGGCGAGCAGCAAGGTTTGACCGCCGGCTGGAACTCCATCAACTCAGCGCGGGTGCCATCGGGGTCGTAGATGTTCAATTGCCATTTGCCGTCACGCCCAAGCTGCGCGCCACTATGTCTATCATTGAGCCGGTCTCCCGCGTACAGCAGGTTATAAGACTGCTCAATGTTATTGACTCCGAGTGCGAAGTGGTCGAGTACACCAGCTGTCTCTTGCGTCATCGCTGGTGGAATACCGGTCTTCTCCGGTCCCGTCACTGTCATGTACTCAATCCAATCAGTTCCATCTGGAACCTGAGATGAGATCCAATCATGCGAGTCTTCCGTCCTGCCGCCATGCCAATAGGGCCGGAAGCCGAGCACGTCATGATAGAAGCCATCCTCCAGCGCCGCGTCATGCACGATGTAACCGACGTGAATGATGTGACTGCTGAGGGGATTCACCGGCACCGCCACCGGATGAGCAGGCGGCTGCACAAACTGGACGCGGTTTCCTTCAGGATCCTTCACTTCAAAGTATTCGCTGCCGTCGCTTCCCTTCGTAACGGATGACGGCACGGCAACACCGTGCGCTTCGAGGTACTTCCGCATCGACTCCGCATTTGCTGTGTTGTAACCGGCGTGGTCGAAGCGATTCTTTGGATCTTGAAGAGTAGACGGCAATGGCAGGACTTCTACAAACTGGATGGCGTTGAAGTAATAACGCGCGCCTGCAGGGTTTTGAGGATCAGCCGCCTTGAATGCACCCAGATCATGAACGTAGAAATGCTCCGTCTTTGCCGGGTCGGAGGTGTAAACACTCAGATGCGAAACACTGGTAATCTTTGGCCTGGTTTGCGCATTAACTATGGCAGAAAAGCTCATCACCACTGCAACGAATGCTGCGATCGCTTTCATCTTCATCATGACCATCCCTTTACTCTAACGCTACGATTGGCATTTTAGACAGCATCACCGCGCTCTTGGCGCGATGAAGGTGAAAACTTCGGGCTATCGCCATTCAATATTGTTGGCGACCCGAAATATATAGGCGGCAGGCGGACAGTGTCAAGCGCGATCCACGGATTCTGAGGCCGTTGGCATACTCACCATGAATTCGCGAGCCTGAGCTATTTACGTCGACCTGATGTCCGAGATCCGAGTTAAGGTTAGCGCGGCAGCTCCTGGCTTCCAGAGATGGTGAAGGCTTCAGAGCGAACACCCTGAGCAACGTCTCCATCGGGCTGGGATCCACCGATGGAGACGCGATACATGCCTGGAGAGACGGCGCGAACGCCGTTGTCGTCCACCTGCGAGAGAATGCGCGGGTCCAACAGGAAAGTGACATGCTTTGTCTCACCGGCGTTCAAGTGGAGGCGCTCAAAGCCGGCCAGCTCCAGCTTGGGTGAGACCGTCGTTTGCGGAGGCGTGAGGTAGAGCTCGGCAACCTCGTCTCCGGCAAGAGAGCCGGAATTAGTGACATCGGCTTCGACAGTGAGATTTTCGCCGGCGCGCAGAGTCTTGCTCGAAAGCTTAACGTGAGAATATGTAAAGCTGGTGTAGCTCAGGCCATCCCCAAAGCTGAAGAGAGGCTTGCCCTTGAAGTATCGGTAGGTGCGGTTAGTCATCGAATAGTCTTCGAAGGGTGGCAGTTGATCAACGCCCGTGTAGAACGTCACTGGGAGACGTCCCGCGGGGTTATACTTGCCGCTGAGCGTTTCAGCAATTGCCTGTCCGCCGGACTGGCCGGGATACCAGGCTTCTACGATCGCCTTGGCATTCTGCTGCGCCCAATTCACCGCCAGAGCGCTGCCGTTGAGCAGCACGACGACCATGGGCTTGCCGGTTTTTGCTACGGCCTCGATGAGTTCCTCTTGCACGTCCGGCAGCACAATGTCGGTGCGGTCGCCTCCGGCAAAGCCTTTGGCATTGACCCTCATCTCTTCACCTTCAAGACGCGGCGTGAGGCCAACGAAGGCGACGACTACATCGGCCTTCTTTGCCGCTGCGACAGCCTCGTCCTGTAGAAGCTCGTGCCGGGGACTCCATTCAAAGGTGATACCGCCGCCCGTGATTTTTCCGCTCTGGACATACTCAATCCGAATCGGCCGCGGCCTCGTGTCCGCGAATGGTATCGCGTACTTCTGGGTTGAAATCAAGCCTCGTCCACTCGGAGGCACCTTGATTCCCGGAGGCGGCGGCTCCGGCGGAAGCGCTTCGAGTGGCTTGCCATCCAGGTAGATCGCGAATTTCACCTTGCCTCCGCATGGATAGCAAAACGGCAGATGGATTTGAAAATTATCTGTTTCAGCCACAGGTGCCGCGATAGTACCCGTCCAGCGCACAGCGAAACTGTTTGCCGTCGTATCGGCAGACAGGCTGGGAACAGGATTTGCGGAGGCCCAATCGAAGTCGATCTCTTTATCTACGCGAGTCAGCTCAGGCTTCCCGTCGAGACTGGGACCCGCAAAATATTCGGCGGTCAGTCCATCGACGACTGAGTCGCTTGCGGTGTGGAAGAGAGTCCGTGGAACCGGGACGGCGCCGCCCATAACGTAAGGCGAGCCTTCCGAATAGAGCACGTGAGCACTGCCGAATTCAGCCGCAATGCCGTCAATGGGCAGGATTGGCTTGCGCGCGATGGCGTTGTAATTCCCTTCCAGCGCGATACGCGAGGCAGCCAGCGGACCGATGACGGCGATAGTTCTGCCATCACCCTGCTTCAGCGGCAGAAAGCCTCCATCGTTCTTGAGCAGCACCATCGCTTCGCGTGCAGCCTGAAGCGCGAGAGCTTCATTCTCAGATGAATTCACAACCGAGAACGGGATGGCAGCGTAAGGCACACTGGCCGCTGGATCGAACATACCGAGACGCATACGAGCAGTGAAAAGACGCTTGAGTGAAACATCTATCTGGGCCTCCGTAATGAGATGGTGGTGGACGGAGTCAGTAAGAGCGAGATACGAGGTACCGCAATTCGTATCCGTGCCAGCCTCTATCCCCGCGACGGAACCGGTCTCATGACTGCTCGAATAGTGATGGCCTTCCTTCTCCGAAAAGTCGTCGATTGCGCCACAATCAGAGGTGACAAATCCCTGAAACCTCCAGTCCTTGCGGAGAATATCCTGAAGCAGCATTTTGCTGGCGCATGCGGGGACTTTATCGACAGCGTTATAGGCGCACATGAGAGAGTCGGCCTTGCCTTCAGTGATGGTGGCGCGGAAGGCAGGAAGATAGGTGTCCCATAGGTCGTGTTCGCTTGGATCGATATTGGCTTCGTGGCGTGTGCTCTCAGGTCCGCTATGTACAGCGAAGTGCTTGGGAGTAGCAATGGCCCGGAAGTACCTTGGATCGTCACCCTGGATGCCCTTTACAAAAGCCACGCCCAGACGGCTGGTAAGAAACGGGTCTTCACCATACGTCTCTTGTCCGCGCCCCCAGCGAGGATCGCGGAAGATGTTGATGTTCGGCGACCAGATAGTCAGGCCATAGTAACGGTCATGATTGTCATGACGAATCGCATCGTTGTACTTGGCGCGCGCCTCGGTGGAAATGACAGTTGAAATGCGGTTAATCAGCGGAGCATCCCAGGTTGCAGCGTTGCCGATAGCCTGCGGAAACATGGTGGCATAGCCGGAACGGGCAACGCCGTGCAACCCCTCGTTCCACCAGTTGTACGCCGGTACGTCCAACCGCGGAATTGCGACGGCGCGATCGATCAACTGGGAGACTTTTTCTTCCAGCGTCATGCGAGACACCAGGTCGTCGACCCGCTGTTCAATGGGCAATGCGGCGTTTCGAAAAGACATTGCAGCGGCTGCCTTGACTTGCTCTTCCGTAGGCGGTGGCAGCGGAGCCGGCACGGGCGATTGAGCCATGGCTGAGATCTGGCAGAGTGAGAAGGCGAGTACGACAACTGACGTGGGCATTCGCATAGAATCAGCTCCGGACTGCCATAGTAAAGCGTTGTACTATGGATGACAATCCTTGTTTTGAAGTAAGTTGCTGGAACATCTTCCAGACGCGCAGGATTTCATCCGTCGCTTTACTGCCCGTAGACGCGAATGGTATAGCTTGTGTGCACTACCGGATGAGCGCAGACGCTCTTGCAAAATCGATTCAGAAGTATTAGGCCTGATCTTCTTTGCCAGGACGCTCGTACTGCAGTAATTCCATGACCATCGAATAGCACGCCACTCTTCACTCTCAGCCGGCAGAGCGCTGCGTCAAAGGAGCGCTCATATCCTCGACGGGAGAAAAGAAGCATACTTGATCACGCCCGTTCTTCTTGGCCCGATAGAGCGCTAGATCCGCTTCGTTCAGCAATTCCTCACCTGCTACATGGTGGCGCCCACGCGTGCTGGTGGCGCCGAAGCTGGCCGTCACGCGAAGCGTGCTATTGAGGAACGTGAAGGAGTGCTCCCTGAGGGTTTGACAAAGGTACTCGAGGACCGGGCCAGACTTAGCAAGGTCTGTGTCTGGCAGAATGACAACGAATTCTTCCCCGCCATAGCGACCTACCACATCCGTCACTCGCAGTCTCTTGCGCAGTTCCGCCGCTGCCGTACTCAGCACCGTATCGCCGGCAGTATGGCCGTGCTCATCATTGAGTTGCTTGAAATGATCGAGGTCGAGTATCGCGACCGTCAGATCATGCCTCTCACGCCTGTGCCGAGCAAGTTCCCGTTCGAGCGCCTGGTCCAGTCCACGACGATTGAACACATGCGTGAGAGAATCTACGATGGTTTGCTGCAGCAGATCCGATTCCAATCTTGCATTCATCATCCAGATAAAGGCCAAGGGAAGTAACGATGTGTTCACGATGTACGCCACAGCGCTTATCACCTCAAGCTTGTGCAAAAAAACATCGGGATCGGCATGCAGTAGAAATGTAACGCCAAACCGCGCAAGTTCAATCAGAGCAAATGCCGCAAGAAACACGCCCATCAGCAGGCGAGGTGCACGAGTTGAACGCTCCGCCCCGATCGACAGAATCACGACCGTAACGATACACTCCAGCGCGATGTCCAAATCGCCTAAGCCAAAGCTGCGAACCTGGGTGGGCTCATTGCACCATATGAGAAAAACCGGCAACGTTGCGAGCAGGATGGCGGCAGATATCCACATCGCCCTTCTGCCGCGCCGTTCAAAGTGCACAAAAGCCACATTGAGGAGCGCGTAGGAAAGCGGGATCATTTCTAGGTTGATGCCACGGCTGACCCAGTTGGGCAGATGATTCACAAAAAGATCGAATACCGCTCCCGCCGCGTTTGCCAGGAAGCTATACCACAGCCAGCGTCGAGTTGCGTCGTCCCACCGCTGCAACGCAAGCACGAAAAAAATGACAGTGAAGCAGAGCAGCTGTACGTCTTGAATTAAGAGGGTTGCATCAACCAGCATGTAACCCATCCTAACGTGATCTCGTCTGCGGTCCAATCCCGATTCGCCTTGAGTGGAACGCACGGAAGAGATCTTGTCGATACAGACACGTCTGTGATTTCACTTCCGTTTCAGTGCTGAACCGCTATCTTTGAGCTCTCGGATGGGCCTTTCCAGGTTCGGTCCAATACCCGCACGAGGAGTCCGGCACGCCCACAACGCGGCCCTGAAGGGCTGGGTGCTTTGCATAATTCGGCCCCTTGGAATGAGTCAAAAAACTGAGAAGCAAAGTCTCTCAGGAACTCAGGCTTGTTCTTGCGCTGCGGACAGCGGATACGAATCCCATATCTGCTGAAATTCCGCGCACGCAGTGCAGCAGATGGTTGGCGATTGCGGGCAGCTTTTGAGCCGTTACGCGAAACGACGGGCCCGAGACGCTAACCGCGGCGACTGGCTGGCGCTGAGCATCGAGGACAGGAACGGCTATGCAGCGGAGGCCTTCCTCAAGCTCCTCGTCATCGACAGCGTAGCCTCGTCGACGCGTCTTTTCTATCTCTGTACGCAGAGCCTCTGCCGTGCCAATTGTGCGGTGCGTGAAGCGCTCGAAGCGAGTGCGACGAATGACATCGGCAATGCGCTCCTCCGGCAGAAAGGCCAGAATGGCTTTGCCCACTGAGGTGCAGTGGACGGGATTGCTGGCGCCGACGCGGGTAATCATCCGCACTGAGCGCGCCGGCTCAATCTTGTCCAGATAGATGATGTGTGCCTGCTCCAGAATGCAGAGGTGAGCCGTCTCTTCGGTCTCATTCACCAGCTTGCGAAGGTGAGGCTGGGCGCGGTCGCGCAGATCGTACTGTTCAATAGCCCGATTGCCAAAGTCAAAGAGCCGCAGTCCAAGACGAAATTTGCCGTTCACGGTGCGTTCGACCATATGGTGGCGCTCCAGCACCATCAGGAAGCGGTGCGCCGTGCTCTTATGCAGCGCCAGCGATGACGCAACCTGGGCTAGGCCCAGCGGAACGTCACTCTCGCCAAGAAGGTCGAGTACAGCAAAAGCCCGGTCCAATGCCTGAACTTTATAGGTGCCTTGAGGCGGCGTGTCTCGCATTGTGGTCCCCAATCCCGCTAGTTGAACTCCACATAAGTCTGCTACCGGCCCCTGTGCCGTGTCAACAGCTAAGACGTCATCCCAAAAATTGACAGATGCTGCATTGCTCAAAAAATGCAGCATCTATGGATGACGGCCCAAATCTATCTCAGGATTCAAAGATAAAAAGGTTTACGGCAATTTGCCGGTCAGCAAAAACGTCCGCACCCGGGAAGAGACAGCCAGCGCATCGCAGGTCATGATCAGATGCGCGCATGCTCCCGGTGAGACATAGGTGGGTGCTCCGATCGCTCCGGCCCAATCAAGCGCCGGTTGCGGATTGACCAGGTGATCTTCGGCGCTAACGATGATCAGAAAATGAGCCGGTGTCGACCGAGCGGTCTCCGCGAGAGAGCGATCTCCAATCGTGTCCTGCCGCATAATCGCGCGAAGCTGCCAGACGCGGTCGTTGGCGTCAAAGGGGATGGGGGCACCGGCCTGCGCCAGGAAAGCCGGCACCTTGTCACGCGGAGTCTCCCGGTTGCGAAATTCCGGACTGGTGACAACCAGGGTTCCAATGAGGTTGGCCAACTTCAAAGGCGGTTCTGCGGAGTAATTGCCGTGCGCATAGTCGGGGTCGCTCTCTATCGACTCGACCTGTATTTCTTTCACGTGCAGGTCGTAGCTGGTCGGCCGCGGAGTCCCGAGGACCGGCACTGCCAGATCGAAGAACCGGGGATACAAAACCGACCAGTCAAACGTCTGCTCGCCTCCCATTGAAAGACCTACTACAGCGTGGAGATGCTTGAGGTGCAGCACCTCTGTCATCACGCGATATTGCGCATTCACGCTGTCGCGCAAGGAATATGCCGGAAATGCTGTCCCATGCTGCTTTGGGCTATTGGACGGCGACGAGGAAACGCCGTTTCCGAGCGCATCTATGGCGATGCCAAAGAACTTGCCGGTGTCTACCAAGTGCTGTGGTGAACTACCATCGCCAAAAAGCGAGACCAGATCTGCGGTCGTGCCAAACAGCCATGTGGGCATGAGTACAGCGTTATCCTGGGCGGCGTTCAACTGGCCAAAGGTACGATAACCGATGCGGCAATCCTCAATGATTTGGCCATTTTCCAGCTTGCACTGGCCCAAATTTGCGAATTCGAGTTCTGCGAATTTCTGGCTTGATTCTTGCGCTCTCATCGAAACGGCAAGGACAACGACCGCCGCCACGCCAAAAACCCCCTTTAGATTCAGCGCTTTTCCGGGAACCGCAACGCATCTGGATCGCTTGAAACACTTGTGCCACTTGAATAGGGGTCCGTCGACGGACATGGATTCTCACCTCTTACTCGCTGTTATACAGCCAGAAAGCCGGAACGGACGCGTTGCGATCGCGAACCGGCGGCACTCTGGAATTCGTCGCGGGACCCCAACCCCTCGCAACCCCTCGAAGATTTCTATGGGCACGTGTTAACTAATCCTTTAGTTGACACGTCTATCCAAGCAGAGTTAGATTTGAGTTGGGAATGAAATCCCAACGTATCGCGAAGAACCATATGCCGCCAAAGAAGTCCATTACGCTGACCGAAGCTGAGCTGAGGCTCATGAAGCTCCTCTGGAAGCGCGGCGAATCGGTCGTAAGCGACCTGGTTGCCGCGATGCCTGAGGGCGAGGCTCTGGCCTACAACTCGGTGCTCACAACTGTCCGCATTCTGGAGCAAAAGGGCTATGTCGAGCACCGCCAGGAAGGCCGCGCTTTTGTCTATCGCGCTTGCGTGGCCGAGCAGGAGGCGAGCCGCTCGGAGGTACGCCATGTACTGAGCCGATTCTTCGGCAACTCCCATGAACGACTGCTGCTCTCTCTATTGGGCGATGAGGAAATCTCTCCCGCAGAGCTACAGCGGCTGAAAAATGTGATCCGCGCCGCAGAAGATTCTAGCCTGCAAGTCGAAGAGGGGGCATAGTTTCATGGGAAACATCCTCGAATTCGGCACAGTCTTTGAAGGTACGTTCCACTTATGGGCAGGATTTTTGAACTTCTCCCAGACTGCCGCAGCCACGCTCGTAACAGCAGTCTGGCAGGGTGCTGTGGTTGCAGTTGCATTGGGAATTTGCCTTCGTGTAGCGCCGCGCGCATCAGCTGCCCATCGCTTCGCCATCTGGGCGGCAGGCTTTATGGTGATCGCCGGACTTCCTTTCCTGCCTCTGTTATCCCATTTCTCAGGTGAGGCCACCCCGACGCCTCCAGGTTTTGTCTCAGCACAAGCCAGTTCGTTGATGCAGCTGGACATTCGCTGGAGCATCCTGCTTACCGGCTTTTGGATTGCTGCTTCATTGTTCCGCGCGGTCGGTCTTTGCGTTCATTCCATCCAACTGCGCAAGTTATGGAAGAGTGCTTCTCCAGTCGAGCTCCCGGCCGACTGCGCTTCCCTGCCCTCGATTCCGGGGCGGAAATCGGTCGAGCTCTGTACTTCCAGGCGCGTCGAGCGACCTAGCGTCATCGGTTTTTTGGCCCCGCGCATCCTCATTCCAGAGTGGCTGTTTGAACAGCTTCTGCCGGCCGAACTCGACCAGATTGTTTTGCATGAAACCGAGCATCTGCGCCGCGGCGATGACTGGACCAACCTCCTGCAAAAATTCTGCCTGGTTCTCTTCCCTCTAAACCCGGCACTGCTATGGGTAGAGCGGCAGCTCTGCCTGGAGCGAGAGATGGCATGTGATGATGGAGTGATTCGCCGGACTCATGCCCCGCGCGCCTACGCAGCCTGCCTGACCAGCCTCGCTGAGCGCGGCCTGCGACATCGTGCAGACGCGGTTTCTCTCGATGCGCTTTCTTTGGGTGCGTGGCAGCGGCGTCCGGAGCTGGTGCGGCGCGTACACAGTGTTCTACTCCGCAAACAGGTTCTCGGAACGTTCGGTTTTCGTAGTCTGCTTGCCGGCCTCGGACTGAGCCTGGTACTCGGCGCGGTCGAACTTGCTCAGTGCCCGCAGTTGGTTGCTTTTGTCCCTGAGCAGAATGCACAGGCGAAGATCATCCGCGACGCAGCACTGCTGCAGCGAACAAATCAACGCATGGCCGGTCAGTCGATGCCAGGGGTCGTTCGGACCGCAATCGCAAGGCTGGCATCGAGTCGCTCCGGGTCGGAACTACAGCCTCAAGCTCACGTAACCTATCTCAAGGCGGAGCTACCGCCGCAGCAAACGCATTCCACCTACGCCACGCAAGGTGTGAAGAAACTCTCGTCGCGGTTGACGCCGTCTTCGAGCCCTCAACAGGTGATGCTGAAGGCCAAACTGCCTGCCGAGAAGAATCCAGTCGCGACCGAGCCCGCTCAGACGCAAGCCTGGATCGTCCTCACGACCTGGGAGCAAGTTGAACAGGTAGAACAACCTGCTCAGGAATCCGTTGAAGCTGACAACCGAGCCTCCGATCGGGAGCTAAGACCGGAATCGGGCCAAATGGATCCGATGAACGAAACAGGCCAAATAGGCCAGGCAGATCAAGCCAATCAAACCACAGCTCATCGATTTAGTCAGGTTGTGGGCAAGATCACGATTACACGAATGATCTTCCGTGTTCTCCCAACAAGTTCCGCATCGCCGTCGCCAGCCGTGTCCGCTCGCACGGGCTGGCTCCTTTTTCAACTCTAACCATCAATTCAACCTTGGATCGAGGTAACCATGTCCGCATCAACTAATTCATTAGTCGCACAAGCGAAAAGGTTTGCGCTCCCTGCCGGAGCACTCGCGACACTTCTGCTCGCCATCACTTTCTTCGTTGGCCACAACCCGGTCCATGCCGCAAGCTGGACCGCATCACCGCTTGATGACAATAGCGTTTCCTCGCTGGTGGCGCTCGATAACGCTGTAGAATCCGTAGCCGCCCGTGTAACCCCGGCTGTGGTCAATGTATCCGTTACTTCGCGCGGAAATGCTGAGATGGAGACCGGGGACGACCAGGGCTCCGGTGCGCCGCAGGGAATTCCACCAGGATTTCAGTGGTTCTTTGGTCCCCAGGGTCCGATGGGCGGGGGTGGCCGTGGCCAGCGAATGCCTCAACAGCAGCAGATCGAGCATGGGATTGGCAGCGGCATCATCATCTCTCCTGACGGTTACATCGTGACCAACAATCACGTAATCGATGGCGCATTGGAGATTCGCGTCACCCTCAACGATCGTCGTGTGCTCAAGGCCAAGCTTATCGGTGCAGACAAACTGACTGACCTCGCAGTTATCAAGGTCAACGCTACCAATCTGCCCTCGATCGCATGGGGAGACTCAACCAAGCTACACCCTGGCCAGACCGTGCTCGCCTTCGGCAGCCCCTTCGGCTCCCTGCAATTCTCCGTCACACGCGGCATTGTCAGTGCCCTCAACCGTCCTAACCCGGATTCAGACGACCGGCGCAAGCCCGGCGACTTCATCCAGACGGACGCTGCCATCAACCCGGGCAACTCGGGCGGTCCTCTGGTTAACGCCCACGGCGAACTGGTCGGTATCAATACCTTCATCATTTCGGGAAGCGGTTCATTCGCTGGAGCTGGCTTTGCCATCCCCTCGCAAATCGTCCGCGCCACGGCAGATGATCTGATTAAGAACGGCGTGGTCCACCACGGCTATCTGGGCATCAGCATGAACGATGTGACGCCGGAGAATGCCAGCTTCTTCAACCTTCCCGACGCCAATGGAGCCATCATCAGCCAGATAACGCCTGATTCCCCAGCCAGCCGCGCGGGCTTAAAGAGTGGCGATGTTCTTCGCGATCTAAATGGCACCAAGATCCCGAATGGCAGTGCTCTTCAGGTTGCGGTAAGCCAGGTTGCTCCCGGCAACACGATCACCCTGGGCATCCTCCGCGACGGCAAGGAAGAAGCGATTCACGTAAAGGTAGGCGAATTTCACGCTAACACCGAAGTTGCCGACAACGCAGATCCTTCATCGAACCAGGGCGGGAAACTGGGCCTCGCAGTAGACGACCTGACCCCTGAGGTTCGTCAGCAACTCAACATCCCCACGCAAGTCAACGGCGCGGCGGTCGCAAGCGTCCGCCCGGCAAGTCCGGCGGAAGATGCCGGCCTCACTCCCGGCGACATCATCCTGGAAGTGAACAGGCACCCCGTTCAAAACGCGGACAAGTTCGCCAGCGAAGTCCACTCCACCCCGGTAGGCAAAGATATTCTGCTTCTCGTGTGGTCAAGGGGCAATGCGACTTACCGTATCGTCCACACTGACCAGACCAGCCAAAACGGCATGTAATCAACACAAACAACTGGAAGACAAACAGGGTCGCAGTCTCCTGACTCGAGGGGCGACCCTGTTGCTTTAATTCAACTTATTTCGCTGGATCAACCAAGGCTTGATACACCACGGCTCGGCTCAGATATTCCAGATTGGGACTAGCCGGGCCGAGCATGCGTTGAATCATTCCTATGAAGACAACATCGTTGGTTGGATCGATCCAAAACCACGTTCCCGCAGCGCCATCCCAAAAGAATGTTCCCTTGCCCTCGGGTAGATTCGCCTCTGCTGGATCAAAGACAACAGCGCAGTTATAGCCATACCCAAATCCGGGCCTCATAACCTGTAACCCAATCCCAAACTCGCCGGTAAGCAGACTGGCAGGCACATGGTTTGAACTCATCAATTGCACCGTTGAAGGAGCCAGGATGCGCGTGCCGTTCAACTCGCCCCGGTCAGCCAGCATCTGGGCAAATCGATAGTAGTCTTCAGCGGTCGAAACCATTCCGCCGCCGCCGGATGGCTCAGTAGGCTGCTCCACGTAGTCACCCGACAACCCACCACCGGTGGAATCAGCGAGAAGTTCACCCTGCGGACCAGTGCGGTAGAGCGTGGCAAAACGCTTGCGCTTCTCAGCCGGCACATAGAAACCTGCGTCCTTCATGCCTAACGGCGCGAAGATGTGCTGCTGCATGAATTCTGGCAGCGACTGACCCGAAAGCTTCTCGACAATGTACCCCTCAATATCCATGGAGACGCTATACGTCCATCCCTTGCCTGGCTGATAGAGCAGCGGAATCTTTGCTAGCTTGTCGATTGCCTCCTGAAGATTTTTCGACCGCAGAACGTTTGCCTCGCGGTACATCGCATCCACAGGCGTGTTGCCAAAGACTCCGTAAGTGAAGCCAGCCGTGTGCGTCATCAACTCGCGCATGGTAGGAGCATGATCGGGATCGACAAGAATCATTTTGCCACCCGCATCCTCGCCTTTATAGACCTTGAGGTGAGCGAACTCCGGTATGTATTTGGAGATGGGGTCTGATGGCAGCCATTTACCCTGCTCATAAAGAATCATCATCGCCACACCGGTCACAGGCTTGGTCATCGAGAAGTCGCGGAAGATGACGTCCTTGGTCATAGGCGATGCGCTGGCCATGTCGCGCTGTCCGTAGGTACGATAATCCACAACCTTGCCATGACGGGCCAGAATGGTAACAATTCCGGCAATCTGCTTCTGGTCTACTGCTTGCTGCATCAATGCATGAAGGCGTTCGATCCTTGCCGACGAAAAGCCCACAGTCTCAGGCTTGACCACAGTCATATCCACCGCATGGCGATCCGCCTGCTGCGATATTGAGGCATCGCTGCCCAGCGCCAACAGCGTCCCCGCCAGCACAATCCGTAAGATGTACATGTATCGATTCTTTTTGCATTGATGTATCGCCATACAATTTCCTCGCGGTCCATTACGCTGCGACCCCGAGAGGTTCAGCTTGCGGCAAATATTGCGCTGTTGACCGCCCCCTTTATACCAAAGCTTGTAAGACGCTGCATAGCCTTTCCGAGGCTACATGACATCTGTCGCATGTTGCATTCTCGCCAAGGCATCACGATGACGCCGCCGTGATTAAATGAATCTGCAGCCCGAGCACGATATGCTGTGTTCGTTAGATCTCAATTGCTGAAGTTGACAACTATAGGGAGCGTCCTTGAAATTCATCCGCACACTTTCCAGCCTGCAAATCACGTTTCTGATATTGCTCCTGGCTCTATGCAGCTCCGTCCTGTCAAATCGCTGTGAAGCGCAGACATCTACCTACAAGCATCGCTCCGCGGGCGCTGTGACGGCTCAGAGGCATGCCATCCCCGCTCTCTTTATCAGTGACATCCACTTCGACCCGTTCCATGACCCGGCTAAATTGCAACAGCTTGTCGACGCTCCCGCGAGCCAGTGGTCTGCTATCCTCTCAGCGACTCCTTCCTCGAACCAGTCGCAGGCATTCGATTCGCTGCAACAGGAGTGCAAGGCGCGTGGTGTCGATACACCTTACCCTCTACTACATTCCAGTTTGCAAGCGATGCGGTCCAATGAGCCCGATGCTAAGTTTATGACCATTAGTGGCGATCTGATCGCTCACGCCTTCGTCTGCAGGTACAAAACGCTGTTGCCCCGCTCAAGCGAGAGAGACTATCAGGCCTTTGTCCTCAAGACTCTCACTTTTGTTGTGGCAGAGCTGCACTCAACCTTTCCAGGCATGCCAATTTACATATCCCTGGGAAACAACGATACCGGCTGCGGCGACTATCGTCTTGACGCAGACAGCGACTTTCTTGCTCAAGCCGGAAAGATACTCGCCGACGTTCTTCCTGCGTCTCAACAATCTTCCGCCATCAAGCAGTTTGGAGCGGGAGGATACTACTCCGTCACGATGGCTGCTCCGATGCAGAACACGCGCCTCATCGTGATCAACGATCTCTTTTTCTCCTCTAAGTACACCACCTGTAGCGGTTCACACGACGAAACAGCCGTTAGAGCGCAGATAGCCTGGCTAAAGGATCAACTCTCAGTAGCGCGGCAATCCAGTCAAAAGGTCTGGGTCATGGGCCACATTCCGCCTGGTGTCAACGCGTACTCTACGCTTGCGAAGATGAAGAACATCTGCAACAAAGCAAAGCCTGATATGTTCTTATCGTCCGACACAATGACCGATCTATTGATTGAATATGCCGATGTCATCCCACTGGGAATCTTCGCTCATACTCACATGGATGAAATGCGCCTGCTCGAACCGAAGGATAACGATGCTCGATCTTCCGTCGATCATGATGTTGTCATCAAAATGGTGCCCTCTATTTCACCCGTGGATGGCAATAATCCTTCTTTCACCATCGCCCGCGTGAATCCTTTGAACTCGGTACTTCAGGACTACGAAGTCATCACAGCTTCAAACCAGACAGGCATCAACACCACCTGGACCACCGAGTATGACTTCGCAAAAACCTATCACGAGCCACAGTTCTCACCCGCTTCGGTCAAAGACTTGATTGCTGATTTCCAGATCGACGGTGATTCAAAGCATGAAACGAGCGAGGCCTACATTCGGAACTATTTTGTAGGCGACCGCTCTTCTGAACTCAAACCATTCTGGCCTCAATATGCATGTGGCCTGGCTAACGCAACAGCACAGACATTTACCTCTTGCGTGTGTTCTGCCGGAAAAGCAATGTGACCATCGCAACCTTGCCCATCGTACTGTAACCGGGCGTTCACGTAGCGTTCACCCCACGTCAACACAATATACATACTCTGACGTGGGGTGAGGATGAACGTACTGGTCATTGAAGATGACAAGCGAATTGCGAGTCTGGTCGAACGCGGCCTGCGTGAGGATGGTCATCATGTGTCGCTGGCGCACAATGGCCGCGAGGGCGTGGAACAAATGCTTGCCAACAAGTTCGACGCGGCCCTGCTGGATATCTTTTTGCCCGAGATGGACGGCTTCGAAGTCCTGGAGAGAGTGCGTGCCAAACGCTGCAAAATTCCCATCCTGGTGCTTACGGCAGTAGATGCTG
>Ga0302324_100007205_pt1 | contig 23740 bp, 18 predicted proteins | sample Palsa_T0_1_FD_201949 | JGI IMG/M metagenome (GOLD analysis project Ga0302324, IMG submission 201949) | Peat permafrost microbial communities from Stordalen Mire near Abisko, Sweden - Palsa_T0_1 | ecosystem: Environmental > Terrestrial > Soil > Palsa > Peat permafrost | place: Sweden: Abisko... | reverse complement strand
GTCAAACCTTCCAACGACCCCCTTGGCGGGCGGGAGGACGATGCTGGTCCTTGATGAGCCAATCGGTAATTCTCGCCAACGCGTGAGGGGCCAATCCGAAGGATCGGCCCCTCACGCGCGAATGCGTTCCGCCAGCAGCTGACTCGGGATCGAACTACTTGCCTTCCCGTGGCGCGAAGCCGAAGGTAACGGAGACTGAAAGGCCGCGGGCCGACATAAAGGTTGGCAGGTCGGCGCCACTGATGGGGCTAGGACCGGCGGTATTGAAGGCATCGCAAGGATTGCTCGCGGTTGCAGCGGTGCAGGCGGCGCCGCCGTTTAGATAGATTGTGTTTGGCGACCCGGCCAGCGTGAGGGCGTCGATGTTGTGTTGGTTGAGCAGATTGTCGGCGGAAAGACTGATCTTGGTTCCGTCAAACATGGAATGGTTGCCGACGGTGAAGTTGACGTAGGAAGTGAAGTCGCTGAATGGAGCGATGATGGCCTGGTTGTGATAGGAGCCGTTGTCCACACGCTGCTCGCCGACGCGCTTGTTGAAGACACCCAGGTCGAAGCCATGGTCCTGGTAAGTGAGTCCTTGCATCTCGGTATCGGCCGGGGTCTGCTGAACCCACAGGCCGGAGGGAGCGTCTTCGTAGATGGGAGCAGTTGCGGTGCCGATGTTCAACTTACCGGCGTAGTAAGCGTTGGCCGCAGTTGCATTCAGGTAGAGGTTAAGGCCTTGGCGGAGGACCGCGGTGGTCTCAAATTCGACGCCCTGTGTGACGGAGCTAGGTTGCAGGAAGTTGACGGTCTCTGTGGTGGTGGGGTCGATGAGGCTGGAGTAGCTGTTCTGGAAGCGGACGCGGTAGGCATCGGCGTCGATGGAGATTCTGTTGGCCTTGAAGACGGTCCCCATTTGATAGGTGGTGGACCTCTGCTGCTTGGGCGGGGTCAAGAGACCCGGGTGGGGAACAAGCGTTGTGGGTGTATGCGAGAAGTCGTAGACGCTGCTGGGGGGCACGATGCTGCCGGTGGCCGCCTGGGCATAGATGGACCAATCGCTCTTGACCCGGTAGTTGAAATCGAGCGAAGGCAGGGTGGCGTAGAAACTGCCGGTGTCTTCGGCGGTGGCGGAGCAGGCGGCGGTGGTGCTGGCGCAGGTGAGCGGACCAACGGTCTTGCCGTCGTCGGCGTGATGGAGGACGTCGAAGGTGTAATAAGCGAACTTGCTTCCGGCGGTGAGGTTGAACTTGGGGGTGAGGTGGAATTCGTACTCGACATAGGGCTGGTAGGAGTTGGTCCAGAACTGTTCGGCGAAGTTCGGCAGTGGCTGATCGGCCCAGTTGCTCAGCGGGTCGGTGGGGTACTGGTGGCGATCGGTGCGGGCCCACTCATACCACATGCCTGTGCGTAGAACGCCGAACCTCGATGTCTGGGAGAGGACGGCGTTTTCACCATACTTGCGATAGCTGTTGTACTTGTCGACGGCGCAAGGCTCGGCATAGGTGGTGAGCCCGGTGGTCTTACTCGGTTTGCCGGCCGCGATGACGTTGCAGGGAGCGATGGCCGCGCCGTTGTAGTAGGCCACGGCCTTGGAGCCTGTGCCGGCGATAATGGTGCCGGGGACGAGCGAGGGGTTGGCGATGGCGGCGGCCTGGGTGGCTTCGGTGATTGGGACGGCGTTGGAGTACAGCTCGCCGTTGTCGTAGTTGTAGGTGTAGCCCTTGAAGTCGAGATACCAGCCCTTGCCAATGTCCGACTTGACGCCGACGTACTCGAAGTCGGTGGGAACCTGGTAGTGGTTGTACTGATAGTCAAGCCAGTTGGTCGGATCGGCGTTATTGACCATCATGAAGTTGTAGCCGTAGCCGGTATAGGGCTGGATTCCATTGGGCGCGGTGTTGTAGTTGACGCCGCCGATGGAGGTGGTCGCGGTGCAGAGCGAAGTGGGAGTTGAGGCTATCGTCTGGCAGCGGGTCGGATTCAGGCCATAAGTGTTGGCGGTGAGCTGGATGACGCCTGCGAAGCCGGTGAGCACAGTCTTGGGCGAGAACTGGTACTGATAGAGCAGCGAGCCTGCGTTGCGGGTGTTGAAGTTGAAGGTCTGATAACCGTCCGAGGTCAGGTGGTGGACATCGACGAAGAGGTTCGACTTTTTGGGGCTGCCGAAGAGGCCAAAGAGGCCGGAGTTGTAGGAACCCTCGTAGAGCTTGGTGTTCCAGGTGCTGTAGGTGACGGTTCCGCGGACATCCTGCTCGCTGGTGAGAGGCATGGAGAGCAGATGGATAGAGCCGCCGAAGGGCGTCGGGCCGATGGTTGAGGCGGTGCCGGGGCTGCGGTCGAAGTCCACGCCCCCGATCCATTGAGCGGGGAAAAAGGCCCAGGAGTGATGAGTGGGCGAATTCGTGTCGTAAAAGGGGATGCCGTCGAAGTCGATGTCGAAGTCGCCGTCTGGGAATCCGCGGAAGTAGGTCTTCGATTGCCCGAGGCCGACGCCGTCCGAGCTGATGGTGAATGCGCCAGGAACGATCTGCACGATCGAGCCGTAGTCGGCAATCGGCGAGGTGAAGTTCCTGATATAACTGTTCGAGATCAGCGACTGGGCGGAGCGCTCCTCAAGGAATCCACCAGAAGGAGCCGTTTGCGCGGCGATTGAATCGACGCCCGCATTGACTTCCACCTGCTGGACGAGTGCGCTAATCGTCAACGTGATCGCAATATGCTTCGTTTGCCCATTGGCCACTACGATCCCCGGCTTTGCATTCGTGGCAAATCCACTTGCAGATGCGGTAACGGTGTAGGTGCCGGCGGCGAGACCATCCACGGAGAAAGCGCCGCTCGCATCTGGGTGCGCAGTGCTGACCGCGCCAGTTGCCGCATTTGTGACGGTGACGGTTGCATCGTGTACTCCCAGGTTCTGGACGTCGATGACAGAGCCTTCGATTTTGGCTGTGCTTTGAGCGGCTAGCACGGTGGAAAACAGCGCGATCAGGCAGAGTGCAAAGGCAGACAGACGCATGCGTCTGCTCGGGGAAGAGTAAGTCACCACAGACCTCCAAAGGTGCAACGAATTGAAGCCGGTATTTCGCAGCCTTTGCTGACCCGTGGGAAGAATCCTGTGGGATGAATTCGGCTGCTTGCCCTTGAAATTAACAATTGGATATGACAGGCGAGTTACTGCAATATTGCGGTGAAGTTACAACGATGACGTTTTCTTCAGAATCTTGTTGGACCCAGGCCGCGGATTTCATCCTGCTTGCCGTCGGGTTAAGGTAGGGATATGGCGAAGGAGACGAGTCTGTTTGCGTCACGGCTCAGAATGGAATTGAGGGCACGGAACAGGCTTCATGCGCGCGGCAGGCTGCATGTGGAGAGCCACGGTAATCCGCCGGTCATCGTGTACGCGCCGGAAGAAGACACGCGGCATGGCAACTTCTTTGACGCAGCGTATGCTGCCATTACAGCGCGGCCGGAATGGTCGAGACGCTTCGACAAAATTCATGCGCAGGCACGCTCGCTGCCGAGGGCGGAGAGGAGGTGGCGTGAGCTCGATTCGTCCATGAGCTCGGATGCCCTGTTGATGAATGTGTTCTGCACGCCGGAGGTGACGGGGGCGCTCGAGGTGCACCGCATGTTGGGCGTTGATGCAGAGGAGGTGCCGGAGTTTGGTTGGAGGGCGCGCGTGCCGCTTGCAAATGGCCGATTCGACCGGACGGAAGTGGACATGCACTGGGGCGAATTGCTGGTCGAGGCCAAGCTGACCGAGTCGGATTTTCAGAACTGCCACTCCATGTTGATCGAGCCCTACCGGGATCTTGATGTGGTGTTCGAGCGCGAACTCTTGCCCAGAGTGCAGATTCCGATTGGGAGGCCGAAAGCGTTAGGGGAGTTTCCCGAAGACTACTCTCAGGAGGAAATCATCGTTCCGGCAGACGAATGGCAACCACAGACCTCGGAAATTCAGAGAAAGTTCATTTCTGGATATGCGAGCTATCAGCTCATTCGCAATGTTCTCGCGGCAAACGCGCAGAATGCGAGCTTTTGCGTCATTCACGATGCACGGCGGCCTGATCTGCGCGAGGCCTGGTTCGATGTGATGACCGCCGTAAAGTCCGCTGCGATGCGGGTGCGACTGAAGGTGCTGACGTGGCAGGAGCTTGCTGCCGTGCTTCCGGAAGACCTGCGGGAGTTCCTCCGCGCAAAGTATGGAATTGTGGCTCCCGGCGAGGCGGCGCCGCCGGTTGAAGCAATGAGCGGGCTGTACGCGCTCTGAAACGATGATTCGTGCGCAGTATTGGCAGACCGTCAGTGGGTGACGTCGTCGGGAAGCGGAGCGGGCGCTGGCAAGTCGAAAACTTCGATCGCGCCCGCGTTGAGCACAGCCAGGCGCCTTCCCGAAGGCGAAAGAGCAACGTTTCCGCCGGCATCGAACGTCGGACTGATCGGGGTTTCCATTACGACCTTGCCTGTCGCCAGATCGAAGACCCGCACCACCTGGCCTTTCACCGCTTTCACCCAGGGAATTTGCGAGTCGGCGCCGGGTGGATGCTTAAAGACCACCGTCTCCCGGGCGAAGCGCGAGCCGTCCAGCGAAACGATAAAGAGAGGTGGGACGATTGCGATGGGCGTCTCGATCTGCCAGAGTAATCGGCCGCTGGCAGAGACTCCCATCAGCTTCGGGATGTGCCCTTCAGTGCATCCGGCTACGAGCATTTCCCGGTCTGAAGCGAAGAAAGAAGTGGGGAGACAGGTCGACTCCACATGCCCTAAAACCTGGCTGCCTCCGTTGAAAGTATTCAGCGTGAGAGACCACTGATCGAGTTTCTCGTGGACGGTGTCGAGAAAGCCCTCGGCGTTGATCGACCTTGGAGCAGCGGAGCTGGCATGTCTTGTCGAGAGCACCTGTCCGGATTCGAGCCGGATAAGGCGCTCCGCAATATTCGTGGGATCGGGGTTTGGCCCGAGTTGAGTTCTGAGGGGCAAAACCTTCCTCGTTCCCATGGCGTTGGTGTTGTCGAAGTGCGCGGCCGGATCGACTGAGCTCGCGAGCAAAAAGTTCCCCGAAGGGTCGAGGCGCATGGCAAGAAATCCTCCGGGAAGAGGGGCAAGCGGTTTTGTCTGGAGAGTCGCGTCGCCAGTTTCGAGGCCACCGCGATCGCGCAGAAGGAACTGCCCGTCTCGGGGGAACCAGAGGTAGGGACCGCGATCCTGCAAAGTCCACACAGTCTCGGATTCGACTTTGCCATCCGGTAGCGTCAAGACGACGGCCCGCATTTGGCGCTCAGCAGTGGCTTGGTTCGCGTCGCCTTCCCGCGCAAGCAAGCCAGGTGCGCGAAAGCTGAACAGCAAGTGGTTCTCATCGAGGAAACCGAGGGTGACGAGATTCTGGTTGCGTCCCAGATAGGTGGGCCCCGGGGGACCGTAGCCGAGCGGCGCGGCGGAAATCGAGAACATGGGAGATATGGTTGGGATCGGCGGTAGCTTGTCGGGAGTCTTATGTTTCTTTATGCGCGGAGGGAAGTCACCCGGAAGCATAGGGGGCTGGTTCTGTTCGTTCTGCGCGCGGCTAACCAAGCCCGACCCTACAATCAGGGTCACGAGCACGACCAGTGGGCCGAACCGCCTCAGAAAAGTGATCCGCGATGTCATCATCGAAACCATTTTCGCCGATTCCAACGCGTTTCGGAGCGGATAGAGTTACGACGGCTACCGCGAAGTAACAGCGAGTAAACCAGCGAACGGTTCATAAGGTGGGATGAATTGAGGAAAAGAGAGGTCGAATCGCGTGACCTGCATCACTCCGGCTTAGCCAAAGGAGACCTGAAACTGGTACGTTGAAGCAGAAGGCTCGTTTTCAGAAAATGGCGTCAAATCCTTATTTTTCATTAGCTGTGCTTTTCGTGGCTGCCCTGGGGTTTGGGCTTGCCCCGTTGGGGATGGCCTGGCTTTGGGGAAGGGTGTTTTCGCCGGCGAAACCGAACGCGATCAAAAACGCAATTTACGAGTGCGGCCTAGAGTCCAAAGGTGACGCATGGGTGCAATTCCGGTCTGCCTACTATCTCTATGCCATCATTTTTTTGATTTTCGATGTGGAGGCGGTGTTTCTGCTTCCGTTTGCTGTGGCGTTTACCGGACTTGGCGCGGGGGCATGCCTTGCGATGCTGGTGTTTGTCCTGCTGTTGATCGAAGGATGGGCGTGGGCGTGGGCTAAGGGCATTTTGACTTGGGCGTGAGAAAGGCAGTTCACAGTTCTTAGTTCGCAGTTCTCAGCTGGTTCTTCGAGGATTTTGGAATTTGAGGCGGCGGCAGGTAGAGGGCGCTGAGGTCACTGGCGAACAACAACAACGAACTGTGAACTAAGAACTACCAACTTTGAACTGGAGCAAAGCGACCAATGGCTGTCGAAGAGGGACTGAAGATCGAACTGGGAAAACAGGGCGTATTCGTCACGTCTCTCCAGGAACTCTACAACTGGGGACGACGCAGTTCAGTCTGGCCGATGCAATTTGGGCTGGCTTGCTGCGCAATCGAGATGATCGCGACCACCATGGCTCGCTACGACATGGCGCGCTTCGGGGCTGAAATCTTTCGACCATCGCCGCGTCAGGCCGACATGATGATCATCTCCGGCACGGTGACGAAGAAGATGGCGCCGCAGGTGGTGCGTCTCTATAACCAGATGGCCGAACCGAAATACGTCATTGCGATGGGCGCGTGCGCGATCTCTGGTGGACCTTTCAAACAAGGCTATAACGTGCTCAAGGGCATCGATCGGTACATTCCTGTCGATGTGCACATCCCGGGTTGTCCGCCGCGTCCTGAAGCGTTGTTGCAGGCGCTGATGACTCTACAAAAGAAGATTGATGGGCAGCCGCTGACCGGCGCGGGACGTCCGCGCTTTCTGGATGCCGAGGCGCAGGGTGAGTTTCCGGTTCCGGCGCAGGGCGAGCACGATCTGGTGCCGACCTCGAATGTGGGCGTTTGGCCGGTGCCGCTGGTTGTGAAGTGAAGCAGGCAACAAGGATTCGGGAACAGAGAACAGACGTTGAAAACGGTAGAAGAAATCAAGGCGGCGATTGAAGCGGCGGTGCCGGGAGCCGCGGTGGAAATTTTGCATAACCCTGGATCGAGCGGCCAGCACTCGCTGGTGCTGGGGCAAAAATGGGCCGTCGAGGTGGCGACCTTTCTGCGCGACGACCCGGAGCTTGCCTTGGACTACCTGTCAAACGTGAGCGGAGTTGATTGGCCGGACAGAGAGATCGCGGAAAAAGTTAAAGTGACGCGTCAGGTTGTGAGGACCGTCGATGGCGTGGAGCAGACCGTCGATGAGACGGTGGAAGAAACGCGCAAGCGTGTCGAGCCGGGCCACCTCGAAGCCGTGTACCACTTGTATTCGATGGAGAAGAAGCAGGGGCCGCTGGTCTTCCGTATGCGGACAGGGAACAGGTCGGATAAGGTGGAATTGCCGTCCCTCACGCCGATTTGGCGCGCCGCGGAGTTCCAGGAGCGCGAGATTTTCGATCTTTATGGAATCGTCTTCACCGGACACCCAGACTTGCGACGCATTCTGATGTGGGACGGATTCAAAGACCACCCCATGCGGCGGGATTACGTTGAACCGGATGACTTCGAATACGAGCCGACGGCGCACGACGAGGTGCTGGCCCGGGCGCAGGAGCACAAAAGCGGGGAACAGGGAACAGGGATCAGGGATCAGGAGGCCGCCAAGGCAGCGACTGCGACGGGAGTGGGTCAATGAGCGCGCCGGCGACCGACATTTCCATCAAGCTCGCGCGGCAGGAGGGCTGGAATCGTCCACCGGTAATTGAGCCCGATGGCGAAGGCGAACTGCTTGAGGTCGCGATGGGGCCGCACCACCCGTCGACGCACGGGGTTTTTCGGATGGATGTGGCTCTCGACGGGGAGCGCGTAATCCGGCTGAAGCCCGTCTTCGGCTACTTGCACCGCAATCACGAGAAGATTGCCGAGGGCACGTCCTATCTCGCATCGATGCCGTATACGGATCGGCTGGATTACTTCTGCTCGCTGACCAATAACTGGGCTTACGCGCTGGCAGTGGAAAAGCTCGTGGCGCAGACGGTCCCGGAGCGGGCAGAGTACATGCGCGTGATTCTGGCCGAGCTGACGCGGATACAGAATCATGCTTCGTCGATCGGATTCCTGCTGCAGGAGATGGGCGCTAGCGGCACTCCATTGATGTATGCCTTTCGCGAACGCGAAAAGATTCTGGATTTGTTCGAAGGGTTGACGGGATCGCGCATGATGTGCAATTACATGCGCTTTGGCGGCTGTCGCGTCGATGCCTCGCCCGCGTGGCTGGATGCGACGCGCAAGGTCGTAGCTGGAATTCCCGAATTTGTCGACGAGTTCGAACAATTCCTTCGTACTAACGAGATTTTGATGGCGCGGACCCAGGGCATGGGAATTCTTCGGCCCGAGCTGGCCGTCAACGCCGGAGTGACGGGGCCCATGCTTCGCGCCTCGGGTGTGAATTACGACATCCGCAAAGTGGATCATTACGGAATCTACGACCGCTTCAAGTTTCGCGTGCCGCTTGGCGACCACTGGGATATTTATGACCGCTACATGGTGCGCATGCTCGAGATTCGTGAGTCAATCGGGATTCTGGAGCAGGCGCTGAAAGAGATTCCCGGCGGACCGGTAATGGATCCTAGAGCAAAGATTCGTGGATTCCGTCCGAAGCCGGGCGAGGCGTACGGACGCATTGAAGCGCCGAAGGGCGAGCTGGGGTTCTATCTCATTAGCGACGGCAGCCCGAATCCGTACCGGTATCGGGTGCGGCCGCCAAGCCTTATCAATCTGACGGTTCTTGAAGACATGTGTTTGGGACACAACGTGGCCGATGTTGTGCTGATTTTTGGCAGTGTGGATATTGTGCTGGGGGAAGTGGATCGGTGAAACAGTTCATAGTTCGGAGTTCTTAGTTCGCGGTTGCGAAGTGCTGGTGGTGGTCTGCGAAATTTGAACTAAGAACTCTGAACTTGGAGGAAGCATTGCTGGGTGAAGGCATACTGAAAGGGCTGACGGAGACGGCGAGGAATTTCGCCGGCAGCTTTGTGTCGGCTGAGCGACTGACAACCGTCCAGTATCCGGAGCAGCGAATACCGACGGCCGAAAATGCGCGAGTCTTTCCGTTCCTGGTGTATGACGGCACAGATTGGGAAGCGGGTATGCGTTGCGTGGCTTGCCAGATTTGCGAGAAAGAATGCCCGCCCAAATGCATCTACATCGAAAAGAGCAAAGACAAGAAGCCGGATTTTGTGGGCAAGATGCAGATCTATCCGGCGAAGTTCGACATCGACGTGTCGGTCTGCATGAGCTGCCAGATTTGCGTGGAAGTGTGTCCGTTTGAAGCCATCAAGATGGACACGGAATTCGAATTGAGCACGACGGACCGTTTTGGAGGACTGCTGTACGACCGCAAGCAACTGTCCAGGTCGAATGAGTACTATCACAAGATTCATCCCACGGAAGCTGCCGAGGTAGACGCGCGACTCGCCGAGGAAAAAGCGAAGGCCGAGGCGAAGGTGAAGGCTGCGGCCGAAGCTGCCGCCGCGAAGGCTGCTGCTGGTTTGTCCGTGTCTGCAAAGTCAACTGCTGTTTCAGCTGCAAGCCCGGCTGCGCCCGTTGCCAACCCCGCGGAAGCTGCACCTGCTCCCAAGCCAGACGGAGGCGGAGAGTAAGCGATGTTCGAGAAAGCCGATCAGGTCTTCCTTCTTCTCAGAGATTGGTTAGTGGGATTTCTGCCTCCCGGATGGCGGAGCGCTGCTGGTGTCGTATTGGGCGTCATCGGAATTATCGCCGTGTTTCCGGGGCTTTTTGCAATCACGACGGTGCTCGAGCGCAAGGGACTGGGCCGGATGCAGAATCGCCTCGGTCCCAATCGCGTCGGCCCGTTTGGCATCCTTCAGCCGATCGCCGATGCAATCAAATCGCTGACCAAGGAAGACATCGTGCCGTTGAATGCCGACGCAGTCGTCCACTTTCTTGCGCCGGTATTCTTGGTGGTGGTTGTGTTCATGGGATTTGCCGTGCTCCCTGTCGGCCGCAACATGGTACTGGTGAACATGGATTCGGGCCTGCTTTTTTATTTTGCGATGGGTGCATCGACGGAAGTCTCGATATTCATGGCTGGATGGTCGAGCCGTAACAAGTATTCGCTGCTGGGTGCGATGCGCGCGGTTGCGCAAATGATCAGCTACGAAGTGCCCTTGCTGCTGTCGAGCGTCGTGATCGTCATGATGACCGGGTCCCTTTCGCTGGTGAAGATTGTGGAGGCGCAGAATCAATATTCATGGGGCCTACCGCATTGGTATATCTTCACCCCCTGGGGATGCGCCGCTTTTGTGATGTATGCCGTCGCGGCGACCGCGGAGACCAACCGCTCGCCCTTTGATTTGCCGGAAGGCGAGTCGGAACTCGTCGCTGGATATTTCACCGAGTATTCAGGATTCAAGTTTGCTCTCTTTTTCCTCGGTGAGTATCTGGCCATGTTGTCGATCTCCGGACTGGGAACCACGCTTTTCCTGGGCGGCTGGTCGGCGCCTCTCGCCGTGCTGAACTGGGTTCCCTCATGGATCTGGTTTTTCTCTAAGGTCATGCTGTCGATTTCTGTTTTGATCTGGGTGCGTGGAACCTTGCCTCGGCTTCGGCAAGACCAGCTGATGAACTTCGCGTGGAAGTTCGTGCTGCCGATGACGCTGCTCAATCTGATGGTCGCGGCGTTGTGGCGGTTTATGGGCGACGGCTGGGCACGGTGGGTGATCTGCTCGGCAATTCTGTTGCTTGTTTATGTCGGAGCAGGCCGAGTTGGGATGCGTAGGGAGCATTTTGGGCCAAGGACCTATCGTTATGCGGAGTGATCCTTTTTTCATTTCGCCCAAGGACGAAACGGGACAGCGGCCATGTCCCGAAGGTGCGACATGGCGGGATTTGCATCGAGAAAGGCTCGGGATGCCATGAGCTTTGTATTTTGGTTCCTGGCGGCGATTGCGGTCGCTGGCGCATTGGCGGCGGTGCTACTGAAAAACCTGGTGCATTGCGCCCTTGCGCTGACGGTTGTGTTCACCGGGCTTGCATTGCTCTTTCTTCAGCTCGACGCGCAGTTTGCCGGGTTCGCGCAGATTCTGGTCTATGTTGGGGCGGTCGCGATTCTGGTGGTCTTTGCGATTCTGCTGACGCGCAGTTCGGAGACGCCCAAGGATGGCGGTGTCTTCAGCCGAACATGGATGGCGGGGCTCGTGATCGCCGCGGCGGTTTTCGCGGTGCTTGGCTGGGCGGTGTTGCAGAGTGAAGCCGGATTGCCTCATGAGACGGCTGTTCCGAACGTGACCGTGCAACAGATTGGCAACGCGCTCATGGGACGCTATGTGTTGCCTCTTGAGATTGTGGCATTGCTGCTGACGGCGGCCATGGTCGGCGCAGTGATCGTGGCCATGCACGAAATGGGGGATGCGAAGTGACAGTATTTGCCACGCCTCTCGCAGGATATCTTCTAGTGGCCGCGCTGTTGTTTGCCATTGGTCTGGCGGGAGCGCTGACGCGCCGCAATGCGATCCTGGTGCTGATCGGTATTGAACTGATGCTGAATGCGGCCAATTTGAATCTGATTGCGTTCTGGCGCTACATGCCGCATCCCGAGGCGCTGACGGGGATGATGTTTGCGATTTTTTCCATTGCCGTGGCGGCCGCGGAAGCGGCTGTGGGACTGGGGTTGGTGATTTCAATTCATCGCCACGCAAAGACGGCGGACCTAGACGAGATGAACAGGATGAAAGGGTGAGCCGGTGATTCAAGAGGGATCTGCGTTCACTCCGCAAATTACCGAATCGGCGGCGTCGGGAATTCTTTGGCTGATTCCAGCTTTGCCGATTGTTGCGTCCGGCATGATCGCCTTGATGAAACAGCCGATGCGCAGGCTGTCAGCGACGCTAGCGATTGGTTCGCTGAGCTGTTCGCTGCTGCTGTCTCTGTTTGCCTTCGGCCACGTATTGGTCGGCTGGGCGAGCGGAGCGGCGGTGCGCGAGACCGTCAACTTCACATGGATCCGGGTGGGCGCGGCGCATGTTGATCTTGGTTGGATCCTTGATCCGCTGGCAGCGGTGATGCTGGTGATGGTCTGCTTTGTCGGCCTGCTTATCTTCATCTACTCGACCGGGTACATGGCCCACGATGAGAACTTCACACGCTTCTTTTGCTTCCTCTCGTTGTTTGCAGGAGCGATGCTGGGCGTGGTGATTGCGAATAGTTTGCTGCTCTTGTTTATGTCCTGGGAGTTAGTCGGACTTACTTCCTACTTATTGATTGGTTTTTGGTATCAGAAGCCATCGGCTGCTGCCGCGGCGAAGAAAGCATTCCTGACGACGCGCATCGGCGATGTTTTCTTTCTGCTGGGAATGGTATGGCTATTTGCGCAAACCGGTACGCTTCTGTTCTACAACGCAGGCTCGGGATCGTTGGAGGCACTAAGGATTCGGGGGCTCTTGGCTGCGCCGGCTGGGTTAGGGCTGACGGCCGCAAGTGCGATTGGACTATTGATTTTTGCCGGGGCAGCGGGGAAGAGCGGGCAATTTCCGTTGCATGTGTGGCTGCCCGATGCGATGGAAGGTCCGACGCCGGTGTCGGCGCTGATTCATGCTGCGACCATGGTAGCTGCGGGCGTATACCTCATCGCGCGCGTGTATCCGCTGATGCAGGCGGGCGTGCAGTTGTCGGCCTCCGGAGAAGCGGTTGGTTCGACCGTGGCGTTGACCGTCGTGACTTGGGTGGGCGCTGGGACCGCTGTGTTTGCGGCGCTAATCGCTGTAGCTCAGAACGACATTAAACGCATCCTGGCCTACTCGACCGTATCGCAGCTCGGTTACATGATGGCGGGTCTTGGCATGGGCGGCGCAGCCGTGGGCATGTTTCATCTGATCACGCATGCCTTCTTCAAGTCGCTGTTGTTTATGGGTGCGGGCTCGGTGATTCACGGCTGCCACGAAGAGCAGGACATTCGACGGATGGGTGCGTTGAAGATCGATATGCCCTGGACATTCATCACTTATGCGGTGGGCATGCTGGCACTTTGTGGGTTTCCGCTGTTCTTCTCCGGCTTCTGGAGCAAGGACGGAATCCTTGAAGCCGCGCAGCATTGGAGTGTGGCGAAGACACCTTTTTATCTGCTCGTCTTCGGTGCGCTGCTGACTGCGTTTTACATGACACGGCAGGTGAGCTACGTCTTCTTCGGCAATTACCGCGGCCATAAAGAAGCGCACGAGAGCCCGCCGGTGATGTTGCTGCCGCTCGTAATTTTGGCGTTCTTCGCGATGGCGCTCGGTCTGATCGGCACTCCGGCGTGGCCGTGGTTCCGAGCGTTCCTCGAAGGGCATGCCGCGGGACTCGGATTTGCGGGATTCAACGAGCCTGGATTGCTGGCGATCATGGCCACTTCGTCGATTGTTGTTTTGTTTGGGCTTTTTGTGGCCTGGCGGATTTACGGAAACAAGCCGACGAAGGCGGAAGATCCGGATGCGCTGGAACACGCGATGCCCACGATTTGGACGCTCCTGGAGGGCAAGTTCTACATCGACGAGCTCTATGGCGTGACCGTGATCGCATTTTACGCGTGGTGCGCGCACGTTGCGGATTGGCTGGATCGACGGGTGTGGGGTGGCATCGTGGCCGGCGTGGCGTGGCTCTTCCGCGAAGGTGCCCAGTTGAGCCGGCTGTTCGACGTCAACTGGGTCGACGGCGGCTTTGATAAGGGCTGCGAGGAGCTGGCCAGTGGCGGCGGACTCATGTCGCGGATCGAGAGCGGACGGGTGCAGATTTACCTGCGGCTGCTCGCATTGGCCGTCGTGTTGCTCACTGCGATTTTGATTTGGAGCAGCCGAGGATGAACGGAATTCCTCTGTTGACGCTGTTGACCGTTCTGCCCTTGGTCGGGGCTGCGATTGCGCTGCTGTCAGGCAGACACGCACGCGCCGTGGCGCTCGTGACAACGCTGGCCGCATTGGCACTGGCTCTGCTGGTGTGGACGAAGCTGCCGGCGGACGGATCGATTGGTCTGCTCGAACGCACGGCATGGGAGCCTTCGCTCGGCATCGAATATCACCTGGGCGTTGATGCGCTGGGAGCGCTGATGCTGGTGCTGTCGGCGATTGTGACGCTGATGAGCGTGGATGCAGCGCATCGTGTCCATAAGCAGCCAGGCCTCTATTTCGCGCTGGTGCTGATGTTGGAGTCAGGGCTATTCGGCTCGTTCACGGCGCTGAATTTTTTCCATTGGTTTTTGTTTTGGGAACTCAGTTTGATTCCAGCATTTTTCCTGATCAAACTGTGGGGCGGAGCCAAGCGCGGACCGGCTGCGACACAGTTCTTCGTCTACACAATGGCGGGAAGCGTCGCCCTGCTGCTTTCGTTCCTGGCAGTATTTCTGGCCACCGGAAACATGGATTTCGGACAGCTTGGCGCGCTGGCAGCCTCGGGTTCGCTTGAAAAAATGGTGACGGCTCACTTGGGCCCGGTGATGATGGGTCTTGCCATCGGCGTGCTTGCCGGTTTCGCGGTCAAGGTGCCCATGGCTCCATTCCACACATGGTTGCCTGCAGCCTATTCTGAGGCGCCTTCGCCAGTGACGATGCTGCTGACAGGAGCAATGTCGAAGATGGGCGTGTACGGTCTGCTGCGTATTGCGCTGCCAATATTCGGACATCAGATTGCGCAGATTCGGACGCCACTGTTGGTGCTGGCAGTCGTAACGGTAGTGATGGGAGCGTGGGCAGCAGCGGCACAAAAAGATCTGAAGCGCGTCTTCGCGTATTCGTCGGTGAATCACCTCGGCTATTGCTTGTTGGGCATTTTCGCGCTCGCGGTTCCAGCGTCGGGCTTGGCGACGCAGACGAGTCAGGCGGCGGCACTGAACGGCGTGATCCTGCAGATGTTCAATCATGGCATTACAGCGGCGGCTCTCTTCTGGTTTATCGCGATGATGCAGGAACGCAGCGGCGGTGAACGCTGGATCGACCACTTTGGCGGCTTGCGCAAACCAGCGCCAGTATTGGCTGGAATGATGGGCATCGTGCTGTTCTCGTCGCTTGGGCTCCCCGGGCTGAATGGGTTTGTCGGCGAGTTTCTGATCTTCCGTGGAGTTTTTCCCCTGTCCTGGATCGCAGCGACAGTATCGATTCTCGGGTTGCTCGTGACAGCGGCCGTGATTCTGACTGTCATCCAAAAAGTGTTCACCGGGCCCGTGCTGGAGAAGTGGGCGAGCTTTCCTGATATGCATGGCGGTGAGCGGCTGGCGATGGCGCCCGTAATTGGCTTGATGTTCCTGCTTGGGCTGCTGCCGCAACTTGTGGTGGACAGCATCAACCCAACGGTGATGAATCTGCTGGCGCACTGGAGATTTTGAGAATCATGCTTGCCTGGACGATCTATCTCTCGTTTGCCGGTGCGCTGCTTGAGGCGTTGCTGCCGAAGGATAAGCCCGCTTTGGCGCGATGGTCTGCTTTGGCGATCGCTTTGGCGGGGTGCGGTTTGGCGGTGCTCGGATTTGCGGCGGGAGTGGGGCACGGCCGCGGGGTGATTGCCGATGTGCCGTGGGTGCCGTCGATGGGAATTCGCTTCACGTTGGCTGCCGACGGCATCAGTTTGGTACTGGTTCTGCTCACCGGATTGGCTGCCGTGGCGGGCGTTCTCTTCAGTTGGAACATCGAACTGCGGACGAATGAGTTCTTCGCGTTTTATCTGGCGCTGATCGGCGGCGTCTACGGGGTGTTTCTCAGCTACGACCTGTTCCTGCTCTTTGTGTTTTACGAAATTGCGATTGTTCCGAAGTACTTTCTCATTTCAATTTGGGGATCGACGCGTCGCGAATACGGCGCAATGAAGCTGGCGCTCTACTCTTTCGTCGGTTCGGCGATGGTGCTGATTGGGCTTCTCGCCGCGTATTCGTCCTCGGGAAGCAGATCTACGGGCCTCGTTCAACTAGCTCATGCCGGGCTTCCGGTCAGTTTCCAGATGTGGGCATTTCCATTGGTGTTTGTCGGATTCGGAATTCTGGCCGGCATGTGGCCCTTCCACACCTGGGCGCCGACGGGACACGTCGCCGCGCCTACCGCGGCATCGATGCTGCTGGCCGGCGTGGTGATGAAGCTGGGCGCGTATGGCTGCCTTCGCGTTGCGATGGGCTTGTTCCCACATGGAATGGATCCGTGGGGATTCTCGTACCTCGGGATCGGGTCTTGGCGCGATGTATTCGCTCTGCTGGCGGTGATCGGGATTGTCTACGGTGCGCTGGTGGCGCTGGTGCAGAGCGATTTCAAGTTTGTGATCGGCTACTCCAGCGTGAGCCACATGGGATTTGTGCTGCTTGGATTGATGACACTGAATCAGATCGGCATGACCGGCGCTGTGTTGCAGATGTTCTCACATGGCATCATCGCAGGCCTGCTGTTCGCGATTGTGGGGCGCATTGTGTACGAGCGTACGCACACGCGGCAATTGGCTGAGATCGAAGGCATGCATTTGTCGAAGCGCCTGCCCTTTGCGGCTTGGGCGTTTGTGATTGCGGGCGTCGCTTCGATGGGGCTGCCGGGATTCTCGGGTTTTATCGCAGAGTTTCAAGTGCTGGTTGGTTCGTGGAGCGCGAATCCCTGGTGGACGGGCGCGGCAGGCGTGGGCATCGTGGTGGGCGTGGCCTACACGTGGCGTGCACTGCAACTGGCGTTCTTTAGCGACGCGCATCCGGTGGCGCACATTCACGAGCATGGGCACGAGCTGGCTGCGATTACATGGCCCGAAGTGGCCGGCGTTTCAATGCTGGTTGCGGTCAGTCTTGCGGTGGGACTGTATCCGAAGATGCTGCTCGACGCAATTGAGCCGGCGGTGAAAGCGATGCTTGCAGGAGGGGGACAATGAACTACGCAGACCTCCTCCGCGTGACGTTGCCCGAAACGGCTCTTGAAGTGACGGCGCTGATCGTGCTCATTGTCGATCTTGGTGTCTTGCGCGGACGCACGCTGCGGTTGCGCGTGGTGGCGGCGGTGCTGCTGGGCATGTTTGGCTGCGGCGTGGCGCTTATGACGATTCCTTTGCAGGCGCAGGGTGGCTTGAACTTTCCAGGCACCGACCAGCTCCTGCTTGCGGCGGGCGGCTCCGCGACGGTTGCGCAAGTTGGAATTCTGGCATTGACGGTGTTGACACTGCTTCTGGTGTTCGATTCCACATTCACGCGCAATGTGGGAGAGTTCGTGGCTGTCCTGCTTATGGCTGCGACGGGCGGGTTGCTGATTGCCGCGGCGCAGGATCTGCTGGTGATTTTTATTGGACTTGAGTTGCTGAGCCTGGGACTTTACATTCTGACCGCGTTTGCGAAGAAGTCTGGTAAAAGCGCCGAAGCCGCGATGAAGTATTACTTGTTTGGCGGGATGTCGGCGGCGTTTCTTCTGTTCGGCTTCAGTTATCTCTATGGGGTCACCGGATCAACGAACCTGCACCAGATCATGCAGGCGATGTATGGTTCGAATGCGATCAATGCGACTCCGCTCCTCACAGTTGCGTTGGTTATGGTTGCGGCCGGACTTGGATTCAAAGTGGCGGCTGTTCCTTTTCACTTCTGGGCTCCGGATGCATATGAGGGCGCGCCCGCACCGGCGGCGGCGTTCATCGCGTCCGTGTCGAAGGTGGCGAGCTTTGCGCTGCTGATTTCGATTGGGACGGCGGCGCTGCATGTTTTTGGCGATGCGCACGTCGTGCGTTTCATGGTTATAACCGCGGATGACCACTTTCCGAAGTACCTCGGGTTCGCGACACCGTGGTCGTTTGCTCTCACCATCCTTGCCGTCGCGTCCATGGTTCTGGGAAATCTTGCAGCGTTGGCGCAGCGCAGTGTGCGGCGGTTATTGGCCTATTCGGCGATTGCCCATGCCGGCTACATTTTGCTCGCGCTGGCGTACTTTTCGCGGACTCCTGTCAGCGCGCAGGCTGTGATGTATTACATCCTCACCTATGGGCTGACGACCATCGGCGCCTTTGGCGTGGTTGGGGCCGTGGAGCGGGCGAGTGGCAGCGACCAGATGGAGGCGTTCGCGGGTCTGCATCGACGCAATCCTGTTCTTGCGGCCATTCTGCTGGTGCTGTTTCTTTCGCTGGCTGGAATTCCGCCGCTGGTGGGATTCTGGGCCAAGTTCAATTTATTTGCGGCTGTTCTCGGCGTTTCAAAGGGCGCCGTGCCGTTCGCTCTTGTGGCGCTGGCCATCGCCATGAGTGCGGTGTCGCTCTATTACTATCTGCAAGTGCTGAAGCGCGCTTACGTGACGCCGGCGCTGGATGATTCAAAGATCCCCGTGCACCCGGTCACGATGACCGCGCTGATTTTCATTGCGCTGTGGGCGGTGATGATGGGCGTCTTTCCGGCGATTCTGCAAGTGTGGATGCAGAGTTTCTACGCTGCGATGTAGTTTGACCCCTCCCACCCCGGTATCTGGGCGAAAATTCCTCATTCTGCTGGGTTTGCCGAAGGGGATCTGTCGCCAAATTAATGTCGCCAAAGGAGTTAGCCACAGATTCCTCTGCTGAAAGGACTTAGAGCGCGTTCCTGAATGCCTGAATGGACCGCGAGCGGCTGACATGTGGTCTGACTCTATTTTGGCGCAAGAGGAGAAAAAATACGCAATGGACCTTGCGGGTCTCCGATCAAAACCCGTGGCCCTTCGCCCTCGCGGGTAATTGTCAACGAGACTGTCGCTTCTGGGGTGGCCACGATCTGGCCGGAGCCAATGCATCGCGCTATTCCAAAGCCACTCAGCGCCGGATCTGACCCTCCCTGTCCACCACAAAAAGAGCTTTTGGAAAGAGCAACCCTTCTGGAGTGACCGCCATTTCGCCTGCTCCCTCGGCAGTGCCGGGTGCTATGACAATTCAAAACCAGCTCTGAGACTAGAGAACCGATGTTTACATCCGCTTCACTGAAAAGAACGGTCTTTTTTCAAGCTATAAAGCTTTGACAGCGGGCCAGGTTCTGCACTCTCTCAACCGGCGGCGAGTAACCAATTAATGCTGTTACGTTCGCCCACTTTATCCCTATTCCTGACGCTTCTTGCGCTGAATTTCTCCACCTAAACCACTGATTTATTGCAGAGTAATGTCTAGAAACTACTGATTAATATACAGAAATTAAATTCAATCATTAGTAACCACTATATAACACTTTAGTGACATATATCACGACCCAAAATGGCAGTCGCGGTCCACCCTTGGATAAATCCTCCCGCCCTCGTGACCCCGGGAAATAGGCCCCGAGGAACAGATGTTGAGGAGGGTTTGCTGAGGTGATCCGAGTGTTCCAGATTCAAGTTCAACGAGTTCTTAAAAGCGAGCAAATCAATCGCAACCCATCCAGTTTTCTGCAACGGCTCCACAAGATCCAGCTTTTATATTTCCTTTTAGCATCGGTAGTTCTTAGCGGCTCCATTGCTCTTTCAGGTTGTGGCGGGCTAACTCCGAACAGTGCGTCCCCGGGCGCGGGAAGCTTGACTGCGTCGCCAACCACGGTCGCGTTCGGTTCGGTCACGGTTGGCAGCCCTGCCACAAGCCATATCTCACTTGTGAACTCAAGCTCCGGCCCCGTGGTGATCTCTCAGCTTACGGTCAGCAGCAAGTCATTTTCTTACGATGGCTTAGGTACGCTGCCGTTTACACTGGCCGCGAACAGCACTGCCACGCTCAACGTCCACTTCGGACCTTCCACCGCGGGCGCCGCTTCAGCCGAGTTGGTCATCGCGAGCATCTCGCCAGGCAGTACATCCACCACAGTCCAAATGACTGGTACAGGCGTTGCGACAGCGCCGCCGGCAGCCGGGGCGGGCCTGACGGTCAGCTCGAGGACTGTCGCCTTCGGCAGCGTCGCAGTCGGCACACCATCCATCCAGCCTGTTACCTTGACGTCCAGCGGCACGGCAGCCGTCATCGTGAGCGGAGGCACTTTGTCCGGAACCGGTTTCACCATGTCCGGCGTCACCTTCCCGCTTACGCTTAACGCGGGTCAGACCGCGACACTCAACCTCCAATTCGATCCGGCGGCCGCAGGTGCGGCAACAGGTAATCTTACCCTTACCAGCGACGCGGAGGCGAGCCCATCCGACATAGTCCAAATGACCGGAACTGGCGTTGCGGCAGCCCCGCCGGCAGCTGGGGCGGGCCTGACGGTCAGCTCCAGCACAGTGGCTTTCGGCAGCGTCGCAGTCGGCACCCCGTCGACCCAGTCTCTGACCTTGACGTCCAGCGGCACAACAGCCCTCATCGTGAGTGGGGCTACTTTGTCCGGAGCCGGTTTCACCATGTCCGGCGCCACCTTCCCGCTTACGCTGAACGCCGGTCAGACTGCGACACTCAGCCTGCAATTCGACCCGACGGCCACCGGTGCGGCAACAGGCACTCTGACCATTAGCAGCGACGCACCCTCGAATAGCACTGCAATTGCCGCCCTTAGCGGAACTGGCGTGCCACTCGCGGTCGATCTGAGCTGGACTGCTCCTTCCGACTCTACGATTGCCGGATTTAATATTTACCGGGCTGCGGGGAGCAGTTCCTCCTATTCACGATTGAATACTTCCGTGAGTTCGCCCGTGTCGTATACGGATTCGACGGTCCAGGCCGGAATAACTTATGAATACTACGTAACGACGGTGGATTCTTCCGGGGCGGAGAGTGTTCCATCAAATACGGCATCAGTCGTTGTTCCGTAGGAATTAACATTCGTCTCTTGGCCTGAGGGTCAGGGATGAATGCGGGTTCGGGCATAATACGTTCGGAACTCTGTCAGTGAGTGCGCCGGTTCCACAGAAGGTATTTTCGTCGATTTGGGCAGTTAAGTCAGAGGTATCGCATCGAGAGGATCTTTGGAGCTCAGAAACTCCTCGGCGGACGAATGCCCGACGAGGGGGCCCGTGGAAAATTGATCTTTTGGGCGAGAGCTTGATAACGCGGATCGTCTTTCAGGGAGAGCAAATCGAGCTCAGACAGGATGGCGAGCACGTCGATATTCTTCCGCATGTAGGCGTCCTCCATGACATCGAGCGCTTCCCGCCTTTTTCCCATAAGCAGGCAGACCCTTGCAAGCAGTTGTGCGTGCAAATGACCCGCCGCGTAATAGTGCTTTTCTTTTGTGTAGAGGGCTTGCAACAGGCCGCGACTACCGCCTCGTTCGTAGCCGGCACGAGACGACGCGATCGTGTCGAGGAGCGCGGCATCGTCGCTGGATTGCGCCGCAAGCTGCCCTTCGGAAAGGAAAGAGGGGTAGTCGCGCAAATCGAGACCGATTTGCATCAGATAGGAGTGCGGCGAATAAAACTCCGGAGCGGACCGCTCGACCTCTTTGAGTAGCTCGATCCCCTCACGAACATGGTTCGCGTTGTAAAGCATCCAACCTTTATCGGCCAACGTGGCATGCGAGGTTGGATCGAGTTCCTGCGCCTTGTCCATCTGCGCCAGAGCCTCCGGAAATCGGCCGCCGACGCACAGCGCATTTGCGAACCAGCGGCGAGCCTGCGGGTCTTTCGGATCGAGCGCAATGGCTCGGCGGAATTCCGCTTCCGCACCAGCAAAATCCCAGACGCCGTACATCTCCGCAAACGCCAAGGCCCGATGAGCCTCGGCTAGTGAATCATCGAGTGCCACAGCTTTTTTTGCGGCTGCGATCGCGCGCGGGAACGCGTCGCTGTCGGCATCCGTCGAATACTCCCGCAGCAGGTCGTATGTGTCCGCCAGGCCCGCATAGGCACGGGCATCGCCTGGATTGTGGACGATGGCTTGTGTGAACAGGTCAAGAGCCCGGTGCAAGCTCGCCGGAGTTCGTTGATTCCATTCGTAGCGGCCGCGAAGGTAAAAGTCGTCCGCCGCGTTCCGCTCCGCTTCCGATACCGCCAGAGGCTCAACTGCCTTCGCATGGGCCGCAAGAAGGTTGCGCAAGGTCCTGGCAAGAGGTACGGCTCGCAATCGAACCGCAACATCCAGGGTTACAGCTGCCAAAAGAAGAGCGAAGCCGGCGAGCAGCCATTTTCGCCGCAAAAGGGGCCGCGGGCGAGCCGTCGGCAGCACCGCGATGGGAGCTCCCAGCGGGTCGATCGGGGCCGGAATCTGATCGGGGATCGGAACTGGAATCAGGTCGGGGGCAGGCAGCGGCTGACCAGTCTGCTCAGCCTGGTCTTCTGTCTCCGCGTCTGCGTTCTCGAGCCAGCGGTCAAGTTCGTTCGAGTACGCATACACCGACGCCTTTGCGGTTCCCGGCACGCGGTGTACAGGGAGGCCGCGGTCTCTTCCCCAACGCTTGACCGTCCGGTCCGTCTTGCCAAGATACGCAGCAATATCCTTCCACCCGGCAAGCCGGGGACCCCGATCCGCGGTCGGGGAGATTTCCGAAGTATTTGCGCGCGACAAGTGCATAAAGAGCTTTACCCTATTTGTCCCTCGTGCGACACCACATGTCCCTTTATCAGCAACGATTGAGCCCTCATGATAGCACTGGTAGTTTGCTGTAACACCACGCGCAATTGTCCTCCCCCCACATAGGTTTTGAGGGCACGTCGGGTTGTTCCCCCACCAACGACGGACAGCGAGTTAAGTGGTCTTTTATCAGGGGCGATTTGGGATGCGGCGTTCGTCATTGAATGCACAGGCTTTCCCGCCAGTAACTTGTGCTGCAGGGCTGCGCGCAGCGTCGATTCGCACTGCCTGGCTCCAGGGGCCGCGCCAGATTCCGTTTCAGGCGACCGCCGCGCTGCTTGGGTTTGCTGGCCTCGCAGAAGGAATGCTTCTGAAAATGACAGCTACTTTGCTGCACAGCTTCGTCGCTGACAGCAGCGAGGGGAATGGTCCGGAGTGCCTCTTGTCAAGGGCGCTCCCGGTTCTGAACGATGCCGCAACTTTAAGGCGAGGGAGCCGGAATGAGTAGGAATGAATGCCCCGCAGGTTGTGGGTCCAGGGCGGGTGAGAGCCTTCGCCATGTGAGTCCCTCTGAATTGAGGCTCACACCGCTGATTTTGACTGCTTCAAGATTGCAGGAAGAAGATCAGCTCCTGTTGTGTAATGCCTGTGGCCGCGTCGTTCGCCGCTCGTTTGACTCGTACATTCTGCGTTTTCATCTGCAGTCCCTTGGGACCTACCATGCGCATCAAGATCAGTTTGAACCGGGACGATGGCTGCAGAGCGAGATGGAGCGTCTGACCAGGGTTTCTCCCCCAAACGCCGCACACCCAGACGCCGCACGAGGATAGCTGGAAGCAATTGTCGTGCTTACGATCTGGGCCGCAATACGACGGGATCTGTGTGTTCCAGCCGGTCGAGTGATCGGGTGTTTTCCCAGCGATACTGTAGGTGTGGATGCGAGCTTCCACGCGGGGATGTAGGCCTACCCCTCCCCCTCTTTTTCAGGGAAATATCTCATTCTATTGGGTTTAGGAAATCAATAACTTACGATAAACCATTTCGAATGAATGGGTTGTGGCTAAATATCTCTGCCGGTTTAACTTAGAGCTCGCCGGTGGGTGGTGGTGAAGATATGCGCAGAGTCGTCTCAGCGTTGGGGTTAGGTGCGGCTTCTTGTCGCTTGCACTTAGCTCCCGGCTGTTGGTCTAGTACTACTGGCATGGTCCGCCGCCTAAGCCGCCCCGAGGGTGTAGAGGTAAGCACAGGAGGTGTTCCATGGAGATTCGCACCATTGGTATCGATTTAGGGA
>Ga0302324_100007204_pt1 | contig 23742 bp, 21 predicted proteins | sample Palsa_T0_1_FD_201949 | JGI IMG/M metagenome (GOLD analysis project Ga0302324, IMG submission 201949) | Peat permafrost microbial communities from Stordalen Mire near Abisko, Sweden - Palsa_T0_1 | ecosystem: Environmental > Terrestrial > Soil > Palsa > Peat permafrost | place: Sweden: Abisko... | reverse complement strand
CAGTGGAAAGGAAGCGGCCCCTGCGGCGGGCGAATTTCACCCACCACGCTCCCAAAGGTGCGGCCTGCAAATACGACGGCACGTAGCAAAGCCAGGCGACGGCAAACAGCGGCAGCAACTTTCGGTGAAGCGCGGCTTCTATCGCCGAGCAGGCGACGAGCAGAATGCCCGGGGTACGGGACCATCCTACGGACCATGCGGAATAAACAGCGATGAGCAGAACCGCAACAAAAGCCGCGGTCCAGGCGCTGCCAAGGGTGTAGATCGGGCCCCACTCTGGGGCAAAGGGGCGGGGCATCGAGAGCGCCCGCTGCAGGTAACTGAAATAACGGATGCCGTAAGGATTGACAAAGATCTCGACGGACATCCCGATCAGCAGGAGCAATAGATGGCTGAAGGGCTTGTTGCGAAGGCGGTTCTCGAGCGCCTGCACTGCGGTGAAGCCGAGCGCGACAACGAAGCCAGCGTGCAGATTCACCCAGAAGGGGAAGATCGCGAGCGCAGCAATCATCCAGGCGCGAGACCCTCGAAGATCCCGATCCAAAAACCATAGCCAGAGCGCGATCAGAAAAAAAGAGTAGGCCTGCGCCCGGATCGTGGCAAAGAAACCCAGGTACGCGAGGAAAATAGCCAAGGGTGTGCATACGATCAAAATACGAAAGTCACCGCCGCGCGCTTCAGAACAACGCAGGCACAAGAATCCGGTACCGAGCGCAGTGAGGAATTTCAACGATACAATCGCGCGCGATCCCAACCACGCGGTGGAGAAATAGACGATCACTCCCGCGCCCCATTCGTGATCGATCCAAGGGAGGGTCGGGGTGTAGGCGTAGGGGTCGGCTTTAAGGAGGTGTCCAGCCGACAGGCTCTCGCGAATCAGGGCCATCTGATGCCAAATGTCGATGTCGACGAAATTGTAGGCGATGAACTGAAACAGAAGCGCGGCGCATCCCACGAACGTCGCCCAACGCAGCAAGTAGTCGTCATTTTCCTGTTCCTGCGTAGGCGCACCTCGGCCGGGGATAAGTAAAGCCGCGGGGCGTGATTCCGCGAGTTGGCTGCCCCCGGCAATGGCATAGGCTGCACCACCTATGCGCTTCTTGGCAAGCGTGAGCATATCGAGCGTTGCTGAAGCCCTGACCTCCAGCCCCCGACCTTAGCCAAAGAAGCGCATTATGCCGGTGGGCAGCAGGTCGGGCGTGAGAAAGTGCGGCCTCTTGCCGGCTGAAGAAGCCAGCGCCTCGGCCGCCAGATATCCGCTGCGCACTGCGCCTTCCATGGTGGCGGGCCAGCCGGTGGCGGTCCAGTCGCCGGCGAGGAAGACGCGGGGCCATGCGGTGGTTTGTTGCGGACGGAAGGCGTCGATGCCGGGACGCGGCGAGTAGGTGGCGTAGACCTCCTTGATGACGGTGGACTTTAGGAGTGTGGCGTCGCGTGCCGCGGGAAAAAACTCGCGGACTTCTTTCAGCGCGAGCTCGACAATTTCGGCGCGCGATTTGTCGATGAGGCTCTTCGAGGCGCTGACGACGAGCTCGATGTAGCTGCCGGTGGCCTCAGAGGCTGAAGCCGGGTTCTCAATCGGCGTCTCTATGGCACCCTTCGGCGTGCTTCGCTTGCTCAGGGCAGGCTCAGTGCTGGAGTCGCGCCCTTCCCGATTCTTGTCCAGCAAGCGCGATTTGTGAAACATCCATTGGATGGTTCGGTCGAGCAGGACGGCGTGATCGAGATCGCTGATCTGGCGGTCGAACCAGAGGTGAATGCCGGTAATGGGACAGGGTTCGAAGTGGGTCAGGTTTTCGCGCAGCGGCAGAGCTTCAGGAGTCGTGGGCAGGACACGATCGAGACCCTCGAAGGGCAGGGCGAGAATGAGATAGTCAAAGTTTTCTACCGCTGCGCTGGTGCGAATGCGCACTTGCGAAGGCTCGGGAAAGAAGGTTTCCAGCGAGGCGCGAAGACGAATTTCGCCGCCGCGGGCGCGGATGTAATCCCCGGCGCGATTGTAGAGGTCGGTCAGCGGGATGGTGGGCACGCCCATGTGGCGGGCGGCGGGAGATTTCATCGACTCGCGGACGACCTGCGCCGCGGAGGGAATCGAGATCAGGTCGAGATCTTCGCTGAGTGCGCTGACCAGAATCGGCTTCCAGAAGCGCTGGATTGCATTCTCGGTTTGACCGTGGCGCAGGAGCCAGTGTTGAAATGATTGCCCCGTATCTGGTTGCTGCTTCAGTGTGAGCGCGGCGATAGCGCGGGAGATCGCGAATTTATCTTTCGCATTCAGGAATGGAAAGCGCAAGAACGACGGGGCGGTGTGCAAGGGTGCGGGCAGCGACGAGCCGTGCATTACGCTCGCGCGTCCGCCGGGCTCGATGAACGTCATCTCGTCGTACCAGCGGATTTGGTCCTCGCCTCCGATGCGGCGGTAGAACTCGACGAGGTTGGTGCAGACGCGAAAGAGGACATGCTGGCAGTTGTCTACGACTTCGCCGGTCCCGGGGTGTTCGTAGGAGGAAGCGCGTCCGCCGAGGTAGGGACGGCGCTCGAAGAGCGTTACGCGAAAGCCGGAGTCGGCGAGAGCGCAGGCAGCGGCGAGTCCGGCGAGGCCGCCGCCGGCAATGGCTACGGTAGGGTGGGTGGAGTTTGCAGTCATGCGGCCGAACTATAGAACAAACAGCAAAACAAACAGCAGGATCCTCACCGGGCGTTCCGCCCAGTTCGGAATGACAAAGCTATGTATAGGATTCACGTAATACGCTGCAGAAAGCCTTTCCCTAGGACGCGGAGTTTTTCGCTGACCGTGAGGCTTACTTTGCCGCTGAAGACGTCGTACTGGCGCTCGGCGATTTTTTCGAGGAGCTTGCGGTAGATGTTCACCAGAACCCAGAGCGCGGGTTGGCTGTCTTCCGAGATGTAGGGGATGAGCTGCTCGCCGGCCTGATAAAACTCGCGGGCGCGGGCGGCTTCGAGCTCAAGCAGAGGACGGAGGCGGGCGGCGTCTGGGGTTGCGAGCAGATCAGCGGCTGAGAGTCCGAACTTCGCCAGATCTTCTTGGGGCAAATATACGCGACCCATGGCGGCGTCTTCTTTCACGTCGCGAATAATATTTGTAAGCTGGAAGGCGAGGCCGCACCGCTCGGCCAGCGGTTCAGCTGCGGGATCGCGATAACCGAAGATGTGGATGCAGACGAGACCGACCACGGAGGCCACGCGATAGCAATACAGTTTGAGATCGTCGAAGGTCTGGTACTGGACGGTGGGCGCTGGGTGGGCTGGGTTCGCGGAGTCCGGGGGCGGTGAGCTGGGATCGACTACATCCATGGCTGTGCCCAGCGCGAGTTCGTCGAGCAGGCCGGCGGGGATGGTGTATCTGCGTTGGGTGTCGGTGAGGGCAAGCAGAATTGGATCGTCGCTTGGCTCACCCTGCTGAGCGCGGTGCAAAGCATCGAGCCAGGAGTCCAGCTTGAAGCGGCGCTCCTGCAGGCTCAGGGTGGCGTCGTCAGCAATATCGTCGCAGCGGCGCATGAAGGCATAGACGGCGCAGAGCGCCTGCCTTTTGCGCTTGGGCAACACGAGAAAGGCATAGTAGAAATTCTTGGCGTTGCTGCGGGTGATGCCGCGGCAGACGGAATAGGCGATGGTGAGCTGGGCGGGAGCAGGAGTCCACGGGATCAGCACCTGCTGGGCTCCTGCACTCATAAGAGCTTCCCTAGGGCGGCACGCGCGACCAGAGCGAGCTTGCGCGGTTTGGAGATTACGGGGCGGCGTCCGAGGACGGCGTAACCCTGGCGTTCGATGGCGCGAAGAATTTCCTGGCCGCCGCGAGTGAAGAGTTCGAGGTCGACCGCGAGTTCCTTGTTTACTTTACTTACCAGCGGGAGACCGCGTTCGAACCATTCTCTGGCGCGCTCGACTTCGAACTTCATCATCTCGCAGAATGCAGGCGTGTTGCGCTTCTGGTCGAGGTTTGGTTCAGTTACTCCGTAATGCCGCAAATCTTCCAGCGGCAAGTAGATTCGGCCCTTGGCGTAGTCGACGCTGACGTCCTGCCAGAAGTTTGCCAGTTGCAGCGCGGTGCAGGTGTAATCCGAGAGCTGCTGGCGCTCAGGGTCCTGATAGCCGCACAGGTAGAGGACGAGATGGCCGACGGGATTCGCCGAGTAGCGGCAGTAAGCCAGCACATCGTTGAACGTTTCAAAGCGGATGACGGTCTGGTCCTGGCGGAAGGCGATGAGAAGATCGGAGAATTCGTGCTTTGGAATTGCGAAGTTCTTTACCGTCTCAGCCAGCGCGACGAAGACGGGATGGCGTGGAGCGCCGGCGTAGCAGGCGTCGAGTTCGGCTTGCCATTCGTCGAGCAACGCCAGGGCGGCTGCCGGATCGCCCACTTCGTCGCCGAGATCATCGGAGATGCGGCAGTAGGCGTAGACGTTGAAGAAATCCTGACGCAGAGGTTTGGGCAAGAACCAGGTTGCGACCGAGAAGTTCTCGTAATGGCTGCGCGCCAGGCGGCGGCAGTATTCACGAGCCTCTTGGAGTGAGGGCGCGGAGCGAGGGATGGCATAGGCGGCGGGCAGGCGGGACCAGGCGACGCTGGAGCGGGCGGCGAACGGCGAATTGGTGGTAGCAGAAGTCATTCAGATTGCTCGAGGCAAGCTTACCCAGCGGCTGAAGCCGCATCGATTCTGCAACGCTGACGGCACGAGTGAACTCGTGCCCTTCCCGAACTATCCTTTTATCGCAGCGCTGAAGCGCTACGTCACCCAAAACCATCAGTGGCCGGGAATGATGGCCGTCTTGATGTCGCCGCCGCGGTTCAGCATGTGGCGGAGCACCTTCTGCAGGCTCGAGAGCGGAGCTTCGCCCGTGATGTAATCTGTGGGGCGAATCTTTTTGGCGGCGATCAAGCCAAAGGCGCGGCGCACGGTTTCCGGCGTGTGATGGAACGTAGCCTTGAGCGTAATCTCGGAATAGTGCAGGCGATTGGTATCGAGCTGCACTTTGCTGCCGCTGGAGCATCCGCCGAAGAAATTTACGGTGCCGCCTTTGCGCACCATCTCGATAGCCCACTCCCAGGCTTCGGGGCGGCCGACGGCTTCGATGACCACGTCGCAGCCGCGCTTCTGCGGAGTCAGAGCATGCACCGCCTGAACAACATTTTGAACCTTGGTGATCTGAACAATTTCGTGCGCGCCCATGTGCTTGGCGGCGACGACTTGTTCGTCGCGCTTGACTACTGAGATGACGTTGCAACCGATGGCTCGGGCCACCTGGACGAACATCAGGCCAATGGGGCCGCCGCCGATGATGGTGACGGTATCGCCGATTTCTACACCGGTTTCGTGCAGGCCACGCAGCACGCAGGCCAGAGGCTCGGTCATGGCGGCATCTTCAAAGCTGACGCCCGAGGGGATGACGAGCATGTTGGCTTCGACGATGCGGCGCGGAACGCGGATGTATTCCGCATAGGCACCATTGTTAAACAGGAGGTCTTCGCAGAGATTCTCCTGGTGCTTGGAGCAGTAAAAGCACATCTGGCAGGGGGCGGAATTGAGCGCGACCACGCGCATGCCCTTCTTGAAGCTGAGGACGCCTTCGCCGACCTCCTCGATGACTCCGGCGAGTTCGTGGCCGAAGAGCGCGGGGGGAACGATCATGCGGGCGTGGTAGCCGCGCTGATAAACTTTGAGATCGGTGCCGCAGGTGAGCGCCACCTGCACCTTGACCAGAACCTCGCCCTTTTCGACGCGAGGGATGGGTACTCTTTCAATCTTGAGATCTTCTTTGCCGTACAGGACGGCAGCCGTCATTTTTCCATTCACTGATTGCTTCCTTAGCCTCAGGGGCTAAAGCCCCGACTGCTGGAGGCCCTTGATGGCGCGGCTAAAGCCGCGCCCTTTCAAAACCTATAACGCTGCGGTCCCGGGTTGAATCACGATCTTCATCGATGCCGGCTGTGGATGGGCGGCGAGTTCTAAGGCCCGCGCGCTTTCCTGCAGCGGAAACCGATGGCTGATCAACTGCTCCAGATCCATTTCGCGATTCATCACAAAACGAACCGATTCTTCCTGCAAATCCACCGACGCGCTGTAAGAGCCCACCAACGCCTTTTCATCGACGCAAATCGCAGCCGGATCAACGACAGCATCTCCGCGCTGGGTTTGCGCAAACAACAAAACCCGGCCGCCGGGACGGGCCGCATCCATTGCTGGACGAATAAGGCCGTTGCTGCCCACCGCCAAGACTACGGCGTCAGCACCCCGCCCTTCTGTCCGCTCCCGTACAGAGGCTGCCGCGTCATTTTTCGACGCGTCGATCAACTGCTCGAATCCAAGGCTTTTACTTATTCTAAGCCTCTCGGGATACAAATCGGAAGTAATAACCGTGGCCCCTGCCCGGCGGGCCAGGACACTCAGTATGATGCCGATTGGGCCTTGCCCAATTACCAGAACAGTCTCGCCCGGTTCGAGGCGCAGGGCTTCAATCCCCTTCATACAGGTGTTGACTGGTTCCACGAAGCTGGCCTGCTCGAATGAGACGCCGCTCGGGATCCTGACAGTGCCGTGCTCGACGATCCAATCCATCACCCGGACATATTGGGCGAAGCCTCCGCCAGAAGGCTCGAAGCCGGCGGTGCATCCCACCCTCTTATACGTAGCGCACTGGGCGAAGGTTTTGTGGCGGCAGTAGTAGCACTGGCGGCAGGGGATGTGGTGAAAGACGACGACGCGGTCTCCGGGAGCGAAGTTTCGTACGCCGGAGCCGATGGCCGCGATCACACCGGAGGTTTCGTGGCCGAAGATGCGCGGGGCGGAATGCGATCCCGTAGCTATCTTTTTCAGGTCGGTGCCACAGACGCCGCAGGTGTGGACGCGGAGGAGCAACTCGCCGGCGCCGATCTCCGGCACGGGAACGGTTTCGAGGCGGACGTCATTCACGCCGCGGTAGACGGCGGCGAGCATGGTCGCAGGGATGGACTTGCTGCGGGGCTCCACGGCGATTTGTCCGGCGATTGACATCAAACCATTGGATGAGGGTTAAGTGATATTCGCTTCAACTACATGGCGCGCGTGTACTCGAAGACTTTCAAAGTGCGAACCGAGCGCCTTCGCTGCGTGGCGGCTGTTGCGGGCCAGCAATGCAACGCGCCTCCAGAGCCAGGGACGCAAGGCCACGAACAACGTGAAGCTGGCGGTTTTAAAGCGACCTTGGGCGTCGATGAAGCGCGCCGTCTCGGGCAAGTCGAAATCCAGCTCGTCGGAGATTGCCTTGGTCGCCGCGAAGGGGATGCCGTGCGCACGGGCTACGGCGAGAACCGCGGCGGCTTCCATATCCACCGCTTGAGCTTGGTAGGCCTGCGCTAATTTTGTCTTCTGCTCTGCTCCGGCCACCGCCATGAAAGTTAGAAGCGTGCCCTTCCCGCTTTCGCTGTGAAGTTGGATGCGGCTTCCATCGCGCGCATCAATCACCGCCGACGGGACGAAAAGATCGCCGACGTGCAGGGTTTGGTCCAGGGCTCCGGCGAAGCCGACCGACTGCACCTCAGTGGGACGGTACCAGGCGATGACGGCTTCGGCGGCGCGACGGGCCGCTTCCAGGCCGATCCCGCCACAGACGATCACCACACCTTCATCCGCGTGCTCTTCATCCGGTTGCTCAAAGAAGATAAAGTTGCGGCCCTGGTGTGTGCGTTCGACGCGTCGGCAACTTTTAGTCAGGCCGCTGACTTCGCGCTGCAGAGCTGCCACGATGGCGAGTTTAGGCATAGCCGTTGGCACGGAACCAGTCTACGGCACGGCGCAAGGCGGCATCGGCTGGGATGGTCTTCCATCCCAGCTCGCGCTCGGCCTTGCCGGAACTGGCCCACATTTTCTTCTTTCCCATGCGGACGGTTTCGACGGTGGCGCGCGGTTCGCGGCCCAGCAACCGGCCGGACAGTGTTTGATCCACCGCGCCTGCCACATAGGCGACGAAGTAGGGCAGCTTTACTTTGGGCGACGGCAGGCCGGAGATTGCGCCCAGCTTGTCGAGAATCTGTTTCAAAGTCAGATTCTCGCCGCCGAGGATGTAGCGTTCGCCGCTCCTGCCTTTTTCGAGCGCGGCAACGTGACCGCGGGCGCATTCGCGAACATCTACCAGGTTTAATCCCGTTTCCACGTAGGCGGGAAACTTTCGCTTGAGAAAATCCACAATAATCCGTCCTGTAGGAGTTGGTTTAATGTCCTGCTCTCCGACCGGAGTTGTGGGATTCACGGTGACCACGCGCATGCCGGCGCGGCCCGCCTCTAATGCGGCCTGTTCGGCCATGAACTTTGAGCGCTTGTAGTGTCCGATCATGTCGGCGAGCGAAACGGGGGAATCCTCGTCTGCCGGGCGGCCGTTCCCGGTGAATCCTATCGTTGCCACGCTCGAGGTATAGACCACACTGCGGACTCCGTTCTTGCGGGCGGCTTCGAGGATGGCGCGCGTGCCTTCTACATTGGAAAGGTACATTTCGGCGGGATCGCGCACCCAGAGGCGATAGTCGGCGGCCACGTGGAAGACCACTTCGCAGCCGGCTATCGCTTTCTCCAGTGAGGCGCGGTCGCGCAGGTCACCGGTCGCAGTTTCGGCTTTCAGGCCTTCGAGATTCTTCAGATTGCTGCTGGGGCGGACTAGCAGGCGCAGGCTGGCTCCTTGTTCGATTAGAACTCGGGCTACGTGGGAGCCCAGGAATCCGGTGGCGCCTGTGAGGAAGGCTTTCAAAAGCAGTACCCAGTACCCAGTCGCCAGTTGCGAGCGCTTCGCGGCGAGGCTGAGAGCTCAGACTGAAGAGCGGATCTCATAACGCGTCCAGGGAACAAATTGCGGCGCCCCTCGGGGCTAAAGCCCCTATATACAGCACGGTTATCGCCGCACTGAAGCGCTGCGCCACTCAAAATCCGAGCTAGGGCACGGCTGATGCTGTGACCTACCCGAACCAGTTCATCAACTGGATGGCGCGCCTAGTTTTCCGTTTTCTCCATCACCTTGGCGTAGGTCGTGAGCGCGAGGAGCGGGAAGTACTGGCGGTAGAGGTGATACTTCAGATAGAACACGCGCGGGAAACCGGTGCCGGTGAAAAAGGGCTCGTCCCAGGAGCCGTCGTGCTTCTGTGTACGCAGCAGATAGGCGACGCCGCGGGCAACCGAGTCGCTGCGAATATCGCCGACGGCCAGCAGTCCAAGAATTGCCCAGGCGGTCTGCGATGGCGTGCTGGGACCGATGCCCCGCAGGTTTGGATCGTCGTAGGATCCAACGGTCTCCCCCCAACCGCCATCCGGGTTCTGCACCATGCGGAGCCACTCCGCCGCCTGCTGGATGCAGGGCTCGTGGTTATCCATGCCGATGGCTTCGAGGCCGCGCAATACCAGCGCGGTGCCGTAGATGTAGTTCACTCCCCAGCGACCGAACCAGCTTCCATCCGGCTCCTGTTCGTTGCGGAGGAACTGAATGGCCCGCTGCACGGCGGGATGATTCTTATCATATCCGTAGGTCGCCATCATCTCGAGAATGCGCCCGGTAATATCGACGGTCGGAGGATCGAGCATGGCGTTGTGATCAGCAAAGGGCACTTGCTGAAAAACCATCTCGTCGTTGTCCTTATCGAACGACGCCCACCCGCCGTTCTTGCATTGCATGGACAGGATCCAATCGATGGCGCGCTGCACGGACTCGCGCTGGTAGCGTCCATTGGGATGCTCGACGCGGCTGAGTGCCAGGCACACCATTGCGCTGTCGTCAACATCCGGATAAAACTCATTGTTAAACTCGAAGTACCAGCCGCCCGGCTTGCCGGTCTTGTTCTTAATCTGCCAGTCGCCGGGAGTACGCACCTGCTTCTGCAGAATCCAGTCGGCAGACTTGACCATGCGCGGGTCATTGGCGGGAACGCCGGACTCGCCCAGGGCGAACATGGCATACGCCGTGTCCCATACCGGAGACATGCACGGCTGCATGCGGAACGTCTCGCCTTCTTCGATACCCAATTTCTCAAACTCATCCAGCGCCCGGATCAACTGGGGATCGTCGAGAGAATATCCCTGGCAGCGCAGCGCAATGATGGCGTTCATCATCGAAGGATAAATTGCGCCTAGACCGTCGCTCATCTCGAAGCGTTCGAGCATCCACTTCTCCGCGCTCGTCAAGGCGATGGAACGTAGGGGACGGATGTGGACACGCTCAAACCAATGGGTCATGCGGTCGAGGAAAAGGAAGAAATTTCGCCACGAAACAATCTTTTTCGACCAGCGCAGGTGCATGCGGGACTTCTGCATGCCGCCGACAAAGAGCTCTTCCACTCCCATTTCGCGTGGGATTTTCTTGAACGGTTTCTTAGCGTAGCAGATGGAGAGCGGCACCAGGATGGCGCGCGACCAGGACGAAATCTCGTAGATGTTGAACCAGAACCAGTTGGGAAATAGGACGATCTCGGGAGGAATCGCGGGAACCGCATCGTAATCGTACTGCCCGAAGAAGCACAGATAGATCTTTGTAAAGGTGTTGACCTCGGTGACGCCGCCGAGTTCGATAATTTTCTTTCGAGCTCGCTGCAGTACGGGATGATCTGCGTTATAGCCCGCGAGCTTGAGACCGAAATAGGCTTTTACGGAAGCGCTGATGTTGGACGGTCCGGCCGCGTAGATGCTCCAGCCGCCATCGTCGTTCTGATGCTGAATAATCCAGTTGGCGGCCTTGCGGAAGCGGTCGGGGTCGCCGGTGCCGAGCAGGGTGTGCAGCAGGATGTAATCGGATTCGAGCGTGGTGTCGGCTTCGAGTTCGCCGCACCAATAACCATCTTCGTGCTGGCCGGAGAAAAGGAGCTTGCGGGCGGCATCCATCGCGGCGCCCACACGGCTGGCCAAACCGTCGATTTTGCCGAAGCGAAGTTGCGGTGCGGAGGCGATGGAACCTATATCCGAATCGGGGGAGTTAGTGTCCATGAATGTACGTCTCCATTAATCTAATCCACGGCGACGGCGACCGGAGCTGCGGCGATGGCTTCGACTATCTCCGGCGGCAGGCCGAAGCGGACGTTCTCCGGCATCACTTCGAGTTCCTGCACGTTATCGAAACCTTTGGTCGCAAGAAACTTCATCGTCTCCTCCACCAGGCACTCGGGCGCCGATGCGCCGGCCGTCAGGGCGATGGTTTTCACATCCAGCAACCACTCGGCCTCGATGTCTTTGTAACTGTCGATGAGATGCGCATTAGTGCCGAGATTGCGCGCGACTTCGACGAGACGATTGGAATTTGAGCTGTTCTCCGATCCCACAACCAGCAGCAGATCTGATTCGGAGGCGACTTCCTTTACGGCGACTTGACGATTTTCCGTGGCATAGCAGATATCCTGCGCGGCCGGGCCTTTGATGTTCGGGAACTTCTTCTTGAGGGCAGCGATGATGTCTTTAGTCTCATCGAGACTCAGCGTGGTTTGAGTGAGAAAGGCCACGCGATTGGGATCAGGAACCGAGAGCGACTTGACTTGCTCCGGACTGCCTACGACCTGCGTGACCAGAGGCGCCTCGCCCAGCGTTCCGATGACCTCGTCATGATCGTGGTGGCCTATCAGGATCAGCGAATAGCCTTCCTTGGCGAACTTCACGGCCTCGACGTGCACCTTGGTGACCAGGGGACAGGTGGCGTCGATGACGCGCAGGCCGCGCCGGGCGCTGTGTTCGCGCACTTCCGGGGAAACGCCGTGGGCGCTGTAGATGACGCGCTCGCCGTTGGGGACTTCGTCCTCGCTATCGACGAAGATTGCGCCCTTGCCGCGTAGTTCGTCCACTACAAAGCTGTTGTGGACGATCTCTTTGCGCACGTAGATCGGCGGACCGAAGGCCTCGAGCGCGATGCGAACGACATCGATGGCGCGCACCACCCCGGCGCAGAAGCCGCGCGGCTTGAGCAAAAGTAAAGTCTTTCCCCGGCTGTTTGGCACGCTATTTCCCACTATGAAACTCCCGTTGTAAGATCATTCTCAAGCTACGCAAGATGCAAAATCAGAATCTGAAGCTGTACTCTTAGACTACACGAATAGCCTTGTGGCGATGGTAACAGGCTACCGGAAAGTACCTCCCTGGTCAACGTAAGCGAAAGAAACGGTGGGGATTAGCAGTGGATGGGGATTATGAGACAGCGAATGGATACCGTTACTCAAACTCTAAATCTTCTAGCTCCTGATCGGTCAGCGGCAAGGCCACCAACTTCACCACCGGACGCTTCCCTCTCATAATGATGATCTCTTCCACCCTGACAAGTTTTAGCGATCAACTGCGAAAGCTGGGCTTTCGCCTTTTGGATGGTCACTGTCTGCATAGGTTTATCCTAAAGGTACCCGGACCCAGCTGGGCAGCGTAAATCAGTTTCGTATTACCGACCGCAATTTCTGATTCCAAGCGTAGTTATCCTCCGAATCGAGCGGATAATTCGTAGCGAACCTGATCACCCGTTTGCCTTGATCATCTGCTCGGCGTGTTTACGGGAGGTATCGGTGAGATTGGCGCCGCTAAGCATGCGGGCAACCTCTTCGGTGCGTTCTTCGCCGACGACGGCGCGGATGTGGGTACGGGTGCGTCCGTTCCAGTGTTTCTTTTCGATTACGTAATGGTGGTCGGCGAAGGTGGCGATTTGCGGCAGGTGGGTTACGCACAGGACCTGGTTGGCGCGGGCGAGCGACTTCAGCTTTTTGCCGACGGCTTCGGCGGCGCGGCCTCCGATGCCGGTATCGATTTCGTCGAAGACCAGGGTGCGCTGGGCAGCACGTAGTTTGGCCGAATGCGGGCTGGCTTTCGTGGGCGAGGGCACCTGCGCCACACGGTCTGATCCGGCTTCCACGCTGACTTTCAGGGCGAGCATCACGCGGGACAATTCTCCACCGGAGGCAATTTGTTCGAGCCGGCGCATGGGCTCGCCGGGATTGGTTGCAATCATGTAGACCACCTGATCGATTCCGGTTGCCGCCCAGTTCCCTTCCGCTTCGTTGGTTGTCAGCTCAATGCGGAACGACGACCTCATGGCCAGATCGTTGATTTCCGCCTCGACGAGCTTTTCGAGTTTTCGCGCTGCAGTGTCTCGCTTTTTCGAGAGCGCCCGGGCCGCGCGCAAATATTCCGTGCCTGAGCGCGCCAGGTCAGCCCGCAAGTCGCGCAGGATCTCATCTTTGTTTTCGATCTCCGAAAGCTTGCGGGCTGCGTCTGCGCCGAACGCGATCACATCGTCGAGCGACGGACCGTATTTTCGTTTCAACCGATCGAGTAATGCCAGGCGGTCTTCGATCTCGGCGAGATGCTCGGGGGAGGCGTGGATTCCTCCAGCATAATCTCGCACCGTGGCTCCCACATCTTCTACGCTGATTCGGGCTGTCTCCAGCGCAGAGAAAGCTTCATGGAATTTCGGCTCGTAGCGGGCGAGCTCTTCAATCTGCTTTTGCGCCGCGCGTAGAGAGGAAGAGGTGGAAGCATCCCCTTCGTAGAGCAGATCGAAGGCCTGCATGGCAGCGGTGTAAATCTTTTCCGCGTTCGAGAGCACCCGCTTCTCGGTTTCCAGCCGATCGTCTTCGCTCGCCTGCAGCCTGGCACCTTCAATTTCGCGCTTCTGAAAGAGCCAGAGATCGACCAGGCGCAAACGGTCCTGCTCACCGCGTTCCAACTCGTCGATGCGAGCGCGAATTGCTTTCCAGGCTGCATAGGCAGCTGCCACCGGCTCGAGCTGGCTGGCCACAAATCCATCTAGAAGCGCCAATCGTGCGGCAGCATCGAAGGACAAGATCGACTCGTTCTGCGCGTGAATGGTGGCAAGATAAGGCGCAAGTTGCCGCAGCACCGCAACCATTGCCGCCTGATTGTTTATGAAAGCGCGCCCCTTGCCCCCGGGCGCGATCTCGCGACGAATGATCAGCGAACCGTCTTCGGATTCGTCCAGCCCGTTGTTCTCGAGGATCTTCTCGATTGCGTGTTCGGAGCTGCCCCCATTCTCGAAGACGGCCGAGACCACGGCTTTTTCCGCCCCGGTGCGAATCACGTCGCTGGACGCCTTATCCCCCAGTAGGAGCGCGAGGGCGTCGATGAGGATGGATTTGCCTGCACCGGTTTCGCCGGTCAGAAGATTAAGGCCGGAGGCGAATTCGACCGCCGCGTTGTCGATGACCGCGTAGTTCTCGAGGCGCAATTCAACCAGCACAGGCCGTCCTTCAGTAACGATGTTTCGAAGTTTTGCGCAGCATAGCATGAAAATGAGTGGGAAGCGCGGCTTGAAGAGGAAGGAAGCGGAACGCACGAACTTTGGTCCGTACATGCGAAAAAAGCCACGGCTCGGAGCCGTGGCTATGGAATATTCGGTTCTCTTCGGGCCTGGCACCCAGCAGTCCGTGACCAAGCTCCCCGTGACTAGCCGGCTTTGCGGTACCTGTCGGCACTCTCGTCCGTGGATCCGGCGCCAATGACTTCTTTGCGGCGTTCGCGGAGACGGTTCTGGAAGGTATCCCAGCGGGGCCCGATGCCGACCGCAGTAACGTCGATGTCGACGGTATCGGTGCCGGCGGCGAATCCTCCGGTTGCAAACGCACCCGTATCTTCCAATGCGGCGTTCGAGTCGGCTGCGCGAGCCGAAGGGGAGTTTCCCGGCATCTGCGCGGTGGTCGGAGTGATGTTGCGGTCCGTCCCGAGGCGGTGCATGACTGGATCGGCCTCCCACTTGGAGCGATAGCGGCCTTCATAGTCGGCCCACTGGTCATCCGATTCCAGGTGCGATTCGTCGTAAGGCGGCAGGCTCTCGATCTGCTGCTTGTTCAGACCGATGACGAAATCATCTTTATGTTCGGTGGATGGCCGAAGGCCGTCGGCTGGAACGATGAATTTCTTCGTCGACAGCCAGCCGCCGGTATCGACCACCACGTAGCGGATCAATCCGGTGGAATGATCAAAGATCACATCGTCAATCTTGCCCAGTTTCTCGTCGTTAAGACCGTACAATTTGGAGCCGCGGACATCCTCTGCTGAATCCGCGAAGCGATAGCCTCGAAGCATTCCTAGCTGCGTCATAAACTTTTCCTCCCACAAGTTTCAAATAAATTGCCTTGCTCATCTTGGATGTCACTCTGGACGCGAGGGTATAGCAAGGAAATTCGACTAGTGAATGCGCGAGAGGCTCGCGAACGACGTGCGGACGTTATTCATGCGATACGTCCCTCGGGGGGAAGGTCGCACTCATCATCTATAATCGCCTCAAGGTATTCTCAAAACGATGCAAGTTCTCTCATACTCTGCCCTCTTCGTCGGCGGCGAAATTATCGATCTGGTTTCGAGCACGGGTCCGGTCGCCAAGTTCATCCTTCTCACATTGCTTGCCTTCAGCCTGATTTCATGGGCGATTATTCTTACCAAGTGGAGCTTGCTGCGAAAGGCACGGCTGCAGAGCGGACGGTTTCTGCGGGCCTTTCGCAAGGCGCAACGACTGCAGGACATTGCCACGGTCGCCGATCAGTTCCGCCCCAGTCCACTGGTGGGCGTGTTCGACGGCGGATTTCAGGAATATAAGCGCCAAGTTGCGGGGCCGGCCGCGTCGCTTCGCAGCCTGGTAGCGGTACAACGCGGAATGCAGATTGGAGCCTCGGAAGAGATCACCCGGCTCGAGCGCAACATGCCTTGGCTCGCGATTACGGCTGCCGTTACTCCTTTTATTGGGTTGTTTGGAACGGTGTGGGGAATTATTGATGCGTTTCACGGCCTGGGAACTGCGGGCGGCGCGACGCTGCGCGCAGTGGCTCCCGGGATTTCCGAGGCCCTGATCACCACGGCGGCCGGACTGGCCGCAGCCATCCCTGCCGTCATTGCCTACAACCTGATCGGCAACTCGATTCGCGAGTTCGCGGCGCGAGGCGACGATTTCACCCTGGAAGTCTTGAACGTGATGGAAACGCTTCAGGCGCAAACTGTCGCCGAAGTGAGGCGCTGATGGCATTCACTTCGCCTAACGGCCGCACGCAGACCGCACTTGCCGATATCAACATCACTCCGCTGGTCGATGTGGTGCTGGTGCTGCTCATTATCTTCATGGTGACTGCGCCGGTGCTGCAATCTGGCATTGAAGTCAACGTGCCTAAGACCCGCACGGTGAAAGAGATTACCGAGGAGCGGCTGGTGATTACCATTAACAAGGACCAGCGCGTCTTCCTGGGGAACGACGCGATCAACATCAACCAGATTGCGGCCAGCCTGCACCAGAAGATTCGCGACCCCCACAACCAGTTCATTTTTCTCCGCGCCGATCAGGACGTACCCTTCGGGGCCTTCGCTACGGTGATGGATGCGGTGAAGCAGGCGGGCATTACCAATATCAGCATCGTCACGCAGCCTTTGGGACAAAATGGCGCAAAACGCTGAAATCTTCTTTGAACACGATAGCTGGCCGCGCGCGCTGAGCTGGTCCGCGGGCTTTCATCTCGCGATAACGGCGCTCATCGTGCTCTACGCGGTTGTGTTTACCGGATCTTCGGGCCAAGGCTGGGGATCTGGCGGCGGCGGTTCGGCGATCGGGGTGACATTGGTGAGTTCGGTCCCCCTGCCCGTGGCGCCGACGCAAGACCAGAACGTTCTGGCCAACGAATCGAAGGGGCTGACAAAATCCGAGCCCAAGGTGGAAGAGAAAGAACCGGACGCCATCGAAATTCAAGGGAAGAATTCCAAAACCAAGCCGAAGAAGCCTCCCACCTCAACCAAGGCAAAGAGCCAAACCGAGCCCGAACGTGAGACCAACCAGGCGGCATATGGGGAAGGCGGACCGGTCAGCGGACCCTATGGCAGTTTTTCCGCGGGGGGAGCGAAAGGCGGTTTCGATGTCACGGGCGGCGGCGGCGATTTCGGGACCAGGTTTGGATGGTATGTGCAGATCATCCAGCAGAAGATTTCGGAGAATTGGCTGAAGTACGAGGTCGATCCCGGGATCACGGGTGGGCAACGGGTTTACATCACCTTCGACGTGGCTCGCGATGGGCATCCTTATAATGTGCAGATCGAGCAATCGAGCGGTGTACCCTCGCTCGACATTTCTGCTACGCGCGCCTTGCAGCGGATCGACACTTTCGGGCCGCTACCCTCGGATTACAGCGGCAGCAAAGTCTCAGTAGAGTATTGGTTTGACTATAGCAAAAAATAAAGTTGCCTCCTGGCGCACTTGCTAGAGCATCCATAGATTGATGTCCGGAAGTGTGTATCTAGGGGCCAGACTGAAGACAAAAAGAGTTCTCGCGGAATCCAAGTAATTATTCGTGAGGTTCCAGTTATCGATTATGATCCATCGGGACTTGCTCATAAGAACATATCGGGGTACGATATTGTCGTATCCGGTATCCTTTTGTCCCGCTTCGCGCAACGGCTCCAAACGGATGGACGACCTACACCGACAGACCCAGCATTCCATTCGAGCCAGCTCACCGCTATGGAGCTTGTTGAGTTGCCTGACTCTGCTTGGGTTACTCCTCATTTCAAGGGCATCGGCACAGGATTGGGTGCGCACCGGGTCGGGGCTCGGTGTGGAAAAGGTCCGGCTGGCGGTTCCGGACTTCAAGCCCTCCACCGGCGACCCGCAGAACGCCGCTCTACTCAAGACTTTCAATGACACGTTCTGGAACGATCTGGACAATTCGGGAGTCGTGGAACTGGTGTCCAAAAGCTTCTACCCTTTGCAGGTTCCCGGCCAGCCCGCGGAGGTGACGTTCGGATTGTGGAATGTGCCGCCGCCGAATGCTGCCATGCTGGTGTTTGGGAATCTGGGGGTCGCGGCGGGAAAGGTCACAGTCCAAGGCTGGCTGTATGACGTAAAGAACACTTCTTCTCCGCAGGTTCTGGGCAAGCAATACGCTGACGTGCCCACCGACGCAGCTGTCCGCCTGATCGCTCACAAATTTGCCGACGAGATCATCTTCCGCCTGGGGGGTGGGATTCCGGGCATCGCCGAGAGCAAGATCTACTTTGTGAGCGACCGCTCCGGCCACAAGGAAATCTGGACGATGGATTACGATGGATCGAACCAGTATCAGGTTACCCATCAGGGATCCATTTCGCTTTCGCCGCGTATCTCGCCCGACGGATCTCGACTGGCGTTCAGTTCGTTGACCCGGAGCGGGTGGGAGATTCTGATGTATTCGACGGATCTCAATCGGCTGGTCAGCTTTCCGCGCCTCGGCGGGGGCAATTTTTCGCCGGCGTGGTCGCCGGATGGGGCGCGGCTGGCCCTATCATCATCGCGGACGGGCGAATCTGAAATTTATGTTTGCGATGCCAATGGTGCTAATCTGCATCGCATGACCACGGGCAAGGGCCCAGACGTTTCGCCGGTGTGGAACCGGAAAACAGGTGCGCAAATAGCGTTCGTGAGCGGCAGCACCGGATTGCCTCAAGTTTACAGTATGGAAGCCGATGGCACGAACCAACAGCGAATGACCGATCAAGGATATGCGGTCTCGCCCAACTGGGCGCCGAACGGCCAGTTTCTGACTTTGGCGTGGACTCGCAAATATGGTCCGGGTGAACCGGGGTCGTCTGATATTTACCTGATGGACATTGCAAGTAAACAGTGGGTGCAGCTTACGCACGATGGCGGGCACAATGATTTTCCCTGGTGGGCGCCGGATGGCCGTCACATCGTGTTCGAGTCGGAGCGCTCGGGCAAAGAAGAAATCTGGATGATGCTCGCCGATGGGACCAAGCTGCATCAGTTGACTTTTACGGGGCGCAACACACAACCGAATTGGAGTTGGAAATAATACCACTTCGTCGCAGTTCGAAATCAATTTCGGTCCGCTAGGAGGATCAAAAGTGAAGAGGAAGAACATGAAACATCGAACTTTGAAGGCACTCGCAACCGTCATCGCTCTGGCCACCATTCTCATGCTCGGCGCATGCCATAAGAAGACAGCACCGGCGCCGCCGCCACCCCCACCCCCACCGCCACCGTCGCCTACGGCTTCCATTTCCGTGAGCCCGGATACGATCCAGGCGGGGCAGTCCGCGACTCTGACATGGCAGACATCCAATGCCACCGACGTTTCCATCGACGGCATTGGAGCGGTACAGGCCAGTGGATCGCAACAGGTGAGCCCCACCGATTCCACCACCTATCATCTGGTGGCGAAAGGATCCGGCGGAAGCCAGGAGGCCAGCACGCGCCTCACGGTCACGCAACCGCCGCCACCTCCGCCGCCTGCGCCTCCGGCACCGAGTGACGAGGACTTGTTCGGGCAGAACGTGAAGGACATTTATTTCGACTACGACAAGTCCAACATTCGCCCCGATCAGCAAGCTTCGATACAGGCTGACGTGCAGTTCCTGACGGAGCACTCGAATATCAACTTCACCATTGAGGGGCACTGCGACGACCGGGGCTCGACCGAATACAACCTGGCCTTGGGCGACCAGCGTGCCAGCGCGGTGAAGAATGCCCTGACCACGGCTGGAATCAATGCCAGCCGCATCAAGACCATCAGCTACGGCAAGGAAAAACCGTTCTGCATGGAAGACAACGAGGCGTGCTGGCAGCAGAACCGGCGCGGCCACTTCGTATACCAGAAGTAGTAAGGAGTTAACTGCAAGGGGGCGGAGCTAAACTCCGCCCCTGCCTTTTCGTGTTCCCCGGCGGAATGTTCCCAACCCGCAGCAGTACCAATCCGTCTAAAATAGATTAGGGAAGTTGAGGGAATTTTGCTTATGACGCTACGACGCTGCTCGATTGTGTTCGCCCTGCTCTGTGTTCTTGGGCTGACGGTTGCCCCGGCCTGGGGAGCCAGCAAAGAAATGATTCAGCTGCAAACGCAGGTTCAGCAACTGCAGGAGCAGATGACGGCCATGCAGCGCAGCTTTGACGAGCGCATGGGCGTGATGAAGAACCTGGTGGAGCAGAACAGCGACGCGATGAACAAGCTGGTCGGCAGCCTCACCGCCTTACAAAGCACGCTGCAAACTAATCTGCAAAAACAGCAGGGAGACTCGGCGGCGCGGGTTGATCAGATCTCCGGGCAGATTCAGGCGCTCAATGACGCGCTCGACGAACTGAAAGCCCGGCTGGCGAAAGTGAGCAAGCAGCTTGACGACATGCAGTCGTCGCAACAGAGCCTGGGCGCGCAGCAGGCCGCACAACTGGCGCAGCAGCAGGCCGCGGCGCAGGCTCCTCCGCCGGACGTGCTCTACAACAATGCATTGCGCGATTACAACGGCGACAAGAACGATCTTGCCACGCAGGAGTTTTCGGATTACATCAAGTTCTATCCCAACACCGATCTTGCGGGGAACTGCTACTTCTATCTCGGCGAAATCCAATTCCGGCAGGGCAACTACCAGCAGGCGGCGCAGAGCTACGACCAGGTGCTGCAGAACTTTCCAGGTGGAACAAAAACTGCTTCGGCTCAGTTGAAAAAAGGATTTTCGCTCATTGAACTCGGCAAGCAGGATGACGGGGTTACCGAACTTCGCCACGTGATCCAGCGCTATCCGCGGTCGAACGAGGCTCTGCAGGCGCGGGAGAGGCTGAAGAAGCTAGGGGTTTCGGCGACGGCGCGGCCTGGGCTGTAGGTCTGATCGGCAGGAGTTTCATCATGAATAAGATCTCTGAAAACGATCCCGACCGCGCCAAGGGCGCCACCGAAAGCGAAGAGCGCGACCATGACGCCAACGCTGGCCTCGCGGCGCAACTCGGACATCGCGATCAGAACCCGCTCATTAAGGAGGGCGACACCGACTTTCCCGAGCCTGGCGGAAGCCCTGAATACTCTGGGGAAGGCACCCAGCCAAAAGCACCCGCGAAGAGGGCGAAAAAGAACTGATCGGTGGCCAAAGAAGCGATCAGAGGCCAGTGATCAGTGATCAGAAATGTCCTTGGGGCCACTGACAACTCATCACTGGCCACTGCCTTCAAATCGCCATCGCGCCGACTTCTTTTTCTACTTCGGCGATGTCGACCATGACGATGGCGTCCCAGGGACAGCCGTCGAGGAAGCAGCCATCGGGGCCTTTGCTGAGGCACTTCTTGCAGCCGATGCAGAGAATGGGATCGACTGCGATCCGGCCGAAGGGGGTGCTGTCTTCGTCGGGCACCCAGAACATGCAGTCTTCCACCGGACAATACTCCACGCAAGCCGGCGAACCGGCGCATCCCGTGCAGCACTCGGTGATGACGGCGAGTTCTTTCGGCTTCTTCTTGCGCGGAGTGGTCAGGCCCTTGGACTTCGGCTCCCACTTCATTTCGTCGGGAACCATACCAACAGCTTTGGTGGCGCCGGGTGCAGGAGGCATGGCGGGATTATACCTCAGCAAGCTCTTAGCGCTTAGCCTTAGCTGCCAGCTCTGTGCGCCCGAAACGACACAACGCGGCGCATTTGTGATATTCCTCACCATTTCCACGCGCCTGATTCTGCTATAGTGAACCCCTGCAAAGGAGCATCCCATGGCAGGAAAGAGTCTGAACCGGGTTCAATTGATTGGGAATCTTGGGAAAGATCCAGAGATTAAATACACGCCGCAGGGTACGCCGGTGGCGAAGGTCACGATTGCCACCAACGAGCGCTTTAAGGACAAGAGCGGCGAGTGGCAGGACCGCACGGAGTGGCACAACGTTGTGCTCTGGCAGCGACTGGCTGAGATTGCGGGGGAATATCTGAAGAAGGGCGGCAAGGTGTATATCGAGGGCCGACTGCAGACGCGCTCCTGGGACGACAAGACCAGCGGACAGAAGAAATACATGACTGAAATTGTAGCGAGCGATCTGATCCTGCTTGGTGGACGCGGCGAAGGCGGCGGAGAATACAGCGGCTCGCGGGGCGCGGGAGCATCGGCCGGCGGCGGCAACAACTTCGACCAGCGCATGCCCGAGCCTGAACACGCGGGAGCAGCGTCAGGGCCGATTACGGATGAAGATATTCCGTTCTAAGCGACTGCGTCAGAGTCCATTCCGTTAGAACGAACAGCATTTTCTCTCGGGGGCTACTTACTCGAAGATGGGTTGGTCGGAGACGCAACTGCAGCAGATGAGCGCCAAACCATTCCTCCGCAGAGGCACGATGATGTTGTGGTGGAGCCCGGGATTTATGCTTCCGTTCGGCTACATGGAGTGGATCAAGCGATATTTTCCCGGACCCGTCAAGCCGGGAAGCGGCGGAAGGGGAGATACCCTATTTGCCGTTATCAAGCCGGACAATGCCGTGACTTCCTGAACATCTTAAAGGTGTAACCTCGTAACATCGTTTAATGGGCTGCTCCCGCCGGACCTTTCCTGATTGCTTTCTTCAGCATGAAAACAATCGGAACGCAGCCGAAGCAGGCCAGAGCCATGTAGCGGAAGTCGTCCACATAAGACCAGAGGCGCGCCTGTGCGCCGAGACTCTGATTGAGCAAGCCGTAGGCGCGCTGCAGCGCTGTGGTCGGTGATGCGCCCTGGGCGGTGAGATACTGCTGCATTCCCTGGAGCGCGCCCTGCACGCCGGGACGCCCCAGGTTCACAGAGCCCACGAGTTCGGTACGGTGCAGTTGCTCGTGACGGGCGACGATGGTGTTCACTACCGAAATTCCGATGCTGCCGCCGATGTTCCGCATCAGATTATACAATCCGCTGGCATTGCCGATTTCTTCGTTCTTCAGGAACGCCATGGCGGTGGTTGAGAGCGGGACGAAGACGCAGCCCGAGCCGAAGCCGCTGATAAGGATGGCCCAGAGGAAGGTCCAGGGGCCGATGCCGAGATTGACCTCGCCGAACCACAGGCTCGCCAGCGCGAATAGCGAGAAGCCGAAGGCAATGAGCCAACGGTTGTCGATCTTCGCGGTGAGATAACCGATGATGGGCATAGCTACGATCGCTCCGATGCCGCGCGGGCTTACGACCCAGCCCGCGGCAAGAGCGGTGTACCCCATCAGTTCTTGATAAAACAAGGGGAGCAGCGTAATCAAACCATAGATCGAGGCTCCGAACAGGCCGATCAGTACGCATCCTAGGGTAAAGTTTCGATGGCGGAAGATGCGCAAGTCGACTAATGGCTGCTTGTGCCTGAGTTCGCGGATAAGAAACGCAACCAGGCTCACGACAAGAGTCAGTGCAGCCCAGCGAATCCAGGTGGCGCCGAACCAATCATCTTCCTGACCCTTATCGAGAATGATCTGCAGGCAACCCAACCAGACTGCGAGCAGGCCCAGACCGATGCCATCGAATTTTCCCGGATGCGCGTTTTTGATGTAGGGAGGGTCTTGCACGTAGCGGGAGATCATGAAAATCGCGAAGACTCCCACCGGAATATTGATGTAAAAGGCCCAGCGCCAGGAATAGGTATCGGTGAGCCAGCCTCCGAGCGTAGGTCCCAAGACGGGGGCGACGACCACTCCCAGGGCAAAGACGGCCATGGCCATGCCCCGTTTCTGCGGCGGAAAGGTTTCAAGCAGGATCGCCTGCGAAAGAGGTTGCAACGCGCCTCCGCCCGCGCCCTGAACGGCACGCGCAATCAGGATCAGAGCCAGACTGGTAGCCGAGCCGCAGGCGAAGGAAGAGATGGTGAAGATGACAATACACGTGATGAGAAAACGCTTGCGGCCGAAGCGCAACGAGAACCACCCGCTCGCGGGCAGAATCACGGCGTTCGCCACGAGGTAACTTGTCAACACCCAGGTGGCTTCGTCGTTGGTAGCGGAAAGGCTGCCGGCAATGTAGGGCAAGGCGACCGCGGCAATAGAGGTGTCGAGCAATTCCATGAAAGTG
>Ga0302324_100007203_pt1 | contig 23743 bp, 25 predicted proteins | sample Palsa_T0_1_FD_201949 | JGI IMG/M metagenome (GOLD analysis project Ga0302324, IMG submission 201949) | Peat permafrost microbial communities from Stordalen Mire near Abisko, Sweden - Palsa_T0_1 | ecosystem: Environmental > Terrestrial > Soil > Palsa > Peat permafrost | place: Sweden: Abisko... | reverse complement strand
GACGAACTCGCTGAAGCTGTAGGCTCCGAGCGCGTGAGCATAACATTCCTGTACGGGCCCCGTTACTTTGCGCCCATCCGTTACCTGGCGCTCTTCTTCAAGACGCTAATCATCCTCTGGCAACGGAGACCTGACGTCGTCTATGCGCAGAATCCGCCGGTCTTCTGCCCCTTGACTTGTTTGCTCTATTGCCGCGCGAGCGGCGCGCGTCTCGTCATCGACCATCACTCAATCTGGAGGGTCAAGACCCTCGGAAAGGGGCTACTTTCGCGACTCCTCGGCTTCCTGGAGGGTGTCGCTGCGCGGGCGGCCTACGCAAACACCGCGCCACACAGCTACTGGGCCGACAAGCTGAAGGTGATGGGCGCCAGGAGGGTGGAGGTCGTCCATGACTTTGTGGGGCGGAACCCGAATCCCCGCGACGAGTCGCTGAGGAAGCAGTACTCAACGGAGCCGCTCATGGCGATGTGCTCGCACGGTGGACATCCGCTCGAGAGGATAGAGTCGGAGGCGACGGCGGTGGGCGAAGTGGGCGGTGTGGCGCTCCTCATCACAGGGCCTCCGGCAAAGCTCGAGCGCAGGCTCTCGCAATTCAGGATGCCGGAGGACGTGAAGTATCTCGGATTCCTACCGAGGCAGACCTACGAGTCGCTTAAGGCCTCGGTCGACATGGCCGTGAACATCACCGACGAACCGTACACGCTCTCGCATGTCCTCCTGGAATACGCTGCGAGTTCCATCCCGGTTATTTCGTCCCGGCAGGGTGTCTTGGACGACTTCTTCGGCGACGCTCTTCTCTATACAGACTCGACGCGGATCGAGGCTATAGCGGAAAAAGTGAGACAGTTCAAGGACCCCGCAGTGCGAGATGAGTACAGGACCAGGATAATCCGGTGGTACGAGGCGCTGAGTGCGTCCCGCCCTGCCGAGATTGCGACGCTCAGGGCGCTCTTGGGTTTATCAGCGGTTTGAGCAGCCGCTTCGTGAGCCTTCGGAACTCTATGTCCGTCGCAAAGACGAACCCGAAATAGATGGCTATCCCAAGCAGGCCGATCGCCGCCACCTCTATGCCGAAGTCGAGGCTCCGCGCTCCGTAGCTGAGCAGGCTGCTCGCTGCGACCAGGAACGCACCCATGATCAACGAGCCAGCTACATACTTCAGGAGCGATGGTCGAAGCGAGAGCTTGCCTCCCCTCCTGACCCTCGGGATTCTGACCGCCAGGAAGGCCGAATAGACTACGAGCTGCGCCAGAGCCCAGAGGTCCAGCGTCGGTGCGTAGTTCGTGCCGTCTCCCTTTCCTGCAAAGACGATTACGATCACCGCGATGATGTACGCGGCCGTGCTTCCCAGATTGACGAGGAAGACGAAGAATAGGTCGCTGTGGAGGAAATGCTTGAACCCCGCTGTGTCATCGGCGTCGACGGTGACCCTCCCCGAGATTGTCTGGTCTAGGATGCTCGCTACGGCTATCGCCAGCGACGCGAACGCGAGAATCATCAGCGCGGTCGTAGCGTCGAGGTACATCTGTTGCTTCAGTACGAACAGGATGGGCTTGGCGAGAGCTGCAGCCGCCACTGCCATCGGTATCCCAAAGAGCAGAGAGAGGTCGAGCGTGATGCTTGGCAGGTCCTCGTGCGCACCTCCCTTCAGCAGTAGCGGGTAGAGCGCGACGGCGAGGTAACTGGAGTACCCGGCTAGAGTCGCGACGGCGAACGCAGCCTGATAGTGGCCTACAAGGATCGTGCCCCCGGCCACTAGGGAAGCGACATAGGTGTCCGCTATGCCCACATTGTAAGGGATGTAGTTCAGCGAAGTGAGCCACGACCGCGTCATCCACCTCTTCCCCGCGACCGTGTCGAACGGGAGTTTGAGCGCCCCGCGGCAGAGAAGAGTGGAGGTCGCCGCCTGGGCCAAGTTCGCCGCCATCAGGGCGAGTATTACTCCGTCTATGCCCGCGTGAAAGACGAGCAGGGCTGGGATGGCGACGGCGAGCTTGGAGGCCTCGGACACTACCACGGCGTATCCCCCTACCACTGGGTTGAAACCGGAGACGATCGCGTTCCCTGCCTGGTTCCAGTAGCCAATAGGCACGAGGAGCGTAGCGAGCAGGAACGTCGTCCAGTCCGCCCTGACCGTCCCCGCAGTGAAGAACGACAGGACGACGTAGACGGCTATGCCGACCCCGCTGAGCGCGAGGTTGAGGCCCAGCACCGTCTTGCCCCGCATCAGCCCCCTCGCGATGTCGCGCGTTGCCCAGTAGACCAGCACTCCTGACGGATAGGACGCAAAAGTGACGACGTCGAGCACCACCTCCCAGAGCCCGTATTGCTGCGTGCTCAGCGTGCGTGTCATCAGCAGGAGGAAGACGAGGCCCGTGAAGACGCTCCCGATTCTCGCTGAGAAGACCACAAGGCCGGTCCTCCTCACCGAGATTGGCTTCGCCATTTTCGACTATTCCAGGAACCTGAGGTTGGTCTCTACGAGCTCGCTGTCGAGCTTCTCGTAGGCCTCGGTGGTGCCCACGTCATACCAGAACCCTTCGATGTAGAATGGCGAGACCCTCATGCCATTGGCTATTACCTTCGGGACGAAATGGGTCATGATATCGGCGCCACCAGTAGCGGTTACCTGCTGCAGGAGCGGAAGGCATTCCTTTGAGATAACGAGACCTCCCACGGTCACGTTCAGGGGAAGGATTGGCTTCTCGCTGAACGAGGTCACCCTGTCGCCTTCGACCTGCGCGATACCGACGGGGACTCTGTATTCCTTCGAGAGCACGAGCGTCAATGCGGCGCCTCTCTGCTCGTGGCGAGAGACAAGCTCACGTATCTTGAGCGTGGAGAGCACGTCCCCATAGTATACGACTAGATTGTCAAACGCGCCGATCTTGCCGTCATTTACAGCGTTGAAGAGTGCCTGGGCGCTTCCCTTTACGGCAGGCGTATCCTTCGAATAGTTGATCTTGACGCCGAATCTTGTCCCGTCGCCAAAATAAGCCTCGACCTGCTCAGACATGTAGCCCGTGAGCAGGGTGATCTCCTTCAGGCCGTTGTGCGCGAGGAGCCTGACGATGTACTCCAGGAGCGGCCTCTTCTTGCTCCCGATGGGTATCATGGTCTTCTGCAAGCTGTTGGTGTAAGGCCTCAACCGCGTGCCCTCGCCTCCGCAGAGCACGGCCGCCTTGGTCACCATTCTGTCGCGTGGCTCTGCATCTTCGCTTCTTAAATCCATCAATGCCTCGCCGGGCGCGCACCGACCATCCTAACATTCTTTAATTCTAGGTGAAGCACTCGTTGCGAACGACGTGAAGACAGCTTGAAGATGAAGCTCACGGTCTCGCTGTTCTTCGTCGCGACTCTACTAATCTCTCTCCTTCTGCACAAGTGGGCAATACTGCTCCCGTTCGCGTTCGCCGCGGTCTTCGGGGCCTACGGCATTGCGCGCAGCGTCTCGGCGCACATCAACGCCCTCAACGACCTCCCCAACGCGTTCAGGGTGTTCCTAGCGTCGCTGGGAGGATACCTCCTGACGGTCGACCGACTGTTCATCTTCCCCTCCGCCGGGATCATCCTGTTCGCCTCCTCCGTCTATCTCAACGATGAATACCAGAGGCGTGCTTTACATTCGATCCGCACAGGGAGAAAGGGTGGGTCTGTGGCGGTCCTCGGGATAGACGGTAGCGGCAAGTCTTCCCATTCGGCGACGACGAGGGGCTGGCTCGAGAGCCGGGGCTACCGTGTAAAGCTGATGCCGTTCCATACGTACCTCTTCGTGGAGAGGCTCTCGTCCATCTCCAGGAGTGCGCGCGCGGGTGTCCCTGGCCGCCGGAGGAACCCGCTCAGGCCTGTCGTATCACTCTTGGACAACCTGATCCTGCAGATCGCCTCATCGATCGGGTGCAGGCTGGAAGGGACGGTGGTCATCTACGACCGTTTCATCTGGAGCACATACATCAAATATGAAGCCTTAGGCTATCCTGTGAGGCCTCTTTCCCCGCTGTACCTCCTCCCGAGGCCCTTCTTTGCAGTAGTCCTCGACGTGCCGGTCGAAAAGTCGCTCAGGGTGATAGACGAAAGGGTCGCCCACATCCACTACCCGAGCAAAGTGCTGCAGCACGAGCGCGAGCGTTACCTCGACATCGCCAGGCGTAATGGCTACCCCGTCATCGACGCCACGGGTACCTTCGATGACGTACAGGCGAAGATAGAGGGCTATCTGGCGGTCATCTTCCCTGCAGCAGCCGCGGGTGGCCGAAGATGAGCGACAGTCGGGTATACATTTCCGCGCTGGTCGAAGAGAGCCTCGGACTGGTGAAGGGGTATCTGGACCGCTATCCGCTTCCGCAGGATTTCGTCGACCAGGCGTCCTTGGTCATCCGCGGCGAACCCACAGAAGACGTCGCACGTCCCGTCCTAGAGCTCAGGATGGCGGCCCTCCTTGCATCTATGAAAGAAGTGGCCCTGAAGGAAGACGGGTTTTTCGTGAGGAAGGCGAGATGGCCCGGAGCTGCCAAGTTCGCCGTGTGTCTTACGCATGATGTCGACAACATCTCGAGGCCATCCAGCCACATCTGGAAGACGCGGTCTCGGTTCAGTCTTGCAGACCTCTTGGGAGGCTTGCTGGGGGTAGTCCCGCTCTACAACAACGTCCGCCTCATCTCCTCAAGGGAGGCGGCTCATGGCTTCCGCTCCAGTTTCTACTTCCTCTCCGCGAACTACCCCCTCAGCGGGGTGAGGCCGACCAGCGACAGGATACGGATGGGGGGCTGGGACGTGGGGCTTCACGGAGATTTCGGCACCCACGATTCCCTGGAGAAGATGAACGAGGCCATGTCGCTGTTCGCGGCGGGCCTCGGGTTCAGGCCAGAGGGACTGCGGGAGCACTATCTCAAGTTCGATTTTGGGAAAAGCTGGCAGGTGATGGAGAGCGCCGGCTTCAACTATGACACGACAGTGGGCACGAACGACCGTCTGGGCTTCAAGCTCGGGCTCGCGAGTCCCTTCCATCCCCCCGACGGGGCGTGGACACCGATGAACCTCCTAGAGGTCCCGCTCGTGCTCATGGACACGACGCTGTGGGGCTACCTGAAGAGGAGCGAGGCGGAAGGCTTTGCCGACGCCATGAGGATTACCGGTCAGGTCGAGGAGGTGGAGGGACTCCTGACCCTCCTCTGGCACCAGGAAGCGGTCAGGATGAAGGGCGGCAGGATCTACTGGAAACTGCTGCAGGAATACAAATCGAGAGGGTGCTTCGTGGGGAGTGGCGCCGAGGTCGCCAGATGGTGGCGTGCGCGGGCCGTCCCTCTCATAAGGGATGGTAAGCTGATTAGGCTCGGGGGTGACCCCCCCAAGGACTTGGTGCTCAGGCTGGACCTCGCTGATGGGCGCGAACCACGCGTCGAATCAGGCGCCGTAGAAGGGACCGGACCTTCAAGGCTGGTCAAGACAGCGGGCCGAGGCCTCAGGATGGAGGTTGCATAGCTTGGTTTCCGATGCGCGCGTCCTCGTAACCGGTTCAGGAGGCCTTGCAGGAGTGAACTTCGTCAGGGCGCTCAGGGCCTCGCGGCGTGGCTACTACATCGCGGGGACTGACTTCAACCGTTACCACCTCCTCTATCCCGATGTCGACCTGAGACTGCTTACCCCAAGGCACAGCGACAAGAACTTCATCCCGCGGGTCGCCGCGATCGTCAAGGAGGAGAAGCTCGAGTTCCTCCACCCGCAGCCCTCCAGTGAGGCCTACGTCATCGCCAAAAACCGTGACAAGGTCCCGTGCAAGATATTCCTTCCCGACCACCGAGTGATGAAAGTCGGACAGGACAAGTTGCTCTCGCAGAGGGTGCTGGCAAAGAAGAGGGTCCCGGTCGCAAAAACGTTCAGTCTGTCCTCGACCAAGGACATCAAGCAGGCTTTTGCTGAAATGGGCGCGCCTCTCTGGGTCAGGGCGAGGCACGGTGCGGGAGGGAGGCTGAGCCTGCTCTGCGACAACCACAGGGAAGCCCTCCACTGGATCGAGCTCTGGGTTCTCAGGGGCTCAAAGGTGGACGAGTTCATCGTCCAGGAGTACCTCCCGGGGAGGAACATCGCCTGGGACAGCATCTGGTACGAGGGACGTCTCGTGACCTCCTACGCGAGGGAGCGGCTCGAGTACCCTTTCAAGCACATTTCTCCCTCCGGGATAACCGGAACGCCCTCCGTCGCCCGGACTGTGGCGGACGATTCTGTCAACGAAACCGCTATCGCCTCCGTGAAGGCCATCGACCCACGACCTCACGGTGCCTATTCGGTCGACCTCAAGGAGTCGTCGGCCGGAGTCATGTGCGTCACCGAGGTAGACTCTGGCAAGTTCCATTCGACGATGCCCCTATGGGGATACATCGCGCTGAAGCACCTCCGCATGCCCTGGTACGCCAACCTGGCGGACCTCTACGTGAGGCTGGGGATGGGAGAGGATGTCCCTGGCTCGATCCCCAAGACCGACCTCCTCCCGGAGGGCTACTACCTGCTCCGCGACATGGACGTCGGAGCGTTCCTCTGGAGAGAGGACGGCTTCAAGGAACGGGTCCTCTGAAGATGGCCGACGTCGAAGGGTTCGTCTTCGACCTCGACGGGACCCTCGCTACGATTCCCGTCGACTGGGACGGGGTGCGCCAGAGGCTCAAGGAGGTAACGGGCAGCGCTGCGGAGTTCAAGCCCGTGTTCCCCACCATCGGCGAGGTGATAGCAAAGAATCCCAAGCTCGGGAAGAGCGTCTTCGCCGTCATAGACGAGTACGAGTGGGCCGCCGTCCCGTCCGCCCGCCTGTACGACGGAGCGTATCGGCTGCTCTCCAAGCTCTCCGAGAAGGCGAAGGTGACGCTGGTTACAATGCAAGGTCACCGGGCTGCAACCAAGGTCCTGGAGATGTTCGAGCTCAAACAGTTCTTCACGCACTACTTCACCCGCGAGGACTCGCTGGACAGGGCCGAACAGGTCGAGATGGCTCTGGCTTCTATGAAGGCCAAGAAACCGTCGACCATGTTCGTGGGAGACAGACTCAACGACCTGAACGCCGCCAAGAAGGTGGGAGTCCCATTCACGCTGATCCGGACCCACGGCGAGGACCCGGAGGAGGAAGACGTGCCGGTCTTTCACAGCGTAGCCGAGTTCGCGGCGTCCCTGCGTTAGTCTGCCTGCATCTTCGCATGCAAGGCCTTGTTCCCCGCGCCTACGATGCTGAACCTCTCCTTCACGTTGACCGCGGGCTTGACGGGCCTGCCTTGCCTGTCGCTGAAGACGGCGCCCGCGCGCTTCCCGATCAGGTACGCTGCTGCCATGTCCATCACCCTGATCCTGTCTCTTACATCCACGAAGCCGTCGATCTTGCCCTCTGCGAGGAAGCAGGCTTCGAGCGCGTTCGCACCGAAATGGACCTGCCTCCTGACCGAGGAAATTAGCTCATTGAGGCTCGCCACTACGGGGAGGCTGGTCTTGGAGACGTCCACGCCTACCATCGCCTCGCGCAGGTCATTTACCAGGCTGGACTTGATCTCGGAGCCGTTCTTCGTCGCATAGCCAGCGGCCTCGGCGTAGTATGTGTCGCCGCTGACGAGGTTCCGCACGAGTGCGTGGCTCGCGTCGTCCAGCGTCTTCCCGTCGAGCACGGCGATTGAAGTGCAGTAGAACGGGATCTGCCTCTCGAAGTTTGACGAGCCGTCTATCGGGTCGATTATGACCGTCCACCTGGCGTCCTTCGGGCCTGACTCGCCCCTCTCCTCTGCGACCAGTCTCAGGTCCCCCTTCTGCATCACCACCTCGATGATCTCGTCCTCCGCCTCCTTGTCAACCCTCATCGTCGTGTCGCCCCCGGCCCCCTCGCCTACCCTCTCGTTCCCTTGTTGGGACGCGACCAGGCGGTCTCTGACCTCCTGTACCCTTTCGCCAGCTTCTTTCAGCAGGGACTCCCACTCGACCATTTTGTTACGCACCACCCCTCCGTTTACTGACGAATCAGCCTTCCGCTTCAGGGAAGCGTAAGGAGGACGCTGGAATGGAAGACTGCCAGGTAAACGATGTAGATGACGTATCCCGCCGCTATGTAGGCGACGGTCGGGACTCCGTACTGGACTTCGACGGTTGCGGTTTCGTCGGTCACCTGCTCGACATCTTCGCGCGAGACGTTTACGTCCTTGTCCACGTCCTTTCTCTCTCCGCCGACGATTATCGCTTTTGGTATCCACCTGGCCTCGGACTTGAACTGCTGTATGCTGATGACCTTGTCCTTTCCAGCCAGGCCGGTCGCGTACAGGTATCCTATGTGGGCGAGCGCGACAGCTGCGATTGCGAAGAGCACCGGAAGCGGGGCAAGCGGAGTAGGGTCTGCCACGACGAGGACGAATGCGATGCTGTCGGCCTGCCCGACGTAGCCGTACCAAGTGACGACGAAAGCGATGACACCGATTATCACGATCCTGACCAGAAGGATGAGGTCCTCGGAGGGGACAAAGTAGAACGCCAGTATGACACCGATGATGGCGGGGATCCAGACAATGTCCGAGACGAGTCTTTCCTTCACGTCCTGATAGCCCGCGATGAGGAAGGATATGCCCACCAGTATCTGCAGGAACAATCTCGCACGACCATCCCGGCGCTCTTTATAAGCGGATTTGGACTATTTTCCGTTGTCTTCTGCGAACTTCGAGACGCTTGTGAGCCGACTAGCCTCAGTCTGCCCTGCCCGAGGACTGGCGTCTTCGCTAGATGGGAGGTTTTCGTCGCTGCTCAAGAACGCCAGGATCTACCTCCCCCCGAGTGTCTACTCGAGATTCTCGCTCTCCCTCTTCGTCTATCCGATATTCGGCGAGGTCCTCGCCCTGTTCGCGCCGCGGCCCCAGGCCTTCTTCATACTTGCCTCGCTCGGGCTGATCCAGGTCGTGCCGCTCCTCCTCCCACTCACACTCGCTCACACACGTCAGAGGTCCGTCGACGCCGAGCTCCCTTTCTTCCTCATATTCCTCTCGATTTTCTCTCGGGACTCGTCCCCCTCCATCGACGACGGCCTAAGGAAGGTCGCTGCCCTCGGCGACGACGTCTTCCCCGCGTTCAGGGGCGAGGCTGCGATAATGGAGAGGGACCTCACCTTCTTTCCCGGAGCGCCCGCTGACATCATAGAGAGGGCCTTTGCAGCGCATCCGAGCAAGAGCCTGAGACAGTTCATCCACGGCCTGATGATCACTCTGACCACCGGAAAGAGCGTCGTCGAGTTCGTCGATGAGGAGTCTCTGAGGCAGGTGGAGCTGATGGAGGCCAAGTGGAAGGCGTTCTCGGAGTCCATCGGTTCGCTCGCTGAGGTGTCTCTCATGGTCCTCGCGCTGTTCCCCGTGGGGCTCGACATGGCCGCCGCGGCCATCCCGGGGTTGGCGGCCGCGGAGATCCTCTTGGTGTCCCTGGCAATACTCGGCGTCTTCTCAGCCGTCCTGCTCGTGCTGATGGACGGCGCCCAGCCGGTCCTCTACAACTCGAAGCCGTCCCCCTGCCCCCTGGTTGCGTCTGTCGCAGCTTGGGTCGCATCCATCGCTCTGTACTACGTCGGCGTCGTTTCCATCGAGGTTTCACTGCTGCTCCCACTGGCAGTCTCGACGCTCGCCGTACTTCGGACCAGGGGTCTGTACGGCAGGATCAGGAAGGGCGAAGAGGAGGTCAGCGTGCTGCTTCACGACCTGGCAGAAGAGAGCAAGGCCGGCGTCAGCCTCCCGGAGGCCCTGTCCAAAGTCACGTCAGGCGGGGGCGGGTTCAGCTCGATTAAGGCGCCTCTTGCTGCCTTCCAGCAGTCCATCATGCTTGGCTCCCTTCCAGAGGAGGCTCAGAGGAAAATATCGCACCCTTCATGGCTCGTCCGCCTCTCGTTCGGGATGCTCTCGGTCGCTTTCGTGACAGGAGCCGGGTACGAGAAGCTCGAGAGGCTGTCGTCGTTCTTCAAGAGGCTCTCCGACGCCCGCAAGAACGCGTCACGTTCCCTGCTCCCGTTCTTCATGGTCGGGGTGATAGTACCCGGGATTTCAATCGCTGCGATGTCCTTCCTGAGCTCGTTCGACGAGAGCGGGGCTTCCTTTCTCCCGGCCTTCGGTCAGGTCTCCAAGACATACATCCTGATCTCAATCTCGGCTGTTTCGATGATGACAGGCCTGCTGCTCTCCAAGCTCTACACGCAGACGGCCAGGCACGCTATCGCCGTGCCCATCCTGCTCGCATCGACCCTCGTCTCCTTGCTGGTCCTCGGGCTGATCTGAGCAAAATTGGCGATTAAATAGCGGGCCGGCTTCTTAGTGCATGAAGACTCAGACTCGAAAGGGCATCAGCCCGTTTTTGGCGACCATCATCCTCGTGGTCATCACTCTGTCGATAGGAGGACTGCTGTACACCCAGTTCCAGCAGATCATCGTCTCTCAGGTCAGGAATCCCTCTATGGACCTCACGGACATCAACGTGGCGCCCAACGGTCAGAACATCATACTGAGCATCAAGAATGACGGCAACGTCCCGATAACCCTGAGCGAGTTCACGGTGAACTACAACACAAGCCTCGACACCTTCAGGTTCACGAGTCCCACCGGCTCCAACGTGACCTTGCTCTCTTCGCCTTCGGGTAGCGACACGCTTCAGCCCGGGGACATCCTCACGGCGCAGATGACGACCAACTTCGCCATTCCATCCTTCGCGGCTTTCACCGTGACCGTCGTTGGGAACCAGCTGTCGCGCGCCTTCAACGTCCAAGCATGAGGCGCTCGAATGGAGTGAGCACGTTCGTGGCGACGCTCATCCTCGTGTCGATAACCATGTCGCTCTCGTACGTCGTCTACGAGGGAGTCGACAGGTTCTCGGCCCCTGAGCAGGACGTGTTCACGAACCAGGTCAGCGACGTGGGAGGCTCGCCCCCACTCTACTTGGTCGACGTGAACGCCTCCTTGACGTCGACGCCTCTGGCCTTCGAAGCCGGCGGCGCGAGTTCTCAGGCCGGGGTGCTGTACCTAGCGGGGACGACGTACGGCTCCTCGCACCAGCTCTGCCTCGCAAACGCCACGACCTTCTTCTCGGTCCATACCGGGGCCGGGCTCCTGCGCGCCGACGGGAACGGGAGGACTTGGATAGACGGGTACTGGACGCAAGCGCTGCAGGTGCGGGCCGGTTGGCAGGAGGTCATGTTCGCCGGCGCTTCCACCTGCGGTATCACGATGCCAGATGGAGTCAGTGCCGTGTACCCAAGCCCGGATATCAGCACAGTCCCGGTCGTCGGCAGCGAGCCGTCCTCCACGTTCGTGCTCTATGTGCCGGCCGGTGAGTCCACAGCGTCACTTGTGATGGTCTTCGACGGGAGTTACGACCGCATTGCATAAGTCGCGAGGGGTGAGCGAGGTTGTTTCCTCCGTGTCGATGCTCGCGATCACGATCGCCGTCCTGGGAGGTGTGGGGCTGATAGCCCTCGGTTCGCTGAGGAGCGCGAACGGCGTGCTGCTGACGGGGTCGGAGAACGCGGCCAACGACGCCGGGGTGCTGATCACAGTCGTGGCCACCCAGAGCAACTCGTCGGGAACGTACGTCTGGCTGTTCAACTACGGCTGGAACCAGGGACGTCTTACCTCGGTCTACCTCGGCGGCGCCCTCGCGGATGGGTGGAGCTCCACCTGTCAGGTTCTCCAGCCGAAGGACATGTGCGTGCTGCAGCTCTCGCCAGGAACTCATGGTCCGGTGTCAATATCTTTTGGAACTAGAACGGTCAGTCTCTCGGTATAGGTCGGCCCTGGCGGGGCGCCTGCGCCGCGGTAGTCCGCAAAGCAGGGGTGCCCTCCTAGACTCGATCCCGTTCGACCCACCGCGCGGAGGGGCGATGCTGGAGAACTACCTTGTCAACTGCGAAATACAAAGAGGAGCGGTCACATACAGGTCTAGTTACACCGTCTACATCTACGAGGCTGAAGGCAAGGGCGTGTATCTTGTCAAGGAGCCTTACCTCGACCCGGGTCTTAACTCCGCAGTCGCAGAGGCCATCTCCACGCTCTCGTCCTGGCTGGCACCCTCGCCGGTCATCGCGGTCGACCCCCTGGGCTACCTCTTCGCAGAGCTCAAGCGGGCCGGCTACATGGACGGCAGGGCGAGCGAGGACGACCTCAAGGCCGCGACCTACTTCCTCATCCGAGATATCCTGGGCTATTCGACCTTAGACCCGCTCATCAGGGACCCCGAGATCGAGGACATCTCCTGTGAGGGTATCGGCCGGCCCGTCAAGGTCTGGCACAGGAAGCACAACTCGCACGGGTGGCTGGAGAGCAACATCGTCTTCCCCCAGAGGGAGAGACTTGATGCCATCGTCTCGAGGCTGGTCCACCGCTCCAACCGTTCCCTCTCTGTCTCATCACCCATCATCGACTGCGTCCTGCCCGAGGGATACAGGCTCGCCGCGACCTGGGGCAACGAAGTGACCAGCCTGGGGAGCAGCTTCAGCATAAGGAAGCTCAGGGCCGTGCCTTACACCATCGCCGAGCTCATACGCTCGGGCACGCTCGACTCAAAGATAGCCGCCTACCTTTGGCTGATGCTCGAGATGAAGGGGTTCGTGGTGCTCGCCGGGGTCACCGCTTCCGGCAAGACCACCATGCTCAACGCCCTCGGCACCGTGATCAACCCTAATTGGAAGGTGCTCTCGATCGAGGACACCAGGGAGATCAACCTGCCGCAGAGCGGCTGGAAACCGCTCCACACGAAGCACACGCAGTCGGCCGGTTCGGACGTATCCCTCTTCGACCTCGTGAAGCTCAGCCTCAGGGAGCGGCCCGACTTTGTGATCCTCGGCGAGTCAAGAGGCGAGGAGGTCCAGGTCCTCTTCCAGGCCGCGGCCTCTGGCTCCGGCTGCCTGACGACCTTCCACGCTTCGAACACCGAGGGCTTCATGGCGAGACTGACGCAGCCTCCCCTCTCGGTGGCCCGTTCCTCGCTGGACCTCATCGACGCCGTGGTCTTCATGGTGAGGGACCAGAAGGGCGCGAGGTACGTCCAGGAGGTGGTCGAGACGGGCCAGGAATGGGGTACTCTCTTCAAACGCGTGGAGGGCGGATGGGAGGGCTCCCCTGAACGATCTTCAAAACTCGAGAGCAAGGCCGCAGGCTATGGCTATTCGGCCAAGCGGATGGCGTGGGACCTGGACAGGAGGACGCGATTCCTAGACTCCCTCGTGGGGAAGGGCATCACCGACTATGGTGCCCTGGCGGTCGAGCTCCGCAGGTTCTACGGCTCGGACCTTACCCTCTGGGATTCGTAGAGCTTCTTCACCCTCCCCATGTCATCGGCCTGCTCCGGAGTCTTGTCCGTCCGTATCGACTTTATCCTCGGGAATCGGAGCGCGTAGCCGCTGTCGTGCCTGGCGCTCTTCTGGATGCTGTCGAACGCCACCTCGATCACCAGCACCGGGCGGACTCGCCTGAAGTATCCGTCGTCCTCGACCGTCAACGACTTGATCTTGACTGCCATTTCCTCTATCTCGGCGTCCGTCAGGCCCGAGTACGCCTTCCCTATCACTCTGTAGCGTTCGCCGTCCCTCACCGCGAATGTGTAATCCGAGAGCCTGCCCGCCCTCTTCCCGTGGCCGAGCTCGGCGCCCACTATCACCACGTCCAGTGTATCCAGCTCTTCCTTCAGCTTGACCCATGACTTGCCGCGCTTGCCCGGAGTGTAAGGGCTGTCCGGGTCCTTCACTACGAGTCCCTCGTACCCGAGGTTACGGCTCCTCCTGAAGAGTTTCGATATCTGCGCCGTCTTGGTTGCCGGCGTCATGTCCGCGAGGATGAAGCCAGTCCCGACTGTCGGGGCCCGAAGTGACTCCCGTCTCTCACGAAGTGGCTTCCTGTAGAGCTCCGCGTCGTCCAGCAGGAGGATGTCAAACAGGAAGTACCTGACGGGCGCCTTCGTCTGAGCTTCCTCGAAGCCTTCGATCCTCCTCAGTCTTCTCTGGAGCATCTGGAACGCGAGCGGCTTGCCGTCCTTGAACGGGACAATCTCCCCGTCCAGCAGCATGTCGCCCTTGAACCCCTTCGCGCCCTCTGCTATCTCCGGGAAGCTCTCAGTGATGTCCTCGAGCCTCCTGGAGAATATCCTCACCGCGTCTCCCTTTTTGTGGAGCTGGGCCCTCACCCCGTCGTACTTGACCTCGGCGTAGACCTCCTTCTGAAAGTACGAGGCGATCTCTGCTGCCGTCTGCATCGGCTCTGCAAGCATGAAGTTCGTCGGCCGCATCAGCTCTAGCCTCACGGCGGACAGGGTGCCGAGCCTCGCCTGCCTTGCCAGGGTCCCGATGTCTCCGAGGAGCAGGTTTGCGTCCCGCACCTCGTCACGGTCGTACCCGTAAGCGTCCGCCAGCGCTTCGACGACCAGCCCGTCGACCAGCCCTATCCTCATCTCCTTTGTGAGGATCTTGACGAGGTACTTTGCCTCAACGGGAGTCGCTTTGAGGAGGGCGGCTTTCAGGTGTCCTCTCTTGAGGGCGTTCGAACCCTTCCCCTTGCTCAGCGTCATCACCTCGAAGCTCTCCGCGACGTCTCGGAGGCTGAGGTCTTCCTGGAAAAGCGTGGTCTCCTTCTTTGCCGATGCTATCTCCTCTGCCACCCGGCCCAGGTCACCGTACTTCACGTAGATGCGGCTGATCTCTCTCGGGGACAATCCGGTGACCTCCTCCAACACTCCCATGATTGCCGAGTATCCCGTCTGGGTCTCGTCCACGCTCCCCTTTGGGGAGGCACGGCCCGTCGCGAACCTGGCCGCCCTCTCAGCGTCGTCGGCGTCCAGCACGCGCAGGTACTCGGAGAGGATCCTAACCTTTTCGTTCTTCCCTGCCGTGCTCTGGACGCGGTCGAGGGTCGATGAGAATTCAGCGAAGCTGCCCAATGGGCATCAGAGCGACATGGCCATCGTGTAGGCCGACTCGCCGTCTTTGTAGTACCCGTGCATTGTGCTTGTTACCTTGAAGCCCAGCCGCTCATAGAGCTCGATCGCTCCCGTGTTCGTGATGCGGACCTCCAGGTAGCATTCCTTGCCGGACTCATTTCTAACCACGTCGAGGGCTTCCTGTATGAGCTTGGTCCCTATCCCCTTGTTCCGGTACTCATCCAGCACGGCGACGGAGATGATGTGACCCTTCTTGGCGAGCCCGAACCTCTTGGTCATGGAGAGCCCGTACTCGATCCTGCACATGATGTAGCCAGCGACCTTGCCGTCCATCTCGGCGACCAGGAACGAGTGAGGGAAGTCCTTCAGGATCTCGTAGTAGAAATAGTCCGAGTAGTGCTCGGGCAACGTGAGGGTATTGACCTTGATGACACTCGGAATATCGTCATTCGTACACGCCCTTACCGAGTAATCCTGACCCTTGCTCGCGGTCGTTTCTTGCATGCCCGATGGTGGGTGTCCCGGGGTGGACACTAATAAATTTCTCGCGAATTAAGACTTAAAGCGGCACGGGGGAACGCGCCGCTCTGTTTGTCGGAGAACCCCGAGGTCGAGCCCCTGGTGCGCTCGGCATTCACGATAAGGGACACTTTCTCGAGGGGCGACGGCTCGACCGAGTACAGCGTCCAGTATGACGAAGGCTCTAAGGCGGCCTTCAAGGCCCTGTACGCGAAACTCGGCGCCATCGGCTTCACGCCGCATCTCTCCGGAAATCAAGAAAATGCCGTCCTCGTGGTCACCAAGGACGAGAAGCCCCCCAAGTCGACGGCGAGGACGCCCGTGTTCCTCATCCTGCTCTCCGTCGTCGCGATCATCGCGACGGGATGGGGCGTCGGGATCATCTACTCCCAGGCGGTAGGGGGAAATGTCCTCCTGGTCGGCGCAAGCTTCGTCCTCGCAGTGACCGCCGTCCTCATATCGCGCGACCTCGCCCAGCGCTTTGTCGGTCGACGGAGGGGCAACGTCTCGGCCCTCCAGTACTACCTGCCCAACATCCCGCTGTTCGTCTCCTTGCCAGTCCTCTACTACCTCCCGACCTTCGGCTCCATCACCTTCCTCCGGTCGCCCACCATCGACCGCGACGCGCTCTTCGACTTTTACTTCCTTGGGGCCGTCGCCGGGGTCGCCGTCGCGTTCGTAGTAGCGCTCATCGGGGCACCCAACGCCGTCGTCTACGCAGTCGGGCAGTCAGGTACGCTGAGCAGCAACCCTTCGTTGCTGCAGACGCTGGCCCTCTCAATCGGCGGGAACAGCCTGACCGCCCCCACCCCGTCCGGCGAGGTCGCCCTGTTCTCCCCGCTGGAGATAGCAGCATGGATCGGCTTCCTCATCTCGTTCTTCAGCCTGGTCCCTGCCGCGCTCCTCGACGGCGGCCGTATGGCCACGCTAGTACTCGGAGAGAGGGGCAGCAGGATAACGACGATGGTCACGGCCTTCCTGTTGGTCGCAATCGACGTGCCGAACTACTGGGTGCTCTTCCTTCTGATCTTCCTGCTGGCAGCTGTCCAGCCCTCGAACGAAACGCTCGATTCGATCTCCAGTATCTCAAAGTCCCGGAGGTTCCTCTTCCTGTTCGCGATGCTGCTGGTCGTGCTCTGCATCCCGATACCCCAGACGTTCCTCACCCGGCCGATCTAAGCGAGGAGCGTCTCGGACGCCCGTGTGAAGACGTGCAGCTTCGCCCCGCGACCCGCTGATGAGAATACCTTCTGCAGGGCCTCGCCCGCGCTCTTGGCTGCCTTGAACCTGAACCTGCTCGTCGCGTAGAGGTCCGGAAGTGAAGAGAGAAGAGTGACCGAGAAGTTCTCCTTCAGCCTGCTCAGGTAGGCGATCTCCTCCATCCCGTCGGCATAGAACCCGCGGCGGAGGCTCGCCTCGCTGATCCTGCCCTGAGCCTGCATCTGCAACGCCTCCGACCCTATGCCCTCCCTGCACTCTCCGATCAGCAGGACGTCTCCTCCCTTCCTTACCGCGCCGAGTGCTCCCATAGAGAGCCTCAGCAACTGCGAGAAGGTATCGTCGTACCCCCGGCCCCCCGCACCGATGGCAATCCCCTTCGCGGGACTGACCGTCTGGGGGACGTAGTGGCCGCTGGCGTCCTTTGCTCCTCCGTCTATCATCGAGAACGGCTGGCCACCCTTTGTGATGATTGTGACGTAGATCGACTCCCGCGCGCTTTCGAGGAGCGACGTGAGCGCGGCGTAAGCCTTCGTCTCCTGCAGGAAAGCTGGAGCGTCCCCCTCCCTCGAATCGTATGCGAGCTTCCTCGCACCGGTGGCGTACGAAAGTGTCGCCGCGACCCTCGCGTCTGAGAAACCGTAGAGTGGGTCAGGCTGGCCGGTCGCAAGCACGAGATTCTTGCCCTGGATGAGCTCGGGCGGCAGCTTGTGCTCCCCGCCTTCCGCCCGGGCCAGAGCAGTCGGCGGTGAGAGCTTCGTGACGCGGCCTTTGATCTCCGGGACGCCCTCCTCGACGCTCTTCGGTGAGGGCGCGTTGAGCTTGATGGTCCCGTCCTGAGGGATGTGCGGGGCGAGGGCCTTCATGAGCTTCAGGGTGGCCGGTTTGCTGTCGCAGATCAATATCCTCCCAAATCCCCTGACTCTCTCCTTGAGGATGAGAGCCAGCTCCTCCGCATGCCCGTCTGGCGCCACGTCGAACAGCTCGCCTAGGTTCTCGGCTTGGAGAGTCAATAGCGACTCCACATCTCCATAGGGGACCCAGATCTCCAAAAGCTGCTTCTACCACTCCCTTCTTCGCGGCTTCTATCAACCTTTTCTTGGTGCGAGCCCCCAATAGTGCTTATTACAGGCCGGGTGGACTCTTACGACATGAGCTGGAAGGGAAGGAAGAAGCTTATCGAAGAGCTCGCGATGGTCCTGGTAAAGGTGAGGGCCCTGCAGATAGGGACCTTCACGCTCGCAAGCGGGAGGCTCAGCTCGTACTATGTAGACCTCCGCGCAGTTCCCAGCTATCCCGGCGCCTACCGTTATGTCATAGATGCGTACTCGTCGTTGCTCAAGAACGAGGTCGGCCTCGACAAGTTTGACGTCATCGCAGGGATACCCACCGCGGGGCTGGCGTTCTCTTCTCCGATTGCGCTCCAACTCGAGAAGCCGATGATATACGTGCGGAAGGAGGCTAAGGAATACGGGAGGCAGAAGAGGATAGAGGGGACATTGAATCTGGGGTCACGGGTCCTGGTGATGGATGACGTGATAACGACGGGACACTCGGTCATGGGAGGAGTCGATGCCATAAGGGAGGAGGGTGGCGAGGTCAAGCAGGTGGCCGTCCTGATTGACAGGCTGGAAGGGGCGAAGGCGAACCTCAAGAAATCCGGCGTGACACTGCGTCCACTGACTGACATACTCGAGCTTGTCCACATCCTTCACGAGAGGGACGAAATATCGGCGGACGAACTAAAGGCGATAAAGGCGCAGGTCTCGGGCCGTCAGTAGACCATCAGGTTCTTTTCTTCCAGCAGAACGTGGAGGTTATTCACCGCGCGGTAGACTTCGCTCTCCCTCTTCGCTCCTGTGCAGACGAGCTTGCCCGACGCGAACAATAGGATTACCGTCTTCGGGTCCGCCATCCTGTGTATGAGGCCTGGGAACTGCTCCGGCTCGTACATCGACTTGGGGAGCTGCCTCGCAGCCTCTTCGAGGTGGACCTTGCCGCCTAGGTTGGCCGAAGCGACTATGTTCTGGATTTCTATCTCCGCCTCGTTCTTGATCGGGATGCTGCCCTTCTTCAGTCTCCTGACCACTTCCTGAACCGCCTTCCTCGCTTGGTCCTCTGACTTGGCACCAGTGCAGACCATCTTTCCGGAGCTGAAAATCAAAGTGGCCGTCTTGGGAGTCTTCAGCCTGAAGACGAGCCCCGGAAACTGGTCGGGGTGGTATTCGACATCGACGAAGTTCTTTGTAATCTGGTTGAGGTCAACCTTCTGGTTGATGGATGCAGAAGCAACGACGTTCTCAATGCTCACAATAGCCTTTGTTTGAGGCATTAATCGGGCGCGAGATTTCGCGCAGTATATAAAGAGTATATAAGCTCAGAAGCCGGTTATAGGGCAGTTTCCGGGTCTTTGGAGCTTCCTGAGTCCGAGGCGGGTGTTTGAGTCTCCCCTTTGGACTCTTCTGGTTCTTCCTTCTTTCCGCTGCCGAGGAGCTCGAGCATGAAGATGAATATGATGATTATCGCCACGAGGATGTAGTTCAGAGGGGGCGGGAAGGCTTCGGAGATCTTGCCCAGGTAGGGAAGAGCGAACATGACCTCACCATGGACGCAGTTCGCTGTCACCGGTGGCCAGCTGTCAGGCTCGTCTGGTCTCGGGTTGGTGATCCTGTTGTCACCCTGTGTGTAGATTCCCTGCGACGTGATGTTAACGATCCTATGGACTATGTCCTCAGCCAGGCAACCGCCCGCCCCGTTGGGCGGAGAGAAGACGATGATGTCTCCGATTTGGAGATTGGAATACGGTACGCTTTGGACTACGACGAGGTCCCCCACTTCCAGCGTCGGGACCATGCTAGGTGTCGGATAGACGTCGTAGACCTGGATTCCCCCGACCCTGCTGTTGATCACGTACGAGGCCCCCGCCACCACCAGGAGTATCACCACGGCGTAGGCCGCGGCCCTCGAAGTGTTCGAGCGGGAACTCAAAACAGCAGCGCACCATTCGCTCGCTTGTTAAACATGGCGTACCGGGAAATCTTAAGTAAAGACGGGGCGGCCGTCATCTCAGTTGAAGCTAGGCTCGGTCTTCAGTATAGCGGTCTTCAACCTAGTCGCTCTAGTCCTCGCTTCCCTTGTCTACGGCGACAGAGTATGGCGGGTGGGCTACTGGCAGGCGGAAGGATTCACTGCGACCACCACCTACTACCCATTCTTCTACATCACTTCGGCGGTGAAAGGCTCCACGCACATCGGGACTCTGCTGACGGTCGACTGGCTGCAGGTGATCCTGGTCGTGGCAGTCCTTGTCGACGGGCTCTTCATGCTGGGCTTGCTTAGGGGAAGACGGCACGCGCAACCGGATACCGGGAATACCACCGTCTTACCGGACGCGCAAACTGGATGAAGCGGGCCTACAGGGCGATAGCGGTCGGGGTCGCACTGCTCGCCAGCTCAATCATCCTCGACTTTGTGGGCAGCTCTCTCGGGTCGATCTTTGTCCTGATCCTCTCTTTCGCCCTGGGGATTGCGGGTGCCGTGGTGTCAATCAGGGGCGTGATCGAGTTTCTCACAGAAGTGATGTGACTAGTAGAGCCAGCAGGCGACGAAGTGCCCTGGCTTGACCTCCTGGAGGAGGGGCTCCTTCTGCTTGCAGACGTCCATGGCGTACGGGCACCGCGGGTGGAACTTGCACCCCGTCGGGTGCGAGGTGGACTGGGCCAGTTCTCCTATTATGTTGACCTTGATGATCTCGTCCTTGACCGAAGGGTCGATGACGGGCGAGGCCTGGAGCATCGCCTTCGTGTACGGGTGAAGGGGTTCAAGGATTACCGACTCGGCAGGTCCTATCTCTGCTATCTTGCCGAGGTACATGACCGCTATCCTGTCGGCCACCACCTTTGCAACCGCCATATCGTGGGTGATGAACAGGAACGCCACTTTGTTCGCCTTCGACTCGTTCCCTATGATGTGGAGGATGTCGCCCTTGAGGGACGCGTCCAGCATCGAGACCGGCTCGTCGGCGACGACGAGCACCGGGTCGAAGAGCAGCACCCTCGCTATGCCGATCCTCTGGCGCTGCCCCCCTGACAACTGGAAGACGTAGTTGTTCACGATCTGGGAACGAAGGCCCACCCTCTTCATCACGTCCTCTATCTTCGCGTGGATCTCTTCCTTGCTCTTGATCCCCTGTGCCATCAACGGGATACGGAGGGCGTCGTAGACCCTCATGTTAGGGTCGATTGAAGAGAACGGGTCCTGGAATATTATCTGCAGCTTCTTCCGCATCCTCTTCCATTGACCACCCTTGGCCGTCCCCACGTTCTCCTCGCCGTCATCCGTAAGGTACACAGCGCCGCTCGTGGGACGAGTAAGCCCAATCGCAGCCTTTCCGAGCGTGGTCTTCCCTGAACCGCTCTCTCCCACCAGCGCCAGGATCTCGCCGCGCCGGACGCGCAGGCTCACTCCGTCTACCGCCTTCACGACGGTGACCTTGTCCAGGAATCCACCTTTGGTGAAGAACACCCTGAGGTCGTCTATCCTGAGCACGCCGTCCGTCTGCGCTTCAGTAGAGCCAGCAGGCAACGTCTTCTCCATCGGTCCTCTTGAGTTCCGGTCGCTCCGTCTTGCACCTGTCCATCACGTAAGGGCACCTCGGACTGAAACTGCACATGTTTAATGGGTTTGCCAGGTCCGGCATGAAGCCCGGAATCCCTTGTATTGTCGTGCTCCTCAGGGTCGGGGTCGCCGCCAAAAGCCCCTGAGTATAGGGGTGCTTGGGGTTCGTGAACATGATTTTGGAGGGACCCTGCTCGACGATCCTGCCAGAGTACATTATGTACGCTGTGTCCACCAACTCTGATAAGAGTGCAAGGTCGTGCGTGATGAGCAGTATCGAGATGCCCATCTCTCTCCTCAGGCGTTTGAGCAGGTTCACAATGTTCACCTGCGTGATCACGTCCAGCGCCGTCGTCGGCTCGTCGGCGAAGAGCATCTTCGGTTCCAGGGCGAGCGCCATCGCGATGAAAGCCCGCTGCTTCTGACCGCCCGATAGCTCGTGGGGATACCTCCTCCCGATGCTCTCGTCAAGGTCGACCATCTCGAGGAGTTTTCTCACCGCGGTCTTCCCTCCCTCCCTCCCGTGTATCTTCATGACCTCGTCGATCTGGTCGCCGACCGTGAAGACCGGGGTGAACCCGTTCATCGAACCCTGGAACACCATCGCCATCTTGCTCCACCGGTAGTCCTTCCGGAATTCCTCATTGGGGATGGTCAGGATGTTCCTCCCTTCGAAATTCACTTCGCCGCCCGTGACCCTGCCAGGGGTCGTGATCAGCCTCATCATGCCGAGGGCCAGCGTGCTCTTCCCCGACCCGCTCTCCCCGGCCAGTCCTACGATCTCGTGTTCGCCTACCTCGAGGTTGACGTCTTCTACCGCTCTGATGTCTCCTCGCGGGGACGAGTAGTAGACCTTGAGACCCTTCGCTTCAAGGAGAGCCGTCATTTCGCGGTGACCCTTGGTGCCACAACCCGGTCGAGGGCGAAACCCACCAGGACGAACGGCATGGACGCCACGACTATCATTATCCCGGGGAACAGCGTCCACCACCACCAGCCGTGCAGCGAGGCGTCGAAGGTTATCGCGGCATTGAGGATTCCGCCCCACGTTATCACGTTGCCTGGGCCAATCCCCAGGAAAGAGAGCGTCTCTCCTAGGATTATCACTCCGGAGATGCTCAATGCCGTGAAAGCTATCGTGACCGGGGTGAGCCTGGGCAGGAAGTGCGTAAAGAACGTCCGCGTGGAGGAAATACCCATGGCCCTGTCGGCTTCGACGTATGCCTGAGCCCGTATGGACAGCGTCACCGTACGGGAGATGATCGCAAAACCAGGCCATGACAGCGCGGCTATGATCAGGGCCTCGTTAAGGAGCGTCAGCTGGATAGAGTATGATATGGCGATTATGAACGCGAGACCTGGGACCGCTAGGATGACCAGCGTGCCCCACGACATCACCTTGTCCCTCCATCCTCCATAGAAGCCGGCCAGACCGCCCCAAATTATCCCGCCGATTACAGATATCAAGGAAGCGATAATGCCGAGCTCCAGCGCCCACGGCAGTCCCGCGAGCACCCCGAGCTCGATGGGCCTCCCAAAGCTGTCCGTGCCCATGGTACCGTACGAATCCCCAACGAGAGATACTGAGGAAGTAGAGACCGAAAGCCCGGTTGCACCGACTATCTGGACGGTCGCGGAATAGCTTCCCTGCTGGACACTGCCGTTCAATATGCCCGGTCCGTCCCTGTTGAAGAGTGCTGCAAGCTCTTGCGCGGGGCTCACCTCCGAGAGGTACGACTTTGTCTGAGTCTGGATGTACTGGCCCAGCGCCTGGTTGATGGGCGTGTAGCTGAGAGTGTACGAAGTTCCGGAGACAGGCGACGAGAGAGAGACCTGGACGGTGTTCCCGTCCGGCTTGGTCCACAAGACCTCAAGCTCATAGGCCGTGCCCGAGAAATTCGGGGTGAGCACTATGTTGCTGGGGGTGACGGCGTGGTTCCAATCGATGGCGACCGAAGAACTGTAAGCCGCCCCGCTGCTGGAAGATGAGCCGGACCATCCCTGCAGTGTGAAACTGGCCGTTTGAGGCGCGTCCACACCGAAGTAGTTCACCCAGGAAGGCGGGACCGCCGCCGGGTTGTTCGTCCACACAGAGGGGTTGTCCCACTTGTACGCTTCTGACTGTGGGATCGCAATCGCGACGTAAAGCGACGTTGCAAGCAGCAGCACGAGGAGGACAAGACCTACAACGCCCGAGCGAGACTTCAGAAACTCGCGCGCGTAACTCCTTTCGGTTTTTCCAGTGTCCATCACTTGGTCATTCTCCGGCCTTGATCCTCGGGTCGAGGAAGCCGTAAGTCAGCTCGCCGATGTACAACCCAAGGAAGAGTATGATCGTGAGGATGAAAGTCGACCCTATGATGACCGGAAGGTCATTCTGCCCGATCGCGGCGAACGTCAGAAACCCAAGTCCGGGCCACCTGAAGACGACCTCCAGTACGATCGCGCCACCGAACGACCCCGCGACGGCGAGGATCGT
>Ga0302324_100007197_pt1 | contig 23767 bp, 16 predicted proteins | sample Palsa_T0_1_FD_201949 | JGI IMG/M metagenome (GOLD analysis project Ga0302324, IMG submission 201949) | Peat permafrost microbial communities from Stordalen Mire near Abisko, Sweden - Palsa_T0_1 | ecosystem: Environmental > Terrestrial > Soil > Palsa > Peat permafrost | place: Sweden: Abisko... | reverse complement strand
GACGGGGCGCCGCTCCAGGTCGACCTGGTGGACGGACCGGCGGGAGCGCGCGCCGCGGTGATCCTGCCCATCGAGCGCTCCGGCGGCGGCCGGCCGCTGGGCTTTCTCGTCGCCGGTCTCAGCCCCCGGCTCGGCAAGAGCGCCTCCTACGACCGGTTTCACAACCTGGTGGCGTCGAGCCTCTCGCAGGTGGTGAGCAACGCCGCAGCCTACGAAGAGGAGAGAACGCGCGCAGAGTCGCTGGCCGAGCTCGATCGCGCCAAGACCACCTTCTTCAGCAACGTGAGCCACGAGTTCCGCACGCCGCTCACGCTCATGATCGCTCCCATCCAGGACCTGCTGGCCCTGGCGGAGGGCGCGCCGGTCGATCGCCGCTCCGTCGCGCTCCTGGAGCGCAACGCGCTGCGCCTCCTCAAGCTGGTCAACACGCTGCTGGAGTTTTCGCGCATCGAGGCCGGGCGCGTCGAGGCGGTCTACCAGCCGGTCGACCTCTCCGCGCTGACCGTCGATCTGGCCAGTAGCTTCCGCGCGACCATCGAGCGCGCGGGGCTCGCCCTGGTGGTGAGGGCTCCGCCCCTGCCCGAGGCTCTCTTCGTCGATCGCGACATGTGGGAGAAGATCGTCTTGAACCTCCTCTCCAACGCCTTCAAGTTCACCTTCGAAGGATCCATCGCGGTCAGCCTGCGGATGGAAGGGGATGCCGCGTGCCTGGAGGTGACCGACACCGGGACGGGCATCGCCGAGCAGGAGATCCCGCGACTCTTCGAGCGCTTCCATCGCATCGAGGGCGCGCCGTCGCGCAGCCACGAGGGATCGGGCATCGGGCTCGCGCTCATCCAGGAGCTGGTGCGCCTCCACGGCGGCGACATCCGCGTCCACAGTCGAGTCGGCGCGGGGACGACGTTCCTCGTGCGCATCCCGCGCGGTGCGGCCCATCTGCCGGCCTCGCGGGTGCGTGCGGCGCGGTCGCTCCCCTCGACTGCCGTCGAGGCCAAGGTCTTCGTCGACGAGGCGGCGCGCTGGGACGCGAAGTTCCTCGAGGCGCGCGCACCCCAGGGGCGGAGCGGAGACCCGCGTCAGCGCATCGTCTTTGCCGACGACAACGCCGACATGCGCGACTACCTGACGCGCCTCCTCGGCGAGCGCTGGCCCGTGGAGGCGGTGAGCGACGGCGCCGCGGCGCTGGAGAGCATCCGGCGCATCCCCCCCGCGCTGGTCCTCAGCGACGTGATGATGCCCGGTCTCGACGGGTTCGCCCTGGTGACCGCGATGCGCGCGGACGAAGGTCTGCGTGGGATCCCCATCATCCTTCTCTCGGCGCGCGCCGGCGAGGAGGAGTCGGCCCGAGGTCTGGCCGCCGGGGCCAACGACTACATCGCCAAGCCCTTCTCGGCCCGCGATCTTCTCGTTCGCGTGGCCTCCGCCCTGGCGACCGCGCGGGCGGCGCGCGAGCGGGCGGAGGTCGAGGCCCAGCAGCGAGCGAACCTCTATCGCCACTTCATGCAGGCTCCCTTCCCGGTGGCCGTCTTCAAGGGCCCCCGGCAGGTGATCGAGCTGGCGAATCCTGCCGTCCTCCAGGTCTGGGGCAAAGGACCCGAGGTCCTGGGCAGGCCGCTCGGGGAGGCCCTCCCGGAGCTCGTGGGGCAGCCGTTTCTCGGCTACCTCGACGAGGTGTACCGGACGGGCCTGGCCTTCGACGGGCGCGAGCACGCCGCGAGCCACTCCACCGGTCCGGACGGCGCGCTCCAGCAAGGCTATTTCAACTTCGTCTATGCCCCTCTTCGCGACGCGCAGGGGGTGGTCGAAGGGATTCTGCTCAGCGCGTTCGACGTCACCGCGCAGGTGATCGCCCGGCAGGCGAGCGATCGGACCCTGGAGCTCCTGAAGGAGGCCACGGCGCAGCGCATGCAAGCCCTCGAAGAGCTCCAGCGCGCGAGCCTGGCCAAGGACGAATTCCTGGCCACCATGAGCCACGAGCTGCGAACGCCGCTCAACGCCATCGTCGGCTGGTCCAACCTCCTGCGCAACGGCGCCGTCGCCGGTCCGCAGATTCCCAAGGCCCTCGAGACCATCGAGCGGAACGCGCGCATACAGGCCCGGCTCATCGACGACATGCTGGATCTCGCGCGCATCGAGCAAGGGAAGCTGGTGCTGTCGGTGGGACCGACGGAGATGGTCCGCGTGGTCGAGGCGGCGCTCGACGCGGTGCGGCCGGCGGCCGAGCTCAAAGGGGTGCGGCTGCAGCCGGTCCTCGACTCGCACGCCACCATCGTCGGCGACGCCGATCGCTTGCAGCAGGTGGTGTGGAATCTGCTGTCCAACGCCATCAAGTTCACGCCCCCAGGACGGCGCGTGCAGGTTCGCCTCCATCGCGAACAATCGCACGTGGAGCTCGTCGTCGCCGACGACGGCCGGGGCATCGATCCGGCGTTCCTTCCTCACGTCTTCGACCGCTTTCGACAGGCCGACGCGAAGATCTCGCGCGCGGTCGGGGGTCTCGGGCTGGGGCTGGCCATCGTTCGATCGATCGTCCATCTGCACGGCGGCACCGTCCGCGCCGAGAGTGACGGCGAGGGGCGAGGGGCGACCTTCACCGTCCGCCTTCCCACGGCGCCGCTGCGCGCGGACTTCTCCCGACCCGCCACCGCCGGCGATGCGAGCCAGCCCGCCACGCCGTCGTTCGAGTGCCCCCCGGAGCTCCCCGGCCTTCGCATCCTGGTGGTCGACGACGAGCATGAGACGCGCGAGCTCCTCACGTACTTGCTGGAGAAGTGCGACTGCGTCGTCACGGTGGCCGCCGGAGCCGAAGAGGCCCTCGACAAGCTGCGCGACGCCACCTTCGACGTGCTGATCAGCGACGTGGGGATGCCGGGAATGGACGGGTACGCGTTGATCCGGAGTGTGCGCGCCCGTTCGCCCGGCGGCGGTTCGCGGGTTCCCGCGGTGGCCCTCACCGCTTATGCCCGGGCCGAGGATCGCACCATGGCCCTGCGCGCCGGCTTCGACATGCATCTCGCCAAGCCCATCGAGACGGCCGAGCTCCTCGTGGTCATCGCCACCCTGGTGCAAGGGGTGAAGCGTCGGCTCGGGTAGGGCGTGTGAATCACACGCCACAGCCTCCCGAAGGTCGGCTCAGCCGACGAAGCGCTGGACGGTTTTCCTCAGCTCCTTCGAATCGAACGGTTTGGCCACGCGCTCGTTGCGCACGCGATCGAGAAACGTGTGGGCCTCGGGGGTGAAAGCCCCTCCCGTGATGAAGACCACCCTCTTCGCCATGCCGGGATGAAGGTCGACGATGGCCTGAAAGAGGGCCATCCCGGACATCCTCGGCATGAGCAGATCGGACAGCACCACGTCGAACTCCTTGCCCGTCGCCAGGAGCTCCAGCGCGCTCCTCCCGTCGTTGACGATGGTGACGTCGTGCGTGGCGAGGACGCGACGAATCGCAGCGCACACGTCGGGCTCGTCGTCGACCACCAGGACCGCGCCGCGCCGTGCCGCGGAGGATGGCGGTTCGAGGGCGACGAGATCGACGTCCTGGGGTCTCTCCTCTTCGCTCCGCGAGAACGTCTCCAGGCCGCCGACGATCTGGGTGACGGCGGCGGCTCCTGCGCGCGCATCGGTGAGCATTTTTTCGATCTTGCGCAGCGTCGCGGACGAAGAGCCGCTCATCGCACGAATCTCCTCGAGGGCGGTGTCGAGGTTGGCCACCACGAAGGCCAGCGGGTCGTTCATCTCGTGGGAAACCCCGGCGATGCTGTCGAGTGTGGTCGCCAGCCTCTCCGACAGCTTCCGCAGCGCGTTCTTGCTGGCCCTGGCTTCGGTCACGTCGTGGACGACCGCATAGATGACGTCCCGTTCGACCGAGAGGACGCCCCCCCATTCGAACCAGCGGTAACTTCCGTCCTTGCAGCGATACCGGTTGGTGAATCCGCGGCGCGGCTCGGCCTGGACCCCGGACCGGGCGATCATCGAGGCTTGTCGATCGTCGGGATGGACGAAGTCGATCCAGGGCGTCGACGTCAGCTCCTCGGCAGACCAGCCGAGGACCTGGGTCCAGGCGGGATTGACCATACTGAAGTACCCGTCGGACACGATGCATAAGAGCTGGGTCGATAGCTCGAAGAACTGCTCGCGCGCGTCCTGGTGTGCCCGGCGAGACGCGGCCTCCGCGGCGGTCTGGCAGGCCACCTGGAGGCGAATTCGAAGAATGGCGTCGCCCGACGACCGGACGAAGACGTCGTCGGCGCCCGCTTCGAGGAGAAGGCCGACCTCTCCCGGGCGCCCTTCCGAAACGGCGACGATGACGGCGTCGCGGCACGTCCAGGCGCCGCGGATGGTTCTGCACGAATCGGCCACGACATCGGCCGACGCTCCCCCCATCACGACCACCGACGGACACCTCGCCTTCGTCTGCTGCAGGATTTCCCCAGGGTCCGCCGCTGCGAACACTCCGCGGGCATCTCCCGGCGACTCCAGAATTGCGGCGGTCAGTTCAGGGTCGACCGCGCATAGCCAGATTTTCATGGTCGCCTCGGGCATGCCGATGCCGGCGCGGCGATGATCATCCTTGTCCGCCCGGGGGCCGAAGGCTCACCGTCCTAGTCGGTGCAACAGATGTGCCGTGTGAGCGTGCGCAGCTTCTGTACGTGAAATGGATTCCATGTGTCCCAAACGCTTGCCCTCGCCTTCAGACCGGCGATCGAACGGACCCATGCGCTACGTCAATTCGCCAGGCGGCGGTGGCAGGGTCCCAAGGCGTTAGCCCGGATTATTCATGGTTTGCCCCCCTCAGTGTCACGCGACGAACCGCTGGACGGTGTTCCGCAGTTCCTTCGAGTCGAACGGTTTCGCCAGGCGCTCGTTGGGGACGCGGTCGAGGAACGCGTGGGCCTCGGGCGTGAAGGCTCCGCCGGTGATGAAGACGACCCTCGCCGCCATGCTCGGATGAAGCTCGACGATGGCCCGGAAGAGGGCCATCCCCGACATGTTCGGCATCATCAGATCGGAGAACACCACGTCGAACACCTTGCCGGTCGCCAGGAGTTCCAGCGCGCTCTGCCCGTCGTGGACGATGGTGACGTCGTGCTTGGCGAGGACGCGACGGATCGCCGCGCACACGTCGGGCTCGTCGTCGACGACCAGGACCGCACCGCGCCGCGTCACCGCGGATTTCGCAGGGGCACTCGCGCTCGGTGCCGGCGTGGCGCAGCGTCCGGAGGGGGGAAGCACCAGGCGAAACGTGGTGCCTCGCCCGAGCTCGCTCTCGACGGAGATGTCCCCGCCCATGCGGGCCACGATGTTGCGGGTGATGGACAGGCCCAGTCCGGTGCCGGCGCCGATGGGTTTCGTGGTGTAGAACGGATCGAAGACCCGGCTCAGAAGGGCCGGCGCAATGCCCGCGCCACTGTCCGTTACCTCGACGACCGCCCGCCCCTCCGCGTCGGTCGAGGTGACGACGTGGATCTCGTTACTCTCCACGTTCGCCTCCGGAAAGGCCTGGGCGGCATTAATGAGGAGATTGACGAACACCTGTCCCAGCCGTGCGTCGTCCGCGTCCACGAGAGGCACCGGGCCGAAGTCCGTCACCAGGGAGGCACATTGACCGATCTGGTTGGCCGCCAGCTCGATGGATAGCTCGAGGACGTGAACGGGATCGACGACGTGCGGTCTCCCCTCGTCGCTCCGGGAGAACGTCTTGAGCCCGCGGACGATCTTGGTGACGCGGCCGGCGCCGGCGCGCGCATCCACCAGCATCTTTTCGATCTCCAGGACTGGAGCCGACGACGAGCCTGGGATCGCATGGATCGCCTCGAGAGCGGTGTCGAGGTTGGCCACCACGAAGCTCAGCGGGTTGTTGACCTCGTGGGCAACGCCGGCGGCAAGAGTGCCCACCGCCGCCATGCGATCGGCAAAGACGAGCTGCTCGTGGGACCGAGCCAGGACGGCTTCCGCGCCCTGCTGGGCCGTGAGATCACGGAAGACGAACACCGCTCCGCGGACCGTCCCGTCGTCCGCCCGGATCGGCGCGCAGCTGTCGGCGATGGGGATGACCCTCCCGTCCCGTCGGGTAAGACGTGTGTCCTTTGGCAGGGAGACGACGACGCCCTCACGAAGCGCATGGTCGACGGGGTTTTCGACCTTGGTCCCGGTGTCACCGCGGACGAGCGAGAGAATCTCCAGAAGAGAGCTCCCCTTGGCCGTGGCTTCCTCGAGGGTCCAGTCGGTGAGCCGCTCCGCAACCGGGTTCATGCTGACGACCGCGCCGTTCAGATCCGTCGATATGACCCCGTCTCCGATGCTGTTGAGCGTGGTCGCCAGCCTCTCGGACACGGCCCGCAGCGCCTCCTTGGTCGCGCGGGCCTCGGTCACGTCGAGGACCACGGCGTACACGACGTCCCTTTCCGGCGACGTGGTTCCCCGCCATTCGAGCCAGCGGTACCTCCCGTCCTTGCAGCGATACCGGTTGGCAAATCCGTGGTGCGCCTCGTGGGCCGGCACCTCGGTCCAGACCTTCATCGTGGCCTGCCGATCGTCGGGATGAACGAAGTCGAGCCAGGGCGTCGAGGTCAGCTCCTCGGAGGACCAGCCAAGCACCTGGGTCCAGGCGGGATTGACCAGAGTGAAGTAGCGGTCGGTCACGATGCAGAGGGGCTGGGTCGATATCTGGAAGAAGTGCTCCCGCGCGTCCTGCTCCACCCGGCGAGAGGTGCTGGTCGCTGCGGTTCGGCGGGCCACCTGCAGGCGAGTTCGCAGAACGACGTCGCCCAACGACCGGATGAAGACGTCGTCGGCACCGGCTTCCAGGAGGAGGCCGACCTCTTCCGTGCAATCACCCGCAAGAGCGACGATCACGGTGTCACGACACGCCCTGGCCCCTCGGACCGTCCGGCACGAGTTGGCCACCGCATCGGACGAGATTCCGCCGATGACCACGACCGACGGGCACCCTTTCTCCATCAGGCGAACGACCTCCGCTGCGTCCGCCGCCGCGAGCACTCCCGGTGGGCCTCCCGGGGAGGCGCGCATCACCACGTCTGCCAGCTCCTCGGATACCGCGCACAGCAGCAGCCTCGTGGCCGCCTGCATCGGTGCCCCCACGGAGGGGGAACGCTCGTACTTCATGCTCAAGTCCCCCCCGGCTGGTCGCAGATCGCCGACGCAAGGTGCGTGCCGCGCGCGCTGTGCAAAGGGGGGGCGTGAAACGGATTCGATGTGTCCGGAACCTGGTGTCGCCTCGTGGCTCGCGAGGAAATCGACGTGCCGGCCAAGGCAATTCGCAATCTGGCGAAGGCAGAGCGCCAGCCGCTCGTTTCAGGTCTCGGAGTCGGCTTTCGGTCGCACGGTGTTCCCGCTGGGGCCGAGGAGTCCGCGCAGCGCAGCATCCAGCTCCGCTCCGATGAACGGCTTCGCCATGAAGCTCGAGCCCGGCCGCATCAGGTCGTCGAGCACGGCATGCTCGGTGTACCCCGACATGAAAAGAACGCGCAGGCCGGGGAGTCGCGCCCGCGCCTCCTTCGCCAGGGTCACGCCGTCCCCTCCGGGCATCACCAGATCGGTGACCATCGCTTGAATGGGCGGGTGCTCGCCGTCGAGAAAGGCGATGGCTTCCGGCATGCCGCACACCGCGACCACCCGGAAACCTCGGTCCGCGAGAAGCCGACAGAGAGCATCGCGCACCTGCTCATCGTCCTCGACCAGGAGCAGCGTTCCCGAGCCACGCACGGCGGCGCGCGGCGCCGGCATCGAGGCCGGCGCGGCACGCTCGGTGATCCTGGGCAGGTAAATGCGGAACGTCGACCCCTGCCCCAGGCGGCTCTCCACGGCGATCCCGCCGCCGCTCTGCTTCACGATCCCGAAGACCGTCGACAGGCCCAGCCCCGTGCCCTTGCCGATGGGCTTGGTCGTGAAGAACGGCTCGAAGATGTGCTGCCTGGTTTGCTCGTCCATCCCGGAGCCGGTGTCCGTCGCGGACACGCACACGTAGGGGCCGGCGACGAGGTCTCCCAGCTCGCGCGCACGGAAGGCGTCGAGCTCGACGTTTCGCGTCTCGACGGTCAGCCGGCCGCCGAGGGGCATGGCGTCGCGCGCATTCACTGCGAGATTGAGGATGACTTGCGCCATTTGCGTGGGGTCCGCGCGCACCGCGCCGAGCCCGGGCTCGAGGGTGGTCACGAACTCGATGTCTTCGCCGATCACGTGCCGGAGCATCTTTTCGATCTCGACCACGGAGGCGTTGAGCTCCAGCGGACGCATCCGCATCACCTGTTTCCGGCTGAAGGCCAGGAGCTGGCGGGTGAGCGCCGACGCGCGCTCCGCGGCGCTCTTGATGGCCAGGAGATCGGCGTGGAATCCGTCGGGATCGGCCTCCGGCGCGAGGCACAGCTCGACGTAGGCAAAGATCGCCGTGAGCATGTTGTTGAAGTCGTGCGCGATCCCGCCGGAGAGGCGGCCGATGGCCTCCATCTTCTGCGACTGGACGAGCTGTTCGGTCAGGCGGCGGGCCTCGGTGACGTCCCGCACGAGGACGAGGTAGGTGGGAGGGACGGCCTTGAGGCTATGGGCGAAGAGCTCCACCTCGATGTCCGCGTCGTCCTTCGCGTGCTGGGTCCACTCGCCGAGCTCCACGAAGTCCGTGGCCACCGCCTCGAAGGATCGGCGCAGGCGCTCGCGGTCTCCGTCCAGATCGTACAGGGTCAGGGCGACCAGCTCCTCCCGCGTGTACCCGTAGAGGCGCAGGCAGGCGAGATTGGCATCGACGATGCGGAGCGTGTCGCGCTGGCAGACCAGGTTGGGCCAGGGGGACTCCGTGAAGAGCGTCTGGTAGCGCTCGTCGTGGGCGAGGCGCTCCACGTTGCGTTCCCGGCGCTCGGTGACGTCCCGGAAGTTTCCCACCAGCGAGCCCACGGTGGGATCGTCCATCAGGTTTTCGCCGGTGGACTCCAGCCAGCGCCAGCTCCCGTCGGCGTGCCGCACGCGGTACTCGATCGTCCGCGTCGAGCCCGGCGTGGCGGCAAGTGCGGCGAACGCGCTCCGGAGGTTGGCCACGTCCTCGGGGTGGACGTTCCGCAGTCCGTCGCGCTGCAGCGACTCGGGCGATCGCCCGAGCACACGCTCGGAGGCCGCGCTGATGCGCAGGGTGCTCGGGTCCGGACCCGTCCGCCAGGTTCCTTCGGAGCTCCGCGCCGAGAGGGCCAGGATGCGCCGCTCGCTCTCCTCGAGCACGGCTTCGCTTGCAAGCTGCGCGGCCCCCTCGCCAATCAGCACGAGAAGGCTGCCGTAGCCCGTCGCAACGGGCAGCGGCATGCAGTAGACCTCGTACCAGCCTGGAGCGCAGCGCGGCAAGGTGAGTGTCGACCGCAGCGTCGCCGTCTCCCCGCGGGTACGCACCCCTTCGAAGAGGGCACGCAGCCTTTCCCGGCTGTCGGGGGCCACCAGGTCGAAGATATTCCGGCCGATTTCCCCGCTGTCCATGCCGGCCCCCAGCGATTTGGTGCTCCGGTGAAGCGACGTGACGCAGTTCTGGGCGTCCAGGGTGAGCACGTAGCCGGGCCAACCGTCACACAAGGACTGCCACGCGTTCTGCGGGACGTCCGCGGTCGAACCTTCATGACACGTGCTGCTATTCAAAGACATCGCCTCCGTACGCCGACTCGTGCAGTTGGTATGCCACCACGGCAACCTCGGCCGGCATCCGCCGCGCCCGCTGGGTGTTCGAAGGACCCTATGACCTCCCTATGACCCCGAACCAGAACCCGCCTACTTCGCGGCCCGCTGCCCACGCAGGCGGCTCGACGCTCCTCGCCTGGATGAAGTCCACCGCCGCGCAGGGGACCGAGGCCGGCAGTCGCTGGGTCGACGACAGCTGCTACCGCCTCGGCGCTTCCCTGGCCTACTACGCCCTCTTCTCGATCTTTCCCCTGCTCCTCCTGTCGATCGCGGCGCTGGGCTTCTTCCTTGGCAACGACTCGGTGGTGAGAGACGAGATTCTCGCTTCGGTCTCGAGCGCCACGACGCCGGACTTTCGCGCGCTCCTCGACGAGACGCTGGCCTCCATGCAATCCCACCAGACCGCGCGCGGGGTGGGCGCGGTGATCGGCGTCATCACCTTGTTCATGGGAGCGAGCGGCGTCTTCTCCGAGCTCCAGACGTCGATGAACACCATCTGGCGCGTCAAGGCCGTTCCCTCCAAGGGGTTTCGCACCGCCATCCTCAACGCCATACGCGAGAAGGCCTTCTCGTTTCTCGCCGTCCTCGGCGCCGGGGGCGTCCTTCTCGCCTCGCTCATCGTGAGCACGGCGCTGAGCGCCTTCACCAGCGCGGCCGACCACGTGCTTGCGGCCGGGTTTCTCTGGCAGGCGCTGGATGCGCTGGTCTCGCTCGGGCTCTCGGCGCTGGTCTTCGCGGTGCTGTTCAAGCTCCTGCCTCAGACGGCGGTCGCGTGGGGCGACGTCCTGGGAGGCGCGCTCCTGACGGCCCTCCTCTTCGCGGTCTTGAAGCACCTGCTCGCCTGGTACCTCGGTCACCTCGGCAGCTACGCGGCGTACGGCGCGGTGGGGGCGGTGCTGGGCCTTCTCACCTGGATCTACCTCGCCAGCCTGGTCGTCTTCTTCGGCGCCGAGTTCACGCGGGTACACGCCGAGAAGGCCGGGAGCCTCGCCAAGAAGACGCCGTAGTTGGATTCTACAGCCTGGGAAGGTCGATGGTGAAGACGCATCCGGCCCCCGCCACGTCCCGCACACGGAGGACGCCGCCGCTCGCTTCGACCGCCTTGCGACTGATGAAGAGGCCCAGGCCCAGGCCCGATCGGTCCGCGCCCCGCTGCTCGAAGGCCTCGAAGAGCTCCTCGGCCTTCCCCGGGGGAAGCCCTCCACACTGGTCCTCCACCTCGATGAAAACGCGCGTCGCGCTCGCCGATGCGGTGAGCGAAATGCATCCTCCCGTGCGGGTGAACTTGAAGGCGTTGTCCAGGAGGTTGGCGACTGCGCCGCCAAGGACATGAGCATCGACATGGACATGGATGCGGCGATCGACCGGCGGCACGCTGAGCCCCAGGTGGCGGATGTCGGCCTCCATCTTGGCGTCGACGGCGGCTGTTTCGACGAGATCGCTCACGGCGACGTTCTCGCGGTACTCGTTGCCGGAGTCCAACCGCGCCTCGATGAACGAGCGATCGATGAGCGCGCCGAGGCGCCTCAGGCTTCGCGCGAGGACTGCGCCGACGCTGCCGTTGATGGCGATGTTTCCCTTCTGGAGGATCTGGAATGCCAGGCTCGCCGCGGAGACGCTGTTCCGTAGCTCGTGGGCCAGGATGCCCGAGCGCTCGGTCTCGGCCTCGGCCAGCGAATGCTCGCGCAGCCGCGTGTACTCGGTCACCGCTTCGGCGGTGGCGTCGTCGAGACATCGATTGAGGGTATGAAACTCGTCGACGGTGATCGCCGCGTCGGTCTCGTCGGCCAGCTCGGTCACGGCCTGGCAAACGTCGCCGTATCCGCGAACGACTTGCCCCACCGTGAAGCCCATCCGCAGCATGTCGCCGCCGTGCAAGATCGCACTCGTTTCGATGGCTCCCATCGATTGGGAGGAGGGGGGGCCGGCGAGACGCAAGGCCTCCACCAGCTGGTCCAGGAAGACCGGCACGCCATTCTGCAGCCCGTCGTCCTTGGCCGACGGCAGCGGTCGCGCGGCGACCTTGGCGCGCGTGCGCGCCAGGATTTCTCGCCGGTGGGCGCCGATGAACTCGCGAAGCACCGCCCACAAGCTAGCGCGTTCGGGGCGCAGCACCAGCCGCGCGCCCGCGCCGCCTTCGACCCGGTCGAGGGTCGCCGAGGCTTTTCGAGGGTTGAGAGGCTCGTTGCAAAAAGCGAAGCCGCTTTTCCCATGTGGCCGCTCGGTCGGGAAAGCGCTATGCGGTAAAAGCACGGCAAACGCCCGGAGACCGCCTGCCCATGGCCAGCCAGACCAGCGATCGACAGCGGATGAGCAACGATCTTCGCGAGCTCGCGAAGATGGCCAAGCCCGAATCCGAGCGGCCGGTCCATCGCTTCGAGATGAGCCGCGAGAGCTCCGGGTTCTTCGACCTCTCCGCGCTCCTGGCCAGCGAAGCGGCGAAGTCCAAGCTCGAGCTCGCGGCGCGGACCGCCCCGCCTGCCTCGCCCCGCGCGACCGCGCGCCCGTTCGACGTGCCGTCCCACGAGCACCTGGCGCCCGTCGGCTTCGCGCCCCTCCAGGCGTCGGAGGAAATGCCCACCGGTCCCTCGTCACGCGGACGGAAGGCGGTCTACGCGCTCCTCAGTCTGGCCAGCGTGGGCGCGGTGGGGTTTCTCGCCTTGACGCTGGCGCGGCACCCGCCGCCCGCCACGGCAGCGCCGCAAGAGGCCCCCGCCGCCCTCGCGCCTGCGCCGACCGCCGATCCCCCGCCGCAGCCGGCGACGACGGCCGCCGCAGCCACCGCCGCCGCACCCGTCGCCGACGGGGACTCGACGGCGGCCTCCCCCGCCGCGGCCGACGGCACGACGGCGCCTGCCCAGGGGACCCGGAAGGTCGTCCCCGCGGCGCGCGTCCACGTCGCGGTCGGCGGCCCCGCGGCCCCCGTGGCGGCCGCTCACCCGGCGGTCATCCCGGCGTCGCACCGCGCCCCCGCCGGCAACGACTCCCTCATGGACCTCATCAAGAAGTCCGTGGCGACGGGCAAGTAAAGCGGTCTACGCCTACTCGGCGTGCTCGGCAAGATGCCGGCGCGCGCTCTCCACGGCGCCCGTGTCCGCTTCCCAGCGTCCTGCCCCGATCCGCACCGACGGCTCCAACCGCTTCGCTCGGTACAGCATGGAGACGCGCGTCCCGCGCATCGCGCGCGACGTGCTGGAGAAGAACCCGACGCTCGCGTCCGGTTCGCGCGATGCCGTCGAGGCCCTCGCGCGCAGCATCGAAGAGAACGCGCTGCTCCCCGCCCCGCGCCCTCCCGCGCCGGACGTCGAGGCCTGGAGCGCTGCCCACGCCGAGCACGCGAGCGAGCGCTGGCTCGCGGCGGAATGGTTTTACGCCGAGCTGGCCTTCTACCGGGAGCTCGCGCAGGCCTGCCGCTTCTGGGAGACCGCGGACGATCCTTTTGCCGCCGCCAAGAACGAGGAGCTGGCGGGCGAGCGCCCGTGGTCGCACCTGGAGCAGGCGCTCGCGCGAAGGGGACCGCGCGCGGAGCGCATCGGCGAGCTCTTGGCCACCTGTCTCTGGGGAAACCGCGTCGATCTCAGCTACACCGTCGGCGACGGGCACGACTCTCCGCGCGACGACGACCTCCTCGTCGACGATCGCGCCGAGGCCATCCCCTTCCTGGTGCGCGCCGGGGCCCAGGTGCATCTCGTCGCCGACAACGCCGGCACCGAGCTGGCCCTCGACCTCGGCCTTTGCGACGCGCTGCTCGAGGAGGCCACCGCGCGTGTCACGCTGCACCTCAAGATGCAGCCGGTCTTCGTCAGCGATGCCTTGCCGTGCGACCTCTGGAACACGCTCGAACGGATGAAGGCGCGGGGAGGCGACGCGGGATCGGTGGCCTGGCGATTGCGCCAGGCCTTCGCCGCCGGCCGGTTGCTGCTGGCGCCCGATCCCTTCTGGTCCGGGCCGCGCTTTCTCTGGGAGGCGCCGCCGCATCTCGTGCGCACCCTCGCCTCGGCCACGATGGTGGTGGTGAAGGGCGACGCCAACTACCGTCGCGTGGTCGGCGACGCGCTCTGGCCGCCCGACGCCCCCTTCGCGGCCGCCGCGTCCTACGCGCCTTCTCCCCTGCTGTGCCTGCGCACCCTGAAGAGCGACGCGGTCCTCGGACTGCCTCCCGGCCTCGCCGAGCGCCTCGACGCCAGCCATCCGAGCTGGCGCGTCGACGCCCGCCGCGGCATCGCGCAGGCCTTCCTCGGCTGAACGGACCGGCCCCCCTAGAGCACCCCCCGGAGCACCGTGGCCAGCAGCAGCACGGCGACCACCAGCACCGTCCCCACCATCCCCATGCGGGCGTGACGCCTCTTGCGCGCGGCGATCTCGTCGGCCGCGGCATCGCCCCGGGTTGCGCGCGCCCGCACCAACCGTCGCGCGTTGAACATCTCGAGGTGCGACAGCACGAGGAGGAGCGCCACCGCGGTCAGCTTGGCGTGAAGCCAGTGCTGCTGGAGGAGGTACGGCTCCAGCACGATCACCGCCGCGCCGGTGGCGATCTGCGCGAAGAGCGCCGGTACCTCGATGGTGGTGACGATGACGGCGGAGAGCCTCTCGTACTCGTCGCGCAGCGCCGCCGGCACCCCGCCGATCGCCGACATCCTCATGAACTGCTGCTGCGCGAACGCGCCGCCGAGAAAGGCGGCGATGCCGACGATGTGAAGCAAAAGGAGGAACGGAAGAAGGACCATGGAGGGGTCAGGCTACAGGCAGTTCAGCCGTGACGCGCCTTCACCGCCCAGTCGTAGACCTCGGAATATTTCTTGGCCGCGACGTCCCAGCCGAAATGCGCCAGCATGCCGCGTCGCTGCATGGCGCGGAAGTCGCGCCGCCGGTTCCGGTAGGTCTCGATGGCCCAGGCCACGGTGTCCACCAGCGAGTCGACGTTCAGGTCCCACAGCTTGAAGCCGGTGCCGGTGCCGGTGACGGGATTGTAGGACTCCACGGTGTCATCGAGACCGCCGGTGGCACGCACGATGGGGAGCGTTCCGTAGCGCAGGCTGTACATCTGGTTCAGGCCGCAGGGCTCGAAGCGAGACGGCATGAGAAAGAGATCGACCCCCGCCTCGACGCGATGGGCCAGCGCTTCGCTGAAGCCGATGCGTGCGCGGAAGCGATCGCCCCCGTGACGCGAGCGCCAGAGCAGGTACCCCTGGGTGACCAGATCGCCCGATCCCACGATGACCAGCTGCGCGTCCAGATCGAGGATGCGCGTGAGGGCGCCGAGGACGACGTCGATCCCTTTCTGCTCGCTGAGGCGCGACACGATGCCGAGCAGCGGGACGTCGGGGCGCTCGGCGAGGCCCATCTCGCGCTGCAAGGCCAGCTTGCACTCCGCCTTGCCGGTGAGATCGTCGGGGCCGAAGGGAGCGGCCAGGGCGGGGTCGGTGCGGGGGTTCCACACCCGCTCGTCGATGCCGTTGAGAATGCCCACCAGATCGCCCGAGCGGAAACGCAGGACGGAGTCGAGCCCGGCGCCCCCGGCGGAGGTCTGGATCTCCTCGGCGTAGCGCGGCGAGACGGTGGTCAGCTTGGTCGCGTGGTAGATGCCGCCCTTCAGCACGTTGACGCCCCCGAAATCCTCCAAGGAGTCCGGACGGAGCTCCCCCCGGGGAATGCGCGTGGCGGCCAGCTGACTGGCGGGGAACTTGGCCTGGTGAGCGAGGTTGTGGATGGTGAGCACGCTGGCGGCGCGCCCCAGCGGACCGGCGGCATCGAGCGTGTTGAGGTAGACCGGGACGAGGGCGCTGGGCCAGTCGTGCGCGTGAAAGACATCGGGCGTCCACCCCAGGTGCCTGCACAGCTGGATGGCGCCGCGCGACAGGAAGGCGAAGCGCGTGAGGTTGTCGGGCGCCTGCGATCCAGGCGGATCGTAGATGTACCCCCGCCCGAAGAGACCTTCGTGGTCGAGCAGGTAGATGGGGACGTCGGTGCCGGGCAGGCGCGTCTCCAGCACGCCGCACCACGCTTCGGCGGCGCCCAGGGGAACGCCGAGGGGAGCGGCGTGGCGGGTCAGCCCCTCGAGGGGGATGCTGTCGTAGCGCGGGATGACGACGCGCACGTCGTGGCCGAGCGCGCGGAGCACCGGAGGGAGCGCGGCCACCACGTCCCCCAGGCCGCCCGCCTTGACGAAATGAGCGCATTCGGAAGCGACGAAGAGAACGGAAGGCGGCGCTGGCATGCTGCGAGGACGAGGAAGCTAGACTAAAATGACTCGCCTGGCTCTCGATCGAAGCGTCGATCGCCCCTTCGATGGGCACTTCTGCGAGGGGCATGCGCTCTTCTGGCCGCTCGAGGCCGCGGCCGCCCGTTTCTCCGGCGAGGCGGACTGGCCTCCGGTGGAGGACTACGCGCGAGCCTTTGGCCCGCATGCGCCCGTGCGCTTCGAGCCCGCGCCTCCTCCGCGAGGCCGCAGACGAGCCTCGCCCATCGATCCGCGACGCCTCTATGACGCGCGCATCGCGCACGAAGCCTGCGTGCCGACGCGTGCGCGCTCCTGGCACGACTTTCTCAACGCGCTGCTGTTGGCGACGTTCCCGCGAGCCAAGCTGGCGCTGCACCGGCGTCAGCTTCGGGCGCTGGTCGAACGGCTGCCCGCGGGGGCGTGCACCCTGCCGGCGACGCGCTCCCGCGAGCACGACGCGCTGGCGCTGATCGACGAGGGCGGGGTGGTGGTTCTGGAGGACGCCCGCGCGGCCGGCGGTGCGGTGATGGTGGTCTTCGGGCACGCTCTCTACGAGGGTCTGGTCCTCGGGCGCGGCGCGGTGACGGCGTGCGCCATCCGGGTGCCGGTGAAAGGCCTGCCGGTCGCACCCGACGAGCGCGTGGCCCTCGCCGACGGAGCGCTGGCACGGCACCTGGCGAGCGCGGCGCTCGATCCGCGCACCCTCCGGCGGGTCCGCATCGACGACCGCGGAGCGCGCGCCCTCTGACGAACCTCGTCCTCGCCGCGAAACCGGCGCTTTTCGATTGCCATCACGCCGCGGAGGGCCGTAGCTCTGGAAGGGCCGTTCCTGGAACGTCACGACGGAGTCTGTCGGGCTTTGACCGACGGTCTCCAAGGAGAGGAGCTCACCATGGCCAAGACGACGAACGCGAAGAAGAACAAGCCGCTCTCGAAGAGCGCGATCCTCCAGGCGGTGGGAGACGTGGTGGGCGAGGAAGTGTCGCGCAAGCACGTCAAGGAGATCGTCGAGGCGCTGGTCGACGTCGGTCACAAAGAGCTGAAGAAGAACGGCATCTTCGTACTCCATGGCTTTGCCAAGTTCGTCGTCGTGAAGAAGGCGGCGCGTCCGGCGCGCGAGGGAATCAACCCTTTCACCAAGGAAAAGCAGATGTTCGCGGCCAAGCCGGCGAGCAAGGCCGTCCGCGCGCGGCCGGTCAAGGCCATCAAGGACGCGGTGAGCTGACTAGGGGCGGCGACTACGTCAACGTCAACTTCAACGCCCTCGACGAGGTCGAGCTCTCCTCGCTGAAGCTCACCTACTGGAACGGGCGGCACGACAACGCGAGTATCCCGGGCGAAGCAAGCTTCGGCGCAGGGGGGCTTCGGGGGCGCCGCGACGAAGCGTGCTTCGCAAGCGCGCGGGCGGAGGTCCGCGAAAAGGCGAGTCCGGCGAGGTTCCAAGGGATTGGCCTCCGCCTTGCTCAGCAGGCTCCAGCCCGTCAGCGGCGAAAGGAGCCTGCGATGCACGACATCGATCGTACACAGCTGGAAACGGAGTTCGAGGGACAGGCCTACGAGGGGGCCGACCTGGGCCACGAGAGCCAAGACCACGAGGTAGCCCTCGAGCAATTCTTGAGCGAGGGCGAGACCGAGCAGGAGGCCGAGCAATTCCTGGGCGACATCGCCGGGGCCGTCGGCGGCCTTTTCGGCGAGACCGAGCAGGAGCAAGAGCAGGAGATCTACAGCCCTCTCAACGAGGCGCAGGAGGTCGAGCTCGCGTCCGAGCTGCTGGAGGTAGGCAGCGAGATGGAGATGGAGCAGTTCCTCGGGAACCTCTTCAGCTCCGCGGTGCGCGGCGTGAGCAACTTCGCGAAGTCGTCGACCGGCAGGGCTCTCGGCGGGGTGCTCAAGAGGGTGGCCAAGAAGGCCCTCCCCATCGCCGGCAAGGTGCTGGGCGGCGCCTTCGGAGGACCGCTGGGGTCGTCGCTGGGCGGGCAGCTCGGGGGCGCGGCGGCGAACCTCTTCGAGGTGGAGCTCGAGGGGATGAGCCAGGAAGACCACGAGTTCGAGGTCGCGCGGCAGTTCGTGCGCTTCGGCGCCAGCGCCGCCAAGCAGGCCGCTCAGCACGCGCACGCCGGCTCGCCGCCGCCGGCGGCGGTTCGAAGCGCCGTCGGCACCGCAGCGCGCGTCTATGCCCCAGCCCTGCTCCGGCGCGTGCCGGTCGCGCAGGCTCATGCCCACCAGAATGGCCACAACGGCGTTCATCACGCTCACCCTGGGCATCCGGGGCCGATCGGGGTGGCCTTCCAGGGAGCGCCCGGCGCCGGGCCTCATCACCCGCATCACGGCGGGCACCACCCTCACGCCGGCCGCCCGGGGCATGCGGGCCACCTGGGGCATCCGGGCCATCAGGCGCACCCGGGGCATGCAGGGCATCCCGGGCATCACGCGCATCCGGGGCATGCAGCGCATCCCGGGCATCACGCGCATCCGGGGCATGCAGCGCATCCCGGGCATCACGCGCATCCGGGGCATGCAGCGCATCCCGGGCATCACGCGCACCCGGGGCATGCAGGGCATCCTGGCCATGACGGGCACCTGGGGCATCACGCGAATGGCGGGCACCCCGCTGCCGGTGGATTTGGCCCGGGCGGGCACCCTGTGGGGCACAGCGGCCGCTGGATTCGCCGCGGACGCGACATCGTCCTGCTCGGGTATGCGTCATGACGCAGTCGCAGAACGAGCAGTATCTCTTCGAGACACTCCTCGATCACGGCGCCCCGGCCGCGCAGCCCTCGCTCCGGGCCGCGGAGCTGAGCGAGGCGGAGGTGGCCGAGGTCGCGTCGGAGCTTCTTTCCGCCGAGAATGAAGCGGAGATCGAGCGCCTCCTGCCCAAGCTGCTCCCCGCGCGGAAGCTGGCGGCCGCAGGTCTGTCCAGGCTGGCGGCGCGACCCGCGGGCCGGTCCGCGGCGCGCCGGACCGCTCGGCTCATCAAGAGGCTGACGGCGGCCGTCCTGTCGAACCTGCGGCGGGCAGGGGTATCCATTCCCGATCCCGACCTGGCGGGAGACCCGTTTCCTGGGGACGCCGTGGGGGGCCTCTTCGGGGGCGAGCTGTCCGAGCCGCGCGAGCTCGAGTTCGAAGTAGCCAAGAAGCTCGTTCGCTTCGGCAACGGGGCCATGTGCCGCTCGCTCCTCGCGGCGCGCCATCAGCCGCCGGCGATGGCCGCCCGCACCGCCGTGGTTTCGGCGGCCAAGTCGCACGCCCCCGGCCTGCTGGGCCGAGCGGGGGGCTGTCCCGTCTGCGCCCACGCCGCCGCGTCGCGCGAGGCGACCCGGGGAGCGCACGCTGGGCACGCCGCCGGCCACGCGGGGGCTGCACCCCGGACATCGGGCCACTGGGTGCGCCGTCCCACCGGCATCCAGCTGACCGCGTGAGCGCGGCCATGTCGCACGAGGCTCTCGCCCGCGCCATGCTGGAGCAGGAGGCCCGCGCCCTCCTGACCCGCATCGCCCACGTGAGGCCCTTCGCGCTTCACATGCCCATGGTCACGGCGGCCGCCGTCTCGCCCTCCGCCCAGACCTCGGTCGAGAACCTGCTCCTCGCCGGGCGTCGCGAGCTGACGGGGATGGTGCGACGCTTCATCGCCTGGCTGGCGGAGGCGCCGTCGGCCGCGGAGGCGCAGCGGCGCTTCAACATTCTCCGCCTCCGCTTCAACGCCATCATCCGTCAGTTCGACATCTTCGCCAGCGTCTTCGCGCAGCGGAGCGAGCACGAGACGGGCGTGTGGGTGGCCGGCCTGGACGACGTCGCCGCCGACGCGCTCTCCATTCCCGGCGACTACTTCCAGGCTCCTCCCATCATCTGCTACCTCGATCGCAACCACGGCGCCGCCATCCGCCGGGCGTACACGCGCCTGCCGGGGGGCAAGGAGAACCCCGTCGCCGTGGTCAGCGTGCCGCGTGAGCGCATGATCGGTAGCGGCATCGCGTCGTCGCTGGTCCACGAGGTCGGCCACCAGGCGGCCGCTCTCTTGCGCGTGCTTCCCGACCTGCGCACCAGCCTCGAAAAGGCCCACGCCGGGTCGGCCGGCCGCAAGCGCGGCTGGATGCTCTATCACCAGTGGATCTCCGAGATCTTCGCCGACTTCTGGTCGGTCGCGCGCATCGGGATCGGCGCCACCCTGGGGCTCATCGGCGTGGTCAGCCTGCCCCGACCCTTCGTCTTCCGTTACGATCCCAACGACCCGCACCCGATTCCCTGGATTCGCGTGCGCCTGAGCGCCACGCTGGGCAATGCCCTCTATCCCGATCCGCAATGGGCACGGATGGACGGCATCTGGACGTCGCTGTATCCGACCGACGGCTTGCCCGCGACCCTGGTCCGCCTGCTGACCGACGCGCAGGAGCTGGCCGGCGAGTTCGCTCGCCTGCTTCTCGACCATCGTCCGCGCTCGCTTCGCGGCAAGTCGCTGCGCGAGGCGCTTCCGCTGGCGGAGATGCAGCCCGCGCGCCTCGCCGCCCACTATGCCCGCTGGAGGGCGCACCCGGACCTGATGCGCCAGGCGCGACCTTCGCGGGTCTTCGCCGTCCTCGGCCAGGCCCGCGCCGACGGGCACTTGACCCCCGAGCGCGAGAGCCACGTCCTCTCCGCCCTTCTCACCTACTGGGCGCTCCGCAGCTCGATGGACGTCACCGCCGAATGCGCCAGGGCGCATCCGATATCCCACGATCGCCGCTATGCACAAGCCATCTAACGAGTGAGGAATCATCATGATGAACACGACCACGGCCGCCCCGCAGGCTTCTCCGCAGCCACCGCCGATCCCTCTTTCCTCGACCAATCTCGAGACGAGATTCCTCGAAGTGTCCGACGCGAAGGTCGGCCGCCTCAAGGGTGGCTCGGCCGAGGTGGTGCAGGGCGACGCCGTCCCCCTCGTCGCGACGGCGTCCTTTCACTACCTGCATCACTTGCCAGCAGCCACCTGGGCGGCGAACGGAGCGGGGGTGAGCGTGCACGTGACGCCGGGCGAGACGCTCTTCTACATCGACGAAGGGGGGGAGGTGCGCTCGCCGCGGCTCCCCATCGACCCGGACGCCGTGGCCAGGTTCCTGGACGCGAACTACTCCTTCGACTTCACCATCAAGACGTCCTCCGGACGGTCCGCGCCACCCCTGCCGGACAGCATCCTCCACAAGACCAGCGTCGAGTGGGTGCGCGTTCTCGAGACGGCCGGGCTCCAGTCCGATCTCGTCGAGATCGACGTCCGCGTCGAGCCCACCTCGTCGGTCCGCCTCGAGCTCGCCAAGCCCAAGGAGACATGTACTGCGATCGTCGATTCGCTCGCCCAGATGGAGCAGGTTCTCCGGAGACTTCCCGGCGACGTCGCCGCCGCGCAGCAGGCGGCTCTCGCCGCTCTGGAAAGCCAGATCGCGACCGCCATCACCGGCGCGGAAGCGACGTTGCAGCAGGCGATCACCTCCGCCATCACCGGCGCGGAAGCGACGTTGCAGCAGGCGATCACCTCCGCCATCACCGGCGCGGAAGCGACGTTGCAGCAGGCGATCACCTCCGCCATCACCGGCGCGGAGAGCCTCATTCTCGGCCCGGTCTCGAGCAACGAGGAGTCGGCCAAGGGAGTGCCCGCTCGGACCGCCGCCATGATGCTCCCCGAAATATCCCCGGCCATCTCCTCGACCGACGCCAACGTCCACAAATTGCTGTCCAGCGCAGCGACGGTGCTCGAGAAGCTGGGGAAGATCGACCAGATGGAGCAGGTGGTGGCCCAGCTCGCCGTACTTCGCGAATTCGAGTGGGCACCGATGCGCGAGCTCCTCGAATCCGTGCAGCAAGACTTGACCTCGAAGAGGCGGCCGTCGAAGGCGGACCACGGGTAACCGCACGCCGGGTCGTCTCCGATAGAGGGTCCGCTCGCCCACCATCCATCCCGCTCGATTCCCATCGAGCTCCCGCCCGACCACGTATCCAATTCAAGGGAGTGCAACGATGTCATTCAATATGTCTATCCGAAGTCCTCGCACGGCCGCGGTGACGCTCTCTCGGGCGTCACACGCTCTCACCAACGACGTCGCCCTGTGGGCGGTCATTCGTTACAGCTGCAAGGAGATGTCGTTCGCCAAGTACAAGCTCTTCATGGACGACGTCATGGGTGTGGGCGGATTCGGCGACGTCGAACGAGGCAAGACGAACTCCGACTCCCCGGCCAATCCCAAGCTCGACGAGCATGTCCTCACCGAGTACCGCACCAACACCCAGGAGCTTGCTCGCTCGCGCCCGCTGCCCTTCACTGGCGCCGACCGCTACGCGCTGCTCAAGGCGGCGACCGAGGTCTACGTCATGGCCAAGTGCGGCGTGAACGTCGGCATGCCCCACTTCGAACAGATCGCGGCCAAGGTCCGCGGGGACCAGGAGCTGGTCGGAACGGGCATCGACCTGACGCAGCTCTCGGCCGCGGTCTGGGACGCCTACCGGCAGCGCATCAACCTGCCGAACCAGGATGCGCACCTGTTCACGCTGCCCTACTACGGGCTCATTCGCGACAAGCTACGCGACGTCCAGATCGACACCAACCCCGACGCCCGCACGCTCACCTCCACGACGTACGCCATCCTCCAGCAGAAGCTCACCAACCCCTGCTTCCTCGAGCTCATGTGGTCGTACTGGCACGAGGAGGGGATGCTGATGCAGACGATGAACGCCGTCATGCGGCGTTTCCAGAACGTCAGCTCCTCCGGACACGATCCGCTCGTGAACATGGAGATCGACCCGCTCCGTCCGCTCAACAACCTGCTCTGGGGTCTCATCCAGGACGAGATCCACCGCCTCTCGGTGAACCGCCGGGCGCACGAATACCAGCACGAGTACGGGCTCACCCTGGTCGGGAAGGCCATCCAGAACTTCAACCCCGCCGATTCGCGCTCCAAGTTCATCGAGGCCTTCCACAACCTTCTTTACCTGTGCGCGGTCTTCTACAAGGAGGATGACGACACCACGGTGGTGGCCGACGGCTTCCGCGTGCTCAATGGCATCAAGGAAGTCCACATCCTGCTGGCCGAGGGTGCGCACAACCAGTACGGAGACCTCCCTTCGACCACCCGCCAGGAGATGATGGTCCAGCAGTGGATCCTGGCCCGGCCCGAGTTCCGCGAGTTTCTGCCCACCCGCATCATGGTGCCGTACGAAGAGCCCTGGATGGATCGCGTCGACGCCATGAAGAGAATCCAGGGATGGACCGACGCCAGCATCTACCACTTTCGCGATCTGGGAGTCTTCGGCGAGCAGATCCTCCTGGCCATTCGCTTCGGGGCCTGGGCGACGGCCTTCAACGCCGAGCAAGGGGCCAACTGGGCGCGCTTCTGGCGCACGGAGATCCAGGGGTACATGCACGCGTACCGCGCGGTCACCGGCGTCGACTTGACGGCCGAGGTCACGACCGCCGAGCAGGGCCGCGCGCGCTTTCTGCCGCCTTCGCTGCACTTGCAGAACCGCATTCTCCAGCAGATGCAGCACACCCAGTCGGCCGCGCTCCCCGCGCGGCAAACGCCGCTCCTGGCAGGCTCGCTGGCGCTCATGAACCTCAAAGGGCTGAAGTGATCGATTTCACCTCATCCCTGTATCTGGGGATGCGGCACCCCCACGCCTCGCTGGCGCCGTGGACGTCCCTCACGACGGGGGTGCCGGCGGCCCTGGGGGAGCCCGGCGCGGCGCGGGAGGTGTCCGAGGAGCTGGCCAGGCTGCAAGGGTGCGAGGGCACCGTGCTCGGCACGTCGACGCTGCATCTCTTCTGGGATGTGTGCGGAATGCTGGGGGGCGACGTGACCCTGCTCGCGGACGAGGGCCTCTACGCCGTCGGGCGGGCGGGCGTCGAAAGGGCGG
>Ga0302324_100007195_pt1 | contig 23771 bp, 11 predicted proteins | sample Palsa_T0_1_FD_201949 | JGI IMG/M metagenome (GOLD analysis project Ga0302324, IMG submission 201949) | Peat permafrost microbial communities from Stordalen Mire near Abisko, Sweden - Palsa_T0_1 | ecosystem: Environmental > Terrestrial > Soil > Palsa > Peat permafrost | place: Sweden: Abisko... | reverse complement strand
GGCGTACAAGTATGGACCGAGAAAGGGCAATCGATATGGAGTCGTTGCGAAGAGCGGCAGTCTTGAGTGTATGGTTCGCGATTGCCGGAAGCTTGTCTGTGACCCGGATCTCATAGGCGGTCTGCATCGCTCCGCGTTCACCGTTCGTGGTTGCCATGTGCCAGCTGAAGCGAGGCAGTGCAACGTCGATTCCCAGGGGAGTGTCCCGATACTCAACCTGCAATCTCCTGATCGCGACGTCAGCATGAGCCGGCGCCAGGCAACCAAGGAGCAGAAGTCCCACGCAGATCGGCTGGTACGCCTTCAAAACTCCAGATTCTCGATTCACAAAACACTCCCCTCGTCAGCTTGCACACCGCGCAGGTCTCTGACCGCTTGATGTTGTGCCAATCATGGGTGCCGCAGGTCCCAATTTTGGGACCTGGGAAAGCACAAACTCAAAGTGCCAGATAACGCGGTCAAAGACCTGGTCCGCAGTTCGGCGATGAATTTTGCCCATCCATGCCATCCAGTCCTGCACTCGTCCGCCGTGGATGTGAGCGAACAGAGGTTGCACATCATCCCCGCTACACTTGGTGGTTCGTGACGCCGCTAAGTAGATGTGCGCTCCCCGCGGTAGTGCCGGGGATGAGGCCCATTCGTTCTATTGGTCTTGAATCGTCGAGCGAGGCCGCTGGCGATCCGCAATCGGATGAGCAGGCCCATCTCATTGGCGTCAATCCAGCAACCCTTTCCTCTTTCGCTCCGATCCGTGCCACCAGGGCCGCGCCGCCGACCACCATCGATCGGCTATTCTCAGGAGCGTGGACACAGCGTCATCCAAGCCCGCCGATCTCGATCTGCCGGCGACTGCGGGGCAGCCGTCCACGGGCTTGGAGGCGCTGGCGCCGGGGCTTCCTCCGGACCTGCTTCCGCCCAGCCTGATCGCCGAGCTTTGGCGCGCGGCGGAGGCTGAGAGTTGCGGGCTTAGCCGCGAGGAGTTCAGCGCTATTCTCGCGGCGATCGGGCAGAAAGTGAACTATGGCCTTTCGGCCGGCATCGTGGCCGGTTCCGGCCAGAAAGCAGCTTTTTTTCGCTCGCTGCACCTGGCTGAACTGGCGCTGGCGCAGGCTTGCGCGTCAGGCCGCGAAGAGGCATGGGCGATTTTTCTTACCCGCTACCGCGGCTCGCTTACCCAGGCAGCCATCTCCATTACCGGCTCTGCTACGCTGGGTCACGAGCTGGCCGACTCGCTCTATGCCGAACTCTACGGCCTGCGCCAGAGCGGCGAGGCACGCCGTTCGCCGCTGGCTTCGTACTCGGGGCGCGGCTCACTGCCTGGCTGGCTGCGCACCACGCTGGTGCAGCGCTTTCGCGACCACCATCGCCGCACCTGGCGCGAAGGGCCGCTGGACGGGGTGGAAAGCGCGGTGCCGGAGCCTGACGCTGGCCAAGCCGCACCAGCATCGGCCGAGCTGGCACGCCTCGCTGCCGCTGTGGCCCGCACGCTGCGCAACCTGCCCGCGGAAGACCGATTCCTGCTGTCGGCCTATTTTCTCGACCGGCAAACGCTCCTCCAGATCGCGCAACTGCTGCGCGTGCATGAGGCCACCATCAGCCGCAGGATCAAGCGGCTGGCCGAGGTAGTGCGCAAAGAGCTCTTGCGGAATCTGGTAGCCGACGGCCTCAGCAAGGCGGCGGCCGAGGAGGCGCTGGGCGCCGATCCGCGCGATATTGAAATAAACCTGCGGGCTCTGCTGCAAACTTCGCAAAGCTCCGCGTTCTCTCATCAGACGGCGCAAGGCGCCGCAACGGAAATCCTATGAGCGGCGAGCACCAATTCGATTCCCATCCCGACGCGGACCAGATCGGCGCGTTTGTGGAGCACGCTCTGCCGGCGCACGAGCGGGAGCGGATGTTTGCCCATCTGGCCGTCTGCCCGGAGTGCCGCGAGATCGTTGCGCTATCGCTGCCCGAAGTGGCCGAGCCCGCTGCTGCCATGCCGGCCGCGCGCAAGCCCTGGTGGACAGCCCTGACGCTGGCCTGGTCCGGCGCGGCGGTGCTGGCTGCAGTCGCCGGAGTCATCCTGTATGTGCATCGCCCGGCGGTCACACCGGGTGCGTCGCCGCCTTCGCAGATGGCCGCCATCCGCGAGCCCGCGGCGAATGGGTCTCAGCCGCAGCCGGCCTCGTCCGCAGCAAAGCCTGCGGCACAGGGCTCTCCGGCCGCGTCTGCGATCAGTCGGCAAACGGCCGCCGTGTGGGGGGCGGCCGGCGAATTGCCGCGAACTCCCGCCGCCAGGCCGCAGGCCAAAGCAGCGATTGAGATGCCAACACAAAACCGCAATTTTGCGGCTCTGAAAAATCTCAACGCGGGGCCGCAGGCTCCTCAGGCCGAAGGCCGTCTGCGGGCAGCGACGCCCGCCACGGGCTCTGGCCGAGGCACGGGAAGCGGCTCGGGCAGTGGCTACTCAGCCGGAGCAGGCGGACGGATCGTATCCGGCTCTGAAGCGCAGTCGCAGCAGGCTCCGCCAGCGGTGGCCGCGGCCACGCCAGCATCCGCAGCGCCAACTGCGCCGCCGCCTCAAAGCAATCGGACCGTCGAGGTGAGCGCATCGGCATTGTCCCTTCAGACCACATCGCCGCAGGCGGCCGGTGACGCGGTCACCCTCGATGAGTTGCAGACGACACCGTTCATCCCGCTCAGGCACGCCCTGCCCAGCCGGCAGCCGGTGCTTTCGATGGCCGCGCGCGGCCGGCTCATCCTGGCCATCGACCTGCAAAACGCGGTGTTCCTGAGCGCAGACGCGGGCAAGCATTGGAAACCGGTCACGCCGCCATGGCCGGGCCGCGCGGTGAAAGCCGATGTGGTGAGCTTTCCGCTGCCGCCGAGTGCCTACTTCAGCGTGGGCAGAGCGTCGATCGGCGGACCCGTGCGCAAAGATGCGGCATCGACAGCGAGTGTGCACGGCGTTCTCGAAGGGCCTGGCCGCGCGCCTGTACCCGGCGCCAGTCTTTCAGGCAACGTGACCGATCCCACAGGCGCGGTGATTGCGGGCGCCTCCGTCGAGATCGCCAACATCGCAACCCAGGCCACACGCACGGCGACCACCGACGCCGCAGGGCACTACATGATCGACAGCCTTGCGCCGGGGATTTATCGCGAGCGGGCTGTTGCGCGCGGCTTCTCCCAACGCGTGGTTGACTCTGTCCAGGTCAGCGCGGACCGCCCCGCAGTTGCCAATCTCTCGCTCACGGTTGGCGCGGCCACCGAATCAGTGACGGTGGAGACGGCGAACATGAACATCGCCGCGGATAAGAAGGCAAAGGCCGCGCCAGCCCCCGCGCAGTTCGCCATCACCACCGACAACGGCGACCGCTGGACGAGCACCGACGGCCTGACCTGGAAGCACGAATAGTCGCGTTCCGGCGTGCCCGAAAATTTGTCTTCGCCTCCGCCTGCAAGTTCCCGCAGCATCCGCGTTCTCCTGTCAGACGCGCCGAGTTTAGGCCCGGCAACGCAGGAGAATTCGCATGACCGTCGCACGCCCTGTTTCTCTCGTCCGCATTGTATGCATTGCCGTCACCGCGCTGCTGATCGCAGGTGGTGTCGCGCCTTTCATGTTTCACACCCATGCCGAGCCGCTCACGGCCACATACGGACACGGTGAGTTGTCGGTCACCATCCCGTATGACTCCGCACAGCCGGGCGCGGGCAGGCTGATCGCCGAGGTGCTCGACCCCGAAGACCACGCGCTGGGCCTCGTGGAGCGCGCCGTCAATATCGGCAAAGGCGCGGGCGCATGGAAGCAGACGATCGCGCTCTCCAGGCCGATGGCATTCGATGAAGTCCTGTGGCAGCGCCTTCGCTATCGATTCACCTACGACGACGCGAAGCTCGCGCCCATCGAAGGAACCGAATCCATCGCGCAGATCATTCGCCGGCCCATCGTGCACGTGCTCGGGCAGAAGACCTACCTCGCCGGCAGCCAGGCGGCCATCCGTGTCATCGTGTCGGAGGCCAACAGCAGCGCTGCCCTCAGTGGCAATCTGCGCATCGAGTTAACGCCTTCCGATCACGGAAACCATACGCTCTACAGCGGCAGGCTCAACCGCCGCGGCACTGTCGAAGCGAGCTTCCGTTTTCCCGCCGGACTCACCGGCGACTGCGACCTGCGCTTCGTTGTGGACACGCCCATCGGCTCGGCCGAATACACGCAGCCGGTGCACCTTGAGGACAAAGCGTCGATTCTGCCGACGACAGAGAAGCCCATCTACCAGCCGGGCCAGACCATTCATGCGCGCGCGCTGGCTCTCGATCGCACCGCCGGCCATGCGGCTGCCGATCGAACACTGACGTTCGAGGTAGAAGACTCGCGCGGCAACAAGGTCTTTCGCAAGGCGACGGAGACCGACAAGTTCGGCATTGCGTCGGCGGAGTTTGCGCTGGCCGACGAGGTGAATCTCGGCACGTATCATCTCCGAGCTCTCATGGGAGCAGCCGATGCGCCCGCGAATACTGCGGAGATCGCGCTGAACGTGGAGCGTTATGTGCTGCCGAAATTCAAAGTCGCGGTCGAGTTTGCTGAAAAGGACGGGAAGCCGCGCCGCGATTATCGCCCAGGCGATCACGTCACCGGCACGGTGCGCGCGAATTATTTCTTTGGCCAGCCGGTGAGCGATGCCGAAATCAACATCAAGGCATCCAGCATGGACGTGGCAGTATTCGAAGCGGCCACGGCCAGCGGCAAAACCGGCAGCGACGGCGCGTATCGTTTCGATCTCAAGCTGCCATCGTACTTCGCCGGCCGGCCTCTCTCGCAGGGTGCGGCGCGCGCGCTTGTCGAGGCCAGCGTCAAAGACTCTGCCGCGCATACTGAGGCGCATGCCGAGCCCATCACCATCAGCGAGTCGCCGCTGCTGATCACCGCGGTGCCGGAGGGTGGCGCGCTCATTCCCCACATCGAGAACGAGGTTTTCATCCTGGCCTCGTATCCTGACGGCAGCCCGGCCAGCACGGCGCTCACGGTCCATCCGCCCAATGGCATCGACCGCATTCCACTTGTCGGCGGGGAGGGCGCGCACGATCAGCACCTCACGACCGACGCGGCCGGCGTCGCGCTGCTGCGCATCAATCCCGGCTCGGGCATCGACTCGCTGCGCATCGATGCCGACGATCGTCACGGCAACCGCGCCAGCAGCACCGTTCCCATGCAGACGCGCGACGGCGCCGATCAGGTTTTGCTGCGCACCAATCGCGCTATCTTCAAAGCCGGCGAGCGCATCGAGCTCAAGGTGCTGTCTACGCGCACGCGCGGCGCAGCCTATGTCGACATCGTGAAGAACGGGCAGACCATTGTGACGCGCGATCTCGATATCGAGAATGGCGAGGCCGAACTCTCGCTCACCGCGACGCCGGAGATGGCGGGAACACTGGACATCGACGCCTATATCTTTGGGCACGACGCGCAGCCTGTGGCCGATCATCGCCTGGTGTTTGTGCAGCCGGCCGATGAGCTTCGCATTGAAACAACCGCCGACGCCGCGCAGTATCGCCCCGGCGCCGATGCGCGCATTCGCTTTCACGTGACCAACGCGCGCGGAGAGGGCGTGCAGGCCGCGCTGGGCGTACAGGTGGTAGATGAAGCGGTGTTCGCGCTGGCCGAGCAGAAGCCGGGATTCGCCAAGGTCTTCTTCTATCTCGAGCAGGGAGTAATGAAGCCGCGTTACGAGATTCATTCGCTGTCGATGGGCGATGTGATTGCGCCCGCCAACGTCTCTGACGGACCGCCACGTGAGCTTGCCGCGCGTGCGCTCTTCTCCGCCACAGAGATGGCGAATCCTTCAAAGATCGATGTCGAATTTGGACGGAGCCTGCCGCAGGAGAAATTTGAAGAGTATCAGGAACGCTATCGCGCAGCCTTTGAAGGGCAGGTGCATCAGATTGCTGCGCAGCTCAGCAGCCAGGTGACGGAGCGCGGCCACGTGAACATCGAGAAAGCATTCGCCGCGCTCGACCATGGCTCATCTCCGCACGATGCGTGGGGAACTCCGTTGCGCATGGATGCATCGGGCTGGGTGCCCGGATGGCGTCATCTCTACAACATCCGCAGCGCCGGGCCCGATCATGAATTCGACACGAGCGACGATATGAATGTTTTCATTGAAGACCGCTCCGGCAATGTTGTGCACGCTCCGGGCCACGGCGGATCGTTCGATCTGCACATGGAGCACGATCGCGGCCCCGTTGGCGATCGCGCGGAAGTGACAGGCATGGTAACGGATGAAACCGGCGCAGTGATTCCAGGCGCCAGCGTCGAGCTTCACGAGCTTTCCACCGGCGAGGTTCGCACCGCGCACACTGATGCCAACGGGAGATTCGACTTTGCGGGAATGCACGGAACGCGCTACCGCATCAATGTGTCGGCGCAGGGATTCATGGGTCTTGCGCATGATTTTTCCATCGAGCCGCGCGATCGCGCTGTGTTGTCAGTGGGTCTGATGGTTGGCGCTGTTACAGAGGCCGTCACAGTCGATGCGAAGGCGATGGAAATGCCGATGGCCAGAGGCGAAGTGTTCGCCGGCGGTGTGGGCGCGGGCTTTGCGAGGGGGGGTCCCGTGCCGGCGCCCATGGCTGCGGCCGCGAACGTTGTCGCGGCAGACAAGCTTCAACTCTCCGGCCGCAACTTCGCGGCTCTTCGCGAAGAGCCCGCCGCGGATGCGCCGCATGTTCGCTCGTATTTTCCCGAGGCGCTCTATATCAATCCCGAGATCGTGACCGACGGCAATGGCAACGCCAGCATCTCCATTCCCATCGCCGACTCCATCACCACTTGGCGCATGGCGATGCTGGCCTCAACGCAGGCAGGCGCGCTCGGTTCCAGCTCATCGAGCCTCAAGGTCTTTCAGGACTTCTTTGTGGATCTCGATCTGCCCGTCACGCTCACGCAGGGTGATCGCGTGTCGATTCCGGTGGCCGCCTACAACTATTCCGGCAACGCGGGTGAGGTGAGCCTGCAACTTGAGCCCGCCGACTGGTACACGCTGGACAACGACCGCGCCGAGAAGACCGTCTCCGTGGAGTCGGGCCGCGTGGGCGGCGCGCAGTTCACGCTTAACGCCAATCGCATCGGCAAGTTCAAGCTCACGCTTTCGGCGCGCATGAACGGCGCGAAAGGCGCGGACGCACGCCAGGATATTGTCGTTCGCGAGATTGAGGTGATCCCCAACGGCCGCGAGCAGAGCGTGGTGTTCAACGGCCGGCTTGACTCGCGCGTGCAGCATGAGCTCAGGTTTCCCGCCAACTCGATTCCCGACGCCACCAGCATCGTGGTGCGCCTTTATCCGGGGCCGCTCAGCCAGATGGTCGAAGGCATGGACAGCATTCTCTCCATGCCGGGCGGATGTTTTGAGCAGACTTCGTCGAGCACTTATCCTAATGTGCTGGCGCTCGACTACATGAAGCGCACCAAAAAGCTCACGCCGGAGGTGCACGCCAAGGCGGAGGGCTACATCGCGAATGGCTATCAGCGCCTGCTCACGTTTGAAGTGCCCGGCGGCGGATTCTCATGGTTTGGCCAGGCGCCGGCCAACAAGATTCTCACCGCATACGGGCTGATGGAGTTCAGCGATATGGCAAAGGTCTCGGACGTGGATGCCCGGCTGATAGAGCGCACAGGCCAGTGGCTGGCGAGCCAGCAGCAACCCGATGGAAGCTGGAAGCCCGACACGTCGTTCATCAATGAGGGCGCGACCAATCGCTACAACTCCGACGTGCTGCGCATTACTGCCTACATCGCGTGGTCGCTGGCCAACACCGGCTATCAGGGCGACGCGGTGGACAAGGCGAAGCGCTACATCGAGTCGCACGACAGCGCCAAGCCTGACCCGTACACGCTGGCCATCATTGCCAACTTCGCGGCGGACTACGGCGCACGGGATCATGATAAGGATCGTGAGTTCACGCGCACCGCCATGCGCGCCCTGCTCGATGCGCGCACCGAGCACGGCGATGAGGTCTCGTGGAACGCCGAGGAGACCGGTGTCTACTCGACCGGACAGAGTGCGGCCATCGAGACTACGGGCCTGGCGGTGCAGGCGCTGCTCAAGTGGGGGCAGGTCTCGGAGACGGCGCGCAAAGGACTCGCCTTCATCGCATCGAAGAAGCAGGCGTCGGGCACCTGGGGCACCACGCAGGCCACCATCATGGCGCTGCGCGCCCTGCTGCTCTCCACGCAAATGGGCGCGGGAGACGTGCACGGCTCGCTGTCGATTGCGCTCGACGGCAAGCCCGCCGAAACGCTCCAACTGACCGCGGAAAACAACGACCTCTTCCATCAATTTGTGTTCAAGGGCATCGATGCCGGCAAGCCGGCAACGGTCGAGCTCAGCTTTGAGGGCAACGGCTCGCTGGCGTACCAGGTCGCAGGCCGTTACTTTACGCCCTGGGAGGACAAGCCTGCCGAGGAGGCGCTCTTCATCGGCGTGACCTACGATCGCACGCACCTGGCGCAGAACGACATTGCCACAGCGACGGCAAGCATCCGCAACAATCTGCCCAAGACCGCCAACATGGTGATGGTGGACCTGGGGATTCCGCCGGGCTTCGAGCTGCTCAGCGAAGATTTGCAGGGCTTTCAGGAGAAGGGAAGCGGAAAGCAGGCAGGCCGACTCGAGAAATTCTCGCTCACGGCTACGCAGGCTATCCTGTATTTCAATGCGCTCGGACCGCGCCAGACAGTTACGCTCAGCTATCGGCTGCGCGCCAAGTACCCCATCCATGCACACACGTTCCAGTCGCGCGTGTATGAGTATTACGATCCGGATGTCAGCTTCATGGCGCGGCCGGTGCAGCTGGAAGTGAAGGGGCGTCAATGACGGACCGATCCAATCGAACCCTGCCGTGGCGAGCGTATCAAATGGCGGATGCGTCACGTCATCCCGTGGGAGTTGCGAGCGTCTAACTCCGCTGGGGAGCGATTCATGAGGCAGTCCAAGGGCGAAAAGTCGCGGCTCCCACGGTGCTGGGGCCGCGACTTTTCGCCGATGAGAAACGTCCCTTCATGATGTGTGAGAAGACGTCGCCTTGCGGCAGAGGCCAGATCTCTGACCGCTCGATGTTGTACCAACGATGGGTGCCCCAGGTCCCGGCTTTGGGACCCGGGAAAGCACAAACTCAACGCACCAAATCACCCGGTCAGAGAGCAAAATAGCAACCTGCCCTAACCGGACGGCATCCAAAGGGTCTAACGGCTGCTTAGGCTTTCCCAGGGGTTTCACGATTCTGAGCACAAGGCACCATTGCATTCGCCCCAGGCGACGCCGCGCAGGCGCATCCGCATCCGGGGCCGCGCGGAGAAGCATTTGCCCGAAATGAACGATCCAAAGCCCGACACACGCACCCAGCCGCACATCGGCCCGGAGCGCCAGCTACCCGCGCCCCGCGCGAGCCATGCGTGGATTCTGTGGGTGGGCCTGCTTTTGCTGATCGCGGTTGTGGCCTACTTCATCATCCACAACCGGGATCAGAAGCAGGCCGCCGCCAAGGCCGCCAAGAACGCTCCCAAGCCGTCCGTCACCACCACCTTTGCCACCGCACAGAAGGGCAACATCGGGGTGTACCTTGAGGCCATCGGCACGGTCACGCCCGTTTATACCGCGACCATCACGGCGCAGGCCAGCGGCGTGCTCACCGACGTGCACTACAAGGAAGGGCAACTGGTGCACAAGGGCGATGCGCTGATCGACATTGACCCGCGTCCGTATGAGGCGCAGCTCGAGGAAGCGCAGGGCACGCTCAAGAAGGACACCAACGTGCTTGCGCAGGCGCAGATGGATCTCGACCGCTACAAGGCCGCCTGGGAAAAGAACGGCATCCCGCGCCAGCAGCTTGAAGATCAGGAAAAGATCGTGCTGCAGGACCAGGGCACGGTGGAGAACGACCAGGGCATCGTGCATTACGACCAGGTGCAGCTGAGCTACTGCCACATCGCTTCGCCTATTACGGGCCGCACCGGACTCAGGCTGGTGGACCCCGGCAACGTGGTGCAGGCCAACGGAACCAACCCGCTGGTGGTGGTGACGCAGGTTCAGCCCATCACCGTGATCTTCACGCTGGCTGAGGACTCGCTCGGCCAGGTGCAGGCGCGCATGCGCAAGATGCACACGCTGCCCGTGGAGGCGATGGATCGCGGCCAGACCAAGGTCATTGCCAAAGGCAAGCTCTTTACCATCGACAACCAGATCGACACCACCACCGGCACGGTGAAGCTGCGCGCTCAGTTTGACAACAAGGACGGCGCGCTGTTCCCCAACCAGTTTGTGAATACGCGCCTGCTGGTGAACACCGAGGACAACGTGACGCTGGTGCCCACCAACGCCATTCAGCACAATGGGCAGGTTTCGTTTGTGTATGTGCTGGCCAATGGGGCGGCCAGCGTGCGCAACGTCAAGACGGGCACCGCCGACAGCGGGCAGACCGCGGTCGAGGGCGTCAACCCCGGCGAGCTGGTGGCCACCAGCAGCTTTGAAAAGCTGCAGGCGAACAGCAAAGTCGTCCTGTCGAAACAGGCGCAGCCCGCCAATCCAGTCGAGAGCAATACTCCGTGAATCCTTCCGGGCCTTTTATCCAGCGCCCTGTGGCAACGTCGCTGCTGATGGCCGCCATCCTGCTGGTGGGCATCGTGGCGTATACGCTGCTGCCTGTTTCGGCGCTGCCCGAGGTCGACTACCCGACCATCCAGGTGGTCACGTTTTATCCTGGCGCCAACCCTGACGTGATGGCCACCACGGTGACCGCGCCGCTGGAGCGGCAGTTTGGCCAGATGCAGGGGCTGAGCCAGATGACCTCCACCAGTTCAGGCGGCGCGTCGGTGGTGGTGCTGCAGTTCAACCTCACGCTCAACATCGATATCGCCGAAGAAGAGGTGCAGTCGGCCATCAATGCGGCGCAGAGTTTCTTGCCGTCGAACCTGCCCGCGCCGCCCATCTACAGCAAGACCAATCCGGCCGACGCGCCCGTGCTCACGCTGGCCGTCACGTCCAGCTCCATGCCGCTCTCGCAGGTGGAAGACATGGTGGACACGCGCCTGGCGCCCAAGCTCTCACAGCTGGCTGGCGTAGGCCTGGTGAGCATCAGTGGCGGACAGAAGCCGGCGGTGCGCATCCAGGCCAACCCCACCAAGCTCGCGTCGTATGGGTTGAATCTCGAAGACCTGCGCACGTCGCTCATCCAGAACAGCGTCAACACCGCCAAGGGTAACTTCGACGGCCCGCATCAGGACTACACCATCAATGCCAACGATCAGCTGGTCACAAGCGCCGACTACCAAAACGTAGTGGTGGCCTATCGCAATGGATCGCCGGTGATGCTGAAAGATGTGGCAAAGGTGGTGGACGGCGTGGAGAACAACGGCCAGGCCGCGTGGATGAACCAGACGCCGGCGGTCATCCTCAACATCCAGCGTCAGCCGGGCGCCAACACCATCAGCGTGGTCAAGTCCATCAAGGCGATATTGCCGCAGCTTGAGGTGAACCTGCCGGCATCGATTGTGGTTACGCCGCTGACCGATCTCACCACGGCCATCAACGCATCGGTGGACGACGTCGAGTTTGAACTCGGCCTCACTGTCGCGCTGGTGGTGATGGTGATCTTCCTGTTCCTGCGCAATCTTTACGCCACCATCATTCCTTCGATCGCAGTACCGGTTTCGCTGGTGGGTACATTTGGCGCCATGTATGCGCTGGGCTACAGCCTCGACAATCTTTCGCTGATGGCGCTCACCATCTCCACGGGCTTTGTGGTGGACGACGCCATCGTGATGATTGAAAACATTTCGCGCTATCTCGAGGCCGGCGATCCGCCCATGGAAGCGGCGATGAAGGGCGCGGAGCAGATCGGCTTCACCATCGTATCGCTGACTGTCTCGCTCATCGCCGTGCTGATTCCGCTGCTCTTCATGGGCGACGTAGTTGGGCGGCTGTTCCGCGAGTTTGCGGTCACGCTGGCTGTGACCATCGTGATCTCGGCGGTAGTCTCGCTTACGCTCACGCCGATGATGTGCTCGCGCATCCTGCGCCACAATCCGAAGGACCAGCAGGGCCGCTTCTATCTCGCCTCGGAGCGCGTCTTCGAAAGCATGATTGCGTTTTACGGGCGCACGCTCAAAGTGGTGCTTGAGTACCAGACCATCACGCTGCTGGTGGCCGTGGCCACGCTGATTCTCACCGTCTTTCTTTACATCGTCATTCCCAAAGGGTTCTTTCCCACGCAGGATACGGGCGTGATTCAGGGCATTTCGCAGGCGCCGCCCACCATCTCGTTCACGGCCATGGCGGAGAAACAGCAGGAGCTGGCGCGGCTCATTCTGCAGGATCCGGCGGTCGAGAGCATCTCGTCGTTCATCGGCGCGGACGGCACCAACACCACGCTCAATTCCGGCCGCATGTCCATCAACCTGAAGCCGCTCAATGTGCGCAATATCAGCGCGGCTGACCTGATCCTGCGCCTTGAAGACACACTCAAACAAGTGGATGGCATCACGCTTTACATGCAGCCGGTGCAGAACATCACCGTGGATGACCGCGTGAGCCGCACCGAGTATCAGTACACACTGGAGGACCCCGACGCCAACGAGCTGAACCTGTGGACGGGCAAGCTGGTGGACAAGCTCAAGCAACTGCCGCAGCTGGCCGACGTGGCCACCGACCAGCAGACCGGCGGCCTGGCGGTCAATATCGCCATCGATCGCGTCAGCGCGTCGCGCCTCGGCATTTCGCCCTCGACCATCGACAGTACGCTCTATGACGCGTATGGGCAACGCCAGATTAACACCATGTACACGCAGCTCAATCAGTATCACGTGATTCTGGAAGCCACGCCAAACGCGCAGCAGGGCCCCAACGCCTTGCAGAATCTATTTATTCAGAGCAATGCTTCGTCGGGCACGTCGGGGCCCGGCGCTTCTTCCTCGTTCGCGTCCTCAGGCTCGTCCTCCGCGGGCTCGAATGCGACCACCACCGGCATCGCATACACTCCCTCATCGGGCGTGCTCAACGCGCCGGCCAGCGCGGTCACATCGGGCGTGGGCTCCAACACTACCACGTCGCCCACCAATGCCACCACCACCACAGCGGCTCCAAACGCCATCCCGCTGGGCGCGTTCACTCACATCACTCGGTCGAGCGAGCCGCTCTCCATCAATCACCAGGGACAATTTCCCGCCGTCACTATATCGTTCAACCTGGCGCCGCGCGCCGCGCTGGGCGGCGCCATCACCGCCATCGACAAGACGGTGAAAGACCTGAACATGCCGCTCAGCGTTCAGGCCAACTTCCAGGGCACGGCCGCGTCGTTTGAAAACTCGCTCTCGAACGAAGGCCTCCTCATCCTGGCCGCGCTCACGGCCGTTTACATTGTGCTGGGCGTGCTCTACGAGAGCTTCATTCATCCCATCACCATCCTCTCCACGCTCCCGTCGGCGGGTGTGGGCGCACTGCTGGCGCTCATCCTGTTCCGCCAGGACCTGAGCATCGTGGCCATCATCGGCATCATCCTGCTCATCGGCATCGTGAAAAAGAACGGCATCATGATGGTCGACTTTGCTCTGGAGGGCGAGCGCGACCACGGCAAGAATTCGCGCGACGCCATCTTCGAGGCCTGCCTGCTGCGCTTCAGGCCCATCATGATGACCACCATGGCCGCGCTGCTGGCCGGCATTCCGCTGGCGCTCGGCACCGGCATCGGCTCGGAGCTGCGCCGTCCGCTGGGCATTGCCATGGTGGGCGGCCTGCTGCTCTCGCAGGCACTCACGCTCTACACCACGCCGGTGATCTACATATTCTTCGATCGCCTTTCCCGCCGCTTCAGCCGCGCGCCCCGGCATGAGGAGCTGCACGGCGAGCCGCAAACGGCGGAGGAAATGTGAACCTCTCCCGCCCGTTCATTTACCGGCCGGTTGCCACCACACTCCTCACCGCGGCAGTGATGCTCACCGGCGCCATGGCATTCGTCGTGCTGCCCGTGTCGCCCTTGCCGCAGGTGGATTTTCCTACCATTTCGGTGTCCGCCAGCCTGCCCGGCGGCAGCCCCGACATCATGGCGTCGTCGATCGCTACGCCGCTGGAGCGCCAGTTCAGCCACATCGCCGGCGTGACGGAGATGACCTCGTCCAGCTCGCTGGGCGGCACCAACATCACGCTGCAGTTTGACCTGAGCCGCAACATCGACGGAGCCGCGCGCGATGTGGAGGCGGCCATCAATGCCGCGCGCACCTATCTGCCGGCCAACCTTCCCGCCAATCCGACGTATCGCAAGGTGAACCCCGCCGATGCGCCCATCATGATCATGGGGCTCACTTCGGACAAGTACGACAAGCCCACGCTCTACGACGAAGCCTCCTCGGTCATCGCGCAGAAGCTCTCGCAGATCCAGGGTGTAGGCCAGGTAACAGTGGGCGGAGGCACCGGTCCGTCGGTGCGCGTGGAGGTGAACCCCACACTGCTGTCGAGCTACGGGCTCACGCTGGCCAGCGTGCAGAGCGTGCTGAGCCAGCAGAATGCGCACGAGGCGACCGGGCAGATTCTCGACGGAGACCGCACCGCGGACATTGTGGTCGACGATCAGATGCATCACGCCGACCAATACAAGCCGCTCATCATCGGCTACAACAAGGGCGCGGCGGTGCGCCTGTCGGATGTGGCCGACGTGTCAGACGGCGCGCAGAACATTCGCTCTGCCGGCTATCTAAACGGCATTCCTTCCATCACGGTTCAGATTTTTCGCCAGCCCGGCGCCAACATCATCGAGACCAACGAGCGCATCACCGCGGCAATGACGTCGATCAGGGCGTCCATTCCGCAGGGCATCAACACCACCATCGTTCTCGACCGCACCACCACCATCCGCGCGTCGGTAAGCGACGTCGAGAGCTCGTTGGTCATCTCGGTCGCGCTGGTCATCCTTGTGGTCTTCATCTTTCTGCGCAGCGGCCGCGCCACGCTGATCCCCTTCGTGGCCGTGCCCGTTTCAATCATCGGCACCTTCGCCGTGATGTACATGCTCAACTACAGCCTCGACAATCTTTCGCTGATGGCGCTCACCATCTCCACCGGCTTCGTAGTCGACGACGCCATCGTGGTCATGGAAAACATCGCGCGCCACCGCGAAGAGGGCGTGCCGGCATTCAAGGCCGCGCTGCTGGGCTCAAAGGAAATCGGCTCCACCATCTTTACCATCAGCGTGTCGCTGATCGCGGTCTTCATCCCCATCCTGCTCATGGGCGGCATCGTCGGCCGGCTGTTCCGCGAGTTCGCGGTTGTGCTCTCGACGGCCATCGTGGTCTCCATGGTGGTCTCGCTGACCACCACGCCGATGATGTGCGCCCACCTGCTCAAGGACGAGCACGGCGTCCAGCATGGCCGCATGTATCGCATGAGCGAGCGGGGATTCGACTGGATGCTGAATGGCTACCGGCGCTCGCTGACCTGGGTGCTCAGGCACCCGTGGCCCATGCTGATCCTGCTCCTGCTGGTCATCGCCCTGAACTTCTATCTGATCTGGATCATTCCCGGCGGACTCTTTCCGCAGCAGGATACGGGCGCCATCGTGGGCCAGGTGCAGGGGCCGCAGGACGCATCGTTCCCCGTGATGAACAACTCCGTGCTGCAACTGGTGAATGTGATCAAGGCCGACCCCGCGGTGGCCAACGTCAACGCGTATACCGGCACGGGCAACGGCGGGTTCATCTACATCGCGCTCAAGCCGCTCAATATCCGCAAGGTCACAGCTCCGGAGATTATCAATCGCCTGCGTCCCAAGCTCAACCGGCTCCCCGTTGCGAGGGCAGTGTTGCAGGCGGCGCAGGACCTGCGCGTCGGAGGCCGCGGCAGCGCCGCGCTCTATCAGTACACCATCCAGTCGGACAATGTAGATGACCTGCATCATTGGGGCCCGATCCTGCTGGCGCAGATGACCAAGCTCGATGGCTTTCAGGATGTAAACACCGATGCGCAAAACAACGGCCTTCAGGAGCTGCTCACCTACGATCGAGTCACGGCGGCGCGGCTGGGCCAGACGCCGCAGTCCATCGATCAAGCGCTCTACGGTGCGTTTGGGCAGTCGGAAGTCTCGCTTATCTACACGCAGCTGAATCAGTACTACGTGGTCCTCGAGGTTGCTCCGCCCTTCTGGCAAACCCCCGAGGGCCTCAAGGACATCTATCTCAACTCGGGCGGCAAGGGAGTGGCGCCGCTGACCACTGTGACTAAAGCGAAGGCCAGCACCACGCCGCTGATCCTCAACCACACCAGTTCGTTTCCATCGGTCACAGTGTCGTTCAACCTTGCACCCGGCATGTCGTTGAGCGATGCGGTCCGCGAGGTAACTGAGATGCAGGAGCGCCTGGGCATGCCGATGACGGTGCGCGGAACTTTTGCGGGCACTGCCGCGGCTTACCAGCAGTCGCTGTCAACTGAAGGGATCCTGGTGGTCACCGCCCTGTTCTCTGTCTTCATTATCCTGGGCATCTTGTATGAGAGCCTGGTGCATCCGATCACCATCATCTCCACCTTGCCCTCGGCCAGCGTCGGCGCCATGCTGGCGCTGATGCTCTTCAAGATCGATCTCAACGTGATCTCCATCATCGGCATCATCCTGCTCATCGGTATCGTGAAGAAGAATGCCATCATGATGATCGACTTTGCGCTGGTGGCTGAACGCGAGCACGGCAAGTCGACCTCCGACTCCATCTTCGAAGCATGCATGTTGCGCTTCCGGCCCATCATGATGACCACCATGGCCGCGCTGTTTGGCGCTTTGCCCCTGGCCTTCGGCACCGGCACCGGCTCCGAGCTGCGCCGTCCGCTCGGCATCACCATTGTGGGAGGGCTGATCGCCAGCCAGATGCTCACGCTCTACACCACGCCCGTCGTCTACCTGTTCATGGATCGCATGCGTCATCGTGTCCTCGGTCATGGAGCCGATGAACTGCATCCCCAGACCGCGAAAGCATCCTAACTATTGTGGAGAAGCTGTGATGAAAAATCCGATCACGCATTTAAGCCTGAGGCGCGCGGGTCTTCCCTTGTTCTGCGGCGCCGTGCTCTGCGCAGCGATGACCGGATGCAACGTGGGGCCGAAATATCATCCGCCCGCGATGACCGCGCCTCCGGCCTTCAAGGAGTCGCCCGCGCAGTTCAAGGAGACCGATGGCTGGAAAGTGGCCGAGCCCGGCGACGCGACGCTGCACGGCAAGTGGTGGGAGATTTACAACGATCCCGATCTCAACGCGCTTGAAGAGCAGCTCAACGTCGACAACCAGAACATCCGTCAGTCGTTTGAAAACTTCATGGAGGCGCGGGCGCTGGTGCGCGAGGCGCGGGCGCAATACTTTCCCACGGTGAGCATTGGCCCTTCGTATAACGAGTCGCGTACCTCGGGGACCACGACCGGCGGCGCCACGGGCGGAACGGGCACCGGCGGAACGACAACCACGACCACAGGCGGCAGAAACATTCAGACGTTCAGCCTGCCTGCGGATGTTTCCTGGGCGCCCGATCTGTGGGACAAGGTGCGAAACACGGTGCGCTCCGCCCAGTACAACGCGCAGATGAGCGCGGCCGATCTTGAGAATGAGCGGCTGACTGAACAGGCCAGCCTGGCCGAGTTCTTCTTCGAGATTCGCGGCCAGGATAAGCTGCAACAAATTCTGAACGACACGGTGGATGCCGACAAAAAAGCCCTCGATATTACGCGGAATCTCTACCAACTCGGCGTCGACGATCAGATTTCTGTGGTCGAGGCGGAGGCGACCCTGCACAGCGCGGAGTCTGCCGCACTCAATGTGGGCGTGGCGCGCGCGCAATATGAACACGCCATCGCCATGCTGGTGGGCAAGCCGGCTTCGTCGTTTTCGATTCCCGTAAAGCCAGAGACCACCGCGCCGCCGCCCATCCCCATCGGGCTGCCGTCGCAGCTTCTCGAGCGGAGGCCCGATGTAGCCGAGGCGGAGCGCAGCATGGCTTCGGCCAATGCGCAGATCGGCGTTGCTTATGCGGCCTACTACCCCGCGCTCACCCTGTCAGCCAGCGGCGGCGTGCAGAGCTCGGCGCTCAAGAATCTACTGGAATGGCCGAGCCGCTTCTGGTCCGTTGGGCCATCTGTTTCAGAGACGGTTTACGACGGAGGTCTGCGCCGCGCCACCGTGAATCAATATGTCGCGACATACAACCTAAACCTCGCCGGCTATCGCCAGTCGGTGCTCAACGCCTTCCAGCAGGTGGAGGATTATCTGGCCTCGGTGCGCATCCTGTCGCGGCAGATCCTGCGCCAGCAGGAGGCGGTCACTTCGTCGGAGACATTTTTGAAGCTGGAGATGGTGCGCTACGAAACGGGCGTCGATCCGTACATCGATGTGATCACCGCGCAGACCACCCTGCTCAACAATCGGCAATCGCTGAACGCGCTGCAAGTGCAGGAGATGACTTCGTCGGTGCAGCTGATTGAGGCGCTCGGCGGCGGTTGGGACAGCTCACAGCTGCCCACACCCGCGCAGGTGGCCGCGAAGCCTGCGCCGGCGGAGACTGCGATTCAGCACTAAGGAGCCTCTGAATAAGCTCCCTCTTTCGAGGGGGACATTCCTCAGGGGCTGAAGCCCAGCTGATTTTGCAGCACTTGCGGCACGACTGAAGTCGTGCCCTTTCAAGACCTCAACTTAATCGGAGGTTGCCTAACTTGTCACGGCTGTGCGACGCGCTGGCCGAGGCGTGCGAGGCGCGGCACCGCAATCAGGCTGATGGCATAGACAAAGATGGACGCGGTGATAAAAGCAAGATGGCCATGGCGCATGTCCTCAAGCAGCAGCTTGGCCGCCACCAGCACCAGGATCGCGTAGCCGATGCGCGTAAGTTCCTTGCGGCCCCAATGTGCGCCGCTGAAGGCCAGCGCCAGCGCGGCAACGCATGCAATCAGGGTGCGGATGAGCGCGACGTGATGGACGCCAGGCTCGACCATGAATGCGACGAGGCGCACCAGTCCGGAGACAAGCAGCGCGGCAGCGGCTACCGTAGCCATGAGTGCGGCCGCGATGTGAAGCCACTGCAAGGTCCATGGCTCGTCCGCGGCGTGCTGTTCAGCGGCATAGCAGAGCGCCGCAGACGCGGCAACCGCACAGACGACCCATGTAGGCGCAGCCGGCGACGCCAGAGCCAGCGTGTTTGCGCACCACGTCAAAAGGCCTGAAACGGCAGCAGCCACTATGAGATAGACCATGCCGTGCAGCTCCAGCGTCTGTCTCCGCAGGCGAACTCCAAGAATCGTAGCCGCAATGGCAGCCGCGCCCAGACAGGCGGCCATCGTCGGCGGCGCAAGGCACAGCCAGCAACCGCACAGAAGCAGAGCCACGCTCCACGTGGCAAAGACGCGGCGATTGAGCGGGTCGCAGCCACTGCCGAACAGCACGAACGCCGCCGTATACGTGGCCGCGCACAGCAGCAGGCACACAATACCGAGCAATTGCTGTCTCGTTTCAGGTCCAAAATACAACACGGCCGCCGATGCCAGCGCAAACGCAACCATGACCTGGCAGAGATCGAAGATCGCGATCCTTCGCCTGAGCAGCATGGTCTTGATGCAGACGCCCGCCGCGTAAATCATGAACAACAGGCATCCCAGCGCGATCGGGACGGATGCACCGAGGTCCACATAGTCCATGCGCGCGCTGCGCGGGCTTGAGTAAATGAAGATCATGGCCAGGAGTCCGGCGTCAGCCCCGGCTGCAACTACGATGCGGCCGCCTGAGCTGTGCCCGCGAACTTCGGCGAACTCCGCCATGAGCGCCATCAGCAGCAGCGCCACAGCAAATGGGGCCAGGTTACGGGATGTCGCGATCAGCGCCATGGCAACTGCCGCAGCAGTGGCATTGCCCACCCAGGAGAGCGAAGCGAGATTGCGCTTCCAGGCCAGCGCCGATGAGGCTGCCGCAAATGCGCACAGGATGGACGCGGTGGCCGCAGCCGACAACACCTTGAAGCTGACCGTGAGTTCCCAGAGCATGGGCGCAAGAATGAGCGCGGAGGTGCATGAATAAGTGGTGGAGGCGGCAAACCATGCGCCTGCGGGCACTCGCGCGGCCCACACCAGCCACAGCCCCGCGTAAACAATGGCGATGGCCGCGATCGCCAGCATGGGGATCGCACCCGATTCCGCAACGGCGCGCAGAAGATACGCGCCGGCGATGCCGAGCATGGCCTTGCCCAGCACGGGGAACGCTCCGCCTGTTTGCGCCGCGATCTCCTCAGCGGACTGCGCAGGCAGCGCGAGAGTCGTCAGCGCCACCGCCAGCGGCGCAGGCTCCTCCGCGGGATGCTCCAGCGCATGCACCCGCTGCTCCAGCGCGTCCACGCGAGCCGCAATCTGTTCGAGCGTGCCGGAAAGATCGCCCATCGTTCTCACCCGGATGAAACAGCCCGCCTATGCCACCGGCGTTGCTTCCAGCGTTTCCACCTGACTCTTCGCGGGCCAGGGCGGCAGCAGCTTGACCAGCACCGCGAGAAATCCGAGCGGCAGCAGAGTCAGCACGATTGCCACCAGCAGGCCTTCTTTCGTGACCAGCGCCATCTTGTACGTGGTATAGCCAAGAAAGCTTTTCGAGAACAGCTGCCCGCCGATCACCACGTTCCAGCGCATGGCAAAGATGCCGATGAGCGTGAGCGAGCCGGCCACAGCGTAAATGCGCCTGCGCACCGCTTCGGGCAGCTTGACCACCTGCGTCAGCCCCAGCAGCACGATGGGTACGAGGGTTCCGATGCATATCTGCACCACGATGTGCGAGAAGTAAAGCTGCGTGTGCACCATGAAGTTGAGACTGCGGAAGGATTCGTCGGCCTCGTAGATGCGATGAATGAGATCCAGCATTTCCAGGCTGAAGTCGATGATGAAAATGTAGAAGAGGTACATGGCGATGGTGTCGACGCAGCGCATGTCGATGACCAGGCCGCGCAGTCGCGTGGTGACCATGTAGAGCAGCATAACGGCGGCGATGCCCGACACCATGGCTGAAAAGATGAAGACCACAGGCATGAGCGGCGACGACCACCACGGGTTGGCTTTAATGGAGCCGAAGATGAAGCCGACGTAGCCGTGCAGCAGGAAGGCCGATGGGATGCCGATGAGAGTGACAATGTAGCCCACGCGCTCATCGATGGCCAGCGATCGCTTGCCGATGTTGGTCGAGCCCAGCGTCATGATCTTGTAGATCCAGCGCGTCATGCGCGGCGCAGACTCCGACTGAAGCACAATTTCACGCCGGTAGTCGAGCCAGATCTCCAGCACCAGCACGGCCATCAGATACCACAGGTACACATAGCCGAACATGGCCATGGCCGATGTACTGTGGGGCGTGAAGTACATCTCCGGCGAGCGCTCCGGATGGCCGAGATGCAACTGCAGCGGCAAAGGCGCCACCAGCAGAAAGGCCAGCGCGGTGAGCAGCGCCAGGCGATAAGTCGGCTTCACCGCTTCCACGCGAAACACGCGCTCCAGCGAGGCCAGGATGAATGCGCCGGCCACCAGCCCCGTGATGAAGGGATACAAAACGATCAGCACGCTCCACTGCAGGCCGATCTCGTTGGGATACATGAAGCCTTCAAATCCATTCATCGCGCTCACCCGTTTTCGCTCGGCAGCTACCGCACCGATCCATCCAGTTCGTTGTAAAAAACCTTTGCCCCCGTGGCCATCTGCGGCTTCAGCACCTGCACGGCGTGCGTCTTGAGGAACTCATGAATCGGGTCGTTCGGATTCTTGAGGTCCACAAGCTGCCGCGCGCCGGTGGGGCAGGCCTCGCAGCACGCTGTGGTCAGCCCCTGCGTAATGCGGTGGTAGCAGAGTGTGCATTTGTCCGCGACCCGCTTTTCAGGATGAATGTAGCGGCAGCCGTAGGGGCATGCCTGCACGCAGTAGGCGCATCCCAGGCAATATTTCTGATCCACCAGCACCACGCCGTCCGGCGAAATAAACGTCGCACCCACCGGGCAGACCTGCGTGCAGGGCGAGTCCGCGCAGTGGTTGCACATCTTCGGCACAAAGAAATATTTGCCCGAGTCGTCGGCCGTCGAGGGAAAGCCCTCCTTGCCGCCGTCTGGAGAAATGACCTCGGGATTGGTCATGTTCCAGTCGGTCACGTGGTAGCGCTCAACCCATGTGCGGAAATAGCCGTCGGGCACATCGTTCTCCGCCTGGCACGCGCGCACGCAGTTGCCGCAGCCGATGCACTTGGGAATGTCAATCAGCATGCTCCACCAGTGCTCGGTCATCTTGTAGTTGGGCGAGGACTCGGGCGTGCCGGCCAGCACGTGTTTCCACGCAATGGCCGCGGCCGGCAGCAATATCATGATCTGGCGTCGTGAAAGATTCATTTCGTGCCTCCCGCATCAATGGCCGGGCTGTGCGGCTGATGGCATGTTTCGCAGGGCACGCCGCTCGAGTGCGCGGCCGGATCCACCTGCGGAAATTTCTTCGGCTTGGCGGCGCTGGCCGTGTGGCAGCGTGCGCAGATCACCGCCGTGTCAGGCTTGACCGGCGTCACCGAGCCCGGATCGTTGGCATGGCTTGCCAGCGGCCCGTGACACGCCTCGCAGTTTACATTTGCATGCTTGCCGGTCTTCTTCTTGTCCAGCACATCGCTGTGGCAGGCCTCGCAGGCCTGGTGCCCGGCAAACTTGATGGGGTGCGCGGCAATCTCGCCGATCGCGGCTCCGCGATAGTGCCCGTATTGTCCAAAGCTTTTCGGCACCACAAAGTTGCGTACGACCAGAAAAATCAGAAACGCCAGGACAAAGAGCCCTGCAAACCGGAAAAGGTGTCCTGCATCCTTGAAGATGTTCATTGCGCCCTCTGCATCGCGCCGCTCGCGTGAGGCTGCGGCAGCGCGGCCCGTGTGATCCAGATCGCCGATGGACCCGAGGTTACGCCCTATGAAGATACGCTTGTATGTGAGTGGAATCACGAGCCGGTGTGACGCAGCGCACTCGCACCCGTCAAGCCCGCGTGCCACGCGCCGTGAATCCGCCGCCATGTCCACTCGCGCAATCGCTTGCCCAGGTGTTAGCGTAGAACCGATATGAGTTCACCCACAGCGGCGGTGCTGGGCGAGATCGGGCTGCCTCGTCCGATCAGTGAAATTGCTGCGCAAACCTGGGACACGATCGTAGTCGGCGCGGGTCACAACGGCCTGGCTTGCGCGGCCTATCTGGCGCGAGCCGGCCAGCGCGTGCTGGTCATCGAGAGCCGCGCGCGCGTGGGCGGCGCCTGCACCATTGAGGAGCCGTTCCCCGGCGTGCGCATGTCGCCCTGCGCCTATCTCGCCGGCCTCTTGCATCCGCTGGTGATTGAGGAGCTCGACCTGCCGCGTCGCGGCTACGTGTGGACTCCGGCCGCCGCGGGTCTCTTCGTTCCGTTTCTCGATGGATCGAGCGTGCAGCTCTGGGACGACGACGAGCGCTGCCTGGCTGAGGTGCGTGCGCTTGCGCCCGGCGATGTGGAAGGCTGGCGCCAGATGAGCGACGTGATCCGCCGTCTGCGCGATGCGCTGCGCCCCGCGCCTGCGGAAGGCGGGCACGGAGCGGATGCGTGGGCCGGCGATGCCCGATCCCGCGATCTTTGGATCGGTGAGCCGCCTACGCGCGACGAGATCGAAGCCCGGCTGGGCACTGACACCGAAGCGCGAAGCGTGCTCTTCGACTGGTCGATGGCCGAGTTTGCCGAGAACTATCTGCAGGACGAGCGACTGCAAATCG
>Ga0302324_100007192_pt1 | contig 23780 bp, 20 predicted proteins | sample Palsa_T0_1_FD_201949 | JGI IMG/M metagenome (GOLD analysis project Ga0302324, IMG submission 201949) | Peat permafrost microbial communities from Stordalen Mire near Abisko, Sweden - Palsa_T0_1 | ecosystem: Environmental > Terrestrial > Soil > Palsa > Peat permafrost | place: Sweden: Abisko... | reverse complement strand
CATGCCTTAAAAAACTCATCCACCACACCCCGAATCTGCCTCCCACCTCTTGACAAGAACAGACAGTCGCTCAGAGACCTCGCCAGACCTCGAATTCCGCGTCGTGGAGTCGCGTGTGAGAAATGCAGATTAGCGTGGCAGCGTAGTGTGAACGAGATTACTGCGTTGCGCGATTCCTGAATTCCCACATTCGCCGCCTTTTCAAGGCTTGGCTTTCCTGAATTCCGCGTTCCGGCGCTTGCCCAAATCATTTACCCGCTTGCACTGATAAGGATTTGTTCCGATAAGGATTTGCGGCCTCTGGCGGCTCGCACTTGCCCTGTGCGATACTTTTTAAGGCAGTCACCCCTCTCACAAGCCGGGATGGCGGAACTGGCAGACGCAGCGGACTCAAAATCCGCCGATCGCAAGGTCGTGGGGGTTCGACCCCCCCTCCCGGTACCATTTGCATATTCTACAAGTCAGCGGTTTATATCGATTTCTGCTCCTCAGCCCCCGTTGCGTGCAGATGAACCGTCGGTTCATTTTTGCGCGTTTGCAGTCGATGGTCCCAAGGTACGGTCGGCCGAGGTTTTCTACGGTGATCTCGTCCTGCTGACCGAATTGCCTGGACGTCGCAGCAACTTTGGTGCAATACGGCTTCCGAAAGCGAGAGTTCGCTCGAAGCCAAAGAGTTCACCGCCTTCGAATCGCGCTTTGACGACACTATCTGAGATGAGTCTTAGGTGGGATTCGCCCGGCAGAGGAAAAATTGTCTATCCCTGGGGAATCGGGAGATCAACCCAAGAGCGGGCCGGCTCGGAGATCATCTTCCGGCTGTTGAAGTTGTCGGGAGGTAATCGGCGTGATCCATGGTCATGGTCTCTGAGTCTTTCGGGCTTTCGATTGAGGGGCAAGACAATCAGTTCATTCACTCCATAAGAATCATTCTGATAACTGCCCATGCCACTGTTGCCAATTCTTGGTGCGCGGAGTGAACATGGATGAAAATCCTGGAGGTTAGCAATAAAACCATCGATATCATCGGACGAAGAGCTGAACCTTAGAGACGGTCTCTCTTAGGCTATGCCTGCGTGTTTTGTCACGATAAAGTAAGTCCGAATTTCAATAATCAGCCGGTCAAAATGCGCCGCATCCTACGATCTGCATAACTTCTCAGCGAGGCGTCTGCGATTGTTAAGCAAGTGCCCCGCATGTTCGTTACAGGAGTGAGAATCCGTTGGCTCTTGAAGAGGTTCTGGGCGACACCGACGCAGTCGGCTCGATTAGAAATTTGGATAGCGCAAATAATCTGCCTGCGCCTTGACAGGCAACCTCCGGGCAAAGGAGTTACAGTGAGGCCCAGCGGTCCCTGCAAAGTCCAGTAGCTTGATCTTAGGCTTCGCAACGAATGGCGTGGCCTCTTCAGGTTGAGAAGGTGTCTCGGTCTGACATAAGAACTGCTGTGCGTTAATAGCTCGGATCACTGCAACATTTCGGCGGCTATCTGTGCAATTCACTGGGCTCTCGAACAAATTTCGTGGAAGCGAAACAGCTACTGCGGTATCCTTGAATTCCGATATCTTCGGAATCGGAGATTGATATGGCCCTCCCTAGTGCGACAAATTCGCTTGAAAAGATTGGCCTGAAGAGGGTGGATCGGCTATTTCTGCGAATGAACCACAAAGAAATATCGATCGTCTCAAGCGTGATGCGGCACTCCCGGCGGCGTCCGCTTTCCGCACTTGTGCGTGCCACGAATAGCCTATGTAACGGCTGGATTTATCTTCTATTGGTGTTTTGGTTGTTGCTGGAGCGGGAGTGGCACTTATTTCTCGTCGCCTGCATAGGGACCACCGTTTCTTTTCTCCTATATTTCAATACCAAGCCGAGACTGGCTCGCGTCCGCCCGTGCCATTTTGCAGAGCACCTATCAACCGGAACCCCTTACCTGGACCTCTACTCGTTTCCGAGCGGTCACTGCATGACGTTATCCGTCATCAGTGTGTTTCTCTGCTGGCAGCACCATGCCGCAATACTGCCGCTCACCGCCATGATCCTGCTCCTGGGGTGGGCCCGCATCGCTGCCGCGCACCACTATCCGTCGGACTTGGTTGCAGGCATTGCACTTGGAATGTGCGTTGGAGTTCCAGTCGCGGTGGTGCTGCTTTAGGCTTCCAAATCCTACGGATTCACGCTCTAATCCACTGTGATCTCTGCATCAACGTGCGCTCCGAAACTCTTCACACTCAGCCGGATTCGAAGAGCGGGCAATCCTGAGGCACTTAGTTGTGCGCGATATTCGACTCCTGGCGCGAGCAACGATGGAATCGTCACGCAACAGACAACCACTTTCTCCTCGCCTGCGTTAAGCGAAAACGATTCCGGCGTAATCTGAACAGGCACGGATACGCCCTCCCCCGCTTGGGAGAGAAACCCCGAGACCGCAAAAGCGATCGATACTGGCTGCGGTGAATGATTCGTCACCAGAAACTGGCGGCTTGGTGTGTCGCCTTCATAACCTTGAAAAACAAATTCAGAAACTGGCGCACCCGGCCTCGCGCTCCCAGCCGCCCCGTTTTCAGATTTCTCCGCATCTATGCTGGTGTCCACGCGATTTAGAAATTGGTTGGCGATCTCGCTGCCTGCCTCGGCGACGGCTGTATAGCACAATGTCCCGGCCTCGACCACTCTCAGAAAGTGGCCGGGCGCTGTATGCGAGATGTAGTTAAGATACTCTCGCTGCGATTGCTGTATCGACGAAGGGTTCCGCGCAACATCCGTCACGAGCTTCAGATAGGTGTTCCATCCGCTGCGCCATGAGTCCATGACTTCCAATCCCAAATTATCGAGAGCATTTGCGAGCTTATCTTTGCTCATAGCTCAGGAACTCGCTCCCGTAACAGGATTGTTCGCCACCGGGTCTGGAGTCCCGGGATTGGTCTGTGTAATTGCGTCGAAACAAGGCTCACTGCACTGGAAGTGCTTGTACCAATTGTCGGCCGAAGTCTTGTAAGGGATATCTCCCTGCGTGAAGGTGCATGCATCATCGCAGGCGCACGCAACGTCCAGGACAATTTTTACGTATCGCTCGTACTTGCCTTGCACCAGTATCTTGGCTTCATAGGTCGTCCCGCTCTGGAATTCTTCGCCTACGGCCACGCCGACCGCGGCGCTTACGGTTTCTCCGGGGGCTGCAGTGAGTGACTGCGGCTCGACCGCGGGCATTGACTTGAGCGACTTTCCGCAACTCGTGAAAGGCTGAGCCGCAAGCGTATAAGTGATGGAGTCTTTCGAGCTGTTGTGAATCTTGATTGTCGACTTGCGCAGTTCTCCCACCGAAGCGTTCCAGGTTATCGTGCAACCGCACTTCGGCGGACAGCTCGTCGTGGGGATTGCACAAGCTGCGGTCTGCGCCAGCGATGCAAGACCCGATGCGTACGACTTATACAGGTCGCCTAACTGCGACGGCTGCAGCGACTGATACCAGCTCGTCCACGCCGAGACGATAGGGGTCATCGCCTGCACTGCAGATTGCGCCAACTCAAGATTCATCTTCGTGTAGTCGGCCAGCCACTTCGTCGCGTTACTCCCCGCCTGCTGAATGGGTTCGGTCGTCGACGTGTCTTTACAGGACATCGCTCTTACCTCGTTTCCGGTGTGTTTTTTGTTTGTCCGAGCCGGTCTTGCGCGTCGTGTAAATGTCTACCGCTACTGTTGCGTTGTAGAGTTGCAGCTCTGCCCGATAACAGCGGAATGACTTTAGATCCTTCGGCACCTCGAATGTTGCCTTCGCCGTGATCTTCTGGCCTGGCCTCAGGATGATAGGTTCACGCACAATGGCTAGCATCCCGACGGAACGCTTGCCCCACTCGTTCAGCCACGCGTCCAGTTTCAGCTTCAAGTCGTCTTCCAGCGCTTCGTGTAAACCTGCAAGCATGGTGCTCTCAAGATCGATTGAATCGGTCAACGGGGCCTCGCACCGTTCGCCCAGCGGCAGCGGCACGTTGCCGGCATTTTCAATCACAAACGTCCTCTCGAAGCTCGTCTCCGCGCCAACCAGAAGCGTCACCGACGCGGGTTCCATGCGGAAATCGACAACATCGGTAACATGCGCGGTTGCCTGTATCGACTGACCCGCTATGTTCACGCTGAATTCGTAACTTCCAGGCGGAGTCTGCGGATCGAGCTGAATCGTTCCAGGGATCAAACCCTGCTCTCCAGGGCCCAGGCGCACTCCAACCGAAACATTCCGGACTGGCAGGCGCGCTGGGCCCAGCAATCCATCGGTCTCAATCGGCACGCTCGTCAGCTTCAGCTTCTCGGTTCCTGGATTGACCAGTCTGAGATGACCGCGGAGCAACTTCGGAGGTCCTGAAAATACCACCGCCGCGTTCCCATTGCCGTTCCCCGCGAATTGAATCGACTGCGGCCCGTCCATAGGAAACTCCTGACTCAGCGGCACTGTTCAGTGCGGCGCGGAACGTACTTCTCATTGATAACCTGAGCCTCGCCGCAAAGCGACAGGTTCCATAACTCAACGCCAAGCAGCGAAAAGCAAAGCTGGAAGTGTGCGGGCAGATGAACTCGTTGCTCCGGGATCTCTGTGATGGCGATATTGAGATCGGTCGTAATCGTCGGGATTTCTGTGATTGCGACCGACGATGTCACATTGGAGCTGGTGACTATTGTAGGAATCTCTTTGATTGAGATATCCGAGCTGGTCTCGACCTTGGGGAGGCCCGTTACGTCGATCTCGAATGTCGGCAGCGATTTAACCACAATGCTATCCAAGCCGTAATCGGCCTGAATCATCGATCCGTCGCCGCCAACCTGAAAATCGTACGGTCCAAGGGGAATAGACGTGCCGCCGCCTTTTGACATGTCGCCAGCCTCCGGGGAATGATTGCTCCGACGCCGAGAGTATATGCCGAATCGACGGGCAACTGCAAGGCAATTCTGAAAAAGTTGATACTTTGCTGCAGAGGTTATGCTATGCTAATCGCTCCATCGCGAGGCTCTCGTCTACTGGTTCCGAAGTGAAAGCATTTTGTTCAGCACGAACATGGAATAAAGGCCATTGGTCGTAACTTGGCAGGGCAATGTTTCTCCGGGCTTGACATAGAATCCCCATCCCTTCAAGAGGCTCGAAATTGGCGGTCGCAGACCAGAAACCAGGTATCCTTCATTCCAGAAATCTCGGGCGCTATCGCGAAGTTCTGGGCGTGCTCATGCGCTATGGTCTCACCGAGGCTGTGGAGAATCTCGCTCATGGACGAATCGTTTCGCCTCGAGTTTCACCGGCCGCGGTGCGGGATGCCCTCTGTGAACTGGGCCCAGCCTTCATTAAACTCGGACAGCTTCTATCGTCCCGAAGCGAGCTTCTAAGTCGACCTTTCCGGGATGAACTCGCGAAGCTTCAAGATCAGGTAACTCCATTCTCTTATGAAATAGCTCGAACAGTAATCGAATCGGAGCTTGGCGCGCCCGTTGGATCGCTCTTCCAGAAGATAGACCCGGTTCCTTTAGCTTCCGGTTCCATCGGACAGGTGCACATGGCGTGGTTGCTCGATGGAACCGGCGTTGTGATCAAGGTGCAACGCCCAGGCCTTGAAGATGCGCTAGCCACTGACGCAGGCATCATCCGCCAACTCTTCGGACGGCTCGACAAAAACCCTGAAATGGGAGATCGCGCCTCACGGCTAATCTCTGACTTTCTCGACTGCACCAAGACTGAACTGGACTACACGCGGGAAGCCGCGCATCTTGACCGCTTTGCGTGGCAATTCGAGCACGATGCGAAGATTCGCGTTCCCCGGCTGATTCGGTCTCACTCTACCGGCCGCGTTCTCACCATGACCTATATTCCCGGCCAGAAGCTTGCGGAGATAACTGGCATAACTCCCTCGGGCAAAAACGCGGCGCACCTCCTTGCTAACACTCTCCTCAAGCAGATATTCGCGTATGGCTTCTTTCACGGAGACCCGCACGCCGCTAACGTGGTCGTCGCGCCCGATGATTCGATCGGCTTCTACGACTTTGGACTCGTCGGGGAGTTGAGTATTGCAGAACGCGAGTGCGTCGCCAACCTCCTTCTTGCGCTGCTTGAACAAGAACCTGAAGCCGCCACCGATGCTCTCATTCAGCTCGCCGAACCATCCGCCCGCGCCGACCTCCACGCATTGCGTCGCGATATGTCCGCCTTCACGATCAAGTACTTCCGTCAGTCTTCCGCGGACATACCAGTCCACCGCCTGCTCGAAGACGTTCTGCAGATGACAGCGAAGCACCATCTGATTCTGCCCAGCGGTTTTTATCTGGTTTTCAAAGTGTTGGCAACGCTGGAGAGCGTCGGCAGAAAACTCGATCCGGCCTTCGATCTTGCAACTTTGTCTTTGCCTATCCTGCGAAGTTCCAGATCCTTGCCGCCACCGGAAAGGGTCGATGCAGCTAGTCTCTTTGAAACGGGAGTGGAAACCCTCAAGCAGTTGCACGGTTTGCCGCTGGCATTGCGAAACACTTTCCATCAACTAAGCCAGGGCCAGTTACAGATTCAATTTGAGCACCGCGGTCTTGAGGATGTCGCAATGTGTTACGACCGCGCCGGGATGCGCCTCGGTTCCGTCCTCTTCGTCTCCATTCTCACACTCGGAGGATACGGCATTCTCTGCTGCCTGATTCTTGCCAGGATTGTTGCTTTGCGCGAAGCAATAATTGCCGGAATCGCTCTCGCATGCATCTCCGCGCTGCTCGTCTTCGCGCTAAACCGCACACTGGGCTTTCGCGTCGCCGGAAAGCGAGGCCGGCGGGCATGAGCGATGCTGGAAAGCAAACCGTTGTCTCCATTGTTACGGAGCCGTCCGACAAATTCCGCTGCCTCGATGAAGCGTTGGATTCCGCGGGCCTTATGCTTGCCATCGATCAAAGGCTTCAGGAGACCGGCACAACCGCTGATCAGCTTCATGTATTCATCAAGCCTGACCTTGCTTTCTTCTTTAGACCTTTAACCACCATTACTGATCCTCAACTTGTCGAACATCTCGTAGCTTGGCTCAGGAATCAGGGCATTGCCAACATAACTGTCGGTATCGCAAAAGATAGTTCCAGCTTTTGGCTGGAAAGCCGCGATCCAGTAATACTCGCGGATCTTGCTGGGTATCAGTTCGATTCTTACGACTTCGTTAACCTGGGCGAAGATCTGAGCAGAGAAGTATTCCCCGCAGACAGTATTCTGCGCGATTCTTCACTTAGTCGAGCGTGGATTGAAGCGAACTTCCGCATCGTCTTCGCGAAGTGCCGGACCGACGAAGAATTCACTTTTGCCGCCGCCCTGCAAAGCCTAATTGGCATTCTGCCCAGTCCAGACACGGAGCTCCAATACTATCAGCGCCTTCGCCCTGAGGATCTCGCCAGCGAGTTACTTCGTCTCGTGCCCCCTCACTTCGCCATCGTCGATGCGTTCGTTGCCAACCAGGGGAGCGCTGGCTCACGACAAAGCCACCCCCTGCACGCATCGACCATAATTGCCAGCTCGAGCATCGTGCTCGCCGACTGGGCCGCAGCCGGAAAGCTCGGCGTGGACCCATACCGGTCCTCGATAGTTGCGAAAGCCGTTCGCGAGCGGGGGCTTCCTTGTCCATCCACCGTCACCGGTGATATAACGCCCCTCCCCGCCGTGAAGAATGTCCATCCGATGGTCGCGGACGCTGTCGCCAGACGGAATACCTCGCTCGAAGCGCAGCGCTCTGCCGCCGCATGGCTGCAGTCCGTCGACCGGGAACTATTCTCTTTCACTGACGCGCTAACCGATCGCATCAATCGCAACCTTGCAGGCCAATTTGGCAACCTCGACGCCGATCCCCTCGCTTTCTCGTCATTCCTGACTATGAATTACTCACTCGGCGGTTTGAGCCAGCTCGACCAATCATCGAAAATCGTCTTCAAAAAGGACCAGCTTCATTGGATGGAGCGACCCCTCAATATCAGGATCGACAACCTATCCTCCGCAGATTATGAAGCCTCAAAAGCCTACATGTTGCCGCTCGAAGAGCGCGTCCTGCAACTTTCTCCAGATTCGAACGGAATGCGCATGGAGTATCTCGACAACTCGGTGCTCTTCCATTTCTCCCGCCACCTCCCGATTCCATTCGATGACTTCGTTAACCAGGTCGATATCTCGAAGTCGATTCGCATGATAAACGATTACATCGGAGGAGCCTGCGTTCCCGTTTCGCGCGACGACTCGGGCCGAGTAACTCATCAGGCCGAGCGGAACATCTATCTACCGCAGCCAAACTACATCGCCTTCAGCGGCGGTCAGCCAATCGATGTCTCGAAGCTTGAATTTATCGAGTATTCCACTACCGAGCACAAGATCTATTGGCGAACCATTAAAAGCGAAAACAACTCCGCGCGCTTTGACGACGGCACGGTCGCGTTCACCCGCACGGCGCAGAACGAAACCCTGGCCAGCGTCGTCGGTCGCCAGGAATTTATTCTTCCGCCCTTCTGGCAAATGATGCAGCTCGATCTATATCCGGCCCTGAAAGACTATCTCGTCGCCGGCGCATATAAGACATTCTTCGCCAACACTATGGCGAATTTCACGGCCGATTTCGAGCATCGACCTTATCGCATCGGAAGGCCCTGGCCCAGCCCCGCGCAGGATCAGGCCACGCCCGTGATTGCTTCTGAGAAGTTATCAACGGCCTTAAATGACTTTGCATCCAAGGCACGAACCGAAATCGACCGGCTCACTTCACGATTCTCGCTCCGAACCGAAACCCCCGTGCCAGTTTCGATTGATGCCAACGGCTTCTCACACTTCGAAGCACCAAAGGTGGGTCAGGAGCAAAGTACCACGACTTCGCTTTGGGCGAACAAGGCTCAGATTCAGGATACAGTCGCCGGAGCGGTCGGTTTCGTTACCGATCTTATCCAGGCGATCAACCGCGACCTCGCAAGAGACACCATGAAGGGCGTGTCGAGGCCATGAACGTTCTTGTCACGGGGGCGAACGGACTAATTGGCGCGAATCTCTGCCGGGCTCTCATCAAGAGTGGATATCGAGTGCGGGCGCTTGTCAGAAAGAGCAGCGACCTGACTGCCATTCAAGGTCTTTCGCTCGATCTTGTTTACGGAGACGTGCTGAACCCGGAAACTCTCTACGGGGCCGCCGAAGGCTGCGAAATTGTATTTCATGCCGCGGCGGTCTTTGCTTATTGGGGAGTTGCAGACAGCGACCTTGAGAGAGTCGCCGTCGAGGGAACATCGAACATGATGGTCGCCGCTCGCGCAGCATCTGTGCGGCGCTTTGTTCTGACTTCCTCATCCGTGGTCTTTGGCTTCTCCACCTACTTAGCGGTTCGTACTGAGGCCGATCAGCCCGACGACACTTACTCGTCTCCTTATTGCCTAAGTAAACTGCACCAGGAACGGGCCGCTATAAAGCTGGCTGCGGAACTTGATCTGGATCTCGTCGTCGTGAACCCATGCATTACCGTTGGCCCAAACGACGCAAAACTAAGTCCAAGCAACGCGATCATCGTTGCCTATCTCAGCGATCCTTTCCGCACCACCTTCCCTGGCGGTTGTAACATAGTCTCCGTCCGGGATGTCGCAGCGGGTCACATCCTTGCAGCAGAAAAAGGGGGCCGGAATGAGCGCTATCTGCTCGGGTCGGAGAATATGGAGTGGTCGCTCATCCACCGCACAATCGCCGAGCTTTGCGGTGTGCCCGGTCCGCAAATCTACGCCAACCACACGGCAAGTTATCTGGCAGCAGCGATGCAAGAGTTGTGGGCGCAGTTTGCCAAGACCAAACCACTTACATCCCGTGAACAGGCCAAGATGGTCGGCCAGTTTTATTGGTATAGTCACGCCAAAGCGGCGGTAGAGTTGGGCTATGGTCCGCGACCTGCGCGCCAGGCGATCGCCGAAGCGATTGCGGGGCTCGTCTCCGGACCGCACTTTACTGCGGATTTGAGGCGCAAGCTGGCTCTCGGCCGCGAGGTGTACGACGCGCGGAAAGCTCTCTCCGGAGAGTTAGCGTGAAATCTTTCAAATCGATCCAAATCGTAAAGGTTCCCCTCGATTCAATGTGGATCGCAATTCGAGATCGGTTGGACGAAATGGTGCCGCAACTGGACAATATCCAGAGCGTCACCGTTGATCATCGCGAAGAGCATCCCGATGGAACCATCTCGCTGATCAATCTTTGGCAGGCAAAAGCGAAACTACCCGCGGTCCTGGCTTCTTTCATCAAGCCGGAGGCGCTGGCCTGGACCGATCGCGCGCGATGGGATACGGCGAAGCATCAATGCAATTGGCAAGTCGAGCTTCACTTCGCCCGCGACCGCGCACACTGCCACGGAATTACCACCTTTGAACCCGCGATTGGCGGGCGGGGAACCCGCGTTACGTTTTCAGGCGACTTCGCAATGAACGCACGCGGCCTTCCCGGCGTTCCTGCTCTTCTTGAATCCACGGTGGCGCTCGCCGCCGAGAGTTTTGTCACATCGCTGATTCCAACGAACTTCAGAAAGCTCGTCGTCGTAGCCGAAGGGCTCATCAGTACAACTTAGTGTCTGTCACATGGAGGTGGCTTGAACCGTCGGGCTAATCAGGTAACTATGGTGGAAACCCAATCTCGGGTCGCCGATAGCCGCCAGGGAAGGCAGGTACTCGTGTAAGTCGGGTAACTTAACGCGAAGCCGGACTGAGGCTTCCGGGTAGTTATAAACTGTAATATGGTTGAGCCCGCGATTCGCCGTAAAGAGCAGCGACTGGTCTTTCGATAACTGGCAGGCGTAAATGGAATCCAGAAACGAGAAGCGGCTGACGCGCATCGCGCCCATCAGGTGCCTTGCGCTGGTAAAGAACCCGCCCCGGGCCAGTACGTCGTAGATTTGCGTTCCCACCTGACGGGGATGTTTCAGTTGCGTAGCGAATGTGGGACGCTCGTCAATGATTCGAAACCGAGAGAAAGTCTCAAGGTCGATACAGACAATCGTCTGGCTGCCACCGTTACAAAACATCAGCTCCGTATCAGAAATCGTGATATCGGAGTTGATGTGCGCCGGTGTCTCGCGGCTTGCCGACCAATGCCGGACAATTTGTTTTTCCGCCGGATCGATTTCGTATGCGTACTCCTTTAAAAATGCCATCGCCCATTCATGATAGTCCACGTGATCCTGCGGCAAAACCCTGAACGAGACAGCATAGAACAGATCCTTCTTCGGATGCGCAACAAGGTGCCAGCAGGTTGTCGGCATCGATAAGTGAGTTACCTCTCCAGAGAGCAGATCGAGGATGCCGATCTCGCGCGCTTCGCCGTTTTCGCGATACTTTGGGTTATCCATCGAGCCATAAGCCATATAGCGGCCGGATGCACTTACCTTCATCCCGTGCGGCAGCTTCACCTGGTGCGGCATCAGCCGCTCTCCTTTTGAGAGATCCGCGACGTTAAACCTGTAGAAGTAGTCACCGACTGCGGTCATGATCTCCGTCGGGCTCAGCCAGATGACATGCGTGCTGCCTTGCAATGTAGTTTCGTTTACTTCGTACCTCAGAGTCGACACTCGCCCCAGTTCCTCGATATTAGCCGCATCGTAAAACAGCAGGTGCTGGCCCGCGTTGCCCAGATAGCCATGTTTCCCATCCGGGCTCACCATGCACGCGTGGCCCGCTGCAACGCCATCGTAGTACTTCACCTTGTAGGCGTAGCTGTTGTCTTTTGGGTCGAAGAGAAAAAGGCACATCCCAGCCATTCCCTCAAGGCCGTTAATGCCGTTGCCATCGAGCGCAATGTGGAATGCATATGGATATGTCTTCATATTCTTTACTCCGGTTCGGGGTATCTGGGGGTTTTCGGAGTCTCGTTCAGGCTCAACGCCTGGGGCTTGATCGTGCTGCGACCCAAGGATGCCGCACCAAATTGCCAGCTCATTGTTCTCTATTTGCGCCATCCGCTTCGCTGGCGATCCCGCTCTTACTTACACTTCTTGCCTCTCCGCGGCAGAATCCTTTGTCGGATCCGGTAACGCCCGGGGGCTAACTCATGGTCCTAAATGGTTTCAACAAGAGAGCGCCTGGCATCAAGGGAGAACAATTGAACACTGCATAAAGAATCCAGCCGTAGCCCGCGAGACCGCGATGCGCCTAGCTTATGGACACCGTTCCTACCATGTCAACGGGAAACTACATCGAGCGGATTTGCGGAGTCGAGGCAAGGAGCCGTGCCGGCCCGATGAAGTCTGTTGGCTCACGATCGAAGGTCGAATTGCCTCGGTGCCTAGGGTCGTTTTGCATTGTCTCCGCAAAGAGTTGAGAGTTTGCAGGCAATCAGAATAGCTCTATGGCAGGCCTGGCATAAACGGCTTTTGCGTCGCCGCCGGAGATAGCCAGGTGGGTGACGGTCTGGCTGGCCATGCGATATTTCTTCAAATGGTCTGAGAGCATGGCCTTGATGGTGGCATCGAGCGAGCCGTCCCATGCAGGATCGCACGGCCTCTCCATCAGGTACAGAAGGTGGTCGCGCATCTCCACCAAAGCTTCCTGCACATGCTGCATTCTCTGCCGCATCACGTCCTGAAACTGGATATGTCCCAGTGCCTGCGACAGACGATTCACGCTTTCCTCGTAATTCGCATCCACCTCGGTGATGACCTCAAGCAGTAATTGGCCGTTTCTGGCGAATTCCGCCTGCATCTCTCCCAGGTCGGCCACCAGTTGGCCCATCGCGTTACTTGCCTCGTGCTGCTCCAACGAGGTGCGAGCCTCGTCCATCTCCTGCCCCACCTTCTTGCAGGTGGCATGAATCTTCTTGGAAATATCGGCCGCGGCATCGGTGGAAAGCACGGCCAGCTTTCTCACCTCGAAGGCAACTACGGCAAAGCCGCGGCCGGCGCTGCCCGCCCGCGCCGCCTCAATCTCCGCATTCAGGGCCAGCAGGCTCGTCTGCTGGGCGATTGAGGTAATGACCTTGATCATCGGGGTCAGCGCCCCAACCTCGTTCGCCAGCCCTTTTATTCTCTCGAAGTTGCTCCTGAACTCCTCGATCTGCGTCTGCAGCTGCATATCGATGGCGGCGATAATTTGCTTGTTGTTTTCCACCCGATCACGGGTGCTTTCCGTCAATTCCCTGCCGCTCTTGATGGATTGAGCGATATGAATTCTTTGCTGACTGGCCTTTGCATTCAGGATCCCGATCTGTTCGATCACCTGCACGACTTCGCGCTCCGATTCGGCCAGCGAATCGCCAATCTGATCGTGCATCACATCGATGTATGGCTTGGAGTCATTCAGTTCGTCTCGCATCGCCCCGCGCCTGCTTGCCACGGTCGCCAGCTCGGCCTTGCTCATTGTTCCCACCTGGCCGAGCTCGGCAATGCCGCGAAGAGCAGAAGTCCAGTCCATCCATTTGAAGATCAGAAACGGACCAGTCATAAAAAGCAGCAGGCACCCCGCGACCTGATACATGTGAGAGATAAAGACCTGCCCCATCACGTAATAGAGCGAAAAACAGAAGACAAATGCGAAGAAGACTCCGGTCCCTGCTTCGAGGAGCAGCCGATTGCGGGCCTTTCTCCTTCGGAACGCGCGATCTGGTGGGAATTCGCAGTCCTCGGCGTCCTTTCTGCCGTGCCGTCCAGCGGAGATCCCTTCCATTCCTCGATACGTCGCAGATGCCATGTCCCTATGCTCCAGGCAAGACTTTCCGGATGACGCGGATCAGGTCATCGCCCGAAACGGGCTTGACGATCCAGCCAGTGGCGCCGGCGCGCTTCCCCACCTCGCGCTTGGCGGCGTCACTCTCAGTGGTCAGGGTGAGGATGGGGATGAACTTCAGCCCGGGCGTTGCTCGCACTTTGCCGATCAACTCGAGCCCGCCCATCACCGGCATATTGATATCGGTGACAATCAGGTTGGGCCTGATTCCCGAGTTCAGCTTGTCTAGTGCCGTCTTGCCGTTGTCGGCAGTCTCAACTTCGAAGCCGTTCATCGCCAAGGTCGTTTTGAGGCTCATCACCATGGTGACGGAGTCGTCGACGACAAGAATCTTCATGGCCATCGAAGTTTCCTCAAGGCGCGTTTCGCGCCGCGTTCGAAGCAGGGAGCGGTAGCACTGCCATGTCCGGGATCAGACGCCATGGGCGCTTATCCATTGCGCATACTCCTGGTCTTCTTCATGGATGTGCCTGACAAGGATGTTGCGAGTGAAATAGAGCAATTGAACATACACTGCACTGTCGCCTTTCTCGTGGCTGGAGACAATTTCCTCAAGCTTTTCAGTCATCTCCCGATGCTTGACGCGATGCGCGGCAAGCCGGGGAAAACGGATTGACTCCATCAGTTTTTCTTCGGCCGTGAAGTGCTCGGCGGCCAGCTTCAACAATCGGGGCAGAGCCGGATCGGCAACCTCGCGCGCTCTGCCTATCATGGATGACGCATGAAGACGGTTGAGGAAGTTGATCAAGCCTTGGTGCTGATCGTCCAGCTCCTTCACGCCGACTGAGTCCTTCTTGTTCCAGATCACTAAAGGCATCGGCCCTCTTCCGCGGGAAATTCCCCGCCAGTGGACATATCGGTCGGATCGGAAAAAACGCGAGTGCCGAGCTGCGGCAGCGAGCTGACGAAGTGGGAAATGACTCCCTTCCCGAATGTGGAATCGAACTCGGCGGTGGGACTGTTGCGGAACAACCCATTGATCGGAGCCGGATTAAACCTTCAATGACCCAGCACCGAGGGTCAGTGGCCCCGGATTATGAGAGACGACAAAAGACATTCCAACAAACCCGGCTGATCGATTGCACTGCCCATGCCGATGAAGTCGGTGCCGACGCGAACAAGCCGGCAGGAGCAATGTGTGCCTGTATCTGTTGAACAATACGACGATTTGAGCCGCATTCGCCTGCAAGGTGCGATCGATATCGGTAGCGCGGCTGAGCTCAAGGGGATTCTGGCCGACGGGCTCAAGCAGGGCGGCAGGTTGCGCATCTCTCTGGAAGACGTGACCGGTGTGGACGTGACCGCGGCGCAGTTGTTTTGGGCCGCGGCTCGCCAAGCCAAACAGTCAGATGTGGATTTTGCATTCGAGGGGCGGGCACCGGAAGCGGTTCGGGCGGCACTCGAAATGTGTGGGATTCGAGAGTTGCCGGTTCTCGCTTAAACCGGATGAATTGACCGCAAGTGGGCTTTGATTCAAGCAACGCCGAGCAGTTCAAGCAAAGCTTTCGCGAAGAAGCGCGTGAGATTCTCGTCGATCTGGAGTCGGCGCTGCTCGAGTTGAACGAGCGCCGCGACGATCCAGAGCTGGTGGGCCGCGTCTTTCGCGCTCTGCACACTATCAAGGGCTCGGGGGCGATGTTCGGCTTTGACAAGCTGGCCTCCTTTACCCATAACCTCGAGACGGCCTTCGATGAGGTTCGCAATGGGCGGCTCGAAACCAGCGCCGAGCTCATTGACCTGACTCTGTCCGCGCTAGACCAGATTCGCGACCTGTTGGAGGAAGACTCGGCGGGAGCGCCTGCCGTCGACGCCGCCGCCGGAGCAAAGATTCTCGAACAGGTGCGGCGTCTGGCGGGAATCGCTCAAACTGATCGTGAAGAAGGGAACGATGAGCCGGGCGGCGGACCAGCCACCGATCCGAACGCGCGTGGTGACGCAGGCGCATCAGGGCCAATGCGCGAATGGCATATTCGGTTCGCCCCCGGGCCCGATCTGTTGCGCTGCGGGGCCAACCCGCTGCTGCTTCTCCGCGAGCTGGGCCAGTTGGGCGGCCTGGCGGCGAAGGCGTCGTTGGCTGAAATACCGCCCCTGGCCGAGCTCGACCCGGAGCGCTGCTACATTGCGTGGGATCTGGTTTTGTCGACCGACGCCGACCGCGACGCGATCCGCGATGTGTTCATCTTCGTCGAGGACAGCTGCGATCTGACGATCGAGCCTGCGTCAACCTCAGCGGCGGTGGAGGCTCGAGTCTCGGCACTGTGCGAGGCCGATCGAACAGCCAAAGCGTTGGAGGATAAGCGCGCCGGAACTCCGGGACGCCGGACTTACGATACGCCGGACACCGCGTCGAGCCTGCGCGTTCCCGCCACCAAGCTCGATCAGTTTGTGAATCTGGTGGGCGAGCTGGTGACGGTGCAGGCTAGGCTGAGCGAACTGGCAGCGCGGCACGGCGACCCCGAGGTTGCCGAGGTTTCTGAAGAGATCGAGCGTCTGACCTCGGCCCTGCGCGAGAACTCGATGAACATCCGCATGACGCCCATTCGCGGCACATTCGAGAAGTTCCGCCGCCTGGTGCACGACCTGGCGCGCGACCTGAACAAGAACGTCGAGCTGACCATCGAGGGCGCTGAGACTGAGCTGGACAAGACGGTCATCGATCAGCTAAGCGATCCGCTGATGCACCTGATCCGCAACAGCATGGATCACGGCATCGAGCCGGCCGCAACGCGCGCGGCTCACGGCAAGCGGCCCACGGCGACCGTCCATCTGTCCGCGCGGCACTCCGGCGCCAGCGTTCTGATCGGGGTCTCGGACGATGGACGCGGCATTGACGCCGAGGCCGTGCGCAGGCGCGCGATCGAGCGAGGCCTGGTGGAAGCCGGCGCCGAGCTGAGCGAATCCGAGACCTGCGCCCTCATCTTTCAGCCGGGATTCTCGACGGCCGAGCAGGTCACCGACGTCTCCGGCCGCGGCGTGGGCATGGACGTGGTGCGGCAGCGGGTGGAGAGCCTGCGCGGCACCATCGACGTGGCCAGCAAGCCAGGCGCGGGCACCAGTGTCACGCTACGCCTGCCGCTGACCCTGGCCATCATCGACGGCCTGCTGGTGAGCGTGGGAGAGGCCTGCTTTGTGCTCCCCCTGGCAAGCACGCTGGAGTGCATCGAGCTCAGCGGAGCCGACATTAAAGCAGCCAACGGCAAGCATCTGGCCAACGTGCGCGGGGAACTGATCCCCTACATACGCCTGCGCGAACATTTCAACATTCCCGCCGCGCGTCCGGAGATTGAGCAGGTGATGATCGTCGAGACCGCCGAGGGACGCTATGGCTTTGTGGTGGACCGCGTGCTCGGCGATTGCCAGACGGTGATCAAGAATCTGGGCCGGTTCTATCGGCAGGTGCAGGTGGTATCGGGCGCAACCATCCTGGGCAATGGAACGGTTGCGTTGATACTCGATCCCGAGCGGCTGGTGCAGACTGCCGTGCGGGCGCAATCGCAGGCCGCGCGCGGACATCCAGGGGCGGAAGGGCAGTCAGTGAGCAGCGGAATTCGTGCGGGGAGACTGGTTTCGAGAGTTCAATGACGAACCGCTTTGGGAAACAGGCCGAAAGGCCGGCGCGAAAGCGCAATCACGCTGAAGGAGTGAAGGCAATGAAATGGTTTTATGACATGAAGATCGGCGCCAGGCTGATCGGCGCTTTCGTCGTTGTGGGCGCTATCACCGCTCTTGTCGGTTTTTTAGGCATCCGCAACATGGGCAAGCTCGCCGGCTTGGCGGCTGAATCGTACGCCAAAGACACGATGGGGATCACTTACCTGAAGCAGGCAGACGTGGAGCTTATCCACATGGCAAGGGCAGAGAAGAACCTGCTGCTCTCGAGTACGCCTGAAGAGCGCGCCAAGTACGGAGAAGCAATCCAGTCCTTCAAGGCCAAGGTCGACGAGGACCTGGAAAAGGCTCGGCCCCTGATCTACACCGACAAGGGCAAGGAGCTGCTGGCGGGGTTTGACAGGGCATGGAAGGAGCGCCAGGAGGTCGTCGAGCAGATTGTCGCCCTTGCCGAAAAGGATCAGCTCGCAAAAAAACGACCGTCCGTGGAACTCTCAATGGGCCTCGGACGCCAGAAGGCGGACGCGGTTGAAGATGCACTGGGCCAACTGGCAACAGTGAAGGAGGGTCTCGCTAAGGAGGCTGCGGATACTTCCGATGCGACCTATCGCAGCAGCCGCACCTTTATGCTCCTGCTGATTCTGGGCGCAGTGTTGGCGGGCCTGGGATTGGGAATGATAATCTCGCGCAGCATCTCGCGGCCGCTGGGCAAGATGGCGGAGGCGGCAAAGCAGATTTCGCTGGGCGATGTGAATCAGATCTTCGATTATCACTCCGAGGATGAGGTCGGCTCTCTGGCCGATTCGTTCCGGGCGCTCGTGGCCTACATCCAGGGCGTGTCGGAGGCGCTGGAGATGGTGGCCGCCGGGGACCTGAGCGCAACGCTGGAGGCAAAATCGGATCGCGACGTGTTGACCAGGAGCAGCAAAAACACAGTGAGCGTCGTTCAGGCGCTGCAGAAGGAACTGGCGCGCTTGATCGAGGCGTCCAAAGACGGGCAACTCTCCGACCGCGGCAAGCCGGAGCATTTCCAGGGTGCGTTTGCCGAGATCGTGGGCGGGGTCAACACCATGCTGGACGCAATTCTGCTGCCCATCGGCGAGGGGAATCGCATTCTGGCGCAGATCTCCGCTGGCAAGATCGACGAGCTGATCGCGCACACTTACAAGGGCGATCACGAAAAAATGAAGCAAGCGGTCAACAATGTAGGCCAGGTGCTGCAGGAGCTCCAAAAAGAACTGGGACGCTTGACCGAGGCTGCAAACGCCGGCAAGCTGGCAGAGCGCGGGCATCCAGACCAGTTCCGCGGCGCATTCGCTGAGATTATCCGCGGCGTCAATGCGGTGCTGGATGCCGTCATCACGCCGCTGAACTTCTCCGCCAATTATGTAGACCGGATCAGCAAGGGAGACAACCCGCCGCAGATCACCGACACCTACCATGGCGACTTCAACCTGATCAAGAACAACCTGAACGCGCTGATCGCCGCGATGAACGAGATCACTGCGGCTGCCGAGGAGATTGCCAACGGCAATCTGACGGTCAGCCTCCACGAGCGCTCTCCGCAGGACAAGCTGATGAGGGCTCTGTCGGCGATGGTCGGCGGACTTACGCGGACAGTTTCCGATATCCGTTCGATAGCCGGCGAAGTATCGGCGGCGAGCCAGTCCATCTCGACGGCTTCCATCCAGGTGTCGAAGGGCGCCAGTTCGCAGGCTGCGGCGGCCGAGGAGGCATCTTCGTCAATGGAGCAGATGGTCTCCAACATCAAGCAGAATGCCGACAATGCGCAACAGACCGACAAGATCGCCAACAAGAGCGCCAAGGATGCGCAGGAGAGCGGCAAATCGGTGCTGGAGGCCGTGGCCGCGATGAAAGAGATCGCCAACAAGATCTCGATCATCGAGGAGATTGCGCGCCAGACCAACCTGCTTGCGCTCAACGCAGCGATTGAAGCGGCGCGCGCCGGCGAGCACGGCAAGGGATTCGCCGTGGTCGCAGCCGAAGTGCGCAAGCTGGCCGAGCGCAGCCAAAAGGCTGCGGCGGAGATCAACCAGCTCTCCTCGACGACGCTGAAAGTATCCGAAAAATCCGGCGAAATGCTGGATAAGCTGGTGCCCGACATTCAGCGCACGGCTGAGCTGGTGCAGGAGATTACTGCCGCCAGCAAGGAGCAGGATACCGGCGCCGAGCAGATCAACATAGCGCTGCAGCAACTGGAGCAGGTGATCCAGCAAAATGCTTCCGCATCCGAAGAGATGGCTTCGACGACTGAGGAGTTGACCGGCCAGTCCGATCAGCTGGTCAGCGCGCTGTCATTCTTCAGAACCGGAGACGAAAGCCGCCTCTCGGGCGCGCGGAGCGGGGCCCCGGCGCCGGCGAATCCTATCGATGCCGAACCTGTGAAGGCCAACGGCCATGATCCATCAAGCATGCACTTCGAGGTGGCTTCAGGAAAGGCTTCAAAGTCAAACGGCCGAGGACATGGGGCGGCTGTAAAGACAGCTGTCAAGGCTGGGGTGACTCTTCGCCTCAAAGACAAACATGACGACCTTGACGGCGAATTCGAACGTTACTGACCGGTCGGGCGCGGCCCTATTCATGGACCGCGCTCTGTCTTCACGATGAGAAAGGAGTTGCACAATGAGCGTGAATGAAATCACGGAGACACGGCAGTACCTGACCTTCAAACTCGGCAACGAGATCTTCGCCACCGATGTGGCCAAGGTAAGAGAGGTGCTCGACCTGACGACAATCACTCAAATCCCCCGCACGCCGGATTTCATGGCGGGGGTGATCAATCTTCGTGGAAGCGTGGTCCCGGTGGTCGATCTCAGGCTGTGCTTTGAGATGTCGAAGACCGAGAGCACGCGCAACACATGCATTGTCGTTGTCGAGGTGTGGCTGGACGGCGAATCGATCGTGATCGGCGCTCTTGCCGATTCGGTTGAGGAAGTGATCGACCTGGAGCCGGATCAGATTGAACCGGCGCCGAAGATCGGCACAAAAATCCGCACCGACTTCATCAAAGGGATGGGCAAGCGCGATACCCAGTTCATCATGATTCTGGATATCGATCGCGTTTTTTCCGCCGAGGAACTGGCCGCCGTACGCGGGCAGGAGAGCAGTAAACAGTTGATGGAAGTGGCGGCGTAAAGGGAGGGAATGGGGCGGACAATAGCCCGCCCCATTCGCACAATGAGCACACACGACGAGAGTCTCTGCAGCCGGGATTACACCCGGCTGTGCGATTTGATCTACCACGAAGCAGGCATCGCCCTCGGCGCGGGAAAAAAAACGATGCTCGAGGTGCGGGTCAAGCGCCGCTTGAAAGATCTGAACCTGAGTTCCTACAGCCAGTACTGTGACTACTTGTTTGCGGGCCGCGCGCCCAAAGATGAGATCGTTCAACTCATCGATGTGGTGACCACCAACAAGACCGATTTCTTTCGCGAGCCGCGGCACTTCGACTTTCTTGTCGACAGGGTCCTGCCGCAACTGACCAACGGCAACGGCGAGACACGGCCGTTCCTGATCTGGAGCGCAGGCTGTTCGACAGGCGAGGAGCCGTACACGCTGGCCATGATTCTGAGCGAATATCGGATGGCCCATCCAGGCTTTCGATTTCGAATCCTGGCTACCGATATCTCCACCGCTGTGCTGGCCAAGGCCGAAGTTGGAATCTATACCAACGAAGCCGTTGCCCCGGTTCAAGCTGCGCTGCGAATGAAGTACTTTCTGCGCAGCCGCGATCGCGCTTCGAACCGGGTGCGCGTTTCGCCTGAGTTGCGCCGGCTGGTTGAGTTCCATCGCTTGAACTTCATGGATGCCGACTACGGCATCTCGGAGAGAGCAGATGCGATCTTTTGCCGCAACGTGATCATCTATTTCGACCGGCCCACACAGCGGCGCATCCTGCGCAAGCTCTGCGACCACCTTGTACCGGGAGGCTACCTGTTTGTCGGCCATGCCGAGACCCTCCACGATATGAATCTTCCCGTGACACCAGTGGCTCCCGCTCTCTACAGGAGGGTCGATGCCGCGCGATGAGGGCTTGTTGCCGGAAGTCTACGTTCAGCCAGGGGAGTCGCTGCTGGTCACCGAGCCAACCATCCTGCGAACGCTGCTCGGGTCCTGCGTGGGAATTGCCTTTCGAATTCCCAGGCTCGGCATCGGGGCTCTTTGCCATCCGATGTTGCCAAGCTGTCCTCTCAAGGCCGGCGCAAATCCCAGCCCAGCCGCCGGCCGGCGCTATGTTGACTTCGCCATCCGCGACCTTGCCGGCCAGTTCGATGCTTTGGGAGCGCGGCGCGGCGAAGTGCAGGTAAAGCTTTTTGGCGGCGGCGATGTGCTGCTGGTCAGCAGCGATGCTTCGCGGCCCACCGTGGGGCGATTGAACTCGGAAGCCGCCCTCAAAGTACTTGGGGAAGAGGGATTCCAGGTTGTTGCCTCCTCATTGGGTGGCGATTGCGGCGTCAACATCCATTTCCACACCGGAACCGGGGAAGTGCTGCTCAAGCGTCACAGCTGAAATTGGCGTTTGCGCAATGAAATTGAAGACTGCCGGCGCCACGAAACGAGTTGTTCGCCGCGGAAGAAAGCAAGAGGGAAGAACTCATGACGAACCAGAGAATTCGAGTATTGATCGTGGACGACTCGGCCGTGGTTCGCCAGACGCTGAGAGATGTTCTTTCCTCCGACCCCGAGATCGAAGTGATCGCTACCGCGGGCGATCCCTATGTGGCCGCCGACCGAATCGCCGAACAGGTGCCCGACGTCATCACGCTCGACATCGAGATGCCGCGGATGGATGGGCTCACCTTTCTCAAGAAAATGATGAGCCAGCATCCCATCCCGGTGGTTATCTGTTCCAGCCTTGCCGAGGAGGGCGCGCAGAGCACGCTCAGAGCGCTTGAATACGGCGCAGTGGAAATCGTCACCAAGCCCAAGCTCGGAACCAAGCAGTTTCTTGAGGACTCGCGCATCACACTGTGCGAGGCTGTGAAAGCGGCTGCCGCCACCCGGCTGCGTGTCCTCCGCCCCAGCCACACGGTCGAGCCCAAGCTCACCGCCGACGCCATCCTGTCGCCTGCGACGCACGCCATGATCGAGACCACGGAAAAGGTCGTTGTGATCGGCGCCTCGACCGGTGGAACGGAAGCTTTGAAGACAGTGCTCGAGGCGCTTCCTGCCGATACACCCGGAATCGTCATCGTGCAGCACATGCCGGAGCTATTCACGCGCGCATTCGCAGCCCGGCTCGACGGACTGTGCAACATCACCGTCAAAGAAGCTGAAACCAACGACACGGTGATTCGCGGGCGGGCACTGATTGCGCCAGGGAATCATCACATGCTGCTCAAGCGCAGCGGCGCGCGCTACTTCGTCGAGATCAAAGACGGGCCCCTGGTCTGCCGGCATCGCCCCTCGGTCGATGTTCTGTTCCGCTCCGCTGCTCGGTATGCCGGACAGAATGCTATTGGCGCCATCCTCACTGGTATGGGCGACGACGGCGCGCGAGGGATGCTCGAGATGAAACAGGCCGGCGCAGTGACTCTTGCCCAGGACGAGGCAACCTGCGTGGTATTCGGAATGCCCAAGGAAGCTATTAAGATGAACGGCGTCGACAAGGTCTTGCCCTTGCGCTCAATTGCCGGATCCATTCTCAACCACGCCCGCTAAACGCGAGCAACGTGACGAAGTTGAATTGCTCCGCTCATCGACTCAACTTCGCACCTTCGGCGGAGAGACCAGAATCGGGAGCAAGATCGATACAGCCATGATGCCTGCAATAATATGAAGGCTGCTCGCGTAGGAGCCGCTTGATTGGCGGAGATGTGCCATAAGCAGCGGACCGAACGCGCTGGCGCAACCCCATGCGGTCAGCATCAGTCCATAGATGGGGCCGACATTTTTCGATCCAAAATAGTCAGCGGCGAAAGCAGGCATAGTGCCGAAACCGCCGCCATAGCACATCAGAATGATGAACGAAACTGCGATGAGGATGGATTGCGAGGTAAGACTGGGCAGCGCCCAGAACAAACCCACCTGCACCAGGAACATGACGGCAAAGGTCCAGCGCCGTGTAATTGCATCTGAGATCCACGCCCAGAAGATGCGTCCCACCGCATTTCCAATGGCGACGACTCCCACCATTCCTGCAGCGACCGACGCGGTAACTTTCGCAACTTCCTGAAAGATTGGCGACTCCTGCGAGATCAATGAAATACCCGCAGTGACATTCAGAAAGAGCAGAGCCCATAAAGCCCACCATTGCCAGGTTCCAAGCGCGCCGGCCAGGGTGTAATCTTTCACTGCGCGTTGCTTGGTTTGTGTTGAGGAGGGGGTCCAACCCGCGGGCAGCCAGCCCGCAGGAGGGATTTGCATGAAATAGCCGGTAGCCATGGTGACAACGAGATAAGCAACGCCCAGATAGGTAAATGTCTTCAAGACACCGACGGATT